>FWPU01011494.1_pt1 | contig 12374 bp, 9 predicted proteins | sample 2228361 | NCBI WGS metagenome assembly FWPU01 (sample SAMEA103939777, study PRJEB20133) | metagenome | reverse complement strand
GTCGCCTAAAGGCGAGGGCTTCAACCCTCCCAAAGTGGGACAGTGAGCGAGTCGGGCACGGTCACCCTGCCCATCGGCGGAGAAGACGCCAGCACCGAGCAGCTCCAGCTGCCGGCCACCATGCCGCCGGGCACCTATTACATCGGCTGCATCGTCGACCCCGACAACCAGGTGCCCGAGCTCGACGAGCAGAACAACGCGGTGGCCGCTTCGGCGAGCACCCAGGTGGCCGCCTCGCCCTTGCGCATCGTCACCACCCAGCTCCCCGACGGAACGGTGTCGCGGCCGTACCTCGTCAGGCTGGCCGCCGAGGGCGAGCAGGGCCCGTCGAGCTGGGCGCTCGCCCCCAACGGAGGCGCTCTGCCGGACGGCCTGTCGCTGGCCGCCGACGGCACGCTCAGCGGCACGCCCACGGTGGCCACCATCAGCGCCTTCACGGTGGTGCTCGAGAGCGGCAACCGCACCGCCGCCGCGCGGCTCGCCTTGAGGGTGCTGCCGGTGACGACGCAGCTTCAAATCACCACCACGTCGCTGCCGCCCATCGTCAACAGCCCCGGCGTGCCCTACCAGGCGTCGCTGGGCGCATCGGGCGGCGTGAAGCCCTACGCGTTCCACCTCGCCGAGGGGACGCTGCCCCCGGGCATCACCCTCTCGTCCGACGGCGTCTTCTCGGGCTCGGTGCGCCCGGGCACGCCGCAGGGAGAGAACCTGGCGACGTTCGAGGTGACCGATTCGGTGGGCAACCGGGCGCAAGCGGCGGTGAAGATCAGGCTCGTCCAGCCCGGGGCCATCGTCATCAAGAGCCTCGCCATTCCCGACTCGCTGGTGTGGGCCGACTACCTGGTCGATCTCGCCGCCCACAACGCCGACGGCACGCCGCTGAACAAGCCGCTCGTGTGGTCGGTGGCGTCGGGCTCGCTCCCCGAGGGGCTGACCCTCCGCACCGACGCGGGGGAGCGCGGCATCATCCACGGCAAGCCGACGACCGCGGGCACGTTCGCCTTCGCCATCCAGGTGGAGGACGCGAAGGGCCGCGTCGACGTCACCGACTTCATCCTGCGGGTCTTTCCCATGCGCTACCGGGTGACGGCGGTGAACGCTCCGGGAGCGGTGCACCCGGGCGACGAGGTCAGCTTCTCCATCACCACGGGCGTGCCCGGCTCGAACATGAAGTACTACCTGCACTCGGGCCGGCTGCCGCCGGGGCTTTGGCTGGGCGAGGACGGGAATGTGAGCGGCACCGTCGAGGCCGCTCCCTCGAGCATCGGCGTCTACAACTTCGCGGTCGAGGCGCGCGACGCGTCCGGCGGCAGCGGGCTCGGCGCCTTCACGTTCGAGGTGCTCGAATCGCCCAGGCGCGGCGGCTGCGCGTCTGCGGGCGGCCTGCTCGGCCCGGTGCTGCTGCTTTTGCCGCTGGTGCGGCGGCGCCGATGGTGACGCGGAATTTCCCCTGAATTTTCTTCGGACGCCCGCTGCGCGCGGGCGCTCCGTTCGAGGGCGGTGATGTCGCCGCCGACCGAAAACGCGTCGCTGCGCCGAGGATGTGCCTGCCAATCTCCTTGACGCAAGCGCGCTGACACTTCTCGCGCGCCGATAAAGCGAAACCGCCCGGCCGCAACCGCTGAGAATTCCCGCGGCTTTCAGCGAAGGGGACAACCACAGGGGACTCTCATGGCGATTCGCAAAGCCGCGTTCGTTGCACCTCAAACCGTCGCGCTTCGTCCGAGCCGCGAGCTGACCGCGCCTCGCGCTCGGGCGAGCGTTCGTCCGGTGGACACGTTCGAGTCCGCGCCGGTGACGGCCATTTGCCGTCAGGCCGCGGTTTCCTCTCCCGAGCCGAAGAAGTCGTCGGGCCTGTTGGGCCTGATCGGCTCGCTCTTCGGCGGGCTGCTCGGCGGCCTCAAGTCGATGGCTGCCTCGCTGCTCGAGAGGGGCCAGGGCCTGGCCAATTCGGCCATCGCCCAGCTCGTGGTGAAGGCGAAGGACTGGGCCGCCGAGATGGTGGGCAGCCTCATCGACAAGGCGGCCGCCAAGGTGACGGCCTGGGTGACCAGCCTGTTCGACAAGCTGATCGGCAAGCTCGGCTCGTAACGCGTCGAACCGGTCATGGGAAGTCACGAGAGCGCGCCGGTCACGGGCGCGTGCGCGTGCCGTTCGCCTGCCGGCTTTGGCCGAGCGCTCTGGCGCCGATGAAGCTCCGTGCGCCGCGCCGCCCGGTCACTGCACCGGGTTGGCGTAGACGCTCGAGAGCGACCGCGCAACGTCGAGCAGCTGCACGTACCGCTCGAGCGCCGATGCGGCGTAGGGGTCGTTCGGCGCCAGCGCGGCGAGCTCGTTGGCGCGGGCGATCATCCGCGCGCCGATGCCGGTCTCGATGACGCCCTGCTTGTAGCTGACCGCGGCGTAGACCTTGCCGCTCTTCGGGTCGGTGAACGTCACCTTCGGGAGCGACGTGGTGAAGCCGTCGCCGTTGCCCTCGAGGAAGACGCGCGCGCTGTCGGCGAACGTCTGGTCGAACGTCGCCGAGACGAGCGCGTGCCCGAAGGTCGCCGCGTAGAGCTGCACCGAGAAGCCGATCTGCGGATCCACCGGATACGTCCCGGCCGGCGGAATGGTGATGGGCTGCGAGATGGGCCGGGCGACGTACCGCGTTCCGTCGTAGACGGGAGCGAGCCGGTCCCAGCGATCGGTGAGGGTCGCCCCGAAGACGTCGGTGAGCTGCCGCGGGAAGAGGCGGTAGTAGTTGATGGCGAACTGGCGCGCGTCGGCGGCCAGGTCCTTGCCGAGGAAGTACGTCTCGGGGTCGGTCAGCTCGGCCAGCGCGGCCACCTTGTCGAGGAAGCTGCCCACGATGGCCACGCGCTCGTACCAGTAGTAGCCCGAGTCGTACTCCCAGGCGGTCGAGAAGTAGCGCGCCTGCGGAACCGACAGCGTGAAGGCCGGCGGGCCGTCGCCGTACGGGTCCATGAGGTACGCCTCGCGCCCATCGTCGAGCGTGTAGCGGTAGTACGGCCCGGGCTCGGGCGTGGTGAGGATCTCGCCCAGCAGGTCGAAGCCCTCGGTGACGGCCACGGTGAACGGGCCCCAGCCGTCGGGCGAGCGCCAGAAGCCATTCGGACCGTCGGGGATGGCGTCGGCGAAGTCGGCCCGGTACAGCGCGTAGAACTGCATCTGCGAGCGCAGCGGATCGAGGTAGCGGATGAACAGCTCGTCGATGTAGCCGTCGGGCGAGAAGCCGAGCCGATCGCGCTTGAAGTTCCGGAACAGGTAGTAGCTCCGGTACTCGTCGATGAGGCCGCGCGCCACCTCGTAGACGTCGGCTCCGCGGTCGTAGGCGGCGCAGCCGGGCGTGGCGCCCTCGAGCTCGTCGGAGCAGAACTTGTACGGCACCACCAGGCGCTTCTGGTCGTCGTGCTCGACCACGTCGGGGAAGGCGCAGTCGGGCCGGAGGATGGACCGCGACACCCTCGACAGCTCGACGTCGGACCGGTCCTCGAGGTTCACGAGCTGCGGCAGCCGCGTGTAGTGCACGCTGATCCAGCTCTGGCCGGCGCAGTCGACGAGCAACGGCTGTACCTCGCCGAAGGTGACGGTCGCCTGGAGCGCTCCGAGCAAGTAAGCGTCCTTCACCTGGTTGAAGACCTCGACCAGCCGGCCGTAGCCGAACTTGATGGCCGCACGGTCGTACTTGCCCAGCCCGTGAAAGTCGGAGTTGAACTTCGCGCCGTAGTCCATGATGGACGCGTGCTGGAACTCGGCGATGCCCGCGCGCAACCCGTTCTCGCCGACGACGCCCTCGAGCTCGGCTTTCGACTCGGGGTCCAGATAGCGCGGGCGCGGCTGCTTCGAGCCGTTGGCGGTGCGCAGGTCCCAGTACGTCTTGGGGTAGTTCAGCGCGTCGTAGCTGCCGGCGAAGTTGTGCCTGAGGCCCAGCGTGTGGCCGATCTCGTGCAGCGCCGTCGAGCGGAAGATCTCCGCCCTCAGCGCGCGCCACACCTCGATCGGGTTTCGGCCCTTCTGCTGAATCGCCAGGCCGAGCACCGCGTCGTCGAAGCTGGCGGCGAGGTCGACCGCGTGCGACGCGAGCCGGTTTCGCGCGCGGCGGATGTAGCGGGCCACCTCGGGGTTGGCGAGCTTGAGCGGCGCGACCTGGCGCAGGTCCACCGATGCGGGCGAGAGCCGCGGGTCCATGCCGCGCGCCAGGAGCATCTCGCCATTCGCCAACAGCCGCTCGAACGCGGTGCCCTGAAGCCGCGCCAGGCGTGAAGCGGCCAGGCCCCGATCCGCTCCGAGCATCGACGAGCGGGCCAGCGCCGCCGAGCGTTCGCGCACGTTGGCCCGGATCGCCCGCGCGCTGCCCTTCTTCATCGACGGCGTGCGCGGCAACCCGCTCGTCCACGAGAAGTCCATCGCGTCGGCCATGGCCTCGACGTCGGCCTGGCTGCGAATCGTGCGCGACCTCTGGCCGCTGCCGGTCTGCTGGACCCAGGCCTTGACGTCGACGCCGCGGATGAACTGGTCGGTGGGGATCTCCCCGTTCACCAGCCGCACGACGTCGCGCGCCATCGCCGCGTACTCGTCGATCATGGCGCCGTAGACGAAGGCGGTGGCAGAGATGGTCTCGCCGGTCTCGGGGTCGTGCGACGAGGGCCCGTAGCCCAGGAGCTGCGCGCTCGTGGGCTCGTCGACCCAGTACAGCAGGTTGTACCGGAGGTCGCCGATGCGCGCGTGGGTGCCCGGCGGACCGCACTCGGCCGGGTCGCCCTCTCGGACCGGATTGTTGGTGCACAAAACGAACACCTGGCCGACCTCGCGGCCGGTCAGCGCCTTCACCGTCGCGCGGAAGACCTGGTCGTACTCCTCGGCGATGCGGCGCGCGGTGTCGACCAGCTCGGGCGGGAACGAGTCGTTGAGGTGGTAGACGATCTTCCTCGGGCCGAGGTCAGGGCTGCTCGGATCGTTCGGATCCTCGAGGTTGCGCGCGGCGTACGGCAGCGAGCACCGGCCCACGACCGAGCCGTCGCGCTCGACGGCGGCATCGAAAAGCTCGGTGACGCACCGGGCCCCCACCCCGCCGCTGCAGTCCCGGTCCGTTCGGCAGGTCTTGTCGGTGAGGCTCCTCTGCCAGAGGTTGAAGCGGTTGATGAGCCGCACGCGCCCCGTCTCGGTCGTCCCGTACTGCCGGTTGTAGGTGACGCGCGCGGTGGTGAAGTAGCCGAAGCGGTCCATCGCGTGGTCGTCGTAGGCCCACGGCTCGTAGTCGCGCCATGTCGCGCGGAGGAACGAGTTGCGGATCTTGATCGTCTGGCTCGCGCAGTCTCGCGTGGCGTACTCGAGGTAGCACAGGGGCATCTCGTAGCCGTCGATCGCCACCGATTCGGGCGAGGCGATGATCTTCTGCGTCACCTCGAGGTAGCTCGCCGGCTGGTCCGGCGCGGGCCGCTCGAGCCGCATCGCGTCCGCATCCTTCGGGTCGCTGACGTAGTACGGCGCCGGCTCCTGCTTGATGGGCGAGACGCCGGCCTCCGACGCGCCGGCCAGGAACTGGAAGCTCGAGATCAGGTTCTGCGACCAGTCGACGCGGATGAACTTCCGCTCGAACCACTTGCGCTCCTGGTTCTCGACGATGCGGTCGTACTCCTCGCCCGTCGATGGGTTGTATTCGCGCACGATGTCGAAGTGCTCGACGATGCGGAAGGCGGCCACCGGCGCTCCCAGGTACGGCTCGCCGTGCGAGGGCTCGCCCCTCTCGGTGCCGCGGACGAACTCGTAGGTGCGGCGCGCGGTGAGCACGTGCTCCTGGATGTCCCAGCGGATCTTCTCCAGCTCGTTCTCCCCCTGCTCGCCGATGAAGGTGAAGCCGGTGGTGAACGGCACGCCCACCACCGTCTGCCGGAAGTACCAGACGCCCTCGAGATCGCTCTTGGCGATGGCGTCGGCCTGCACGGTGCTCCGCGGGGGGAGCCGTTCGGCGCACGCGCTCAGGACGAGGACGGCGGCGAGCGAACGCGAAAGGACCTTCATCGCTCTGACTCCTTCGCCCGCAGCGAGGCGGCCAGCGCCTCGGCGTGGGCGTACACGGCGAGATGGACGGTGGTGAAGTTGTCGCGGCTGGAATGGAAGAACGGGTTGGCAATCGACCCGTCGAGGTTTCGCAGCGGCCGCGACGTGGCCAACCCGAGCCCGAGGCTCAACCACGGCGAAGCTTCGAGCTCGAGCTCGAGCCAGAACGACTGTTGATCGCTCTGGCCGACGCGCACCGGCGGCCCGACCTCGGTTCCATCGCGGCACACGTCGGCGGTGGGCACTCCTTCCACGGCGCACGACGAGAGCGGCCGCGCCCACTGGTGCGTCAGCGCGTACTCCGCCGAGAGCGACAGCTTCTCCGCCAGCTCGAGCTCGGCGCCGATCGCGTTCGTCAGCGAATGGCTCGGGGTGGTGTTGCCCGTGTGCAGCGGACGGTACGGCTCGACGAGCTGCCCGTTCAACAGCACCGGCGAGGGGTCGTGCGAAATCAGCTCGTGGCTGGCGGCGAAGAAGTACGTTGCGGCGCTCGCGTCGTAGCGCAGCGAGGCGCGGCCGAGCTTCCGCTTCAGCCCGACCGAAGCCGCCACCGCCGCACGCAGGCCCGCATTTCTGCTGTACACCGACGTGGGCAGGGTGAGCCGTACGCCGACGCCCACGCCCGCGCCTCGAATGGTTGCCACCTCGCCGTGGGCCAGCTCGAGCGACAGGTCGGACAGCTCGGGCCGCCGGGCCGCTCCGTCGACGCGGCCGCCCTCACCGGCCAGCGCCGCCGCCTCCGGCACATCGCGCCACAGCGCAACCGACGCGAAGCTCCGCCCGCGGAACCGCGGGTCGCTTCCGGCCAGCTCGTGCTCGAGCATGAGCCTCGCCGTCAGCGCGAGCGGCTCGGCCCAGCTTTCGCGGAAGAGCGCCCGGCCCAGGCGGAATCGCGGCTCGAGCGACAGCGCCAACTGGTTCTGGTACGCGTCGGGCAGGAGCGAGACGCCCGACACCTCGGTCAGCGTGACGTCGAGGTCGAACCCGCCCCACAGCTCCGGCCGCTCCTCCTCTTCGGGAGCGGACGGTCGCTCGGTGCCGAACGCAGCGCCGGCCAGCGCCAGACTGAAGAGCGTGGCGACCGATCGCCGCATCCATGCCTCTCCCGGACGGAGCGGCGCGTCTAGTGCGCCCGCCCCCCGCGAGTCAAACCGGCGGCTCTCGCGTTCCGAGAAACGCCCCGGCCCGCGGCTTGACAGGTGGCGGCCGCGCCTTACCGATTCGGCATGCCATCGGGCGAGTCGTAGGACGGGATGAATTCCCGCAGACGTTTGGTCTGACCTACGCCGAAGGCGGCCCCGACGCGCGGCCGCCGCCGGGCGCGACCGGAAAGGAGAGCGAGATGAGAGCACCCGTTTGGTTGACGGCCGCCATCGTCGCGTGCGGCCTGGCGACGAATGGATCGGCGCCCGCCCAGCAGGCGGCGAAGGCGGTGCCAACGGCAACGGCGGCGGCCCCCGCGACCCCATCGCCGGTCCCGGTCGAGCAGGAGCGCGCCCTGCCCTCGCTGGCCCCGCTCATCGAGTCGGTGAAGGGCGCGGTGGTGAACGTCGACGTCAAGAAGCGCGTCGAGGCCGCGCAGCTCCGCTTCGGAGACGAGCTGTTCGAGCGCTTCTTCCGCATGCCCGCGCCGCGCATGCCGCAGGAGAGCCCCGTTCGCCGGGGCGCCGGCTCGGGCTTCATCATCCGCGCCGACGGCCTGGTGCTGACCAACAACCACGTGGTCGAGGGCGCGGACGACATCCTGGTGAAGCTCGACGACGGCCGCGAGTTCAGCGCCAAGGTGCTCGGCACCGACCCGCTCACCGACCTGGCGCTGCTCAAGCTGCAGGGGAAGGTCGAGAACCTGCCCGTGGTGCGGCTCGGCGACTCGGACGCCCTCAAGGTCGGCGACTGGGTGGTGGCCATCGGCAACCCCTTCGGCCTGGCTTCGAGCGTCTCCGCCGGCATCATCTCGGCCAAGGAGCGCGACATTCGCGCCGGGCCGTACGACGACTTCTTGCAGACCGACGCGGCCATCAACCCGGGCAACTCGGGCGGGCCGCTGTTCAACCTGAGGGGCGAGGTCATCGGCATCAACACCGCCATCATCGGCGGCGGCACCGGCATCGGCTTCGCGGTGCCCTCGAACATGGCCAAGGCCCTGTTGCCGCAGCTCGAGAAGGGCGAGGTCCGGCGCGGCTGGCTCGGCGTGTCGATTCAGGATTTGACGCCGGATCTGGCCAAGGCGCTCAAGGTGCCGGTGCCCCATGGCGCGGTCGTCATCGACGTGAACGAGGGCACTCCGGCGAAGAAGGCCGGGCTCAAAGCCGACGACGTCATCGTCTCGGTCGATGGGCAGCCGGTGGAATCGTCCAAGGACCTGTCGCGCCGCGTGGGCTTCATGCGTCCCGGCGGCACCGTGGTGCTCGGCGTCTACCGCGACAGCCGCAAGATGGATCTGCGCGTCGAGCTGGGGCTGAGGCCCGACCTCGAAGGCGTGGGCAAGCGCTTCGGCGGAGGCCGCGACGACCGCGCCGAGCGGCTGGGCTTGGCGTTCCAGGACGTCGAGCCAGGCTCGGGCAAGACGGGGGCGCTCATCACCCACGTCGAGCCGGGCACTCCGGCCGACCGCGCGGATCTGCGACCGGGCATGGTGGTGGTGGGGGTCGACGGGCAGAAGGTGCACGGCGCGCGCGACGTCGCCCGCATTCTCTCGTCGGCGCGCTCGGGCTCGACGGTGCTGATCCGCGTCGAGGTCGACGGCGCAAGGCTGCTCCGCGCCATCAGCATTCCGTGACGGAACCGCTCACCGGCAGCGGATGACCGATCGGCCGACCAGCGGCTCGAGCTGGCGCAGGCCCTCCGCCGACAGGCCGAACGCGGGCAGCTCGGATTCGAGCTGCTCGCGATGTCCGCAGCCGGCGACGTACGCGTTGAGTCGCGCGGCCACCGTCGAATCGACGAAGTCGCGCTCTGAGTAGTCGCGGGCGATGAACTCGCGCATCAGCCCGCGCTGGTGCCGCAGGTAGTACTTCTGGTGGTACCCCTCGGCGAGCCAGAACGCGTCCAGCGGAGCGAGCCGCGTCTGTACCGGCTTGCCCAGCTTTCGCGAGAGGTGCTCGCGCGCCTCCTCGAGCACCTGCCGCTGGGCCTCGTCGGCGTAGAAGCCGATGGACATGTACTGCCGGCTCCACACGCCCTCCGTCGGGTCGTGCGAGCGCCAGAAGTGCTCGGCCAGCTCGGCGAACGTCACCACGGTCGGGTCGAAGTCGACCTGGAAGCTCTCCGTGTGATCGCCGAGCGAGTGGTAGGTCGGCTGCCGCTTCGTCCCGCCCGCGTAGCCGACGCGGGTCTTCACCACGCCCTCGAGACACCCGAACCGGGCGTCCGGCGTCCAGAATCAACCGACGGCGAAGGTGGCCGTCTCGAGCCGGGCCGGAACCTGAAGGTCGAGCGGCATCAGCCGAGCGGGTTGCGCGGGAGCGAGCGGCGACGTCTTCATGGCCGCCAATGGTAATCGACCGCGCCTGCGCCTCGCCGCCGCGGCCGGTCGGCGGATCTCCTACCGCCGGGACGTGGGGCTCCCGCTTCGGCAGCCACGCGCAGCGTTGCCCTGACTTGCGCGCCGACGCAACGTCCGGGCGTGGACGACCTTCCGCTCTTCGCGCCGGGGACGCTGGATCACTGGCAACGCCGCGAGATGCTGGTCGTCTTCCACGAGCCGGGTTGCGACGAGTGCGCGCGGCTTCTGGCGCGGCTTCTGGCGCGGGCCGATGCGCTCTGGCGCGACGAGATCGCCATCGTGGCGCGGCCCCGGCCACGCTTACCGCACGAGCTCTGGGTGGCCGACCGCTTCGCACGCGTCCACGCCGTGCTGCCGATTCACGGCCGGGCCGAGGACGAGGTCGTCGCCGACGCCCTCGATTGGGCGCACTTCGTCCAGAGCCGGTGCGAGGAGTGCGGGGCTCCGCTGGACTGGCGCTGAGCGGCCGAAAGTTGCACTGCAGGGCCCGTTCGGGGGTATAGCGGTGTCGAAGGTGCCGTCTGCTGCGTAGAATGGCGACATTCGCCCCCCGGAGCCTCTATGCCTGCTCGTACGTCCAACGCCGGGCCCCGCGTGCAGTCCCCTCCGCGTGAGAACGTCTCGAACCAGGTGCGTGATCTCTTCCGGCCCGAGCAGTGGGAACGGCTGCAACAGGACCCGTTCCAGCGCTGGCCGGACCACGAGTGGCAGGCTTTGAGCGACGTGCAGCGGCAGGCGGTGTTCGATCTGCGCAACGAGCGGCGCCAGCAGACGGGAGGCCGCAACCGCCGCAACGACGAGTTCCGGTCGACCGGCGAGCGGCGCAACGAGAACGTGCTCCGCGGCGAGCTCCCCGGTGGCGGGACCCGCGTCGTCGGGCAGGATCCCATCAGCGGCGGAGCAGCCCGGCAGAGCGGCCCGCAATCGCTCTTCACGCCCGAGCAGTGGCAGCGGCTCGAGGCAGACCCCTACTACCGGTGGCCTCCGCAGGAGTGGGAGTCGTTCACGCCGGCGCAGCGCCAGGCGATCATCGACCTGCGCGGCGCGCGCGGACCGAATGCGGGCAAGTCGCTCGAGGAGGTGCTCCGCGAGTGCCAGTCGGCGCCGCCGCATCCGCGCGTGAAGCTGCCGTGGGACGCGGTGCCACCCGGCCGCATGATGGTCCACGAGATGAACGTGGAGAACATGATGCGGGAGTCGGACGCGCCCGGTAAGCGCGACGAGGAGTTCACTCCGCAGGCCGGCTACACCCAGGAGATCTTCTACGAGCACCTGCGGAACATCGGCCAGGTCATCAAGAGCGTGAACGGCGGCCAGGGCGCGCACATCGTGCCGCTCATCGAGGTGGAGGACCTCAAGGCCGCGCAGAAGCTCATCGACCGCGAGCTGCAGGGGCTGGGCTACCAGGCGCACCTCATCGAGGGCGAGGACGGCCGCGGCATCGACGTGGCGCTGCTCACCAAGTACCCGCTGTGGCCCGGCACCATGCCCGACCTGCTCCTGTCGGACCAGCTCCAGGGCGAGCGCGGCATTCTCAAGGTGCACCTCAACGCCGAGGGCAAGCACGTCGTCGTCTACGTCAACCACTGGAAGTCGATGCGCGACGGCGAGAGCGAGGCGGCGCGGCAGAACAGCATCATGGCGCGCATGCTCCGCGAGGACATCGCGCGCACCACGCAGGCCGACCCCAACGTGAAAGTGATCGTCACCGGGGACTTCAACACGAAGTACTACCACGGCGATCAGCGCGCGATGGACGCGTTGGGCGTCTCGCGCGACAGCTCGTCGATGAACGGCCCCGCCGACCTCTGGGACGCGACGAGCACCATTCCCAAGCGGCGCGAAGAGGGCGTGCAGCACCCGCTGCTCCCCGACGGCACGCACACCTACCGCGGCGAGGGCGACTTCCTCGACCGCATCATGGTGAACAAGAACGCGAAGCTCGATGCCGACTCGGTGGTGGTGATTCCGAACGCGGGCCGCTTCTTCGACCGGGACAACCGGCCACGCCCGGGCGGCGTGAGCGACCACAAGTCGATGGTCGCCCAGTTCGACCTCGCCGACTGACGGTCGGCGTCAACGCGCCGATGGCCGCACCTCTTCCGACGGCGGGGTCGGAAGCCGCACCGGCTCGGCGCCGATGATCGCCTCGCGCGGCAGCCTCCGCTGGCGGCGGACGACCTCGCCCAGGGTCGAGAACAGCCACCGCACCCCGCGCGCGGCGTCGAGGAACAATCGGCGCGGTGCCTGGCGCGAGAACAGCGGAGGGCTCTGGTCGAGCGGGATGGGGCCGCCCTCGCCGGTGATGCCCACGCCGTGCGTGTAGACCATCTGGCCACCGAGCCACCCGGTGTACACCGCCGTCAGCGTGCCGATGACGCCGATCGCGGCGGAAACCGGCGTGGGGTCGTTCTTGAGGCGCCACAGCGTGAGGCCCACGCCGACGCCGGAGAGCACGAGGTTGCCCAGCCCGTGCAGGAACATCATGTCGCGTGCCTGCTGGCCGTCGACCCGCACCTCCTGGGACGCGGCCAATCCGGCCGTCCCGGCGGCGAGCGCTCCGGCAGACGCTCCCACCCAGAGCCAAGAGCCCGCCCGGCCGAGGAGCGGATCTCCCCGGGCCACCGCGGCCACGTCGCAAATCGCCGCCGCGGGCAGGAACGCCAACGGAGCATGGATGAGGGTGGGATGAAGCTCGTGAATCCGCATCGGCATGACCGACCTCCTGCGCTGATCTACTACTCGGCGAAATCGTCGCGTGATGCGTGAGAAAATCAGGCGACTGCGAGGAGTTGCTTGAGGTTGG
>FWPU01005337.1_pt1 | contig 12382 bp, 10 predicted proteins | sample 2228361 | NCBI WGS metagenome assembly FWPU01 (sample SAMEA103939777, study PRJEB20133) | metagenome | reverse complement strand
CACCGCCTTCAGGCGGTGTGAGTATTCACTGGGATGGAACGAGATTCGTGCCGGCGACCAGCGGGACTCAGGCTGACCTGTTTGGGCTGTCGGGGACGGGACCGAGCGACATCTGGGCCGTCGGGACCGGAGTGGCGCTGAGATGGAACGGCTCGAGTTGGCAGGCTGTTTCCACGGGCACGTCTGAAACACTCTATGCAGTGTGGGCGCTTGCTCCGAACGAGGCATGGGCTGTCGGCGCGAATGGCACCACGCTGCGGTGGAACGGCACCTCGTGGGCGGTGCACCAGGCCGGCGGGACGACCACGTTACGCGGAGTCTGGGCGTCTTCCGCAAATGACGTCTGGCGCGTGGGCGATCTGGGGAGCGTGAGCCGCTGGGACGGTTCTTCCTGGTCGACCATCCCGAGTGGCACGACCCGTGACCTGTACGCCGTCTGGGGTGGAGCCACGAACGACGTCGTCGCTGTTGGTCAGCTCGGCACCATCGTACGGTTCAAGGGGCCGACACCGATGGTCGAATCGACCGGCACCCTGAACCACCTGTTCGGCATTTGGGGAAGCGGACCCAGTAGCGAGTGGGTGGTCGGGGAAGGCAACACCATCTTGGGCCACAGGCCGTAGGCTTCGGAGCGGTCGGACACCTTCGTGGGTGGGCATGATGCACCGCATCGTATGTAACTTCACGGCGCCTCTTTTCTCCGCCTAAGCCGCCACCCTAGAATCCGCACACTCTCGCACCAAGGGGCCCGGCGAGAGGCCGTTCATGGGGAGGCTTCGTCGTGATGGTACGCGCTCGCCCGCTTCCACTCCTCTTCGTTTCAGTTGCTGTGGGTTGTAGCGGTTCGGGCAGCGGTTGCTCCGGGATGGAGCCGATCCCGACCGGGCGGTATCAGGGCGAGAAGACCGACAACGCGGTCTCGGTGCGGCTGTCGCCGAACGGCGTCAATTACCTCAATGCGAATTGGCGGACGCTGATCGAGACGTTTGCGCCGGGCGCGAAGCTGTCGTTCCCTGTCAACTGCACCAAGCAGACCGTGGACGTCATTGGCGACGTGTGGATTGCCGATCAAGGAGGACCGAACGGCGGACGGCAAGACAGCAACTGCGACAGCCGCGACGAGCCCGCGATGGTCGACGTGACGGTGACCGGGTTCTCGCTCGCGCCGCAGGCGCCCGACACGATCGACGTCAGCGTGAAGGTCGTGATCGACACGGGGAAGATCTACCTGGCGAAGGGATGCGTGAGGTGCAGCATTCGGTTCGACACGTCCCGGGCGGCTCCGGCCGACAACCAAATCTCTGCCGACGTCCGGTTCACGATCGATACGCGATGGGACAAGTTGCTGTCGTTCTCGGTGGTGCAGATTGGGGGCACCGGCGTTTGCGGTTCTCCCAAAGGAAGCTGCCTCGATCCCGACGATCTCGATCTTCGCAGCGATCCCGGTTGCAACTTCTGCTGCTCGGACGTGTGCGACCTCGGCGGCTGGGGGCCCATCAAGGAGTTCATCCTCAGAATGATGTCGCCGATGCTGCAGGCGCGCGTTCGCGAAGCCGTGGAGAAGCAAACGGTCGAGCCGTGCGGAACGGGCAAGCCGCCGTGTCCTCGAGTTGGTGCCGCGACCAGCCGGTGCGATGCGAGTGAGAGCGTCTGCTTCGACAACGCGGCCAAGACGTGCGCGTCTGATGCCGATTGTCGCTATGGCACGTGCAGTAACGGTACTTGCAATCGCCACGGCGTGCCGCGGTTCCTCGGCGTCGAGGGGCGGATCTCGCCTGCGTCGCTCCTGGGCTCGTTCGGCGCGCCGCCCCAGGCAAAGCTCGATATGTCGATGGCCGCCGGCTCGTCCGTCACCGTCGATCAGGGCTTCTCGCTCGGCACGCGCGGCGGGCTCAAGGCCGTCGAGGTCGCCAACTGCGTACCGCCCATTCCGGCGCCGCCCATCGTCCCCGTACCTCCACCCAACTTCGACGCCGAGGCCGACACGTCCAAGGGGCCCTACCACGTGGGCCTGGGCATCTCGTCGAGCTTCTTGAATCAGGCCACCCACCACGCCCACCAGGCCGGCGTGCTCTGCCTGCAGATCTCCAGCGCCAACACGGGCCTGCTCAACACGGGCCTGTTCAAGACGTTCCTGCCTTCGCTCGGCAAGCTCGCCACCCGCGACGGCAAGGACGCTCCGATGATGATCGTGCTCCGGCCGGCCAAGGCACCGACCATCACCATCGGGCAGGGCACCTACGACCCGGTCACCAAGAAGCCGATCAAGCCGCTCATTCTCATGACCATGCCGGACGTCACGGTCGACTTCTACGCGATGATCGACGACCGCTTCGCCCGGCTCTTCTCGCTCACCGCCGACATCTCGCTGCCGCTCTCGCTCATCTTCGAGAAGTGCGACTCGGTCACCCCGGCCCTCGGCGACCTGAAGCAGCTCATCACCAACATCCGCACCGCCAACAGCGAGATGCTCGCCGAGGATCCGAAGGTGCTGGCCGACCTCATCCCCGCGGTCATCGGCCTCGCCGAGCCGGCCCTGGCCAGCGCGCTCAAGCCATTCGCGCTGCCCCAGCTCGGGAACTTCAAGCTCAAGGTGAACGAGACCAAGGGCCTGGCCAACATCGCCGGCACCGAGACGTACAACCATCTGGGCATCTACGCGCAGCTGCTCCCGGCGAACGCCGCATGCGCCGTCGGAGCGCCCACCGCCGTCGCCACCCTGAAGAAAAGCCTCGTCCCCTCGCGCGAGCAGATGCGCCTTCTCGGCCAGCCGCTCCCGTGGCCCACCGCCGTCCTCGACGTGCGCGCCTTGGGCATGTCGGGCACTCCGGAGTTCAGCGTGCGCGTCGACAACGGCCTGTGGTCGACGTTCCTCGCTCCCAACGCCCAGGGCGAGCTCGAGGTGTCGCATCCGGCGTTCCTCATCCAGGGGCAGCACGTCATCGAGGTGCGCGCGCGCATGGCCGAATCGCCCCACGGCGTCTCGGGCCCGGCCTCGGTCGGCTTCCGCGTCGACTGGGAACCGCCGGAGGTCTCGCTGGTGAAGTCGCCTTCCGGAGAGCTGCTCGAAGTCGTCGCCCACGACGTCATCTCGCCGCCCGACTCGCTGACCTACGCGTACCGCGTCGGCCATGAGCCCTGGTCCGACTTCGGGCCGAAGCGCTCCATCGATCTGGCTGCGATCGAGGCGGCCGGCGGCGTCGAGGTCCGCGTGCGCGATGAGGCTGGCAACGTCGGCGAGGCGATCTGGCGCGCTCCGGCGATCGCCGAACGGCCCGAGTCCGTCGAGGGCGTCGCGCCAGAGACCGCTGCCTTTGGGTGCTCCGCCGCCGCCGGGCTCCTGACGCCGCTCGCGTTGCTCTCGCTCGCCCGTCTCTTGCGCCGACGCTCGCGCTGATCGTGCTCCGGCTCTGAGTCTCCGCCGCCGGGTCGGGTCTGCCTGCAGCGCTCCGCACGATCTGCGCAGTCGGAAACGAGTCGTTGCAGCATTCGTGACACACTTGCGTCGCTCATGTTGCGGGCCGCCCCGCGGGCCTCTGGTATGCGTGCGCTCAACCAAGGAGGGCCGAATGAAGATGGCAGAAGCGATGTCGGGCGGAATGGTGCGCGGCGCGGTGGCGATGGCCAGTAATCTCTCGGGAAAGGCGATCAGCAGCTCCTTCAACCTGGCGCGGCAGGTGCGCGCCGAGATCACCAAGGGGGCGGAAGGACTGGTCGACTGGGCCGACAACTCGGTGCAGAGCGCGATGCGGGTTGCGCGCGGAGTGATTCGCACTGTCGATGGTCTCGCCGGAGATCTGATCGACGGCGGCGAACAGCTCGGTCTAAGGGTGGTGTCGTTGGGCCGCGCCGCGGGCGACTCGCCGCTCGAGCCCTCCTCGGCCACCGGAGAGGCCCTGGTCGACGGAGCGATCGCGGACCCGAAGGCTCGCGCCGTGCAGCGCGCGGAGGCCTGAGCGGGCGGTTCGGCGATCTCGGTCGGACGCGGCTGCGCCGATCGCCCGCGTCCGGTCGAGCCCATGGCCGGCGACTCGAGTGACAGCTCAGGTTCAAATACCGGGAGTGGGAGCGGGAGCGGGAGCGTTCGCGGGCCCGGCTCGGGCGTTGCGCGCGACCTCGATGACGGCATGGCCGCCCTTCGCGTGCGGTGAGCTCGAGCCGATCCGGCTCCTCGCTCCGGCGCTTTCCGTGTACGGTGCGCCGCCATGTTCCGGGCGGCGTGCACCGGCTCGATCCTCCTCGCAGCGTCGACCGCGCTCGCCGATCAACGGCTCGATCACCGAGGCGCGGTGGGCCTCATCATCGGCGGCGGCCTCGAGCACAAGACCGCTACTGCCGCGGGCGTGCCCTCCGACACCGGCTTCCGCGGGGACGTCGATCTGGGCGTCACGTACGCCATCGGCTACGACGGCGACGAGATCGCCGCGTTCGCCCGCGGCACCTTCGGCGGCCCGCTCGCCGACTTTTCGATCACCGGCGGTTACCGGGGCTACTTCGGCCTCGAGCGGTGGAAGACGTTCATCGATCTCGGCGGAGCGCTCCACCTCTGGCCGCAGCTCGTCGTCGGCCCGCGCATCGCCTTCGGCGTGCAGTACGAGCTCACCTCGAACGTCGGCGCCTTCCTCTCGCTCGGCACGCAGCTCGGCTTCGGTCGCGGCATGCGCTTCGACGGCGAGCTCATCGGCGGCGTGCAGCTCCGCTCGTATCTGCTCGAGTGACGCACGGCCGTTTTCTTGATCCACCACGGCCGTGTGCGACGATGTGGGCCTCTGTAGGGAGGGCCTGAATGCACGACGGTTCGCGTCTCACCTCGGTGGTGTTCCGACTCAGCCGCGAGCGGCTCGATCGGCTCAAGGAGCTGTCGCGCTCCACGCGCATCCGCCAGAGCGAATACCTGCGCGAGGCGATCGACGATCTGTTGGTGAAGTACGAAGACCGGCTGATGGATTAGAGCCGGTCAAGCCTGCCACGGCGGCTCTCTGGGCAGGCCCGGCGCCACGGCCCGCTCGGTCGCGGTGAACGGGTCGATCGCGGGAGGGTAGAACACTTCCCACAGGGTCAGCCCCTCGGGCGGCGCCTTGTAGCGGGCGATCTCGTTGGCCGACTCGAGCGCCGCGGCGTAGGCCTCTTCGGAGATGGCTCCGGCGGCGACGGCCACCGCGGTGCCGACGAGGTAACGCACCTGGTAGCGCGCGAAGCGATCTCCGACGAAGCGGGCCTCGAACAGGCCCGGGGCGATCTCCGCGAGCGACGCCTTGTGCAAGGTGCGCCTCGTCCGGGTGCTGGTCTTCTCGTGGAACGCCCAGAAGTCGCGGGTGCCCTGCGCCTTCGCGAGCAGCTCGGCCAGCCGCTCGGGCGTTATGTTTCGCGACGACGGCTCGCGGCCGATGTCCCAGGCGGCCTTCTCCCAGCCAGGCACGGGGGCGAAGGCGATGCGATAGCGGTACTCCTTGCCGCTGGTGCGCCACTGCGCGTGGAACTCGCGCCGAGCACGTCTGGCGAGGCACACGCCCAGCCCCGAAGGCAGATGCGGGCGGAGCCGATCGGCGAGCCCGTCGAGCTTTTCGTCCGGGCCCTTGAAGCTGACCACCTGCATGCGCGCGTGCACGCCGCGATCGGTGCGGCCGGCCGGCGTCGGCTTGCCGTGGAGCCCGACGGCCGAGAGCGCGCGCTCGAGCGCCTGTTGCACCGTGTCTCCCTCGGGCTGCGCCTGGAAGCCGCGGAAGCGGTCGCCCCGGTAGTAGAGCCAGAGCGCGTACCGCGCCACGTGCGACTCGAGAAGCCTTCCGCCTCGTTGCGACACCCGACCGCCTCGGTACATTATTCGTCCGCGAGCATGGGCCCGAGCAAGAACCTCGGACTCGACCTGGGCACGTCCGGAGGCAACTGGCTCTTCCGCCAAGGCGAGCTGGTGCTGGGGCCGGTTCCGGCGGCGCAGATCGTCGAGAAGCTGTACAGCGGCGACCTCGACGGTCGGACCGAGGTGCAGCTTCTCGGCACCGGCAAGTTCACCCGCCTGGCCGAGGTCGACTTCTTCCGCGTGCACCTGGCCAAGGCCGAGGCGAAGCGGCGGGTGGAGACGCACGCCCGGAGCGAGGCGGAGGCAGCCCGCCGGCGGCGCAACATCAAGATCGGCGTGGTGGCCACCGCGGCGGTGCTGGTCGCGTGCGCGCTCGGCTACGTGGGTTGGCACGTGGCGGTGAACCCGCCCTGGAAGGACGCGGAGGAGATTCTCTACGCCGAGCTCATCTCCATCGACGAGGCGGCCACCACCATCAGCTTCGGCAGGGCGCGCGCCCACCAGGACGAAGAGCTGCTCGAGTACCCGGGCGGCCCCATGACGGTGAAGCGCCCCGTCGACAGGCCGGCCGACAGGCCCGCCGACCGGCCCAATGACAAGCCGACGAAGCTGGCCTCGCCCAGCGGGTCGAAGCCCCACAAGGGCGCCTCCGGCGACGACCCCGACGGCATGCAGCTGGGCATGAAGTTCGACCAGGACGAGATCAACCGCGTCGTCTCGCAGAACCAGCGCAAGCTCTTCCCGTGCTTCGCGGCCGAGGCGCAGAAGCGGCCGAATTTCTCGGCGAAGATTCCGATCGAGTTCGTCATCGGCAACGACGGCAAGGTGGCCAGGCTCTGGGTCGACCACCCGGAGTTCAAGGAGGGCTCGCTCAAGGAGTGTCTCTTCCGCGAGCTGCAGAAGTGGCCGTTCAAGCCGTACGAGGGCGAGCGGGCCACGGTGGGCCTGTCGTTCAAGATCGGCAAGGGTTGAGCGGCGAGGGCGAACGTCGTAGAGGGCGTGGCATGTCGAACAGAGGGGCCGCGCTCCTGGACGGAGGCCGTGCCGTCGAGCCGGGGTCGTTCCGCCACACCGTGCTCTTGACGGCGCGCCGCTTCAAGGCCAGCTGGGTCGAGCTGGCGAAGCTCTTGGTGAAGGTCTACGACGAGGCGCTGTACGAGCAGTGGGGCTTCGAGACGTTCGAGGCCTACTGCGGGAGCGAGCTGCGCATTCGCAAGGCGACGGCGCTGAAGCTGCTCCGGAGCGTCCGTTTCCTGAAGAAGCACGAGCCGGGCGCGCTCGAGGGCGAGGACATCGCGCTGAAGGCGCCGCCGTTCGAGGTCGTCGAGGTGCTCGCCAACGCCGAGGAGCGGGGCCAGCTCACCGCGCAGGAGTACCGGAGCATCCGCGACTCGATCTGGAACCCCGACAAGGGGCAGGCCGAGCTGCGCAAGGAGCTGCTCGAGCGCTTCCCGGTGCCCGAACGGCCTGCGAACGAACGAGCGTCGCTCGAGCGGCTTTCACGACTGGCGCGTCATCTCGCAAAGGAGCTTTCCAGGCACCGCAAGGTACCCAAGGCGATCGCCGAGCGGGCCGAGGCGCTCGCGGACGACATCGCGGAGCTCGTCCAGGAGCAGCGACCGTCCGAGGGATGAGCCGCTGCGCCAGAGCGCGCGGTGCGTTATGTGTCGGGCACGGCCCTCGGTGCGAGACTGGCTCGGCGTTTCGGAGCCGCCTATATTTTTTGTACCATCGTCGAGGGCAGGGCCGTTGCGACTCCCCGGAGGCAGCAGTGAAGAAGGGTGAGCACCACGTCAACCTCTCGTGCTCGTTCTGCGGGAAGTCGCAGCGCGAGGTGCGGAAGCTCATCGCCGGCCCCACCGTCTACATCTGCGACGAGTGCATCAAGCTCTGCAACGACATCATCGCCGAGGAGAACGATCGGGAAGAGGGCAAGCCGCAGGTGTCGTTGCCCACGCCGGCGGAGATCAAGGCGTTTCTCGACGACTACGTGGTGGGGCAGGACCAGGCCAAGAAGGTGCTCGCGGTCGCGGTCTACAACCACTACAAGCGCATCTACCAGAAGAAGCCTGCCCAGCGGCCGCGCCCGGGGATGAAGAACCCCGGCAGCGAGGACGTGGAGATCGCCAAGTCGAACATTCTGCTGATCGGGCCGACGGGCTCGGGCAAGACGCTGCTCGCGCAGTCGCTCGCCCGCTTCTTGAACGTGCCGTTCACGATCGCCGACGCGACGAGCCTCACCGAGGCCGGCTACGTGGGCGAGGACGTGGAGAACATCATCCAGAATCTGCTCCACAACGCCGACTACGACGTGGAGAAGGCGGCGCGGGGCATCGTCTACATCGACGAGATCGACAAGATTGCCCGCAAGGGCGACATGCCGTCGGTGACGCGCGACGTGGGCGGTGAGGGCGTTCAGCAGGCGCTCTTGAAGATCATCGAGGGCACGCGGGCGAACGTCACTCCGAGGGGCGGCAAGAAGTACAACCAGCAGGAGTACATTCAGGTCGACACGACCAACATCCTGTTCATCTGCGGCGGGGCGTTCTACGGCATCGAGCAGATCATCCGCCGCCGGGTGGGGGAGAAGGGGCTGGGCTTCGGGGCGAAGATCTCGTCGAAGGACGAGCGGAGCGTGGGCGAGCTGCTCAAGCTGATCGAACCGGAGGACCTGATGAAGTTCGGGATGATTCCCGAGTTCGTCGGCCGCCTGCCGATCTGCGCGACGCTGCACGATTTGAACGAGGACGACCTGGTGACGATTCTCACCACGCCGAAGAACGCGCTGGTGAAGCAGTACCAGAAGATGTTCGAGATGGAGAAGGTGAAGCTTTCCTTCTCGAAGGAGGCGCTCCGGGCGATCGCCAAGGAGGCGATGCGGCGCAACAGCGGCGCGCGCGGCCTCAGGGCGATCATGGAGGACTCCATGCTCGACATCATGTACGACGTGCCGTTCCGCGACGGCGTGAAGGAGTGCAAGATCACCGAGGCGGTCATCACGCGGAAGGAAGCCCCGCAGCTCGTCTTCGAGAAGGAGAAGAAGACCGCGTAGAGGCCGCCGAGGCGCGATGGACGTCGATCTGTACAACCAGCCGGTTCCGCTGCCGCGAGGGGGGCTGCGCTTCCCCGTCGAGCTCTTGGAGCCGCCGGGGTTCCGCGTCGAGGAGCCTTCCACCTGGCCTCGGGTTTCGGGCCGCCTCGAGTACGTGCGGGGGAGGCTCCTGTACATGCCGCCCTGTGGGGACGTTCAGGGTCCGGTCGCCGCCAGCGTGATGGGAATTCTCGAGCCCTGGAGCGAAGCGCGCCCCGAATTCATCGTCGAGGGGAACGAAGCCGGAATGCTCCTCGGCGGCGAAGTCCGCGGGGCGGACGGGGCCGTGTGGCGACGAGCAGACGTCGGCGAGCGGACGGGGGGCTTCATGACGGTCGCACCGGTGCTGGCGGTCGAAGTCGCCGGCCAGGACGAGGGCGAGGCCGTCCTTCGTGAGAAGGCGCGATGGTACCTGGAGCGCGGCGTCGCGGCGGTGTGGCTGGTCTTGCCCGACTCGCGCGAGATCGTGGTCTTGCGGGCGAACGACGAGCGTCGCTACGGCCCCGGCCAACGGCTCGCGCCCGAGCCCGAGCTGCCCGATCTGACGCCTCCGGTCGATCGCTTCTTCCGGCAGCTTCGCTGACGCGTTCCGTCTACGACTGGGTGACGCGCACCGTGGTCTTCATCTCGCGGCCCGTCGCCGGGTCGTGCGCCCGCATGGTGAGAATGCCCTCGACGTTCACGTCGAAGGTCACCTCGACCTGCACCTGGCCGGCGGGCGCGGCTCGGATGCCCGAGAACGTCACCTCGCCGAGCAGCTCGTTCTTCTCCACCCGCTCGTTGTCGCCCTGGTAGATGCGCATCGCCAGCTCGGTCTGCTGGTCGTAGCTGGTCGTCGCCGTCAGCTGCCTGGCGTTGGGAATGGGAGCGTTCCGGGGGAAGACGGTGTGGAAGAAACCGCCCGCCTTCTCCAGCCCGATCGCCATCGGAATGACGTCGAGCAGCGTCAGCTTGAGGTTGGTGTCGTCCTGCAGCGAGTGGGCGTAGATCGCCGCCCCGATCGCCACCGCCTCGTCGGGGTGAACCCCCTTCGACGGCGGCTTGCCGAAGAACTTGGTCAGGCGCTCCTGGATGATGGGCATGCGCGTCTGGCCACCCACCAAGAGCACCTCGTCGATGTCCTTCGTCGACAGGCCGGAGTCCACCAGCACCCGCGCCACGCACTGCAGGCACCTGTCCACCAGGTGGGAGGTGAGCTGCTCGAGCGTTCTGCGCGAGAACTTCATCTCGATGTTCAACGGCTGCCCCTGCGGCGTCATGGTGATGAAGGGGATGTTGAACGGCACCTCCTCGCGCGACGACAGATCGCACTTGGTCCGCTCGGCCAGGTCCTTGATCCGCTGCATCGCCACCGGGTCGGTCGACAGGTCGATGCCGTGCTTCGAGGCGAAGTCCTTGAGCACGTGGTGGATCATCGCGTTGTCGAAGTCGAGGCCGCCCAGGAAGATGTCGCCGCCCGTCGACTTCACCTCGAACACCCGGTCGCGAATTTCGAGGATGGACACGTCGAAGGTGCCGCCGCCCAGGTCGAACACCACCACCTTCTCGTGAAGCCGCTTGCCCGCGCCGAACGCCAGGGCCGACGCGGTGGGCTCGTTGATGATGCGCACCACCTCGAGATCGATGAGCTTGCCCGCATCCTTCACCGTCTGGCGCTGCCGGTCGTTGAAGTACGCGGGCACCGTCACCACCGCCCGCTTGACCGGCGTCTTCAGGTAGGTCGAGGCGACGTCGCGGATGCGGTTGAGGATCTTGGCGCTGAACTCCTGCAGCGTCATGTCCTTCTTGGAGATCTCGACGACGACGTCGTTCTTCTTGCCGGGCTTGATCTTGTATTGGACGATCTTCTGCATCGTCTCGACGACGTCGCTCTTCGGAGATCGCCCGACGAGCCGCTTGGCACCGTAGATGGTGTTGCGCGGGTTGAGCTGCCACTGGCGCTTGGCCTCGTAGCCGATCAGCTCGTTCCCCTTGTCGTCGATGGCGTAGATCGACGGCATCACGTACTCGCCGCCCTTGTAGGGGATGAGCTTCACCTGCGGCACACCCTCGTGGTTGAAGCCCTCGACGATGGCCGCGCACGAGTTGGTCGTGCCCAAGTCGATGCCGATGATGGGTTCTTTCTGCATGCTCGGGTTCGGCGGTGGGGGAGCCGAACGTCGACCTTAGTGCACTACGGCGCGGAGCGGGAGTATCCATCCACCGCCAGGGCCGGGTTCCAGAGGTTGGGCCCCGACAGGGTGAGCAGCTCCTCGGCAGTCGATGCGCCGAAGTCCAGCACCACCACCTCGAGCGAGACCGAGGGCTCCGACCCCGGATCTCCTCCCAGCCCCGCCGGCCCCTCGGGCACCCGCACCGCCGTCTGGTTCCCCTGGAGGCGGAACCACACCACGTGCCGCTGCTGTGCTCCCGTCAACACCACCTTCGCCAGGTCGGCCCCGCCCGAGTACGCCGAGCTCCACGCGGGCTGGCCAGGTGCGAAGGTGCGGGTTGGGGCCGCGTACGAGCCGCCCGATGGAATGGGCAAGAACGGCGGCACGAGCACCTTCGTCGGCAACGTCGGGCCCTTCACCAGCCGCGCGGTGACGCTCTCGCGGCCGGACAGCGCGCCGGAAGCCTCGGCCGAGCTGAACGCCATCGCCCAGATGCCGGGCTGGCCCACCTCGAGCCCGCCGTAGGGAGCCCCGCTGCGCAGCACGATCGGCTGCACGGGCCGTGTGCCGTCCTGCCCCAAAGCCCCCGCCGCCCGCGAGCCGAACCCGAGCGGCAGTACGCCGAAGGTGTGGCCGACCTCCACCGCCGCCACCGCCACTGCGTCGAAGCGCGCGGGCACGTTCGGGAGCACCACTTCGGTGCGGCGCTCCTGCTCGCGGCGCGGCCGGAACGACAGCGGCGCGAACGAGGCGTAGTTGGGCACGTCCTCGCTGCCCTGCGGGCACTTCGACGGTTGCGCGCAAAGGCCGTCGCCGTCGACGTCCGCCGTGTCGGGCACCCGCGAAAGGTGCGGCACGGACACGTTCGTCTGAATCGCGTAGTCCATCGCGCCGGTGTAGCCGAGCAACTCCACCGACCGGAGCTGCGCGGCACCGGCCAGCGTGTTGCGCCCGGCGAACGCCACCGCCGCACGCGCGCCCGCGTGGCCGAGCCCCAGCGAACGCGCCTTCACCTCCTGCGGGATGCCCAGCCCGGGCGAGGTGTAGAGGACGACGCTCCCGGGGACGGGGATGGACTGATTCGTGCCCGGCAATTCGACGTTGAACGGCTCGCCGAGCAGCGTGCGGAAATCGAGGTCCGACAGGTCGCCGGCAGACAGCACCGCGTAGCCGACCCAGTACGAGCCGGTCGAACGCACGTCGGCGAAGGAGATGGTCGCGTTGAAGCCGGCTGCTCCGTGCACGGGGTTCTCGGCGAGCGGGAGCAGAATGTCGCTCGCCGTGGTGGCCACGACGCTCATCCGATCGAAGCGCGGCAGGCCGTCCGAGCGGACGTCG
>FWPU01011491.1_pt1 | contig 12383 bp, 12 predicted proteins | sample 2228361 | NCBI WGS metagenome assembly FWPU01 (sample SAMEA103939777, study PRJEB20133) | metagenome | reverse complement strand
CGACGTCCTCGATCAGGAGACCGGCCTCTCAACGCAGTAGTGCTAAAGGCGAGGGCTTCAACCCTCCCAAAGTGGGACAGTGACGTCGACGAAGTGCAGGCCCACGCCCAGAAGCCAGTGGCCCTCGGGCGCCGGCACGGTGCGCACCAACTCGGCCCTCAAGCCCACCGAAGGCTGCCCCTCGCGCACGGCCAGCGACAGATCGACCAGCTCGCCGAGCTCCGCGGGCATCCGGTGAACGTAGACGAACGCGCCTCCCAACGAGACGTCGCGTACCGGCAGCTCGAACTCCTCGCCGTTGTCCCGGCGCAGCCTCGCCACCGCGGGCGCGCTGATGCGCGGGTGCTTTCTCTGGTCGGCCGTCTTCGCGGCGCTCTGGCTGCCCATGCCGTTCTCCCTCGCAGCTTCCTGGCACCTGACCTGCACAATCGCTTTCGCTATGACCGCGAGCGCTCGCCTGCCCTCGCGCGCGAGAGCTCGGCCACCGCCTCGATGGGCGCGATCGGCTCGAGCTGGATCTTCGAGAGAATGGCCTCGTTCTCTTTCGCCGAGGCCTGGATGGCGTCCACTCCGGTGAGCAGATCGTCGAGCTGCTCGGCGAGCTGGTCGGGGCTCTGCATGGTCAGCACCTGGTCGCGCAGCAGCCGCACCGTGTTCTCGATGAGGTTCATCTGGCCCCGCGCCCGATTGAGGAAGTTCTGGATCTCCTGGATGGTGGCCAGGCGCTTGTCGAGCACCTGCACGTTCTTCCGGGCGATCTCCACCGCGGCGGCATCTTTCACCGACTTCTCGATGTTCCGCTGCGCGTCGATCTGGCGCTCGAGATCGCGCACGTCGGTGGCCGACAGGTACGTCTCGGCGCGCACGCAGGCCGTGGCCAGCTTGACGAAGCTCGCGTGGAGCTGCTTGAGCTTGTCGATCTCCGCCTGCAACAGCACCGCCTGGAACGACGGGTTGACCTGCATGTCGCGCTCGATCTCCCGCCTGAGCTCGTCGAGGGCGTGCGCCCGGGCCCACTCGCGCTCGGGGAGCACCTCCATCAGCTTCTCCACGCGCTCGCGGTCGGCCTTCTCGCGCTCTTCGCGCTCGGCGGCCTCGACGGCCCGCTGGAACGGCTTCAGGTCGGGCACGACCAACAGGTAGAGGGCCTCGAGCCCCGCGGCCAGGGCCACCGGAATCCAATCGCCGGTGGCGGCGCTGGCCAGGGCGGCGGCACCGAGCACCGAGAGGTTGTAGACGTTGAGGAACGCCGCCTTGAGGTAGTTCGTCCGGCCGGCCATCTGACGTTCAGAGCCCGACGCGGATGTTGCCGTGCACCTCGAGCGAGTGCAAAAGGTCGAGCAGGTGGTTCTCCACCCGCTTGAACTCGGCCGACTGCTTGAGCGCCATCTCGCGCGACTCGAAGTACGGCACCTCGATGCGGTGGAGCACCCTGGCCGGCCGGTGCGAGAGCACGAAGATGACGTCGGCCAGAAACACCGCCTCCGAGATGTCGTGCGTCACGAAGAGCACGGTGTTGTCCTGCTTGTGCAAGACGTCGAGAATGAGCGCCTGCATGCCCCAGCGGGTCTGCGGGTCGAGCGCGCCGAACGGCTCGTCCATCAAGACCAGCTTGGGTTTGTTGGCCAGCGTGCGGGCGATGGCCACCCGCTGCTTCATGCCGCCCGAGAGCTGCTTGGGCAATGCCTCGGCGAAGTCCTTGAGGCCCACCTGCTCGATGAGCTTGAGCGCCTCCTTCTTGCGCTCCTCCTTCGGCACGCCCTGCAGCTCGAGCCCGTACTCGACGTTCTTGCGCACGGTGCGCCAACCGAACGAGGTGTAGCTCTGGAACACCATGCCCCGGTCGCGCCCGGTGCCGCTGACCGGCTGGCCGTCGATGAGGATCTCTCCCGCGTCGGGGGTGAGCAGCCCGGCGATGGCCTTGAGCACGGTCGACTTGCCGCAGCCCGACGGCCCGAGGAAGACCGCCAGCTCGCCGTGGCCGGGCTTGTTGGCGATGTTCAGGTTCAGCCCCTCGACCGCCTGCACCGTCCGCCCCTTGCGGTCGGTGTAGCTCATGTAGAGGTCGCGGATCTCCAGCTTGGGCACGTTGCCCACTGCCAGCTCGCCCGAGGGTGCCTGCGCGGGCTGGGCGTCTGGCGCGGCCTCAGGCATCGGCTTCCCTCCACGAGAAGAGCAGGCGGTTGACGCCGCGGATGAACAGGTCCGTGCCGATGCCGATGACGCCCACCACCACGATGCCGGCGAACGACCAGGCCGGCTTGGTGAGCCGCTCGGCCAAATGGAGCAGATAGCCGATGCCGCCGCTCGACTCCTGCACGCCGACGATCTCCGCGAGGATGATGTACGTCCACGCGATGGCGTTCATCACGCGGAACGAGTCGAAGATCTGCGGCAGCGCGGCGGGCACCAGCACGGTGCGGATGACCTGGGCCCGGCTCGCGCCCAGGGTGAGCGCGGTCTGCACCAGCTCCTCGGGCACGCCCTTCACCGCGTCGACCACCGACGCCACGAGGTAGGCGAACATGCCGAGGAAGAGGAAGCCGATCTTCTGCGACTCGCTGAACCCGAACCAGAGGATGGTCAGCGGAATGAAGACCGTCACCGGGATGTAGCGGAAGGGCGCCAGAATCGGGTCGAAGAACTTGTTCACCGACTCGAAGCTGCCCATCAGTACGCCCAGCGGCAGGGCGATGGCGGCGGCCAGGGCGAAGGCCTTGAAGATGCGCAGCGCGCTCACCACCACGGCCGAGAGCAGACCCTTCTCGAAGAGAAGGTACAAGAGGCTCTTCACCACCTCGTCGGGCGGAGGCAGAAAGAAGTGCGGCACCAGCGGCTCGGGCCCCTTGCCCCGGTCCACGGTGACGTAGCTGCAGATGGCCCAGGCGACGAAGACCAGGGCCACCGACGAGATCGACAGCACCCTGCCGAGCCCCGAGGGGATGGGGGTGCGAATGCCCCACAGCGACGGCCTGGCTCGTTTGCGCGCCAACTCGTTTCCCCTCCCGTAAACGTTCCCGTTCCCGCTCCCGCTCCCGTCGGTTGAACCTGATGGCCTCGAGCTCAACGGCCGGGAGCGGGAACGGGAACGGGCCGATGCGTCAGTTCGTGTTCAACACGACCTTGATGTCCGTGCGGCGGTTGAGGGCCCGGCCGTCCTCGGTCTCGTTCGAGGCCACCGGGTTCGTCTCGCCGCGGCCGATGGCGATGAACCGCTCGGGCGGGATGTTGAAGTTCTGCACCAGGTACTTCTTCACCGCCTCGGCCCGGCGCTGCGACAGCGTGAGGTTGGCCGCGTCCGAGCCGCGCGAGTCGGTGTTGCCCTCGATCTGGAGGTACGTGTTGCCGAACGCGAGCATCGTCTCGCCCAGCGAGTCGAGGGTGAAGTAGCTGCCGGGCATGATCTCGTCCGAGTTGGTGGTGAAGTGAATGGACAGGCTCTTGTTGATGATGGCCCGGTCGGTCACCTTGGGCTTGTCCTTGAAGGCGAAGCTCTCTTCGACCTTCTGCCCGCGGTAGGCGTCGGCGAGCGCGGCCACGAAGCGACTGTCGCGCCAGTCCTTGGCGTCGACCGTCTTGGTCACCACGCCCTTCTTTCGCCAGATGACGAACGCGCCGTTGAAGAGCGTGTCGAAATAGGGCTTGGGCCCGGCCAGGCCGTAGAACTGCGCGTTGTCGGCCCACGGAGTGAGCTTCAGCCCCGACAGCATGCCCGAGACGTCGTCGGGAGTGAGCTTCAGCGCGGTGGCGACGATCTGGTTGGTGCCCTGCGGGTCCTCCTTCATGACGCTGATGGCGTCGAACCAGCCGGCGACGAAGTCCTGAACCGTCTTCGGGTACTTGTCGACGATCTCCTGCCGGGCCACCAGCGTGTCGGCGATGACGTTGGTGGCCGCGGTGGTCGACACCAGAATGTGCGCCTCGTCGGGCCGGGCCGCCACCGCCGCCGAGAGGTCGGGCTCCCAGGTCACCGCCGCGTCCACCTTCCCGGCCTTGAAGGCCGCCGCCGCCTGGGGCGCCTCGGCGGTGAAGACCAGGTTCTTCTCGATGTCCGCGCGCTCCTCGGGGCTCAAGCCCGACTGCGCGAGCAGGTAGAGGAGCAGCCAGTGCGACGGGGTGAACTTGGTGGTGGCAATCTTCTTGCCCTTGAGCTGCTCGATGGTCTTGATGGACTTGAGCGCCACGATGCCGTCGCCGCCGCGGCTCCAGTCTTCCTGGAGAATCGACTTCGCCTGAATGTTGCGCTCGGCCAGCCGCGAGGCCTCGTTGGCGAACGAGTCGACGGTGTCCCACATGATGTCGACGTCGCCGGCGATGAATGCGTTCAGCTTGGCGGCCGGGTCCTCGATGAGCACGAACTTCACGTCGAGCCCGTACTTCTTCTTGTAGAGCGACGCCGGGCTGCCCACCTCGAGGCCGCCGTTGGCGACGATGCCCGGGGCGTGGCCGGCCCAGGTGTTGATGCCCACCACCAGCGGGCGGCCGAGCCGGCCGTCTCCCAGCACCGGCTTGTCGCTGGTGTTCACCTGGACGTTGCCGTCGCGCGGGGCGTCGGCGATGCCGTGGGTGAGGCTGTTGAAGTCGTCCTTGGTGATCGGCTCCTGGCCCTGCGCTTCGCCCTTCGTCGCCCACGAGCGGATGCGGTCTCCCCAGTTCCGCCACACGACGTAGCCGCCGGCGGACAGGAAGATCAGCGCCAAGAGCAACTTCCCAAGCGGGGTCAGTTTCATTTCGGCCCTATCTCCTCGCAGAAGTTACGACGCCGACGGCGGGGCACCTCCCGCGCCCGTCGGCGACTGGAAGAAGTCGATCACCTTCTGCACCTGCGCCTTGCGCGCGTGCGCCGCGTGCGTGAGGGACGACAGATTCGCGGTGCGCTTCTCGATCTCCGCTCTCAGCGCGGCGATCTTCTCGTTCAGCGACTTGATCTGCGCCTCGGCGTCGGAAATGGCCTTGGCGGTGGCGTTCTCGTTCACCTTCACGTAGGCGTCGAGCGCCCGCTTCTGGTTGTGCGCCGCCAGCACGATCTTCTCGATCTCGAAGCCGAACGCCTTCAGCGAGGCCTCGACGATCTGCTTCTTCACCGCGTTGGGCGTCGCCTCGGGGAGGCTCTTGAGCAGCTCCTCGGCCTTCTTCACCCGGTCGAGCTCGGCGGCGTCCATGCCGGCCTCGCGGAAGATGGTTTCGAAATCGGTGGGAGCAGCCGCCGAAGGTGCCGCCTCGAGCTTGAGCGGCGGCGGCGCGAAGTCGGCCCGCATCGGTGCGGCACCACCGGGTGGGGCGGAACCGGCGATCTCGGCGACCAGGTCGGCCGCGCTCTTCTGCCCGGTCGGCCTGCTCTTCGGCTCGTCTTCCGTCTGCACGAAGAGCCCCAGAAGCTTCGACCCCAGCCCCTTTTCGTCGTCGCTCATCTTTCTCCTCGCCGCGCGGCGGGACTTTACCCGAACCGACCCCGTTTTCGAGGGTCATGAAACATGCTAGCGAGCGGCCATGCCCAAGTTCGAGGTGCTGATTCCGCCGGCCGACCCGGGCGGTTTCAACGTCACGCTGCGGGTCGATGCCGCGAACTGGATGGCCGCGTTGAAGACCGGGCTGCAGAAGCTCGGCGAGCAGGGCTCGAACGTGCAGAACGTCCTCGTCGACATCCAGGACGACAACTCCATCCACGTCACCGAGTCGCGCTCGGGCCGCGTCTTCCGAATCCGCGAGCTTTCCGAGCAGGAGGTGGCCGCGGCGAAGGTGCGCCGCACGCTCAAGCCCGCGCCGCTCGCAGAGCTTCAGCGGGCCGAGAAGACGTCGCACGACGAGCCGACCCAGATCGGCCAGCGGCCATCGGAGAACGCTGAGGCCGTGCCCGCGGGCAAGCCGATCGGGGATCCCGCTCCCGCCGCCACGCTGACCGACGTGCCGCCGCCGTCCACCGTCCCCGCGCGGAAGCCTGGGGCCGAGCCCGCGAGGCCGAGTCGCCCGGCCATCTCGCTCTCGTCCGTGACCGAGCCGGCGATTGCAGGCCCGGTCGCGCGCCCCGCTCCGCCTCCGACCGCGCCGACGGCGCCGGCCGCTCCGCCCAAGCAGCCCGCTTCTCGCCCGCCGCCGAAAGCGCGCCACGAGCCCGACGGCGTCTTCGAGCTCGAGACGCCCACGCGGCCCGCCGGCTCCATCGGCCGCCCGCGCCCGAAGGCCAAGAAGGAGGAGATCGAGGATCTCCTGGCCGAGGTCTTCGAGCGCGTGCAGGACATCTACACCAAGCCCGACGAGAGCTCGGCGCTCTACTACCTGCTGGATCTGGCGCTCGAGAAGGTGCCGTGCGAATCGGGCTCGGTCTTCAAGGCCGACATGGCGACGGGAGACCTGTCGTTCCTGGCGGTGCGCGGGCCGAAGGCGAAGGACCTGCTCGCCTCGAAGCTGATCGTCCCCGCGGGGGCGGGCATCGTCGGCTTCTGCGCCACCGAGGGCGTGTCGTTGGCCATCTCCGATGCCGAGAAGGACCCGCGCTTCTACTCGGCCATCACCGAGAAGCTGAACTACGAGACGCGCTCGATGCTCTGCGCGCCGATGATGACCCACGGCCGCACCTTCGGCTGCATCCAGCTGCTGAACAAGAAAGACTCGCCGACGTTCACCGAGCACGAGGTCGGGCTGCTCTCGTACATCGCGCACCAGGCGGCGCTGTACTTGAACGCCCGGTCCTGACCGGGCGGCAGTCGGATGCCCCGGTGAGCCGTCACTCCGAGCGCGGGCTGACGCCCAGGTCGCGCGCGAGCAGCGCCAGCTGGGCCCGGTTCTCGGCGAGCTGCAGCTTGTCGTAGAGTGCCGAGACGTGCGCCTTCACGGTTCGCTCGGTGATGCCGAGCACCGCGGCGATCTTCAGGTTGTCGGCGCCGGCCGCGACGAGCGAGAGCACCTCGCGCTCGCGCGGGGTGAGGTTCTTCAGCGCATCGCCCGAAAACCGGGGCTCGTGCCGCGCCATCTCGAAGGGGAACACCTCGCTGCCTCTGGCCACGGCGCGAATGGCCTCCTTGAAACCCTCGAGCGTTCCGACGCCCTTGGGCACAAAGCCGCGCGCACCCGCGGCGAACGATGCCCGCACCACGTCTTCATCGTCGAAGGTTGACATCACCACCGCTGCCCAGTCGCTCCGCTCCTGCGACAGTCGCTTGAGCATCGTCAGCGCGCAGACAGGATCTCCCGATTCGCTCCGCAGAACGAGATCGACGATGGCCACGCTCGGCACCGCCGCATCGGGTGGAAGGTCTTCGAGCCCTCGCCAGAACTCCTCGGGCGTGGCGGCGCTCAGCACCACCGAGAACTCTGGCGGCCCCAGAAGCGCCGCCAGAAGCTCACGGTGAAGCCTCTGGTCTTCGAGAATCGCAATTCGAATCGGCCCGCTTGACCGGCTCATCGCACCCTCCAGAAACGAACGGGAACCGTGGTAGTGAAAACTGCGACAGCTCGCAACGCGATGTGTCGAACATCCGGAGCAGCTTTCACTCAGCCGACAGTTCCATGGCCTGTTTGGTCAGCTCGGCCAGCACCACCGTGGCATAGCTGCCCTTGGGGAGCGTGAAGCGGACGACGTACTCCCCCTCGCCCGGCACGAGCGAGGCGTCGGCCAGCGGCACCCGGTAGAAGCGGCGCGCACCCTGGGTGAAGCGCTCTCTGGCGAAGTCGGCGAGGGTGAGGCCTTCTCGTGCCAACAGCCGTTCCTCGAAGGCGGCGACCTCGCCGGCTGCCTTCGTCATGCGGGGGCCGAACATCGGCCCGGCGGGGCTCACCTCGAAGCGCTCGACGCGGCGCTGCTCGGCCTCGGCGTTCAGGCAGACGAACTCGCCGCCGGTGTCGTGCTTCTTGAGCACGTCGCCCTCGAGCGCGCGGTTCCAGGTGCCCGACGAGACGCGCTCGGCCAGGGCGCGGTTGAACAAGAGCGACTGGAAGGCCGAGAGGTACAGCCGGCGCTCGAAGCGGCCTGCGCGAAGGTGCTCGCCGCAAAGCAACCTCCGCCCCAGCTCGGCGTTCTTTTCGTGCGAGCCGAACCGCTGCTCGCCGAAGTAGTTGGGCACGCCGATGGCCAGAAGCCGCTCGAGCACCGGCCGGGCCTTCGCCACGTCCGCGGCCTTTCGCACGCGGATGCGGAAGCGGTTGCCCGCGAGGTGGCCCGGTTTGAGCTTGTTGCGGTGGCGAACGGCCGACAGCACCCGCACGCCGTCGAGCGAAAACGAGCCGAGGCGCATTTCGGCCCGGGCCGGTACCGAGAGGTACTGGCGGGTGACGGCGAGGCGGTCCTTCATGCCCGCCCAGCCGACCTCGTCGGCCCCGACGCCGAGGTGCTCGGCCAGCTCGGCTGCCACCTCGGGCGTGGTGCGGTTGCGCTTCTCGAGCCAGACGAAGAGGTGCTCGCCCTCGCCGCTCGGCGGGTACAGGGGCAGCTCTTCCACCTCGAAGTCCTCGGGCTCGGTGCGGAGGACGCCGCCCGTGCCGCCCAGGTCGGCCGTGACGAGCGGCCAGCCCACGCTACTCGGCCTCGATGGTGGCCAACAGCGCCTTCACCCGCCTGGCCAGATCCTCGTCGGCGCGCGACTCGAGCAGCTCGCCGGCCTGGAAGAGGAGGAAGAACATGACGTCGGAGAGCGCCTGCTTCAGCGAGGCCAGCGGGTTCGACCCGAGGTGGGGCCATTCCTTCTCGAACTGCTCGACCACCTGCGACTCGGGGAGCTGCCCGTCGGGGTCGAAGGCCAGAGAGGTGAGCACGGGCGACGTCGACAACGCGCGCTTGGCGAGGGCGGCGTTGGCGGCGGCGAGGAACTCGGCGTCCATCTGCTGGCGGGCCACTTCGTCGCGAATCTCCCGGAAGATGCGGTTGAAGGTGCGCACCACCTTCAGCGGGTCCTTCCCCGAAGAGGCAGCCCGCGCGGGGAGCGGCGCGGCCTTGTCGCCCACGGGCTGCTCGAAGAGCTGCGCGTAGCCCCCCTCGAGCAGCCGGTAGACGACCTTGGTGACGTCGAACTCGGTCATCTTGGCCAGCTGGCCCAGCTCGATGAGGGTGCGCCGCCCGTCGGCCAGGCCGAGCACGAGGTCTTCCTCCTTCTCGAGCTTGCCGTCCGCACGCCGCCTGCGGGCGACGTAGAGCCGGCCGTGGGGAATGCGCTTCCGGAAGTGCGCCATCTCGTCGATCTTCCGGATGGAGTCCATGAGCAGGCTCTGCAGCGACAGGGACAGGTTGCTCTTCTCGTCGGGCGGCTGGTCGAGCAAGAGGAACGCGCCCTCTCGGCAGAGCACGATGGCGTGGAAGATCTCGCTCACCTGCTCGGTGAGGCACTTCCACAAATCGTGCGCCTGCAGCACGCCGCGCTCGACGAGGGCCCGGCCCACCTTCGAGGGCGGAGTGTCCTCGAGCACCTTCTCGAGCTTGTCCTTGTCGAGGTAGCCGAGCCGGACGATGACCTCGCCCAGCCGGTCGGCGGGGTCGTCGCTGGTGGCGCCGCGCACCTCGCCGTCCTTGAGCGAGACGGACCGCTCGCCCGAGGCCGACAGCACGCGGATCTGCCCCGTCCACCGCGACTGGCCCAAGAAGGCGATCAGGTCCGAGAGCGGAAACGACGCCGCGTCGCCCGCCAGCACCACGCGGCCCGCCTGCGCCTTCGCCCCCGAGATGGGCGAGCGGATCATCAGCAGCAGATCGGTGTTGGTCGGCGCCAGCGCCCACCGGCCGGCCCGGGCCTGAAGCTGGGCGCGGGCCTGCTGGTCGTCGCAGGTGATGTTGCCGCGCGCATCGACCGAGTACCGCGCGTCCATGCGTCAGTCCGCCTGCCAACCGCTCTGCTGCATCCACTCGAGCTCGTCTTCGACGGTATGGCGCAGGCTCTCCTCGTCGAGCGGCAGCTCGAGCTTCCGGCCGTTGACGAAGACCGCGGGGGTGGCGTCGACGCCGGCCGCCCTGCCCTGCTCCTTGAAGGCGTTCAGCTCGTCGACGTGCTTCTTCGACTCGAGGGCCTTCTCCAGCGCCTTGCCGTCGAGCGAAAGCTGCGAAGCGAGTTGCTTGTACGTCTGGAGGCTCAAGGACATCTGCTGCTCGAACAGCCGGTCGTGCATCGGCCAGAACTTCCCGTGGTCGCGGGCGAAGAGCGCCGCCAAAGATGCGGGCACGGCGTTGGGGTGCCCCGAGAGAGGGAACGGCAGGTAGCAGAGCCGCACCTCGGGCCGCGACTTCGCGAAGCCCTCGAGGAGCGGGCGGGCCGCGGCGCAGAAGGGGCACTCGAAGTCCGAGAACTCGACCAGCGTCACCTTCGCATCGGGTGGGCCCATGCACATGCGCTCGTCGACCTTGAACGCGTGCCGCTTCTCGCCGAACGACTGGTAGTAGCGGCCGAGCGAGACGATGATCTCGCTCGCCGGCAACCCCGCGGCGGCCTGCGCGGCCCCGAGCAGGGCCATGCGGCGCGCGTGGCGGCAGCCCTGGTGCTGCTTGAGGCAGGCCAGAAGCGTGTGGGGGCAGCCGCAATGGCAGAACTCGTCGGTGAAGACGGTGGCCAGCTCCTTCTGGGCCGGCGCGGGCAGGCTCGAGAAGTCGATGCCTCTGATGTCGGCGAGCGAGAGCGCCGCGCCCACCTTCGACGGGGCCGGAGGAGCCGCCTGAGGCGCGCGCGCAGGCGCGTCCTTCTTCGCCTCGGGTGGCGCCTTGCCGCCGGCCTTGTTGCACGTCGACGCGGCGAGGAGCACCGCCAGGGGAATGAGGAGCCAGCGCATGGTCGCGGGGCTTCTATCACCTCCCCTCTGCGTCAGGGAGAGGGTAAGGGGAGGCCCGGTATGCCCAGAGTCCTCCTCGTCCACACCGGCGGCACGCTCGGAATGGAGGGTCGAAGGCCCAGCGCGCTCCGGCCCGCGTCCTTCTTCCGCACGCTGAAGAAGCGCGCCCCCGAGCTGTTCGAGCTGGCCGACATCGAGCTCGAGCTGTTCTGCAACATCGACAGCTGCGAGATGCAGCCCGAGCTGTGGAGCCAGCTCGCTTCTCACCTTTACCGCCGGCTGGGCGCCTTCGACGGAGCGGTCATCACCCACGGCACCGACACGCTGGCCTATACCGCCAGCGCGCTGTCCTTCATGCTCCGCGGCCTGAACAAGCCGGTGGTGCTGACCGGCTCGCAGCGCCCTCTGGGAGAGATCCGCTCGGACGCGCGGCTCAACCTCATCGACGCGGTCATCGCCGCCCTGCGCGGCCCGAAGGAGGTGACGGTCTGCTTCGACAGCCACCTCTTCCGCGGCAACCGCGTGCGCAAGGTGAAGGTCGCCGAATACGACGCGTTCGAGAGCCCCAACTTCCCGCCGCTGGGCGTGCTCGGCGTCGACACCCATTTCGAGCAGGGGCTGAAGGCGCGCGGCCGCTTCCGCCTGATGGAGCGGCTCGACCCGCGGGTCTTCCTCCTCAAGGTCTTCCCCGGGCTGAACCCGGCGCTGCCTCTGGCGATGCTCGACGGCGTGCGGGGGCTTCTGGTCGAGGCCTACGGCGCGGGCACCTTCCCCGTCTCCGAGCGGCTCGGCCGGCCGCTCCTCGAGCTGTTCCGGCAGGCCAGGCGCAAGGGCGTGCCGGTGGTGGTGGTGAGCCAGGCGCACCGCAACGGCGTCGACCTCACCCTCTACGAGTCGGGCGCCGCCGCGCACGCGCTGGGAGCCATCTCGGGCGGCGACATGACGCCCTCGGCGGCGCTGGTCAAGCTGATGCACGCTTTGGCCTACTGCGACGGCCTCGAGGAGATCCGCCGCTACATCGAGACGCCGATCGCCGGAGAACGGGCTTCCGAGGAGCCGGCGACAGGCGGCAGGGGTTCGTGACCAGGATTCGTGACCCGGTCAGGGCGTGGCGTCGAGGCCTCTGGGGGCGACGAGCTGGTCGAAGTCGGCGCGGCCGCGCAGCGCGTCCAGGTCCGGGTCCTCCCGCGCCATTGCCTTGAGCCGGCGGTCGTCCAGGGAGAGCGCCGTCTTCAATGACGCCACGGCTTCGTCGAGCCGGCCTTCGAGCGCGAGCGCGCAGGCGAGGTTGTAGTGTGCGGTGGCGTCGCGCGGGTTGACCTGGACCGCCCGCCTCAAGGGCCGCTCGGCCTCCCCGGGCCGGCCCCTCCGGAGGAGCTCCACCCCGTCCGAGTCGAGCGCACGGGAGACGAGCGCACGCAGGTCGGTGCGCAGGACGGCGCAGGCGTGCTCGTCGCGGCGGAGCTCCGTCCACAACACGTCGCCGGCGCGCAGAAAGCGTACGCGCGCGGGATGGAGCTCGGCCGGGTAGAGCTGGTCGAGCTCGGGCGGCCTCCCCTCGCGCTCGAGCTCCAGCCGGAACACCTTGCCGCCGAAGCGGTCGTCGGCCAGCGAGAGTGAATACTCACACCGCCTGAAGG
>FWPU01011490.1_pt1 | contig 12383 bp, 8 predicted proteins | sample 2228361 | NCBI WGS metagenome assembly FWPU01 (sample SAMEA103939777, study PRJEB20133) | metagenome | reverse complement strand
AAAGACGCTGTTAAGAGTCTTATAAATTGTACCGTTTAAGGTTTGAATACTTCTACTCATATACCCGAAGGAAACAGGAAGATTGAGCATAATCAGTCCGTCATTCTTTAAGACTTTTTTAACTTCTGAAAAAAATTCTTTTGTATAAAATCTGTTCAAGCCTGCGGTTGATGGTGGGGGTGTATTCAGCATTATTAAATCATATGTGACTGGCATATTATTTTTTATAAAATGTCTGCCATCATCTGATTCAAAAGAGATACGTGAATCTTTGAGTATTGAACTTTCACCTTCTTTTATTAATTCTTTAGAAATCTTAACAATTTCAGGGTCAATTTCAATGTAATCTATCCTCTGTACAGGATATTCTGTCAGTTCTCTTAGAATGCCAGGTGAGCCCCCTATTAAAAGTATTCTAAATGGATTCTTATGCATTGTCATTGCAAGATGTGCATTTAATTCTTCTGTCTGAAAATCTGGATATGAAAACTGTAGTTGTCCTGAAACAAATAAGCTTTTCTGTTCATTCCTTTGAATTACCTGAATTTCACCATATTTTGACTCAATTGATTTTATCAAATTAAACCCGGGCAGATTGATATTTGTCAGGGAAAAGTAAAAATTCAAAAAATAGTATATCGCTGGAAGAACTAAAACAAATAATAATGATTTCCTGCTGGAAATGTACACTCCAGCCAGTATATTCATTAAAGAAAGAATGAGTATCAAATACATGGAGCTAAAATTTCCGGCAATAATAAAGGTAAAAGCACTCCCTGCTATGAAAGCACCAATAGCCTCTAATCCATAGATTTTTCCGGCAGCATTATGTTTTTGAAGACTTGATACTGCAAAAGGAAACTGGAGACCTATTGAAAAACATAGTGGAAAAAGTAAAAGAGCAGTTATTAGAAGAATACTGTATGGTGGAATTAATTCGCCAGGGGAAAGCCCTGAAAAAAGACGAATGAATCTTATCCCAATAATAGTTGGAAATGCAATTATGCCGATTGCAATGAAAGAGAACCCAAAAGCATTTTCACTTTTTATATATTTACCTGTTAGGCTTCCGAGTCCGACGTAAATAAGCCAGAAGGACAGGGTGATACCTATGTCGAGTTCATTACCTGAAAAAACAGAAAGTAGATTTCTTAGAGCTATAATTTGAAGAAGCATGGAATTGAAGCCCATGAAGATAAAGAAGATATGCCGATGTGTATTACTCATTTTTAAATTATACAACGAACAGTTGTTCTACTGAATAAACAGGGATTAAGGAACCTTAAAAGGAACAGGTATAAATGTTAAGAAAAATATTATAAGCGCAAGCCATCCAGTAAACCTTCTTTTGCGGTCAAGATATGGTTCCCAGTATAGTACAGGCGGGTGTCTGATGCCAAGTAAAAGAAGAAGTAATGACCAAATAATCCAGCCTTCCCAGAGAAAAATGCCGAGCAGGGACATTATTAAAATTAAAATAAAAGAAATCTGTGCATGTTTTTCTCCCAGTAACGCATATGCAATATGTCCTCCATCAAGCTGTCCAACAGGGATTAAGTTCATTGATGTTACAAAAAGACCTATCCATCCGGCAAAAGCTACAGGATGAAGAAGTATGTCATGTTCAGCTGGAGTAACACCGAGTGTAATTAATGAAAGAAAGCTGAATAATATAGAGTCTCCAAAAACAAGCTCTGGATTTAAGTTTTTTGTGGATATAATTTCTGACATGTTCAGTCCAATTATTGAAGCAATAACAGAAACAACAAAACCTGCAATCGGTCCGGATGCCCCTATATCTATAAGAGATGTTCTATTTATTATTGGTGATTTCATTTTTATAAATGCTCCGAATGTTCCTATTAAATTTGGAGCAGGTATAAAATAAGGTAGAGTTGCTTTAACACCGTGTAATTTTGAGGCAAAATAATGGGCAAATTCATGTGTTAGCAATATGGTAATAAGACTTGCAGCAAAAGGAATACCTTTATAAATTTTAGAAGGCTCTGTAAAAATATCTACACCTGTTTGCATTGCACCAACAATTAATGTAGATAATACTGTCAATAAAAATAAAATAATATGTTTATGGGGAATATTCTTCATTTTTATTATATTAACCCGAATAGCGCAGATATTGCTAAAAATTTTATTTAAATCAGAAAAATACAATTGAAATGCTGTGGATGTTGCAGAAAAATAATATTTTGAGCAATATCTCTATTGTTCGGATTTATGTAAGGTCTCTCAAATAAGATTTAAATAAGTAATGGGCAAACGAAAGGATTATAATGCTTATGCCCAGAGCAAGAGCAGCATTGATGCTAAAGCCTGTGAGAGCAAATCCCAGTGCTGTTCCTGCTGCAGGAGGATGTTCAGCATCTAAAATAACCATCAATAGAATTGATATGCCTACAGCGAGAGAATATGCTAATGCAGTTAGAAAAATGGTGGGATGGGGGATTAAGGCACACAAAGAACCAGAAATAAGACCAATTGTATGTCCACCTATTACATTTCTTGCCTGTGCTGTTATCATTTTTGGCATAGCAAAAACAATAAAGGCAGTAGCTCCAATTGATGCTATAATGACCGCGTGTTTAATACTTAAAAGCAATAACACTACGAAAACCACAATGGTTGCAAGCAGACTCTGAAAAACATAATATTTCCAGAATAATCTGAATTCTTCAACCATTTTTTTGAATGAACGTCTCATTCCCGATCCTTTATTCTTTTAATTAATTTCTCTAATTCCACGGCAAAGAAGACCACAGAAGATAGAATAAGTGTTAATATTAATTCTTTAAAAGTTAAAGGCGATGTTTTAAACACAGGATTTAAAAATGGCACATAAATAGTTGCCATCTGAAGTATAAAAGTCAATATAAATGCACCAATGAGGGGTTTATTCGAGAATAATCCCTGTCTGAATAAAGAGGTCTTTTCTGATCTTATAGCGAGCACATGTCCCATCTGGCTTAAACATAAAACTGTAAAAACCATTGTCTGCCAGTGAGCCAATCCATTTTTAATTGACCATGCCTGTGTGAAAATTGATACAAGACCCATTAGAAAACCTACCCATATAATATGAATGCCAAGTCCATGAGCAAAAATGCTTTCTTCAGGATGTCGTGGTGGTCTCTGCATTATTCTTTTTTCAGCAGGTTCTGCTGCAAGTGCAAGACCGGGCAAACCATCTGTTACAAGGTTTATCCAGAGGATATGTACGGGTAGAAGAGGGATTGGTAATCCAAGAAATGGAGCGAGGGAAATTGTCCATATTTCTCCTGAATTGCTGGTCATTGTATATTTTATGAATTTACGAATATTATCAAAGATTCTTCTTCCTTCCTTTACTGCTCTGACTATTGTTGCGAAATTATCATCGAGTAATATCATATGACTTGCTTCTTTTGAAACATCTGTGCCCGTAATTCCCATTGCGATGCCAATATCTGCTCTTTTTAATGCAGGAGCATCATTTACACCATCTCCTGTCATAGCAACAAATTGACCTTTATCCTGCAATGCTCTAATTATTTTGAGTTTTTGTTCTGGCGCCACCCTTGCATAAACTCTTATATGTTCAACTTTTGATTCAAATTCCTCCATTGTAAGTTGTTCGAGTTCTTTACCTGTAATTATCGAATCAGAATTGCTGCTAATGATTCCCAATCTTTTTGCTATTGCCTGTGCTGTTACAGGATGATCACCTGTTATCATTACAGGAATAATGCCAGCTGTTTTACACATTGATACTGCTTCTTTCACCTCTTCACGTGGCGGATCCATCATTGCGGCAATGCCAAGAAAAGTTAGTTCATTCTCTATAATATCTGTCTGCATTTTCTCAGGAACAGTTTCCAGTTTTTTCATTCCTATGCCAATTACTCTCAGACCTTCAGAAGCCATTTGTTCTGCTATTTTTTGAATCTCTTCCCTGTTTATTTCCATTGAGCCAGAGGATGTTAAAAAATTAGAAGATCTTTCAAGTAATGTTTCAACCGCTCCTTTTGTAAATGAAATGAATTCAGACTGGGATATTCTGTGGATTGTTGTCATACATTTTCTTTCAGAATCGAATGGAATTTCTGATATTCTTGGATGGTTTTGCTCTAATGTTTTTTTATCGATTCCTGCATTTTTTGCAACTTCATAAAGAGCTATTTCAGTTGGATCACCGATAATTTTCCCTTCTTTATCGATTGAGATGTCATTATTCAGTGCAATGCCTGCCATTAAGAAATCATAAGGAGAACTTTTTACAGACCGCAAATCAAGTGTAATGGATTTCCCCGAATCAAATAAACTAAAATCTTTGACCTGTAATATCTTATTATCTACATAAATCTGTTCCACAAACATCTTATTTAAAGTGAGGGTACCTGTTTTATCAGAACATATGTAAGTTACCGAACCAAGAGTCTCGACCGCGGGTAATTTTCTAATGAGGGTATTTTGTTTTACAAGTTTCTTTGCTCCAAGAGCGAGTGAAATTGTTATTACAGCAGGAAGAGCTTCAGGTATAGCGGCTACTGCAAGTGAAATTGCTGTAAGAAGCATTAATAATGGTGGTTCTCCTCTTGCAATTCCAAGTACAAAAATAATTGCACAGATTATTAGTACTGCAACCGCAAGTCTTTTGCCGAATTTGATAAGTCTCTTCTGCAAAGGTGTTTTTACTTCTTCCTGTTCCTGAAGCATTGTTGCAATTTTGCCAAGCTCTGTTTGCATTCCTGTGGCTGTTACAATTCCAGCACCTCTGCCATATGTTACAAAGGTGCCTTTATATGCCATGTTTTTTCTATCCCCCAGAGGAATATTTTCATCGGAAATTGTATTAGAAGTTTTTTCTACAGGGATGGACTCCCCGGTCAAAGCAGCTTCTTCAACCATTAATCTTTGCGAATCAATTAGCCTTAAATCCGCGGGAACAATCCTTCCTGCGTCAAGAAATACTATATCACCAGGAACTATTTCAGAGGCTGGAATGTTTGCAGCAACTCCATTTCTATTTACTATCGCAAATGGAGCAGCCATCTTTTTTAAGGCTGCCATTGCTTTCTCTGCTCTGTATTCTTGAATAAAACCTATAATTGCATTAAGAAAGACAATTACTATAATTGCAATGGTATCAACAGGCTCACCTATAAAACCAGATATTATGGCGGCTGCGATCAGGACAAGAATCATGAAATCCTTGAATTGATCAAGAAACATCATGAAAACAGTCTTTTTTTTCTTCTCTTTCAGTTCATTGTGACCATATTCTTCGAGACCTTTTTCAGAAGTATGAAGTTCCTTATAAATGCTATTTATGTCTTTTTGATGCCATTTCATAGTTAAATATTTTAACCTAAATAATGAAGCCTTCGCTCAAAAAATTATTTAGCTCGTTGATTTTATTTTAGATATATAACCGCGTGAACACGTAAAGCGTGAAACGAGAACAGGTAAAAACGCAAGAAAGTTATCCTTTTTTAACACGTTACGCTTTACGATTTACAGTTTACGGAACGTGGCGATTTAAGATTTACGGAAAATAGCATAGAGCGAATAATGACAACCCCCTGGCCCCCTTAACAAAGGGGGAATAACAACCCCCTGACCCCCTTGACAAAGGGGGAATAAAGAATTGGTGATAACAAAGGTAGATAACGGATGTCACTAAAAAAGTTAAACCTTAACCATTCCTCTTTAGAAAAGGAAGATAACTTCAATGAATTCCCCTTAGAAAAGGGGAATACCCATAAAAATTCCCCATTAGAAAAGGGTATAACTTCAATGAATTCCCCCTTAGAAAAGGGGGATTAAGGGGGTTGTAGTATCGAAAAATAAATTTATTTGCAACATCTGCTTTATTCCAATTGCATTTCCGGGGTTCAACAAATTTTCTCGTAATATCTCTTTTTAATTACAATTCTGGTTAATTGCCTAAATATGCTTTTCTAACTTTTTCATTATTGAGCAGGAATTTGCTTTCACCTTCGAAAGAAATTCTGCCGTTTTCAATAACATAACCTCGATGAGAAAGTTTTAGGGCAGCCATTGCATTTTGCTCGACAAGAAGAATTGTTACACCTTCATGGTTTATTTCTTTTATAGTATTAAATATTTTATTGACAATTATGGGCGCGAGTCCAAGTGATGGTTCATCAAGTAAAAGAAGTTTAGGGAAAGACATCAATGCTCTGCTGATTGCAAGCATCTGCTGTTCTCCTCCACTCAATGTGCCACCTGTCTGATTCTGTCTTTCTTTGAGAACAGGAAAAAGAGCAAAAATTCTATTAAGCATTTCATCAAAATTTCCTTTTCCTGAAAATGCTCCCATCTCAAGATTTTCTCTAACAGTAAGCTTCGGGAAAATTCTTCTTCCTTCAGGAACCTGACTGATACCTTTTTCGACTATCTTATGTGGTGGCGTATTTTTAATGCTCTCGCCTTCAAACAATATTTCTCCTCTATCAGGTCTCAGTATTCCGGAGACCGTCATTAAAGTCGTAGATTTCCCGGCTCCATTGTTTCCTATAAGACAGACGATTTCACCTTTATTAACTTCTAAATTAATTCCCCTGAGAGCTTCAACATTCCCATAAAAAGTATGAACATCTGTAAGCTTTAACATGGTCTTAATCAGTATTCCTTACCCAGATATGCCTCGATAACAAGCTGGTTGTTTTTGATATCTTCTGGAATTCCTTCAGCAATTTTAACACCATGGTCCATAACAACAATCCAATCTGAAATTCCCATCACAACCTTCATATCATGTTCTATAAGCAGAACTGTTTTACCAAGTTTTTTTATGTTTCCAATAAGTTCCATAACCTGATTAGTTTCCTGAGGGTTCATTCCTGCAGTAGGTTCATCAAGAAGTATAAGGGATGGTTCTGATGCAAGTGCTCTTGCTATTTCAAGCTTTCTCTGTGCTCCATATGGCAGACTACCCGACGTAGTATTTGCAAGATCATAAAGCCCCACGAATTCAAGGTATTCAATGGCTTTCTCTCTAACAGTTCTTTCTTCGTGTCTGAATTTACTCAATCCTAAGACTGCATCTATTATTCCTGAGGATGTTCTGCAGTGCTGAGCAACAATAATGTTTTCAAGAACAGACATCTCTTTGAATAACCTGATATTCTGGAATGTCCTTGATATTCCGAGTTTTGCAATTTCATGTGGTTGAAGATCAACTATGTTTGTGCCAGAAAAAAATATTGAACCTTTAACCGGTTTGGTAAGTCCTGAAATGCAATTGAAAATCGTGGTCTTACCTGCTCCATTTGGTCCTATAATACTCATTATCTGGTTTTCCTTAACTCTCATATCAAGATCTTCAATTGCTTTAATACCACCAAAGTGCATAGAAATGTTCTTAAATTCTAAGAGGTGCACTTTTACCTCCCAGAAGACCTTGAGGTCTAAAAATCATAAGAATTACAAGTCCTGCACCGAGTGCGAGCATTCTATAAAGCTGGACTTCGCGCAATAATTCCGGAAGAAGTACCAGTAAGAATGCTCCAACAATAACTCCTATTATACTTCCTGAGCCTCCGAGTATAACCATACATAGAATCAAGACTGATTCCATAAAAGTAAAGCTCTCGGGAGAGACAAATTGCATTTTTGCTGCAAAAATAGAACCAGCGAGTCCTGCCCAGAAAGCTCCAAATGCAAATGCATAAAGTTTATACATAGTAGTATTAATCCCTATGGTTGAAGCAGCAAGTTCATCTTCTCTTATTGCAATCCAGGCGCGGCCGATTCTTGAGCTATGAACCCTTTTTGTTATGAAAATTGTAATTACAACAAAAAATATCAGTAAATAATAAAAATGGGTCAGCTTGTTAAAAGTAAATGAAAGTAAAACAGATGTTGATATTCCTGAGATTCCATTTGGCCCTTTTGTTAGTGTATCCCAGTTATTTAAGATAAGCCTTACAATTTCTCCAAAACCAAGAGTTACTATCGCAAGATAATCACCTCTTAATCTTAAAGCGGGTATTGCCAGAAGAAAACCTGCGATTGTGGTTAGCAACATTGAAAAAGGCAAAGCTGACCAGAAACCTATCCCGAACTTCGTATTAAGAAGGGCATATGTATAAGCTCCAATAGCATAAAAAGCGACAAACCCAAGATTAAGTAAACCAGCGAATCCCACAACTACATTAAGACCAAGAGCAAGGATAATATATATACACGAAAGTATGGCAACATCAAGCACATAATCTCTGACAAAAAAAGGCATAATAAGTAGAACAGCAAATAATGTATATCTGAAATAAACAGATTCATAAAGAGGGGTAAGAATATTGGTTTTGACAAGATCATTAATTTTATATAAAGAGTTCATGAATATGGTCTTATATCTAAATAATGCTTTAAGTAAAAACAAGATTAATAAAAGTATTATGAAAAAAATTAAAGCATCCTTTAGTCCCTTGAAAGGAAGAAAAAGTATGGCAAACCAGATAGAGATGATTAATGGATTAACAAACGACATATTTAAACCTTCTCTAATTCAGCTTTTCTGAATAGACCTCCAGGTTTCACAAGTAAAATAATTATAAGAATCACAAAAGCATAAGCATCTTTGTATTCGCCTGAGATATAACTACCACCGAGACTTTCAACGAGTCCAAGCAATAAACCACCAACCATTGCTCCTCTTATACTTCCAATACCACCAAGTACAGCAGCAGTAAAAGCTTTAATACCAGCAATATATCCGATAAAATAATTTACAAGTCCATAATACATGGCAACCATCAGTCCGGCGACTGCTGCAAGTGCAGAACCGATTATGAAAGTAATCGATATTATTGTGTCGATGTTTATTCCCACTAAAGAAGCCATTGTTTTATCCTGTGCAACAGCTCTCATTGCTTTGCCAATTTTAGTCTTTCTTATAAAAATTCGGAGAAATATCATAATCAAAACAGATACAACAATAATAAAAAACTGAACATATGTCATTCTTATTGACATAAAATAAAAACCTTTAGCTCCGAATAAATTGGGAAAGACTTTATCTGTTGCACCCTGTGTCAGCATTACATAATTTTGAAGAAAAATTGAGACTCCTATAGCACTTATTAAAGGACTCAGACGTGGAGAATTACGTAAAGGTTTATAGGCAATTTTTTCTATTGTGAATCCATAAGCAGAGCAGAAAATTATCGAAAGGAAGAAAGTTAGAATCAAAGATAGAAATATGCTATATTTTGTTACACCGAGAACAGTAAGGAATCCAAAGAATATAATTCCAAAGTATGCGCCTAACATGTAGATTTCTCCATGAGCAAAATTAATTAACTCAAGAATTCCATAAACCATTGAATAACCTAATGCAATAAGCGCATAAACACTTCCAAGAGTAATGCCGTTAATTAATTGTTGAAAAAGCATGGTGAATTTTAACAGAAAACAGGAGAAGTAGAAAAGGGGAAGTGATGTGGTTGCTGTAATGCAAAATATTTTCTTGCGATATCCGCATCTTAAAGGCTTGTATGCTTTCCAGCTTGAAGTCCTGAGGGCCTGTTGCCTGAATAAAAGTTGAGCAATGGTTTTATTATTCGAGTTAAAATAAATACTATGAACATTAAAGAGTATTTTCTGAGTATTTCTCTTAATAAAAAGTTAATAGGGATGATGCTTTTTTTAAGTATTATAGTTATTTCTGTATTGACATATCTTTATTCACAGTCTGAAAGAGCTCTTATGAATGAACTCGAAAAACAGACTGCTGAACTCTCGAAAGCAATACAGGTTGGAGTAGAGGAGGTTACAACAACAGGATATACTGATGAGATGAGACTCCAGAATTATCTAAAGAAACTTAATGCAAAAGGAGTGAAAGAAATTTCTATTATAAGTCCTTCAGATGAAATTGTTGCAAGCACCAATCCACAGAAAATTGGAGAACAGGTCAGTCCGATAAAAAAAGAAAGAATCATTAAAGCAGAGCTTGGCGAACCTGTTACAAAGGAAGGTAAGGTTTATAATGTAATACTCCCTGTTGTTGCAGGAGATGCACATTATGGCTATATACATTTAAAGATTAATGTGGAAGACTTTTCCGAGATTATCGAAAACAATGCGATTAAAAGAATTATTGCAATAATCATAGTGTTCGGTATAGGTATTATTCTGGCTGTAATTCTGTCTTTAATGTACACAAAACCCATACATAATGTAGTGGGCGCTGCAAAAAGTGTTGCAGCAGGAGATTTATCTGTGGAGCTTATGACCGATAGGAAAGATGAAATCGGTGAATTAACACATAGTTTCAACCATATGTTAAAAAAATTAAGAGAAGAAAAAGAGATGGAAGAAAAACTTCGTGAAGCTGAACACCTTTCAGCTATTGGCCAGCTCGCAAGAAATATCGCTCATGAAATCAGAAATCCTCTTAATTTTATCAGCCTTTCTATAGACCATATCAGGAAAAAATATACTCCTGAAACAGAGAGAGAAAAAGAGCAGTTCGAATCACTCATTAATAGCATTAAGCAGGAAATTCAGAGACTTAACAAACTTGTCGGAGATTTTCTTGATTACGGGAAGTCCATGAAATTGAATTTTCAGAATACAAATATCGAGGCTCTTATTGATGAAATTCTTGACCTTGTAAAAGTAAAAGCAGAAAAAGATAATATCAGAATAAATTTTCAAAAAAGCGGTATCCCTTCATTATCTGTTGACCCTGAACTTATTAAAACCTGCATTCTAAATATAATTCTTAATTCCTTTCAGGCAATGCCTGATGGAGGCGAACTTGATATAGAGACAAATACAGTGAATAATAAGGTTCAAATAACAATCAGGGATACAGGCATCGGAGTGTCAAAGGAAAATATACAGCGTATTTTTGAGCCGTTCTACTCGACAAAAAGTACAGGGCTCGGTCTTGGACTCGCCATGACAAAGAGAGTTATTGAAGAACACGGAGGTAAAGTTGATTTTAAAAGTGAAGAGGGTAAGGGTAGTATAATGACTGTTATACTGCCAGCAAACAATCAGCTTGACCCGAATAATGAAGCCTTTGCTCAAAAATTTATTTAACTCGATGATTTTTTAGATATATAACCGCGTGAACACGTAAAGCGTAAAAACAGAGCAAGTGAAAACGTAAAATAGTTATCACTTTCTTTAAAACTTTACGCTTTACGATTTACAGTTTACAGAACGTGGCGATTTGCCCTTTACGATTTGTTGATAAAGCGGAGAGCAGAGAGAAACAACCCCCTGACCCCCTTAACAAAGGGGGAATGAAGGATTGGTGGTTAACAAAGGTGGAACAACCCCCTGACCCCCTTAACAAAGGGGGAATAAAGGATTGGTGATTAACAAATGGTAGCAATCCCCTGTCCCCCTTGACAAAGGGGGAATGAGAAAAGGAAAGTGACAACATCTGATCCCCTTACAAAAGGAGAATACCAAAATAAATTCCCCCTTAGAAAAGGGGAATTAAGGGGGTTGTAATAACGAAAAAAATTATTTGCAACAGATGTATTATTATAAGTACATTTTTTAGTTAGTAATATTCTGGGATAATTCAGGAGGATTTAATGTCTGTTATACTGGTCATAGATGACGAAAAGCTTCAGAGGAATATTCTCAAAACAATTCTTGAAGACGAAGGATATGAAACTCATACTGCTTCTTCTGCAGAAGAAGGGCTTGAGATTATTAAGAATATAAAACCCGATGTTGTGCTGACAGATTTAAAGATGGAAGGTATGGATGGTATTGAGTTAATCGAATCTCTACCTGATGAACCATTTAAACCTACAACAATTGTTATGACAGCATTTGGAACTATTTCATCTGCTGTTGATGCTGTTAAAAAAGGTGCTTTCGATTATCTGACAAAACCTCTTGATAAGGATCTTTTGCTTGTAACTATTAAAAGAGCAGCCGAAAGAGCAGTCCTCCAGAAGGAAAACCTGCGTCTTCAGAAAGATTTATTCGGAAAATTCTCTTTTGAGGGAATTGTTGGACATTCTCAAAAAATGGTAGAAGCAATCGAGGTTGTTAAAAAAGTTTGTTCAAGTAATGTAAATGTCTTAATACTCGGAGAAAGTGGTACCGGTAAAGAACTCATTGCAAGAGCTATTCATTATAATAGTCCAAGAAAAACGAAGCCTTTTATTGCTGTTAACTGCGCTGCAATACCTGAAAATCTGATAGAGAGTGAACTCTTTGGTCATGAGCCAGGTTCTTTTACAGGAGCAACTTCAAGAAATATAGGATTGTTTGAATCAGCTAATAATGGCACAATTTTTCTTGATGAGATTGGAGATTTGCCAGTCCTGACTCAATCAAAAATTCTGCGCGTGCTTCAGGATAAAGAAATAAGAAGGATTGGCAGCCGT
>FWPU01011489.1_pt1 | contig 12383 bp, 14 predicted proteins | sample 2228361 | NCBI WGS metagenome assembly FWPU01 (sample SAMEA103939777, study PRJEB20133) | metagenome | reverse complement strand
CAGTGAAGTGCTAAATTCAAGCTTTGTGCATCTATTGAAGTTTAGTGCTAAAAATCCCCGCCTTCGCAAAGCGGCCAAACGTTATGGGCAATATTGAACAACGAACAGAGGAAAAGCGGGCCGCTTAGGCAAAAAAGAAGTCCTCAAAGTTTGTAAAACATTGGCCATAGCGGGAGAAGCAAGTGACCCGAACGCTCCCTAAAAAGAAGTAGGGCAAAACTTTAAATTCTTTAAAACAAAATGAAAAAGTTAATTTCATCAATTTTCGCAGTACTTATTTTGGTTTCTTCTTGTAACCAAGAACAAGATTTAAGTCCAGCAAACAATTTCGAAGAAGAAATATCCTTTCTTACAGAAATGAATACGAGTGGGTTAAATCTGACCGTTTCAAACTTAGGAAAGAATATAACTCCTATTGGTAACAATGAAATTACTCTGAATCAAAGACAGTTGGTAAAGGAGATGTTATCAGGTCTTAACGGTCAATACTTCAATGCTGACGAAAAAACTATTATGGATTTTGCAACTAATTATGGTGAATTGAGACTTCCAGATCAATTGGCAAATGTAAGAACGACTGGAACTGTTGATCTTTCAACATTTGAAATATACAGTGAAGACCAGTTAGCCTTGGTTCAGCCATTTGTAGATGACCTTTTGAATGAAGAAGATTTAAATGCAACAAAATCTAAAGCAATTTCTTTTCAGCAATCAGTAGTTAGCTCCACTTTATCTGATGATGAAAAAATACAACTATTAACATTAAGTACCGGAGTGATAAGTTTTGCTGAATTTGTTGAAGATGGAGGTATTGATTTGATTGCTAATGAACTTGATATTACATATTCTTCAAATTCTTCAAATGGTCGTGTACAAGGGTGTAGCGTAAGCTCTCGTAACGTATTGGCAAGTGCAGTAGTTGGATTAGCTGGTGGTGCAGCAACTGGTGGATACGTTGGTGCAACGGCTGGCACATTTACGGTACCAATTTTGGGTACAGCAGTTGGTGGAGTTGGTGGAGCTGTTTTTGGAGGAGCTGCTGGATTTGTTAGTGGACTGATAAGTGGAGTTGCTGCGGAATTACTTACATCATGTGGAAGATAATATGGAACTTAAAAGAAAAACTAAACTAAGACTTGCCATTGGCTTTATTTTTCAAGCTTTGCTATTTATGTCCATAGCACCCTTTGGTAGTTTTGACCCTAAGTCAATCGGCTTTTGGGCCTCTTTATTTGGTGCTGGATTCACCACAATATTAATTTATTTCGCTTTCAAGAAATATGCGAAGTATGAAAAGTAGTTTAGCTAGCAACCAATAGAAATGAATGCGCCCGCGATTCCTTAGAAGAAGAGATTTAATATAACTCTTGGGATTCTATTGAGATTGTGGGCGTGATCATTTTATTTGAATTTTTTAACAATCAGTTATAAGTAGCTTACATCATGATGGAGAATTGACTGAAATTGTCTATTTTAATTTGCCAAGATGAAATAAAGCCCATAACACTATATAAGCGTAATGCGGGCTGAACTGCTGAAATTGAGCTTTTTTGCTCTTAATAAACTTTGCGGTAGGCGGACAGTTAATCGCTCCGAAATCCCGCACTACGCTTATACTTGACCGTTGCCGGCAAGGCGGAGACAGAGAAAATTTATGTATAAAAACCAAGAACAATTCCATCGTTTGACAAAGTAAATGTGTCTAATAAATAAATGACGGTCATGAAGAAATTATTAGTAATATTAACGACTCTAATTCTAGGGGCATGCGATTCAAATGAGACTTTCACCTTTAGATTAATAGGAAAATGGAAATGGACCTATACGTGCGGTGGAATTACTGGGGCATGTGGATACTCTGATAAAAACAGCACGAGAACACTTGAAATTACAAAAGACAAAATGATTGAAACATGGAATGATGGCTCCATTACAACAACCACTTATTCAATCTCATCCAAGACAAATTTCGAAGACTATTCAGAATATATCGTAAAATTTGATAACGAAGGTACTCAGAGAATTATTAAGGCAACAAAAAATACCCTTGACATTAATGATGGAGACGTTTGGACTGGCTATAAAAAATAGATTTACCAAGTTGAACAGGACAGTAGAATTAGACTGGATATATAAAGGGAGAAGATTGAAATTAAAAATCTGTGCTCGGCTTGACGGTCAGTTCGACCTGGACTTTAACTTAGACAAAGACTTGCTAACCGACAATGACACTTTGAAATTAAGGGACTTGAAAAGTGATTGAGGCCGACCTACCGCCCAGCCGGCAACAACGGGTTTGTTTAATGGCGGGTGACACAGTCGCCCGTAGTGTCGGCAAGTTTATTTATATTCGTGTAGGCGAACAAATCCGTTGGATTTATCCGCCACTAAACAAACCCAAAACGTTGGCTGCAAGCGCTGGACACAGTAGAGTAAATTGAAAACGATAGGACAATGAAACTTGAGACGACATCTTTAAGACCAAATTTTGGAACATCTTTAAAGTATTTTTTACTGATGACAATTTTATTATTCTCAATTAAGACATTAATGCAAATTTTTATTGCTCCTGATACATTCAAATTAATCTCGTTTGGTTGGTGGACAAGTTTGATTCTTCTCTCGGTGGGCACTTCGATTGGTGTGACATATGGAGCAAGAAGGTTTCAGCTTAAAATTTCTGACACGAACGACATTGGAAAAACTAAAGACTGGATATTAGAAAATCTTCTAAAGAACGGACTAATAATAAGAGAAAATAATGACAGCGGGACGACTCTGGAGTCAATTAAAAGTTTTAACAGACTATTTAATAATTGGTTTGGAACAGAGTCAGTTCACATACGACATGTTGAGAATAAAATAATAGTTGAGGGGCCATTCAGACACGTTGACCAAATTGACTCTAAATTAAGATTTGGTAAATATTTAAACTGAGGACTGAGCGCCAGCAGCCAACACTGTGTTTATTTAATTGCGGAGTTTTGTGTTTAAAGTCAATTCGGTTTCATAATTTAGTCCGCTGTAGGCGGACAGTTGCGGAGCAAGTCGGGCTTAACATTCCGCTACGCTCCATTTTTAAGCCCTCCTACTCCCGCAACTAAATAAACACAAACGTTGGCAGCAAGTGTGAAATAAATTCGTGTAAATTGACAAATATGAAAAAGACAATTTTATTAACACAGAACGGACTAAGCGGGACAGTTTCCAAGTGGTTATTCGTAATATTTGGACTTTCTAATTCAATAAATGGAGTTAGAAATTTGACCGAGACACCTTTGACGAACTGGGGACTTGGACTTGGAATTTTACTTTTGGCAAGTGGACTTCTAATGGCGACGCTTGGACTAATTTTATTCAATCCGACAAATATGTTCGCTCCCAAATTCGTAATTGACGACAATCAAATTCAAATTCGAGAAGACGTTCATGTAAAGACCAAAACAATAAACTGGAATGACATAAAGGAGATTACCTATAAAATCTTTTGCATTGGACTTCTTATTAAACGACAACTCAAACAAATTAATCATTCTTCGGACAAATGGAGAGACATCAGTAGAGATAAAGAAGTCAATCCGAGAAATTGCGGACAAGAAATCAATAAATATTATTGGGGGTCGACACACCAGATGCCTACAGCATCTCTGCGCTATGGCCGGGCGATTAGTTGAATTTTAGTACCTTTAAACCAACAACGTTTGGTTTCGCGGGACAACGCGCGGCTTCGGAAGCCGGCCACATCGCAAACCCAAACGTTGCAGGCAATGCTCGTGGACGCGAAAAAATTACAACGACTTAGACTTAAAAAGTGGCTAACAGACATGGAACAATTAAAAAACATAAAGTTAATTTTAATCTTGTTGGCAATACTTTTCTCTTGTGTTGACAATCAAGACAACTTTTCGACACGAATAGTACCAGTTGAAATTTATGAATCCTCTGTCCCAACAAGTGGGACAGTAAATCAGGACATTCAAATCTTACTAAAAGCTCAGGCAACAAATGGCTGCTATTCCAACTTGGAGGTAAATCTTATAAAAATAGACAGTAGACATTTTCTCATCAAAGCTAAAGGCGTTTTTAAAACAAACGGAATTTGCCCAGACGTTATGGTTTACAAAGACACTATTCTAAACTTTAAACCTACCTCGACAGGTGACTACTTTTTTCAGATAAATGAGGAACCTTTTGAAATAAGGAATGAGAAGGTCGAGATAAATTAAACAATGGAGTGCATTCCGTCTGACCTTAGACTCGACTACCGACAACGACTTGTGGGACAAATTTAGATTTTGGTAGGCGACGTGTTTAAGTAATTGCGGGGTGTTGTGTGCCAATTCGAAATGGTTTCTTAATATTGTACTTAACCGTGGAGAGTTGCGCAGCAGGTCGGGTTTAACATTCCACTTCGTTTCATTTTTCATATCTAAACTCAGATATTGATATTGAGCCAAATAATAATGAGGTCAGAACAAAATACATTGAGCCTATTTCAGCTATCAAGAATTTAAAAATGATTTCTTTCAAGTATCACTGGAATTATATTGGATGGTATTATTATTCCAATTTAGTCTCAAAATTCAAATTTGGTTTACTAAGCTTTTAAATAACGAAATAAATCTAGTTGGTATAAAATTTAATGAGTTTGCATACTTCTCTTTTGCGTTATCATTGATTTTTATTGCCGCATTTATTGAAATAAAATATTCACCATTAATATTTAACTATTTAATAAAATAACTATGAGAAATTTATTTAAACCGATTGTGATGTTTCCATTATTTGTAATGTTCACAATCTTTTCTTTCTTTCTTGATTGGAAGTTTGGATGGCATTGGATGATTTATTTATACTTTATTGTTCTGATAACTTTTTTTCTGTCAAAGCATTATCTATATGACAAAAAAGTAAAGTCTAAATCATAACAAATTACACACAACATTGTATAAGAGCAATAGCGGGTGTAGTGGTAAAATCAAGGTATGTGCATTTAATAAACTTTGGTGACAGAGGACAGGTTATCGCCTTTAAATCCGCTACTGCTCTTATACCTGTCCGTTAGTGGCAATGGCAGGACGACCCCAACCGACAGGCAGACCCCAAACCAAACGACACCGACCAACACAGAAAAATAAAAAAGCCCACCGCACAGGATTTTTTTTAGCCGACACACATTTGGCACATTGGCAAGTCGCACCAAGCTCACCCACCACCCAAACTTGCCAAAGAGCCAAATTTTCCAACCGCACCCAGACTTTGAGCCGTACAGAAAAACAAAATGAACCTTACAGCAAAGCAAAACAGAAATGATTTTTTACTTTTGTACGTTAGTAATATCAAAAAATACAGACGTGCAACAAGACGACACAATACAAATGATAAGCTATTCAGACATATTCCTTTCCTGTTTTTCGGAAAGTGGTACACATTGCGTTCACTCAAAACCCGAACACGTTTTGGTTTACATTTATTCGGGGGAACATGTAATCCAAGACCGAAACAAAAAGACAACGATAAAAGCGGGAGAATGTGCATTTATCAGGCGAGACCATCGTTTGACAATGTACAAAAACAGCAAAGGAAAGGAATTATACAAAGGAATTTCACTTGTATTTAAACGTAACGTATTGCGGGATTTTTACAGCAAAATGAACAAATCGGAAATCCCGAAAGACATAAAAATTTCCGATAAAACGGTTTTCAAATTACAAACCACACCTGCAATACAAAGTTTGTTTCAGTCGCTCAATCCGTATTTTGACAGCAATGTAAAACCAACGGAAGGCGTTGCGAATTTGAAATTATTGGAGGGAATTTACGCTTTGCTGAACAGCAACGAACAGCTTTATCCGATACTGTTCGACTTTGCCGAACCTTGGAAAATTGACCTTTTAGAATTTCTCAATGACAACTACAAAGAAGATTTGACAATGGAGCAAATCGCTTCATTTACCGGACGAAGTTTAGCGACTTTCAAACGTGATTTCAAAAAAATCAGCAACCTGACACCGCAAAAATGGCTGATAAAAAAGCGTTTGGAAATGGCATACATCAAACTAAAAGAAGAAAAGAAAAAGGCACAGGAAGTTTGTACGGAAGTCGGTTTTAAAAACCTTTCCCATTTTTCGACCGCATTTAAAAAGCAATACGGAATACCACCGACAGAAATTTAAAATTGAGCTTCCCAGAAAAGTAATTTGAGCCTTACAGCAAAACAGTTGTAAGGCTTTATTTTTAACTTTGCACCGTAAACAAGAAAATTCAATGACGACAGAAATAATAAATATCTTTCAGCAGTTACGAAATGGCGAAACCATTCCGCCAAACGACCCCGAAGCATACAAAATGATTGAGGCTTCGTTTGCTACTAAAAAATTGCTTGTTCAGATGAATAATGCAACAGAACCAAACGAAGTTAGAAGATTACTAAGCCAAATCACGGGTACGGAAATTGACGAAAGCACAACAGTTTTCACACCTTTGTACATCAATTACGGAAAGCATACCAAAATTGGCAAAAATGTATTCATCAATTTTGATTGCACATTTTTGGATTTGGGAGGAATTACCATTGAAGACGGAGTTTTGATTGCTCCAAAAGTTAGTTTGTTATCCGAAGGACACCCGATTTTGCCCGAAGAAAGACATTCGCTAAAAGTCGGACATATTCATATCAAAAAAAATGCGTGGATTGGTGCAAACGCAACCATTTTGCAAGGTGTTACGATTGGCGAAAATGCTGTTGTTGCTTCGGGTGCAGTGGTTTCAAAAGATGTTCCCGATAATACGATTGTAGGCGGTATTCCTGCGAAAATTATTAAAACAATTTAAAGAAAATAAAATGAAAAAATTATCAATAGTAATGGCAATAGCTTTACTGACATTGGGAGCTTGCCAACAAAACAAACAAGAAATGAAAGATACAGCAAAAACAGAACACTATACTTTTGAGTTGAGCGATAAAGTAACTCGTCAGAAAGTTACATTCAAAAACCGTTACGGAATAACGCTTACAGGCGATTTGTACACTCCGAAAAACAGCGAAAATCAAAAACTTTCTGCAATCGCCATCAGCGGACCTTTTGGAGCAGTAAAAGAACAATCATCGGGATTGTATGCCAACCAAATGGCGGAACGTGGGTTTGTGGTTTTGGCTTTTGACCCGTCATACACAGGCGAAAGCGGTGGCGAACCTCGTAATGTTGCTTCGCCCGACATCAGTACCGAAGATTTTAGTTCGGCAGTAGATTTTCTCGGTTTACAGAAAAATGTGGACAGAAACAAAATCGGTATCATCGGGATTTGCGGTTGGGCAGGTTTTGCCCTGAACGCTACTGCCATTGACAAACGTGTGAAAGCCGTTGCCGTTACGAGTATGTACGATATGACGAGAGTAATGTCAAAAGGTTATAACGATAAAATGACCGCAGAAGAACGCACAAAATTATTAGAGCAATTAGGCGAACAACGTTGGAAAGATGCAGAAAACGGCACACCAGCCTATCAACCTGCGTACAATAAATTGAGTGGCGGAGAAGCACAGTTTTTAGTGGAATATCACGACTATTATATGACACCAAGAGGTTATCACGAACGTTCGGTAAATTCGGGCAATGCGTGGACAATTACCACACCAATATCATTTATGAATATGCCGATTTTGACCTACATCAAAGAAATTTCGCCAAGACCGCTTTTAATCATTGCAGGAGAAAATGCACACTCACGTTATTTTAGCGAAACGGCATATAACAACGCTTCCGAACCAAAAGAGTTAATGATTATCCCAGATGCTGTTCACGTTGATTTGTACGACAAAGTAGATGTAATTCCATTTGACAAGTTGGAAACGTTTTTTAAGGATAATTTGAAGTAACAATATTATGAAACAACCATTTTTAGTAATGATGTTTTTGGTTTCCATTTTGTGCAGTAGTGCCACATCTTGCGACAAAAACGATGATAACAACATAGAAAACAATACACCTATGGCAAACGGAAAAATAAAAATAACAGTCGGCTCAAAAACATTTACAGCAACGCTTTTAGACAATAATTCGGCAAAAGCATTTAAAGAAATGTTGCCCTTGACAATGAATATGATTGAGCTGAACGGAAACGAATAATATTATGATTTACCAAACAGTTTACCGACAAATTCGTCCAATCCAGGAACTATAAAAAATGGCGATTTGATGTTATACGGTTCAAAAACTTTGGTATTGTTCTATAAAACCTTTTCGACATCTTACAGCTACACAAAATTGGGTTCGATAGATGATGTAACAGGTTTGGCAACCGCATTAGGTTCGGGAAATGTAACCGTAACTTTTGAAGTAGAGTAAGCAAATCAGCCAACACACAAGCAAGCACATTACGCATTTTGGCAACTGCACAAAGCCAACAAAAAATGCGTAAAGAGCTTGCTTTTTCCCAACCCGACAAAAAAAATCCTTTCCCCTCTTTTTTATTTTTCAGCAACGCACAACCAATAGCCACAGCCACTAACAAGGGTTTGGCGAAATGCGAGGTTTCGTGCAAACTTCAACATTTGTGCTTTCTATCCGCAAAAACCATTTTTCTTTTGCTCTTTTTTGTAATTTAGCAAAAGGAAAAAATGGTTTTGCTACCGTTCGTGCTAAATTGAAAGTTCCGTCTTTCTAATCCCGCACTATCGCCAAGCCCCGAACCGTCAGGATGTGAAAAAACCTAGTTTTTAAGTTTAGGAAGTAAAATTTGGCTTTGTAGATTGTTGTAAAAAGTGATTAGAGGCTTTTATATAGTGGTGTTTTTTTATGCCGCTATTCCCCATTCATATTTTTCGAGGGTGTAAAATGGCGCTAATAAAGCCCTTTTTAAGTTGCGCAAATGGATTCCCTTGTAGTTGGGAGTCCAATTTTTGAGTTTTTCCATCAGTTTTTCAAAGCCCAGTATGTTTTGGGTGCGTTTGATGTTATACACCAAACAAATTAAACTGTGTTCTCCGTTTACTTTTTCCAGGCCTTTGAGGTTGGTGTAGTAGTAACCCCACTTTCGTTTAATGGTGCCAAAGATGTGCTCGTTGATTTCTTGCCGTTTTCGGTAAAGATCTTTGTTGCCTTTATAGCGTTGGGCGTTTTCTTCAACTGCTTTTGCAAACTCGCTTCTTTCTATTTCCCTTCTTCCATCTGCCTTGGCGGTGAAGAGGTGCGTGCGGTATTTTTGAAGCGGTAAGGTGTGTAGTCACGGGCTTTTGTATGCCAGGTGCCTTGCGTTTTGAGTATGCTGCCTTGCGGGCAAGTGTATGTGTCATCGGATTCGTTGTAAATAAATTTGGTAACTAGATAATCATCGGTGGTGCCTTTGTCGTTGCTGTTCACTGTCTCTTGCTGTGCGCAGATGGTGGTGATGTTTTGGTCTTTGCATTCTTGCAGTTTTCGGGCGTTGTGGTAGCCTTTGTCGCTAATGGCGGTGATGGTTTCGGCTTGCAGGTTTTCTTTGGCTTCTACGGCAATATCGGCAAGGGCATTCCTATCGTTGCGGTTGATGGTGTGGGTAGCAACAATGAGTTTGTGTTTATCGTCTACGGCTGTTTGCATATTGTAACATACCTCTACTACCTGCCCTTGTACCAACAACGCCCTTGCATCTTCATCGGTAGTGCTGATTTGCGGCTCGCCACTTTGCTCTAATTTTTCTTGCAGTAGTTCGTACTTGATTTTGCTCTCTTTTAGGCGTTGTAATTTCTGTTGCACATCTCCTAGTGCAAGATTGCTTTCTTCGGCATCGTTGGCTTCCAATTGGGCGATGTACTCATTGGTTTTGTCTTCTATGTATTGTAAGTGCCGCTTTACTTTCTTGGGATTGTAGTTGTTCTTTTTGCTGTTGTGGGCGCGCACTTTAGTGCCGTCTATTGCTATGGTTGTTCCTCCTATGAGTTCGGCTTCTTTCAGAAATAGTATAAAGAGTTTAAACGTGTTGCGCAGCGCCTTGGGGTTTACCTTGCGGAAGTCTGTAATCGAGTGATAGTTGGGGGCGAGTTCCCCTAACAGCCATTGCACTTCGATGTTGCGAATGCACTCACGTTCCAGCTTGCGGCTGCTGCGTAGGCCGTTTAAATAGCCATACAGATACAGTTTTAAAAATACTTTAGGGTGAAAGGGCGGGTGCCCTTCGGTTTTAAGGGCTGTAACCTGGTAGCCTAATTGCGCAAGGTCCAGCTTCTCTACAAATGCGTCTATAAACCGGACTTGGTGATCCGCTTCTATCTGCTCTTCAAGGCAACGCATGCTTATTTGACCACGGTTGTTGGCTTTGATGTAATCCATAAACCAAAGGTCGCAACCTTTGCGTTTAATGACAAAGTATTTACTCTAAAGTTTTGATATATGAACTGTGAATAGTAAATTCACAGCCTGGCGTTGGTGGCAAGCCGTTTTTAAAAAAATCAGACCATGAAAAAAAAGACCATAATTTTAATCGTTGGACTAACAATAGTTGTTGGGACAATTGGAATTCTTTACTACAGATACATTTCAAGTCCAGAGTATTCCCTGGGACAGATTAAAAAAGCCTATGAGCAACACGACATCACAGCATTTGAGAAGTATGTTGACACAAAAACATTGATAGGTGGTATTCTCGACAAAACCTTAAGCGAAATGTCTGAGAAAAGTACAGCATCAAGTAAGGCGGAGAAACTCGGAGAAGATTTAGGAAAAGGACTAATTAATTTAATCAGACCTCAGGTTGAAGAACTTTGGACTCAACAAATAAATAAACTCATTGAGACAGGTGACATACAAGGAGAAAATGGAAAAAAAGGACTTGATGAACTATGGAATAAAAACGACATGGCTTCATTTAAGGGTATAAAGGAGGTGAAAAAGGACGGGAAAGTCGCTACAATTAGTCTTGAGTTCACTCAACCACGTTTCGACACAACTCTTGTCTTAGATATAAAAATGAGAGATAAGGGAAGTTATTGGCAACTATTTGACATCTCAAACATTTTTGATTTTAACAAAACCGTTGAAGCACTTGAAGAAAGAAGAGTAAAGAAACTCAATGACGCTGTAATGGCAGAGTTTTTTAAGAATGGAAGACTTTCACCTATTGAAGTTATCAACGTGAGAAAAGGGTATTACACGGTTTGGTATGAAAATCAATACTTGATTGGCTTCGAAAATATAAGCAACAAAGAAGTTGAGGTAGTTACTTGCTTCTTTGACATAGTTGACCCAAATGGGAGAAAACTGAAATCTGGATATGTTAACCATCGTGTTAATTTAGCTCCCGGTAAAGTTTATAAGCACAAAGAGCAAGATTTTATAAGCGACAATAAAGTTGAGGCAAAAGGCCTCACGACAAAAGTCGAACTCGTAGGACTTAAGTTTTCTGACGGCTCGAAAATTGAATGGCAAGACAAATGGGAAGATTTAGGAAAAAAGAAATAGAGTTTATTAAATTCGTTTCAGTTAATCGTACCCCTTAAAAAATACTCATATGATTTCAGCAAGTAAATCCGACAAAATGCTATCAGCATTGAAAGACTACAAAAAGCGGTATTTATCAAAGAACATTGCCGACTTGGATGAATCAGGTACGAGAATAATGATTAACACTTTCTTGACTTCAATTCTTGGATACAAAGAATTAGAAGAAATCAAGACCGAGTACATGATAAAGGGGACATATGCCGACTACATTGTTCAGATTGGTGGCAAAAGACATTTCTTAGTTGAAGTCAAGGCATTTTCAATCGACCTTTCAGACAAACATTTGAGGCAGGCAATTAACTATGGAGCAAATGAGGGCATTGACTGGGCAATTCTAACCAACGGCAGACAGTTTCAGGTTTACAAAATAATTTTTGAGAAACCCATCAGCGAGAAACTTGTCTTCGAAGTGGACTTTACTTCAGACGACTTCAATGCAAAAGTAGCGTTAGAGCAACTGGTTTACTTACATCGAGACGCAGTGGTTAAAAAGAGTTTGGCCGACTTGTGGTCACGGTATTCAGCTTTAGAGCCGCTAAATATCGCTGGACTTTTGTTCTCCCCTCAAGTAATAGCATTCCTAAAAAAAGAACTCAAGAGTAAGTACGACTCTAAATTCGAGGACGATGAAATAATTGAATCCCTAAATGAAGTTGTTTGCGGAGAAATTCCAGCCGACAAATTGAAAATACCAAGATTCAAAACGACAAAGAAAAAAGTTAAAAAGAGCGAGGACAAGCCGACAGAGTCAGCCCCAGCGACAGAGACGGCTGACGAAACGGATCCGAATTAAGAGCAGTCCCAAACGGCCAGCCACCAATCGAGTAGACGGCCTCACCGGGTTTTTCACCGATGAGGTGCGCCTCTCACACCACTGTACGTACGGACCTCGTATACAGCGGT
>FWPU01011485.1_pt1 | contig 12384 bp, 11 predicted proteins | sample 2228361 | NCBI WGS metagenome assembly FWPU01 (sample SAMEA103939777, study PRJEB20133) | metagenome | reverse complement strand
TCAAGGAGGGATGGTTCAAATATGCCCTGAAATAGGTTGACACTTTTTTGTACCTTGAAAAATCAGACCGGCTGGATCGCCACGCCTGGGCGCAACAGTTGGCCCACTACTTCTGCCAGAGGAGGAGCATCCTCCACCCCTGCCAGTTCCAGAGGGCTGTGGTTTGCCCGTTTACCTCGCTCAAAGCGGTGGTGATTCCAGAAGAGTTGCAGCAAGGGCAGCAACCACCTGGGCATCCCGCGGTGAATCTGCAAGTAGGGGCGCAGCCAACTGTGCAGGGATTCCGCCAGGCTGGAGGAGCGGTGGAATAGGCTCAGGACATCCCACACCGCGCACACGATGGGCTGTAAAGCCTCTGGGAAATCAGCGGCGCTGTCCAGGTGCAGGTCGTGGCGATGCCGCCAGGCCCAGATGATGAACGCTTGCGTCTCTGCGTCTACGCCCTGGAGCACAGCCGTCAGTTGTTGCTCCAGCCACTCGAGCGGGGCAAGCAACTCGGGCAACTTCTCTTGGAGGTCGTCGGCGAAAGCGCTGATGTCCCGGCGGCCGAGTTCCTTGAGCAGTCCGATGGCTGTCTCCAGTATGGCTTGCGACTCTGCGACCGATACGAGGTTGCCGGCGGGGGTGATGGGCTCCAATGCCTGACGGATCTCACCAAGCAGCCAACACCAGTTGTCGAAAGTCGCAATGGCGCGGGCTTCCTCGACTTCTGCCTGGGGCAGCGCAGTCTTGATCTTGAGGCGTCGGCCACGACGACGAATGATGCCCCGTGCCTCCAGGTCAGCCCGGCGGGCGCGCTCGGCGCTCTCAATGGCCTTGTACGCCGCACTTTCCAGCCGCCGCGTCAGACGGTGGGCGTCTTGCAGCAGGTGAAACAGGTCCGGACGCAAGGGGATAGCCAGTTGCGCCTCTCGCACGCCTGCCAGCAGTCCTGTACCACCATCACTGGCTAAGTCATGGAAGCGGATGCCACGCTCCACCAAGTCCAGGTAGGTGAGTCCCCAGGTCGTGCTGTCGCGGGACTCTGCCGGCGTGAGATGCAACACCAGGAACGAACGCCCGTCTACCAGTGTGAGACACGGCTGCCGCCCCTGGAAAATCTCGTCGGCTTCGCCGAGGATCGGCAGGGGCACGCTGATGCTGAGGTTGTAGGCCATTGCCTGTTCACCCGCCGCTGTGAGTGTCTGGCTGATATAGCCCACCGAGCGCGTGACGCCCAGGATCAGACTCAACCCCAGCCGGATGTCGCGCACACTGCCTTTCAATAGCGGGAGCGTGGCGATAGCCCGATCAACGAGGGCCTTGTCCACTGTCAGCGTGGTGGCTGGCGCAGGCCGACCCGCATCCCGCGGCAGCAGCGCCGCGACGATGGCATCTCGCGCGCGGTCTCGTGTCTTGTATAACAGTGTGCGCGAGACGCCGTACAGGCGAGCCAGCTCGACGCCCAGCCCCCACTCCCGATCAGGGGCGAGCATCCGCAGCGCGGCATCGGCGCGCTGCTCCGGGGTAAACTCGGGAACACGATACCCTGCCATTGAGATCCCTCCATCAAAGCGAAGACTGAATGGCTGCTATCATCCCCGAATCAGCCCTTTTTGGCAAGTCTATGAAGTTGTCAAAGTGTCAACCTATTATGAACCATCCCCCGAAGGCCTTACCTCAAAAGACCGTCTTGGCAAGAGAAGTAGGGGCGTGGTCGTCACGCCCCTACTTCGGCTGCGTTTCCTTCTCCTTCTTACCCGTGCTCTTCACCGCGGGCAAGTTCTTGATCGTCTCGACCAGATCCAGACCGGTGAGCGCCTCGACCGTCTCCGGCACCTGGGCGATGATGTTGGCGATGTCGCGGGTGACCTGGCCGGCCCCGGCGCCGTCGCCGCCGGAATTGATGATGACGATGCGCTCGGTGCGCGCGAGCGGCTCGGCGATAGCCGCCGCCACCTTGGGCAGGCTATCAATCAACTGCTGGATAATAGCCGCCTGGTTGTACTCTTGCCAGGCTGCGGCCTTTTTCTGCATCGCCTCGGCCTCGGCGATACCTTGTGCTCTGATCACCTCAGCCTGCGCCAGACCCTTCGCACGTGTAGCATCCGCCTCGGCCTCGCCGGTAGCACGGAGCGCCGCTGCCTGGCCGGAGGCCTCGGTCTCCAGGCGGAACTTTTCGGCGTTCGCCAGCGTCTCGATGCGGTACTTTTCCGCCTCGGCCGGCTTGCGCACCGTCGCCTCCAACTCCCGCTCGCGGCGTAACACTTCCTGATGCTGCACCTCGATCTGTTTCTGTTTCTCGACGACTTCGATCTGTAACGCCTCGGCGCGCACCTTTTGGTTGACAATGTTCTGCTGCAAGGTATAAGCCAGTTCGGCCTCGGCGCGCTTGCGGTTCACCTCCATCTCGTATTCCGCTTTTTGCACGGCATAGTTCTTCTCCGCCTCGGCGATCTTGGTTTCGGCCTGGAACTTGGCCGTCTCGCCAGCCTGCCGCGCCTCGGCCGATTTGATCGTAGCATCCCTGGCCGCCAGCGCCTGACCGATAGCGGCGTCGCGCTTGACCTCGGCGGTGCGTGCCTGGCCCAACGCATCCAAATAGCCCTGGTCATCGCGGATGTCCTTGATGGTGAAGGAGACGATCTCCAGCCCCATGTTCGCCATATCTACCGCCGAGACTTCCTGCACCCGCTGGGCAAAGGCGTCACGGTCCTTGTAGATATCCTCCACTGTCATCGTGCCGAGGATGGCGCGCAGGTGGCCGGCCAGGGTCTCGTGCGCAACGGTCTTGATCTCCTGGGTGCTTTTCGACAGGAACTGTTCGGCGGCGGTGCGGATCGAGACCTCGTCGCCCTTGATCTTGATCTGTGCCACGCCGTCCACGTTCACCGGCACGCCCAGTTCGGTATAGACCTCGGGCGTTTGCACGTCAATCGTCATGATCTCCAGCGAGAGCACATCCACCCGCTCGACGACAGGGAGGACAATCGTACCGCCCCCCTTGACGATGCGAAAGCCCACCTTCTCCTTCTGGCCGGTGACCGGATTGACGATGGTGTGGCGCCGGCCCGAGATCACCAACACCTGGTTGGGACCAACCTTCTTGTAGCGGGACGCGACCACCCCCAAGAGCACAAAGAGGACGAACAGTATACCGATAGCCGCCAGAATGGCCAGTCCGATGCTTTCGAAGAACATTGGTGTCACCTCCTGAATTCTATGATTCTTGAGCAGGCGGCGCTTGGACTCGCACAACGACTATGCTGCCTGCCTCTTCCACAATCTCGACCTTTGTGCCGCGCGGGATGGCCTGGCCATCCGCCGAACGGGCCGGGCTTTTCACGTGCATGCCCCGTACGACCAGAGACACTTCCCCTAATTTCCCCTCACCAGCCGGTATGGGGGTGATTACCTCGGCCGGTCGGCGCACCAGTTCCCCGGCCCGCACCTCACTGGAGCCCTGGGCCGCCCCCAGTACGCGGGTGTATACTAGGAACATCACGCCGGCCAGCGCCAATCCGCTTACGGTGGAGACGAAGAGCCCCAGCACGGGCGAGAGACGGGTCAAGTTATTGACGATCAATCCTACCCCGCCGAAGGTAGCGACGAAGGTGGCGATCGTGATCGGGCTCAGAGGAGATAGCCTCACATCAGGGTGATCCACCTCATGGCCAAGGTCGTGATGGAGCGACACGTCCGCATGGCTATCTATGTCGCCAGGGTGGATATCGAGCCCATCGGGATGAAGGTCAACATCAGGGGTATGTACATCTACATCCAGGCCTGGGAGGTGGAAATGGGAAAGCCCGCCCAGCAATGCGGCGATAAGGGCGTAACCCACACCGAGTGCAAACAAGAAAAAATAGATACAGTTCAGCGTGCCCATCTTCGCCTCCTTCTTGCGCCCCTGACCTGCGTCCGGTATTTAGTATACTACGTTATACGATGGACACAAGTTGCGCAGGCGGACTTGTCAAAGTTTACCAAAAGGGTTATAACCATACTGGTGGAGCGTATGCTCCAAAATCCATCCGGTAAGGACGATGGGCGGTGACTATATGAGCGATGATACTGGCCCTTCCTGCAGATTCATGATACTAGGAGGCGAAAGTCTGCCGACTCTGCGGGCGGGAGATCGTTCCATCCACAGTGTAGCAGAAGGTAACGTTTGTTAGCAGCAAAGGATAGGAGAAGCCAATGGCCTATGTACCATCCAACACACGCTACGACACCATGCGCTACAACCGTTGCGGGCGCAGCGGCCTGAAATTGCCCGCCGTCTCGCTCGGCCTGTGGCACAACTTTGGCGGTGTGGATTCGCTGGAGAACGCACGCGCCATGATCCTGCGCGCCTTTGATCTGGGCGTCACCCACTTCGATCTGGCAAACAATTACGGCCCCCCACCCGGCTCCGCCGAGGAGAACTTGGGCCGCATCCTGCGCCAGGACCTCGCCCGCTACCGCGACGAACTGGTGATCGCGACCAAGGCCGGCTGGGGCATGTGGCCTGGCCCCTATGGCGACCGGGGCTCGCGCAAGTACCTGGTCGCCAGCCTCGACCAGAGCCTCAAGCGCATGGGGCTGGAGTACGTGGACATCTTCTACCATCACCGTCCCGACCCCGAGACGCCGCTGGAGGAAACGATGGCCGCGCTCGACCATATCGTCCGCCAGGGCAAGGCGCTCTACGTCGGCATCTCTTCCTACGACGCCGAGCAAACCCGCCAGGCAGCCCGGATTCTCCGCCAACTGGGCACCCCCTGCCTGATCCACCAGCCGATCTACAACATGTTCAACCGCTGGATCGAGGACGGGCTGCTCGACGTGCTCGACGAAGAGGGCATCGGCTGCATCGTCTTTTCGCCGCTGGCGCAGGGGCTGTTGACCGACCGCTACCTGAAGGGCATCCCCGCCGACTCGCGCGCCGGAAAGCCACACGGCTTCCTCAAGCCGGCGCACATCACCGAGGAGAAACTGGCGAAAGTGCGCAAACTGAATCGCATCGCCAAAGCGCGCGGCCAGAGCCTGGCGCAGATGGCCGTGGCGTGGATCCTGCGCCTCCCCGGCATCACCTCGGTGCTCGTCGGCGCCAGCCGCGTGCAGCAAGTCGAGGATAATGTGGCGGCGCTGGACAACCTCGAATTCACAAACGATGAACTTGAATCCATCGAAAGGATCCTGGCAAGATGAAACCCGATCTCACTCGCTTCGTCCGGTTCGTTGCCGATGGCGGCCCGTGCTGGGGCGTCGTCGAAGGCGAGCGCGTGTACGCGCTCGTCGGTGATCCCTTCACTACCTGGGAGCGCGGGGGCGAGCTGGGCTCGCTCAGCGACCTCGTGCTGCTGGCCCCGCTCGTGCCGACCAAAATCATCTGCGTGGGGCGCAACTATCCCGCCCACGCTGCCGAGCACGCGGCCGAGGTGCCCGCCGAACCGCTGCTCTTCTTCAAGCCGCCCAGCAGCGTGATCGGGCCGGGTGCCTCCATCGTGCTGACGCCGCAATCGCAGCAGGTGGAGCACGAGGCGGAACTCGTGGTGGTGATCGGGCGGCGCTGCCGGAACATACAACCGGAGGAAGCGTGGAGTTACGTCCTGGGCGTCACCTGCGGCAACGACGTGACCGCCCGCGATCTGCAGCGGCGCGACAGCCAGTGGACGCGCGCCAAGGGCTTCGACACCTTCTGCCCGCTGGGGCCGTGGTTGGTGGCAGGCGTGTGCGAAGAGGACGTGGCCGACCTGGAGGTCGTCTGTCGGGTGAACGGGGCGGTACGCCAACGCGGGCGCACGAGCGAGATGGTCTTTTCTCCGGCGCACCTCATCGCCTATGCCGCCTCCATCATGACCCTGGAGCCAGGCGACGCAATCATGACCGGCACCCCGGCGGGCGTCGGCCCTATCGTCGTAGGCGACGTGGTCGAGGTAGAGGTCGAAAGCGTTGGAGTGCTGCGCAATCCGGTCGCAGGCTAGTCACCCTTCACGCCTCACGATTCTATGGCAGACTACACCGACCCCATCCACACCAACCTCCACCTCCTCCGGCAGCCCGACCCGTTTCTCCCGTTTGATAACCCCACCTTCGCCAATCCCGATTTCGCTGCCGCCTCCTGCCGCGTGCTGATCGTGCGGCTCTCGCCACTCCGGGACGTGGATCGCTCCTTGCCCCATCGGTTCCTCTTCCAAGAGGTGCGGCGAGCGCTGCCGGAGGCGTTCATTGATTTCGCCTTCTTTCCCACGGCGGACGCGCGGGCGCTGTTCGACCGAGAGGGTATCCCCTACCTCCTCAGCAGTCAGGCGCTGCGTTCGGCCGGCGATTTCGACCTGCTGCTCATCTCCAACTCCTACGTACTGGAACTGGTCAACCTGCCCTATCTCCTGCTCCGCGCCGGTATCCCGCTCTTTGCCAGCCGGCGCGGGCGCGAGTGGCCGCTTATCATCCTGGGCGGTTCGAACGCGCTGGCGACGCAGGCCGTCATCCGCGAAGACGGCGACAGCCTGGTAGACGGCATCTTCTTCGGCGAGGGCGAAGGGCTGGTGGCCCGATTGGTCGCGCTCCTGGCAACGCAGCGCTCCGGCGACCGGCGGCAGGCGCTCGAGCGGGCCGCGCGCGAGGTGGCGGGCTTTTGGGTGGCAGGGTCGCGCCGCCACACAGTCAAGGCAGTCTGCACGCCCGACACGCACCTCCTGCCAATCGAGTACCCCACCCTGAACAGTCCTGCAGTGGACACCGCTCACCTCCAGATCGCCTACGGCTGCCCGGCTTTCTGCGCCTTCTGCTTCGAGGGCTACGACCGCAAGCCATACCGCGAACTCGCGTTGCCCGACCTCATCGCCGCTGCCCGCCGCATCAAGCAGGCACAGGGGATCGAGGAACTGGACCTCTACGCCTTCAACTTCAACACGCACGCCGACATCCTGGCGCTGCTGCCGGAACTGCACCGGCTGTTCGAGCGGGTCAGCCTCAAGAGCCAGCGCGCCGACGTCTTGCAGCGCGTCGAGGAGATGGCCGAGGCGGAGGTCGAAGCCGACAAGCGCAGTTTCACGCTGGGCATCGAGGGCATCAGCGAGCGCCAGCGCGCCTGGCTGCACAAGAGCCTCTCCGCGAGCGAGATCGAGGCGCTATTGGATCGCCTGCTGGGACTCAAGATCCGCACGATCAAGTTGTTCTACCTGCTGACCGGCCACGAGCGCGAGGACGACATTGCCGAGTTTCGCCGCTTCCTGCGCCGGCTCAAGGAGACGCGCGCCGCGCGCAACCGGGGCATCCGTGTCATTTTCAGTTTCGGGCCGCTGGTGCGTATGCCCTTCACGCCCCTGCGCTACGATCGGCTCTTGCTCGACCGCGCAGCGTGGAAGCCGCTCGTGGGCCAGGTCAAGTCGGCCTGCGAGACGCATGGTTTCGAGTTCCGCCTGGCCTTCGACTGGCCCGCCTATTGCACGAGCCAGGTGCTGGCGCTGGGCGGCTACTGGCTGATCGAGCCGCTCATAATGCTGGCCGAGAAGGGCTACTTCTTCGACGCGCACTTGCCGCCCGAATACTGGGACGCGTTACGGGGCTGGATGGGGCGGGCAGGCCACTGGAACGAGACGTTCGTGGGCGAGAAGGGGCCGGACTATGCGTTTCCGCTCGAATTCGTGGAGTCGAACATCTCGTCCGAGTTCTTGTATCGGCAGTATCGGGAGGCGCGGGCGGAGCAGGATAGCGGCTACTGCCTAGGAGACGCCGACCAACCAGGGCGTTGCCTGGGCTGCGGCGCGTGCGCAGACGAGGCACAACGCCGGGCCATTACCCGTCACGTCATCTGCCGGCCGGAGCGCGAACCGTACCTGGCGCACCTGCGCGAGACGCTGGTGCGCAAGCGCCGCCTGAAGCCAGCCTACTTCCGGCTGCGCCTCCCGCAGTCGCTAGCCGGGGTGCTACCCGAGTTCCTCAACGCGTTCGTCTTCCGAGGCATCCTCGCCTGCTATCCTGAACTCACCGACAATCTGCTCGCCGTGCGCGAATGCCTGTTCAGCGTGCGCCCCAACGACCGCCGCTTCCCCGGCGTGAGCGGCGAGACCGTCTTTGCACTCAAAGCGTGGGACGTGAAAGCGATAGAGACCCGACTCTTCTCGAAAAACCGGGTTTCTCCGGCAGGCTTTGGGATCCTCGGCCCGGCGGAGGGTTTCACGCCCGGCGAATTTGCGCGGCTGCACCTCGATCTCGACCTGCCCGACGCGTTCTTCCCCGACGCGCGCGCCCGGCTGGAGCAGTATCTGCGCCGGGCTTACCTGCCGTATTCGCTGCGGCGTGAAGGAAGCGGCTACCGCTTCGACCTGCCGCCCAAGGCGCTCAAGAAAAAGATCCTCTTCGCTGGTTTCCTGGAGACGCGCGCCGATGGCTTCTACGCCAGCCTCGACGTCGGGCCGCGCTTCGACCTGGGAGCGTTCTATGAGATGTTCGGGCAGCCCAACCTCTTTCGTCAGGCGCGGGTCGCCGTCTCGGACATCCGGTGGGCGGCGTAGAACCAGTGCATCAGATTGCCGTCTCTCGCATCTTGTGTTATGATAACACCTATGATGCGCCAATCCTGTACACTTATCTGTGCCACACTGATGCTCCTGGCAGCCTGCGCATCGCCTGCCCGTCTCCCTACCCTTGTGCCGACGCTCACTCCATCGCCTGAGCCCACACTCACGTTGACTCCAAGCCCGATCCCGACCGCTACGCCGATACCACCACTCGTGCTAAAGATTCTCTGGCCGGAACAGGCCTCTGCCCTCCACCCCGTGCCTGTCGAGGTGGAACTGCTGCCCCCGCCGGGTATCAGCGTGACGGCGACTGTCCGCGCGGTCGTGCGACTCCCCGGCGGTAGGCTTTACCGCTCGTTCGACCTACAACCCGGCGAGGGCAACCGATACATCTCTGCGGAACCGCTGCAGTTGCCGCTCCGGCCACCGGAAGGGGATTGGCGGCTATATGTGAGCGTGCAATCGGCGCTGAGAGTCGTCGGAGAACGGCAGTTGTTTTTCCAGCCAACCCCCGTGCATTTCCACGACCTGAACGGCCGGCTTCCCGCCGGGGTAACCCTGTCGGTACCGCGAGACTTTGACGAGGTGTGGGCCGAGGGCGATCGCGTGGCCGGAGGGCATGTTTGGCGCTATGAGAACGGCGAAATCGGGCTATGGTGGGCACCGGGGCCGGCCGAGCCGCTGCTGTTCAGCACCGCGCTCGTCATGCTGGAGGCAACCTACGGACTGGACGCGCCCGCAATAGAGCGTTTCGAGGAAACGACGTGGCAAGGGCAACGGGCGTTTCTCTTCTATGAAAACTGGCCTGGCGCCGAGGGCAGCCCGGCCGAAGCGCTGGTGATACAGGGGCCAAACCACTGGCTGTACGTGCTGCGCTTGCGGGCGTTGGGAGACTCAGCGATCCCAACGGTCTTGAGCCTGGTGCGCGAGACCCTGGCGTTCGCCGGGGAGTGATGGTGAAGCGCCACCGGTGCGTTCTGCGTTCGATGGCATGTCGCAACCTGACCGCGCACCGAGATGGTTGATGCATCCGGTTTGCCGATGGCGATGCCGGCGCGAGAGGACATTCGTCAGACTATGTTGACTTGCCTCTCAAAGCATGTTATATTCACCGAGGGATGCACGCTCATCTAGGGCCACAGATGAAGAACCAGTCAGGGGGCGGCAAGGGCCCCCTTTTGCTTTGGGCTGCTTTTGCGGCCATATTGGCGGCAACCGCCTATCTGGCCGGCGCAGCGTTGGCGCGCAGTTCGCTGGCCGGGCCGGCTTCCCTAGCGCTTCCTGTCGGCCCCACAGTCAATCCACTACCTACCGCCTCTCCTGCGGCCAAGTGGCTCAGACCGAATGCCGCAGTAGACGGCGTGCTCGGCGCAGAAGCGGCAGATGAGTGGCTGTTCCTGGGCCAGACCGGCCAATCGGTGACGGTCGAGATGTGGCTGCACCCCGGCGGTGGCTCCGATCTGCAGGCCGAACTGGCCGTGCGCCTGCTCGCACCCGACGGCAACGTGCTGGCCGAAGAGAGTGGCTCGCTGTTCCTGCCCCCCTACCTGTTCCAGCCTGACCTGCCCACCGACGGCCTGTATCGCGTGCAAGTGATCCCACGCTCCGGCGCACCGGGCCATTATTCCTTTGCCCTCACCGTGGGCGAGGCCACCTTGGCGGGCCTTCCCACGCCCCAGACGACCGATGCTGTCCCCGGTAGCCCCATCGCCATCCCCGATTTCCGCTGGCCGACGTCGCGCCGCGAGATCTCCGGCTGGACCTTCCACGACCCCCGTAATCCCGGCCACATCGGTCTCGACATCGCCGCCCAGATGCTCGATCCAATCGTGGCGGTGGCCGATGGCGAGGTCATCTTTGCCGAATGGGGCGGTGGCTATGGCAACCTCGTCATCGTCGAACACGAAGGCGGCTGGCGCTCCTACTATGCCCACCTGGCCGAGTTCACAGTCGAAAAAGGACAGACTGTGCGCCAGGGTGAACTCGTGGGCGGTGCCGGCACCACCGGCTACTCCACCGGCCCGCACCTGCATTTTGAACTGCGCTACCACGGCCGGCCGGTAGACCCCCACGTATACCTCCCGTAGCCCCTCCGGCAAGCGCAAAAGCCCTTGACATCATCCGCAATCTATGGTATATTATTTCTATGTACATAGATATTCTAGGTATCACACACCAAAGGTCGAGAAGATGAAAGAAACCCTCGATATGCGCAAGGGCAGCACCGCCATCCTGATCCTCAGCCTGCTGGCCGAGCAGCCGATGTACGGCTACCAGATCGCCAAGGAATTGGCAACCCGCAGCGGCGGCATCTTTGAGTTCAAGGAGGGCACTCTCTACCCCGCCTTGCACCGGATGGAGAAGGACGGCCTGTTAAGCAGTTACTGGGAGGTGGTCGAGGAAGGCCCGTCGCGCAAATACTACGCCATCACCGACAAGGGGCGCGACATGCTGGCTCGCAAGTCCACCGCCTGGGGGGATTTCGCGCGCGCGCTGCTGCGGGTGCTGGAGGGAGCAAAGGGCTAATGTCGGCACTGGACGATTATCTGGAGCGGCTGGGCGCCCAACTCCAGGCCGCGCCCGAAGAGACCGCCGAAGTACTGCGCGAAATACGCTCCCATCTGGAGTCATCCGCCCGCGACATCGGGCGCAACGGCGACGACCAGGGCCTCTGCCTGGCGCGGGCGTTGGAGCGTTTCGGGGCGGCGGAGCATATCGGGCGGCAGTTGCGCCAGGTGCATGGCCGCGCGACCTGGCAAGAGATCGGGCTGGCAGCACTGCCGTTATTGCTCCTGGGGTGGCTACCTCACGCAGTCCGGTTGCCGGCCTGGGCAGCGCCGCTCGTGTTGGCCATCGCGGCAGCAGCGGCCTGGCGCCTGCATTGGCCGCTATGGTGGTGGGCCTGGCTGGGATGGCTGCCGCTTGCCGTCCCCGGCGCGCCGCACGATCTCGCGTGGGGCGCAGTGGCCTACGGGCTGATCCTGCTCCTCGTGCTCCGCCGCGATTGGCTGGAGGCGACACTGGCGATCTATCCGCTGCCGACCGCGTGGGCCTTTTTCCGCGTCGTGCTGACCTCGTTCGAAGTGCGCCACGTAGGTTGGGGCACGCCGGCCCTGAGCCTGCTCGGTTTCGGAATGACACTCGTCTGGGTGGCGCTGCTGGCACGCACGCTCTACACGCCATCCGGTATGGCCCGTATCGCGCGAGCATTGGAAGGGCAGGCGATCATCGTTCTGCTCAACGGTCTGATCGTCACTGCGGCGCGTCTGTGGCCCACGTACCCGTATGCGTATCCCTTCACCTGGCATTACTTTTTGACTGTCACCATACCCTATGCCGTCTACCACGGATTGCCGTTCCTGCTGTTCTTCATGCTGACCGCGCTGCCGGCGATCCTGGCTTGGCTGGGGCGCATCCGCGCTCGCCGTCAACCGCCGACGCGCACGGCATAGGGCCGCGAGAACTCTTGGAAGGAGTGTAAAATGAGTACACGAAAGAGGATCCTCAGAGCAGTATTGCTGGCGCTTGGCATTTACATATTCCTCGGCCTGCTTTTCAAGGCAGGAGGTCTGTACTGCTACAACGTAAGGCACTGGGACGTATATGGGGGGTTCTCGTTGCCTCCACTGTTCTTCATCGGATTCTTTCTGGATCTACTCCTGTGGCCGCTGTTCCTGTGGGCCAATCTGATCAACCATCTTGGGCCCTTCGGTATCTGCAGGCCACTTTGAACTTTCCCGTGAAACGGAGCCTCTATGCTGACGGTGCATCGTCTTCTATGGCTCTTCACAGGGCGCCATCCCGTCGAACTAGAGCACGTTTCCAAAAGTTCTTAGGGTATGTCCCTAACCCGGACAAGCCGGAACCAAAAACCACGAAGGACACGAAGGATACA
>FWPU01011484.1_pt1 | contig 12389 bp, 8 predicted proteins | sample 2228361 | NCBI WGS metagenome assembly FWPU01 (sample SAMEA103939777, study PRJEB20133) | metagenome | reverse complement strand
GAGAACCGAGAGGCCGAGCTTGTCTCGGTGGTCGGGGGCATCCGACGGGGATCGGCGGCCCTGGAGAGGGCAAGGGCGAAAAGGGTGAATCGAGCATGCAAGAGCGGTCAGAAGCGATCAAAAGGGCTCTCCACTCTTGGCATCAGGCTGCAGGAGCTGCCTCTTCGAAACGTTAAACGATCCCGGCGCCCCTGCTTCTTTCGTCTTTCTTGTTCGCTCCCTCGGGACCACAGGCGCACCTTCGCACACAAGTCGGCTCGGAGCAAGGGTTCGACTAGAAGGGAGTGGTCGGGAAGTGGTAGCGGAAGCCCACCAGCAGGCTCAAGGCGCTTCCATTATAGTCGTCTGAACCCACGATGGTTTCGCCAGAGGAGAAATCCATGTCTCCTTTGTTGTATTTCCAGGCGATTTCGACATTGAGGGCCGCATTCTCGAAAAGAACGAAAAGGTCCGCGCCGAAGCCTGCCTTGATTGTGAAGGAATTGTCGATGTCGATCCCGCATCCGGAGCCGCAGGACTCCAGGTACACATCGTCTTCACTGAAAAGATTCAGATTGTACCCCCCCGCAAGGAGAAAGTAGGGCGAGATGGGCCGGGTCCTCTGGAGGTGGCACTCGAACCGGATGAGCAGGGACACGGTGGAAGCCTTTCCGAGGGTGAGGTCTGCGTGGTCGAGCTTGTGTTGTTCCCACTCCGCCTCGAACCCAAAAGAGAAGTTCGGGTGAAGATCGTAGACGACCACGCCGTTGAACAGGGGGCCGATCTGTGCCTCGATGTTTTCGTGTTCAGCCGCGTCCTGCGTGAGGAGGGAGGGGCCTCCCCGAAGCCCGGCACTCCAGGTCCGATATCGTTCCTCCGCCTCCGCGCAGGTCACGCCGCCCAACAAGAGGAGAACGGACAGAAGGCACGAAGAAAAACGCAGGCCCTTGCATTTCATCGACCACTCCCTTCTTTTCGGACGTTTCCGGACGCTTGTTGTCCGTGACGGGTCCCTCGCCAAACCGTATTCTCGGCATGATCGACGAGAAACCTTACGGGGCTTGCGATCTTGCAGCCGGAATGCACCGATTGCGGCCCTCGCAGGCCGGGAGGAATCCTCTTGGGCGACGTTTGACGATCTGGGCCGGCGTCTCCGGCATGCCCTCGGCAGAATGGGCGTTTCGGTCCCAGCGTTTCAAGCCCGGACAGCCCCCTCCGGATCTGAAATAGATTCGTTTCCCAACCCTCATCCTCAACCTGGAACCGCATTGACCGACTGACCGCAAGTTTCTTATTCTTGCCCAGGGCCAGTCTGGAATCCGAGGCGGGAGATCTGTTCGCACGCATCCGGGGCCACGATCACGTCTGTTGGCATCAGGCGGATCCCGGAAACGCCGGGAAGCCCGCGCACGGAGATGCACAGCCGGATGAGAACACTTGCTCTTGTTCTGTGCCTGGCGATCGGGTTTGGTTTCCCTCTGGCTGCCCGGGGCGGTCCGGTTTGTCAGGGTCGGTGGGTCAGCAAGGGGATGAAGAAGGAAGAGGTGCGAGAGCTGTGCGGCGAGCCCGCGTGCGTCCGCCGGCCCAAGGATGTGCTCGTGGAAAAAGGCGGAATCTACTTTCCCCTGGCCATGGACGAGGAGTGGATTTACAACCCGGGCACGGGTCGGTTCGTGGAGTACATCCGGTTCTATCAGGGGGAGGTCGTGGACGTGCGGAGCGACGGGTTCGGCTGGACAGGGGACCGGGACTGCAACGAGATCCCGCCGCCCCAGTAGCCCGGACCCGACGCGGCGGCGCGGCTCATAAGGGGTGTCGAGGATCTCCCGAGAGCCGGCCGCATTCGCTCGCATGGCCGAAAAGCCACTCCCGGAACTCCACGGGCCAGTTCTGCTCGCCGCACGAGCGGAACTTTCTCTTCCTGCAACAAAGCGTAAGGAGCCGATCGGTCCCGCAGGCGTCCCCGTGAATGCGGACATGACCGTCGTGCAAGTCACCGCATTCCAGGTTCTGGATGATGATCTCTTTCGGTGTCTGATCGATGATCGGGTTCGACTGCCAAAGGCATAGAGGATCTCATTCCCGCAGCGGCTGCAAACCTCGGCCGGTTGCTCTTTCTCGGTCTTCGTGTGTTCCCTGGGACCAGGGGGCCTATCTTTCGATTGCTCGACCGAACTCTCGCGCCTGGATGGCGGCCCCGACAAGAGCTGTCGCGGTGAGGATTTCTCGCGGCCGGTCGATCGTGCGGATCGGCCTGCACCCCATCGGCCTGAACCTCTCCCGTGCGGAGGAGGGATCTTCCCGGACGATCCTGTCCTCCTTGGAGGCGCTTACACGCCCCAGCTCCCGGATGGTGTCCACGATGAGCTCGCGCAGCGGCGAGCCGGTCCTGTACGCCTCCTTCCCCTTGAGCAGGGCGTACCCGTCGCCGCCCGAGGCCATGAAGTCCGTGACCGCCACCCGGTAGGTTTTTCCGGGATCCAGGGGGTGCCCGCCCGCACGGATCTCGACCGGCACCCTGGCCCGTATCCGGAACCGCAGGCCCGAGACGTGGAGAAATCCGCCGTCCTCGTCCTCCCGTGTGCCGGAAACAGCCCGCAGGAGGATTTGTTCGATCTCCCGGCCCGTAAGCTCCACGATGACGATCTCGTTCTCGTAGGGCATGGCCTTGAAGACTTCTTCGAGGGTGATCGGCCCCTCGTCGATGCTGGCCCTGAGGCTTCCGGCGTTGAGCAGCGCGATGTCGGCGCCCGACGAGCGCCGCATGATGTCCGTGACGAAATTGCCCAGGTTCGTCTCCTCGTAGCGGATCCGCTCTCGCTCCCCGTCCAGAAAGACCAGGGCCTCTCCGAGGACCTCCCTGAACCTGGCGTCGAGCCTCGCCCGGTAGCTCTCCACGAGAGCCTGGATCTCCGGATCGGCCGGGATGTCGGCTGTGACCGGCAGGTAGCCCCAGTCGACGACCGCGGCTCTCTTGGAGCCCGGATCGATCTCGAGGTCGAACCGGCCCAGGTACTTGCCTTTTTCAAAGGCCTGGAAGATGAACACGCCGCCCACGTTCTTGCACGGGTCGAGCAGGATTTGGTCGTGGCCCCCGACAATCGCCGCAAGGCCCGGAGCGGCGCGAGCCATCTGCTCGTCGGCTGCCGCCTTGCTGTGGGAGAGAAGGATCACCGGCCCGCGCTGCCGGCTTCGCTCGTAGATCTCGGTGACGGCGCGCACAGGATCCGTGACATCGAGGGGCGCCACGTTCTCGGGCCGGGTGGAAGTCAGGAGCTGGTCGGTCGTGGCGCCCACGACCGTTACGGCAACCCGGTCCGAAAGCCGGAACTCGGCCGCAGCGTCGCACACGAGGCGGCCTGAATCCTTCCAGACGAGGTTGCTGCTCACAAAGGGGAACCGGGCGCGTTTTCGAAGAGCCTGGAAATTCTCAAGGCCGAAATCGAACTCGTGATTGCCCACGACCATGGCATCCACGCCCATGGCGTTGAGCGCCTCCACGTCCGGTTCGCCCCGGAAAACCGTGGACATGGGCGTGCCCTGCAGGATGTCGCCGGCGACGAGCAGGAGGGTGCGCGCACCTTCCATGCGGTTTTCGGTCCGAATGTTCCGGACGAGAGTCGCCATGCGGGCGATGCCGCCGACCTCAGCGCGGCTTCCGTCTTCCTGCTTGACGGTGAAAGGCAGCAGATGGCCGTGGAGATCGTTGAAGAAAAGGACGGTGAGGCGAAGCGGCTCCTGCTGCACCGCGCTCCCGGCCGGACCGGCGTTTTCCTTGGGGCACACGCAGGCGGCCGCGGCCGCGAATGCGAACAGCAACAGCCAGCCGAAAACCCTGCGCTCTCTCCCTCCCATTCCGCACCTCCTTTGGCCGTTCTTGTAACCTTTATGATGGCTCGCTGGCCCTGCCTATGGCCTGTCAGCGAGCCAGGGGGTGATGTCGGACGCTTCATTCGACCACACATCGCGGCTGTCAACAAGCTGGATCTGTCCAAAATCGACCATGCACGTTTGAATTTCTTGCGAGTTCCTCGTTTTGCCCGCTTCTCCAGTTACTCCTGTGTCTCCAGCGCAGAGATCTTCCCAGCAAGAGCCGAAGCCGCGAATTGATTGATGGAGATATTGTCCTTCTTGGCAAGCTTGCGAATTCTCTCATGGAGAGACTCAGGAAGGCGCAAGCTTATGGTACTCATTTCAGTGCCCCTATTTTTTCGAGGAACTCCTTGGGCTCCAGCGCCCACGGGCTTTTGCATGGCACGGTACTGCCGCGGGCGTCCGGGTTGTCCGCGGATTGGGCAGTGAAAGTACATCTCCTTATTCTGGCAGATCTGCCGGATCGGCGAACCTGATCGGCCGTTACCTGCGGGCAGGCGTCCGGGTCGGGGAGGTCATCCCCACGACCTCGACATGCGCCTCTGGCCATGAAAACGATTCCTTGCCATTCACAGTGATGGCATTCCTTTCGCGAACGCGCAAATCGGGCTCAAGATGCTCGGTAGGGCGGTAATCATCACTAGGAGCGGTGTATGGGGCAAGGTGGGTTGCTATAATCAGGACTGACCCCTTGTCGCTCAGCGCTCCGTCGGTCCCGAGGCTCTTTCGACCTCCTCCCGCAGTTTGGATTTCATGACCTTGCCGGCCGGAGTCATGGGCAGGCTCTGGCGGAACACGATTTGCCTTGGGACCTTGTAGTCTGCCAGATGCTGCCGGCAATAGTCCTTGAGCTCCTCCTCTGTCGGGTTCGTGCCCGGTTCCGGAACCACGTAATAGCGTCCCACTTCGCCGAAGATCGGGTCCGGGACGCCGATCCCCGCCGCCAGGCACACCTTCGGGTGGGTGGCGAGGAGGTTTTCCACCTCCACGGGGTACACGTTGAACCCGCCCTGGATATACATCTCCTTCCTGCGGCCCATGAGGAAGAGATACCCATCGCCGTCCAGGTAGCCCATATCGCCCGAGTGGACCCATCCTTCCCGGTCGAAAGCCTCCCGGGTCTCTGCGGGCATGCCGAAGTAGCCTCTGGCCACGCAGGCGCCGCGGAAGCAAAGCTCTCCGATCTGGCCCGGCCCGAGAGTCCTGCCGTCGGCCGGGTCGATGACCTTGACCTCGACACCGGGCAGGGGCCTGCCCACGGAGCGAACGGTTTTCTCGAAGTCGCAATCCCACGGGCTCATGACAACCCCGCCCGAGGTCTCGCTCAGGCCGTAGAGGTTCATCACCGTGGCATTCGGAAAGGCCCTCTGCAGTTGTCTCAGGAGATCCGGCTCGGCGTGCGCTCCGCCGCACACCACGAGGCGCACTCCGGTCGTGTCGATCGTCCGGAAAGACTCTTTGAGGAAGAGCAGCTTGTAAAGGGCGGGAACCCCGCCGAAGACGGTGGGCCTGTAAAGGGCCATCTTTTGGAGAATCTCGTCGAGGTCCGGGACCGGGACCAGCACGCACGTCCCCCCGGAGAGCAGCGCGGCCAGGATCGTGCAGGTGATGCCGGAGACGTGGTTGAAGGGAAGCACGGCCAGGATGGAGTCCTGTTCGGTCAGCCTGGTATGGAGAGCCTGTGCGCGCGCAGAGGCGAGCTGGCTTCTGTGGGTGAGCGCGGCCCCCTTGGGCTTTCCCGTCGTGCCGGAAGTGTAGATGATCATCACGGGATCGTCGGCCTCCACGGCCGCGCGGGCACGATCGAGGGCGGCCCGGTCCGGGGCGGTCAGGAGAAGATCCTCGAAGCGCCTGCTTCGCTCGAACCCCTGGCCGCCGATGAAGAAATACTCCGTGACCGAAGGCACGCTCCTCCGGAAGGAGCTGAAGAAATCCACATAATCCATTTCAGCTGTCCGGGCCAAACAGACCAGGGCCCTGGCCCGGCTCTGGTTCAGCATGTAGCCGATCTCGACATCGCGGTACCGGGTGCTCAGGGCCACGATTACGGCTCCGATCTTTGCGGCCGCAAAATAGGTGTAAAGCCACTCCGGCTGGTTGAGGCCGATCAGCCCGATGCGGTCTTCCTTGCCGATCCCGAGGCTGAGAAGACCGGAGGCGATCCGGTCGGTTCTTTCGTCCACCTCGCGAAACGAAATCGGGTTGCCCTGGTAAACGTACAGGGTCCGGTCCGGACTCCCAGCGGCCGCCTCGGCCAGGGGTTTCCACACGGTCTCAACGTTCGGGATCGTTGCCATGCGAAGTCTCCCCATGCATCTGCCTGGAGCCTGGAAGGGGCAAACCGCGACGGGCGTGCTAAGAGCCGGAGGCGCAGGCGCTCAATCTTCGGATGATGACGGCCGCCTCGGCCATCATTCTGTCCAGCAGCTCCCGGCAGGAGGGGATGTCGCGGATCAGGCCGCTCCCCTGGCCGGCCGTGATGGTGTTGTTCTCGAGGTCGCCGTGCAGGAAGGCGGCGATGGTCCTCTCGCTCTGCGGCTGGATGTCCGAGCCGTCCGAGTCGCTCAAGGCCTCTTCGAAGGACAGGCGCCCGCCACGGCCTGCCAGGACCTGTCTCAAGAAGTCGTTGACGAGAAGCCGGACCGATCCGCGGCGCTCCTCCACGAAACCCCGGTCTCCCCGGCGGGCGTCCGCCTCCGGCAAGGGGCTCCCGTGGCGGACAGCCACTGTGCTCGTGTCGCCCGCTTCCAGGATCGCCCGCTTGACGTTCGGATGAGCCGGGCACTCGCGGGTCGCGATGAACCGGGTTCCCATGTAGACGCCCTCGGCCCCCAGGGCCAGAGCGCCCACCAGCCCGCGGGCGTCCACGACCCCGCCGCCGGCGATCACCGGGATCCGGACGGCTTCTGCAGCCTGCGGGACAAGGCAGAAAGTCGTCATCTGGTCGAACCCGCTGTGGCCGCCGCCCTCGGTCCCGGACACGATGACGGCATCGGCGCCTGCCTCTTCGGCTTTTTTCACGTGCCGGACCGTGGAGCAGACGTGGATGACCTTCATGCCGGCCTTTTTCAGGCGCTCCGTGTAGACGAGGGGATTGCCCTGGGACACCACGGCTACAGGCACGCCTTCCTCGATGCCGACCTCCACGCAGCGGTCGCTGTACTGCCGGTCCCAGCCGACCACGCCCACCACGAAGTTCACGGCGAAGGGCCTCGCGGTCAGCCTCCTGCATTCGCGGATCTGCTCGCGCAGGCGCTCCCCGGTCTCGAAGACGTCTCTCGTCACGGTGGTGCACCCGGCGTTGGGGCCGATCGTGCCGAGCCCGCCTGCCTCGGAGACGGCCGAGGCGAGTCGGGCGTCCGTGATCCATGCCATGGAGGCCTGAACGATCGGGGCCCGAATGCCCAAGAGTTCGGTAAGGCGCGTTTTCATCTTCGGTTCGCTCCTCCTCGCGTTCACGGCTTGCGCGCAGTGATTCTCGTCAGGGAGCCCGGGACGAACGGATGGACTCGGGCGTCGACAAAGCCGGCCCGCTCCAGGTAGCCGATGACCTCGGCTTCGGAGTGGGCCCTCCCTTCGCTCCCGAACAGGGCTTCGTGAAGTCCCCACAAGGCCGGGCCCAGAGGACCGCGCTTGTCGTTGTCGAGCGTCTCGCCGATTACGTGGTACTCGCCGCCCGGCGAGAGAGCCTCAAAGGCTTTGCGCAGGACCCTTTCGAGCACGTCTTGGTTGTACTGGGGCAGATTGGACGCCATGAGCATGACGTCGGCGCCCCCGGGCAGGGGATCTCGCGTGAAGTCGCACGGCGAGGTCGAGATCCGGTCCGAGAGTCCCCACTGGGCGATGAACTCGCGGGCCACCGTGCACACGGGCTCGAAGTCCAGCACGATCGCCCTGAGCTGCGGATACCGCTGGGCGGCGGCAATGCAGTAGGCCCCCGAGCCGCCTCCCAGGTCGAGGAGCAGGGAGCGGCGGCTGAGATCCACATCCCGGGCGAAGAGCATCCCCGCTCCCAGCCCCACCGCGTAGGTGGCCTCGTGGTAGATGCGGGCCATCTGCTCGTTCATCTGCTCGTAAAGACCCAGCACCCTGGGCTGGGCGCCGGCCTTCATCTCAGCCGCCAGGTTCTTCCATCGCTCGAAATCGAAGCCGTTGAAAAGCACCCATGGGCCGATGTAGGTCGCCTTGCCCTTTACGAGAAATCTTTCGACATCCGGTGCGTTCCGGTAGCGGTCGCCCTCCTTCTCCAGCAGGCCGAGCGCCGTAAGGGCGGTGACGAGCCTTTCGGCGTTGAGCGCGCTTATGCCCGCCTCACGGGCGATTTCGGCAACCCGGGAGGCGCCCTGGGAAACCTTGGTGAAAACGTCGAGCTCGACCGCGGCCCTGAGCGCGCCCGCCTGCTTGTGGCCGTAGCTGAGATTCTGGATCCGCACCGTGTCCGGCTTCTTGTCTCCCTTTTTCATGAGATCCTCCGCGAAGGAACGTCGCAGCCAGCCTTGCCCCTGCCGGGCTACCCGGCGAAGCCGATATAATTCGAGGCGACTTGCCTCGCCTTTCGATCGCCGCGCTCGTGCAGGGAGTATGGTCGCGGCGAAGAAGGCGTGTCAAGAACAGAGCGGGCGCGCCTGAAGAGGCGGAGGCGGGCCGCTTTTGGCCCCCCGTGGGTTCGACCGGACCGGCGCGCGAGGACCTTGCTTTTGCCTTCTGTGACGAACAGGCTAGAATCTTTGCAGGCTTCCATGCTGTCCAGGGGCAGGGGACCGCAAGAGCCCGGTGGCGGCCTTGAAGGAGCATTCTCTTTCCGTCGTCTGGGTGCTGGCCCTGTGGCCAAAAGAGGTCGGCCGGAGCGGCGCCAGCGGCAGGAGCCAATGTCCATCGCAGGAAGGTACAGAACCCCCGGCAGTCGAAAGCGTACGGGGGCAAACCAGACCATGGGGATCATCCGAATCTTTCCACGCCCCCCTGTCATCCGGAACAGGAGCGATCCTGACTGCGCACCTGGCGTCACCTCAGTCACGGTTGCGGGGCGCGTTCCGATGTTTGCGGGCAGACTTGTCCTCCATTTCGTTATCGCGCTTGCCCTGATCGCAGCGCCCGATGTTCTGGCCCATGAACGGATCGAATCCGAGGAGGACATTTCGGACCTGCTGCCAGCCAAGTTTCCCGTTCCCCTGGAAGAGGATGTCGTCAAGGCTCGTCCCTGGGCCGTTCTTCCCCAGGTCGGTTTCGGGCCGGACACAGGCGCCAAGGGAGGCCTCAAGTTCTCCCACCGCAATCTCGACGGCAGGGGAGCCTCGCTGGACCTGAACGCGACCTATTCGATGAAGGGGCAGACTCTCTTTAGATTCTCCCTCGGCTCTCCGCACCTTCTCGACGATCGCCTGATCATCGTGCTCAGGGCCAGATTCGGAGCCGACCCGGAGAGGGAGTTTTTCGGGCTCGGGAACAACGACCTGGGCCCGGACCCGGTTTCGTACCATGCTTTCCAGGAGGTTGGCGGGGCCGTCACAGTCGGGTGGCGGCCCTTTGAGCGGCTGGCGCTGAATTTTTCCGTGGGCGCCCGTCATGTCGAAATCTGGTGCGACGAAGGGTCTCCCTGCACGAGGGAGACCTTTGCGGACCTGCCCGGTGTCACCGGCGGGGACGTCAACTACCTGGGACTCTCGGTTGTGTGGAACAACCGCGACTCGATCCTGAGGCCCACGCGCGGGTGGCGGCTGATCGGCAAGGCGATCCACACAAACCAGGTGCTTCTGAGCGACTATCAGTTCACCCGGCTGGTGGGAGATGCAGGGTACCTGCGGGCGTTTTTCGACGAGAGGCTCGTGCTCGGTCTCCGGGTGAACACCGAATGGGTGGCAGGGCCCAAGAAGCAGATTCCTTTTTGGGAGCTTTCGGAGCTGGGCGGAAAAGATACCTTGCGAGGCTTTTTCCCGCACCGCTTTGTGGGGAAGGGACTCGTGCTGATCAACACAGAAGCGCGTATGGCTCTGTGGTCGCACAGGTTCTTCAACCTCTGGGATGTGTCCTTCGACGGAGTCCTGTTCGGCGACGGCGGCCGCGTTTTCATCGACCGGGACGAACTGGGAGACGAGTTCGCTCTGGACAGGCGGATTTTTTCCCGGATCATCGGAGACTTCCAGTACAGCTACGGAGCCGGCCTGCGGATCACCTTCTCGAAAGCCCTGGTGGCGCGCCTGGACGCCGGGTTCAGCGAGGAGGAGACCGGTCTGCTTTACCTTACTTTCGGGCAGATTTTCTGAAAAGTTCCCGGCGCGCCGGAGCGATTTGCCCCCGGGCGGCGGGTGGCGGGCCAAACAGGACGCCGGTAAACTCTTTCCTACTCTTGTGCAACTCTGTTGCATTTAGGGCCGTCTCTCTGGCGAAATTTCGGGCGATACGTGGGACCTCTTTTGCGGATCGTAGAAGGAAAACAGTGGGCCCCTTTTCAGACACTTCCCGACAAAGGTGCCGCGCGCAAGCCTCTCTGTCGCCCTCTTCCTGGCCCTTGTGCTGGCCTGGGCTGGGTTCGGCTCGCTCGTCCACTGCTGCGGAACTCATGAGCACGGGAAGGATGCGGGCCGTTGCGCCCTGTGCGTTTTCGCATGCGCAGTGGCTGCGGTGTTTCTCTCGCTCGGATCCCCGGCGTCCCCGCCGCCGGTTGCCGGGCCTTTTTGTGCCATAGACAGCTGACAGCCTACGTGAGCCAGGTCCCTTCCTTGGCGTCCCGGGATGTCCCCGAACCACTCGTCTCTGGTTCCCTCAGCAACAAAGATCCTGACGCTGGCCACAGCGATGCCCTCGACATCTTCCCCAGAAAAGAGCGCAGGAAGCTCGCTTCTGAGCCGGGGACGACAGCCGGGCTTCTCGCGCCCGAGGAACCGATAGCCCGGTTCTATCTCTGCGGCGACAATCTATTCCACCGGCTGGTGGGCGACGCAGGCTATCCGCGGTTATTCTCCTGCGGCAAGCTCGTACGGGTTTCCGGGTGAACCCCGGGTCGCGAGGCCCAAGAAGCAGGTGTCCTTCTGAGAGCCTGCGGCCGCTGAAGAGATTTGAGGTTACGCAATGCACTCGCGCCGCATCGGACAGCCGAGGACAGAAAGATCCGATCCGGGCGCAGTTTGAACTGCGATGCAGGAAAGCAGACCTCTTTTGGCTTCTCACCTCGCCTCTGCCAGGTCGCGAAAGCGGGTCATCACGGTGGCGTCGGCGGTGACTTGCGCGCGGGCTCGTTGTTCCTGCCGGCGGGAAGTGTCAGCAAAGACGCCCGCGATGAGGCAGTGGACGGCGATGTAAGCGTCGACGTACTCGTCTATCGTGCAGTCGCCCAGGGCGAGCAGCACGCCGGGAAGGAAAACGTTGTGGGCGTGCAGGGCGTAAGTCACGACGCATTGCCGGGCTCCGCCGAGGGATTCGAGTTGCTGGTCGAAGTGGGCGACAAACGCGTCCAGGCGAGAGCGTTCCACGCCCGCCATGCTGAGCCATTCGAGCTTCGAGTCGGGATCCGTGGACTGCGGAAAGTTGAGTAGCAGGAGTTCGTGACGCTTCAGATAGCGGTGAACGGGCTCGAGCAGGGCACACTGCTCAACCAGCTCGGGCCCGGCGCAGAGCGAAAGGGTCGGGTCCGAAAGGACGAGTTTGAGGCAGGGCCCGAGCCGGTTCCGTCCCGGTTCGATGTAGTCGATCAGAGTGCAGAGCATGGAGTGCAGACCCGGGAACTCGAGACTGAGCTGTCCGGTGCGCTCAGCTTCTTCCCGTATCGCTTCCATCAGCGAGCGGCTTGCGTGTGCAAGAGGACGCCCGCCCGGCGTACGCTGTACTCGGCCTTCGGCTACGAGGCAGAAGCACGACCGTGCTGCCGCGCCAAGTTCGGGGAGTGACTCGGGAGAGTCGCTCACCGGGATCACATGGTAAGGGGGCCCCAATGCGCTTTGTGAGAGATTCTTTTTGGGCATGAGACGATTTCCTCGCGATACTCTCGAAGGAAGGATATTCCTCGGGAAAAACAGCCGACTCGGGATCGGTCTCTGTTGTCCCCCGTGTTAGGACCTGCACGTTCACTTCAGGTCTGCATCAACAAGATGGAAGACTGAGCAAACCTGCCTTCCGTTGGCTCCCTTGAGCCGGTTTTCGCTTTTCCTCGAAGGTACATTCACGAACAAACCGAATATCCGCGCCGACTTCGTACCAGCCGAACCGCGTCCCTTCAGGCGTTTACCGCCAGTCCGCCGATGAGGCAATTGGCTGACCCTGTCTCCTCCAGAAGCGTAAGGAACATCTGGAGGATGTCGATTTCACCGTTCGAAACGGCTCTAAAAAAAGCTTTCCCGTCATGGAGGCCTTCCTCCCCCAAGCCTCATTCATACATAATACATCATTCTTGCCAAAATCGGTTTTCGAGGAACCGTGATGGTTAGGTTGAAAAAAAAGCCTCCTCGTGGGTAGATTCCTTTTCGTCTAAAGAGAACCCACAGGAAGGAGGCTGGTCCGATGGTATGTTGTGCGAGCATTTTCAGTCAACTCATTGCGATCTT
>FWPU01011483.1_pt1 | contig 12390 bp, 11 predicted proteins | sample 2228361 | NCBI WGS metagenome assembly FWPU01 (sample SAMEA103939777, study PRJEB20133) | metagenome | reverse complement strand
TTCGTATCCGAGGAGCGACGTCGCTCGTGCTTTTCACCCGCTTGGGTTGCGGGCGTCAGCCCGCGCTGAGCGTTCCGCGCAGGGCAATGGGGGCCGTGGTCATCCGCGACGGTCGCGTCCTCGTGGCCGGTGGGACGCTGCCGGACGGCGGTTACGCATCGTCCGCTGAGATGTATTGATTATTCAGCGGCGCTGCCAGCTGTTACTGGCAGTGTTTCATTGACCAAGGCGTGCGATCATTGGCATACGCCATTGTTGCAGCTGAGCTTTCCTTGGTTGATGCAGCTGACGCACGCTTGGCCGCCGGTACCGCAAAGGAATATCGGGTCCTGATCGGCATGGGGAATGCAGGCTGGCCCGACGCAGCAGCCTTGCTGGCAATTCGTGCACCCGCCGTCGGGGAACGGGAACCCGCCGTCGTTCCCCGTGCCGCCGTCGAAGTAGCAGGCGCCGTTGACGCACTCCTCCTGGCCCTGGCAGCTCACACAGCTCGAGCCGTTCGCTCCGCACTGAGCCTTGGTCACCGGCTTGATGCACGTGTTGCCCGCGCAGCACCCGTCGGGGCACGTCTGCGGGCCGCACTGGCCGCCGGTGCACGCGCCATCGACGCAGCTCTGCCCGGTGAAGCACGACTGGCAGACGCTCCCGTTCTTGCCGCACGCATTCGGGCTGTCGCCGCTCAGGCAGTTGCCCACCGCGTCCAAACACCCGGCGCACGTGCTGCTCGAGCACGTTCCCTGCTGGCAGGTCTGGTTCGCCTCGCACGTTGCGCAGGCCGACCCATTCTTGCCGCACGCGCTCGAGAGGTTGCCCGCCTTGCACTCGCCGTTCTGACAGCACCCGGCACAGCTCGACGGCCCACAGCCGGCGTCGGCTCCGCTCCCGCCGTCACCACCGCCGCCCACCAGCGTCCGGCACTGGCCGTCGACGCACGCCTGCCCCGATGCGCACACCTGGCAGCTCACCGCTCCGACCCCGCACGCCTCGGGGCTGGTGCCGTTGAAGCACAAGCCGGTCTCGCTGTCACAGCAGCCGTTGCAGTTCGCCCGCGTGCACCGCGCCTTCTGGGTGGGACCGCACGAGGGGACCAGTGCGAAGACGAAGCCGATCAGCGCGATAAGCGCCAGAGCCCTCACCATGTTGCCGCTCCTCTCCCTTTTTGGGGCCGCGGACGAATACACGTAAGTCGGCCCCGCGCGCAAACGGCGCGGGCTCAAATCGTGACTGAGCGGTCAGTAGGTTTTTGCCGCACGCCGCCGACGATTCTGCGCGTCTTCGCTTGATTTCAGGCGCGAGTGCAAAGCAGCATGCGCGCCTTCGCCTCAAAAGGGGAAAGCCACAAGGGGAGGTTCCCATGGCGCGGAAGACGCGGCTGGTCTTCGGGCTCTCGCTGCTTTCGCTCGCAGCCTGCGACTGTGGACGAAAGCCGGGGCTGTCTCAGAGCTACGCCGAGCTGGGCGTGGTGTGGACCGACAACGGCCTCGAGGTCGTCAATCGCGACGCCCGCTACGACTTCGGATCTGCGCTGATGGGCGACCGGGTGGCGAAGAAGCTCGTCATCCGCAATTTGGGCTCTGGCCCGCTGACGCTCGTCTCGCTCGAGAAGGTCGAGGGCTCGGCGGTCACGGTGGGCGTCGACGTGCAGCCCAACGCCGCCTTCGACGTGCGCTTCGTGCCGGACCAGACCATCGGAGCGCAGGAGGAGGCGGAGCTCGACATGTACTTCACTCCGCCGCAGGCCTCCGACGCCACGCTCGAGAAGGAGGCCCACTTCGCCAGGCTCCTCCTCAAGGGCGGCGGCACCAAGCCCGACGAGGACAGCGCCACCATTCTCCTCACGGGCAACGCCGAGGCAGGCAGCTGCCTGCTCCCGAAGACGCTCGACTTCGGCCGGGTGCCGGTGGGCGAGCGATTCCAGCTCTCGTACGAGCTGCGCAACACCACCACCGTGCCGGCGCAGGCCTTCGTCGGCCAGCCGACCTCGACGAATGGAGACCATCTGGCGTTCGGCATCGCTCCCGACTCGCCGAAGGGCGACTTCACCATTCCCGGCTCGAGCACCGCGAAGGTGACGTTCGAGTTCGCTCCGACGGAGATGCGGCCGTACAAGGCCACGGTGAAGCTGCGCGCGGGAATGCAGTGCCCTGAGGGCACCGTCGAGCTGCTCGGCCAGGGCTCGGACGAGGTCCTCACATGGACGCCGACGTCGCTCGACTTCGGCTACGTCAGCCCGGGCACCCCCGCGCCCAAGGCCATCACCTTCACCAACCTGTCCAACGTGCCGGTGCGGCTGCGCAACGTCGGCACGGACATGCCGTCGGACTTCGCCTACCAGCCGGAGGCCGGCGGCTCGCCCACCGAATTCGTGGTGCCCGGCGGCGGCGTGCCCACGAAGATGACGGTGGTCTGCAAGCCGACCTCCTTCCTCGAGCGCAAGGCCAACCTCTCGTTCGACACCGGCCTCGTCAAGCAGCCCAGAGGCCAGGTGGCCCTCAAGTGCTTCGGCGGCGGCCCCAACATCTCGGTGACGCCGAGGCCGACGCTCGCGTTCGGCAAGGTGGGCTACTTCCCCAACGCCAACCCGCCCGTCTCGGTCACGCGCAAGGTGACCATCATGAACACCGGCACCAAGCCGCCCACGCCCGACACCAACGCGAATTTGAAGCTGGGCTCGGTGGGCCCAAACGGGCCGGGGCAGCTGCCGTACGTCTCCATTCGCCCGCTGAACGGCTCGACCGCGCAGGACGAATTCACCATCGGGCTGCCGCCGACCTACAACCCGTCGGTCGGGCTCGAGGCCACCGCGGGGAAGAACCTGGTCGACCTCAAGGTGACGCTGACGCCCAAGTCGCTGGGGCCGAAGCAGGCCGAGCTCACCATCTACTCGAATGACCCGGACGAGCCCGAGGTGAAGGTCACCATCACCGCCGACGTGCAAACGCTGCCGCCGTGCAACTACGCGGTGCAGCCGGCCCAGCTCGACTTCGGCCTGGTGACGCCGCCCAACTTCAAGGAGCTGCCGGTCACCATCACCAATCTGTCGAGGAACGCCGGTGACGTCTGCTACCTCTCGGGGGTGGAGATCGCCGCCGGGAGCGCTCCCGAGTACTCGCTCGTCGGCGGCCCGGTCGCGGCCAAGGAGCTGCAGCCCGGAGAGGCCTGGCAGGTGGTGGTGCGCGTCTGGCCGCAGGGTCAGGTGGGGCAGGGCGTGGTGAATCTCTCGGGCTTCTTGCAGCTCAACGTCTCGTCGCCGACGCGGCCATTGGCCACGGTGCCGCTCAAGACGTCGGTGGGCCCCGTCTGCCTGGCGGTGGCGCCCGACAACCTCGACTTCGGCACGGTGAAGAAGGGCTGCTCGAGCGCCACGCGGACCTTCACCGTCTACAACATCTGCACCCAGAACGTGACGCTGACCGGCTTCTCGATGCAGGCCGCGGCGGGCCAGCCGGCCGGAGGCCCCGACTGCCCGGGCCCGCAGCCCTGCCCCGAGTTCCATCTCGTCTCGACGCCGGGCATTCAGAACGGCGGGCTGACGCTGGCGCCCGGTTCTGCGCCGGTGACGTTCCAGGCGAAATACAAGCCCATCGACTTCGGCTCGGACTCGGGAGCCGTCGCCATCGCCGCCATCCAGTCGGGCCAGAACGTCACCTACCTGGTCAGCCTCCAGGGCAAGGGCGACGCGCAGGGGCTGCAGACCGACACCTTCAAGCAGGACGCCAAGCCCATGGCCGACATTCTGCTCGTCGTCGACAACTCCTGCTCGATGCAGGACAAGCAGAACTCTCTGGGGAACAACTTCAGCTCGTTCATCCAGTACGCGAACGCGGCCAACGTCGACTACCAGATCGGCGTCACCACGACGAACGACGACCCGGCCATGTGCGTGCTGGGAATCTGCACGGTGGAGGGCGAGCACGGCCGGCTCATCGGCGACGCGAACAACCCGAAGATTCTCACGCCGCAGACGCCGCAGGTGGACCAGAAGTTCCGGCAGAAGGTGAACGTCGGCACCAACGGCTCGGGCACGGAGAAGGGTCTCGAGTGCTCGCTCAAGGCCGTGACGCCGCCGCTCATCACCAACGAGAACGCCGGCTTCTTGCGCTACGACGCCAACCTGGCCATCGTCGTCGTGACCGACGCGCTCGACCAGTCGCCCGGCACGATTACCTACTACTTGAACCGCTTCTTGAACGTGAAGGGCTTCAACCGGGCGAACATGTTCACCTTCAACGTCATCGGCCCGTGGCAGCCGGCTGCTCCCAGCGGCTGCACCTACGACGACGCCGCCCCCGACGACGGCAAGTACGCGTCGATCGCGAACCAGACCAAGGGCGTGAAGGCGGAGATCTGCGATCCGAACTGGGCGGTGAAGCTGCAGGACCTCGGCAAGACCGCGTTCGGGTTCCGCACCACGTTCTTCTTGAACGGCACGCCGGACCTCACCGGTGGCAAGACGCTCGACGTGAAGGTCGACGGCAACCCGGTACCGCAGCCCGGCAACTGGACGTACGACGCGGCGGCGAACGCAGTGACGTTCGACCCGACGAAGACGCCGGGCCCCGGCCAGACGCTGACCATCACCTATTACACGGCCTGCCTGTAGCGGCCCCGCGCGCTCGTCTCGCCCGAATGCTCTCTCTCGCGCGCTTTGCCGTACGGCCCATGGTATGAGGCCGGCAGGGACCGGGCCGCCCTCGGGTTCCGCGCGCACAAAGGCTGGGCTGCGGCCATCGCGCTGGCGGGGCCCGCTTCCGCTCCGAAAGTCGTCGGGCGCGCACGCGCTGGTGCACGCTGCCGAGGGCCAGATGTACCGGCAGGCGCTGCTCGACGCGTGCGAACGGGCGCGCCTTCCCGTCGTGCGCGCGCCGGCGAAAGGACTGTACGAGAACGCCGCGGGCGCGCTGCGCCTTGGCGCGGCCGAGCTGAAGAAGCGCCTCGACGCGCTCGGAAAGCAAGCCGGCCGGCCGTGGGCGGCGGATCAGAAAGAATCCGCCGTCGCCGCCTGGCTCGCCTTGGCTCGCCCCCCACGCCAGTAGCCCGGGCCGGCGCTCGTTACGCCGGACGCTGCGCGCGCTTGTCGTCCGGGCCCGGTGTGCGGACGTTCGAGTGATGGATCCGAGCGAGCTTCAAGAGAAGCCGGAGAGTACCGTCGGGCAGCGGCCCGAGCGGTCGCGCCCGCGCAAGGCCGCCGACGAGGAGTCACCGACGCCGTTCATCCGCGAGGGCGGCTACGAAGTCGACAGCGAGGAGGAGCGCCGCGCTCCAGCCGAGGATGAGCCTCCCCCTCCCCGGGCTCGCTGACGAACGTTCGACCGTGCAGGGGAACGCGTCCGGCCGTCCGACGCGGTACGCTGACCGGCGCGATGCCGAGCCGGTCGCACCACGAGCCGTTGTCCTGCACGTTCTGTGACCGGTCGCAGACCGAAGCTCGGCACCTCATCGCCGGCCCGACCGTGTACATCTGTGACGGCTGCATCGCCGCGTGTACGGACCTCGTCGAGCGCGGCAAGCCGCTCCTCGAAGGCGTCGAGCCGACGCACTGCTGCTCGTTCTGCGGGAAGGCGCGGCGCGAGGTGAAGGCGCTGCTTCGAGGACCGCGGGCGTTCATCTGCGACGAATGCCTGGGGCTGTGTCGCGACATCGCCGCCGGCGAGCTCGAGCGGGAAGGTTGATTCACGGGTCGGAGCGCCGCCACGTGGAGATGACTACGGGCCGACAGGCCGAGCCGCGGACGTGCGGCTTGCTCTCCTCCGTGCCTCCGACCGGCTCCGGAGCACCCATGCGACCGAAAGCAGCGGCATCGCCGACGGGAACGACGAACAGCCGCATCCTTTCGGCTCCTCGACCATGACGCTGACCGGGCTCGAGCGCGTCCACCTGCCCGACGAGTCAGTCGCCACCGCGGCGAAGGTGCGGAAGCCGGGAGTCACGTTCTTCGCCACGCCGGTCCACGGCGGCTCGGTCCGCTCGGCGAACGCGAAGCCGTCGAGCTCGAACGACACCTTCACCGCGTCGGGCGACACCTCGGCCTCGAGCGCCACGTCCGGACCGACGACGCGGCCGCCGGGCTCGGGCGAAACGATGCGCACGGAAGGCCCGTTGCTTCCGCCGCTGCTGCCGCCGTCCATCGCGCCGCCGCCTCCGTCCTGCTCGCCCGTCCCGGTGCCGGCATCCAAAGCGGCGCATGCAGCCGGCTCGGCCATCGCCCAGTCGGGGCACGTCGCCTCGGAGAAGCCGACGCCGTACGAGCCGACTTCGGGCAGAACCACCGTCGCCCCGGCCGGATCCGCGAACTGGAACCGGTAGCGGCGGCACGCGTTGCCCGGCAGATTCACCACCGCCAGGTACGTGGCATTGGTGTCCGTTCCGCGTTCGCGCTCCATGCGCACGCACTGGCCATCGACGTTCAGTAGCGCCGCCTGGGGTGGGCCGCGCGTGTCGTAGTAGTTGACGCGGAACTCGACGTCGCCGCCCGACTGCTGGGGCTCGTGCCCGCCGGCGATGAGTGTCCCCAAGGGCGCCGGGCCCAATCCGAAGTCCTGCGTGTCGTTGACGTCGTGGCCCACTCCCATCGCCGGGCCGTTGACGAGAATGTTGTAGCGGTGGCCGTTCGTCTGTCGTGGGCCGCAGGCCGGCGAGGAGTCGGGCTCGTGCAGCCACGCGTAGAAGACCCGCCGCGGAGAGCCGAAGTTGCCGGCGATGTTCTCGCCGGTGGCGGTCGCTCCGAACAGGGACACGCGCTGGCTCATGCCGGTGCAGGTGCCGCTGCAGGCGGCGGTTCCGCCCTGGCAGGCGCAAGAGGCCGATCCGTCGCAGGTGCCGTTCGGCGCGTACAGCGAGGAGATGTTCGTCACCAGCGTGCAGGGCGAGTCGTGCTGGAATCGGCCGGTGCGGGACAGGTTCGCGCTGTGAAAGCGCGCCGCGCGGTTCAGCGCGTAGCTGTACGAGACGGGCGGCCGGGCCTGGTAGCAGGCCTTCTCCGCGCACACCGAGCACGCCGCGAGATCCGCCGCCGGATCCGCCCGCGCCCGGTTGACGTAGACGTGCACCATGCGCTCGTACCAGCTCGGGAAGCCGGCGTCGGGCACTCCCCGTTGCGCCGTCGCCGCCGCGCTCCAGATGCCTGCGCAAAGGACCAGGTGGGCTCGCATGAGCCTCATTGTGGCCGGGCCGACCCGCGCCCGTCACCGCCCCAGCGAGGCCCACACCCTGGCGAACAGCGATTGGCGGGCGCCCGTCACCACGGCGGTGCCGCTCTGACCCGGCGCGAGCGTACGGCCCGCGTTGTCGACGCGCGCCCGCACCCGAAGCCGCCCCTTCTCTTCGGTGACGCGGCCCACCTGCGACCGGGCCTCGATTCCGCCCACGCGCACGGCCATCGGCTGCCCCGCCGTCACGAGGGCCCGGTCCGAAACGTCGAGCTCGGCGACGGCCTCGAGGGTGCGAATGTCCACGAGCCTCGCCAGGAGCGCCCGCTCGTCGACCTCCTGCCCGGCTTTCGCCGACCAGCGCTCGACCACCCCCGCGGCCGGCGCCTTCACCGCCTGGGCCTTGATGACCGCCTCCAGGGCGCGCTGCTGATCGACGACGGCCTTGCGCTGCTCGCCGAGCAGGTCCACCCGCGCGCGCGAGCTGCCCTCGTCGGGAGCGGACGCCTTCGCCTTCGCCAGCGCCGCCTTCGCCTGAGCCACCTTCTTCTCCGCCCATGACAGCTTCGACGCGCTGCGCTTCTTCTCGGCCTTCAGCCGGTCCCGCACGGCGATGGCGCGATCGAGCTCTCGCTGCAGCCGCTCGACGGCGTCGCTCGCGCGCTTCGCCGCCGCGGCGTCCTGCCTCGCCTTCTGCAGGTCCGCGGCCAGGGCCCTGGCCCGCTCCTGTGCCTGCTGCAGCTTGCGCCGGGCCGCCTCGACATCGAAGCGCGCCAGCACCTCGCCCGGTTCGACCCACTGGCCGTCTTTGACCAGCACCGCGCTCAGGGTGCCCGCGTGCGGAGCGCGCACCTCCTTCTGGAGCTCGGCGAGCGCCTCGAGCCGCACCGGGCCGTGCAGCTCGCGCGGGATGGGGATGGCGCCGGCCGAGGCCACGGCGAGCGCGAGCGCGAAGGCCACCAGCCCCTTCCGCCGTTTCGAGACGGTGGGCGAGACGAAGGTGCGCGCGGGCAGCTCGGCCTCGCGGCGCGCGTAACCCGTCTCGCCGGCGGTGAACCACGATGCCTCGACGTCCGCCCACTCGTCGGAGAACTTCTTGGGCACCGGCCCGGCGGCCGCTCTTCGGCGCTTCTTTAGCGCCTCCAACAGGGCCTTCGCCTGGGCGTTGTCGGGCTGGAGCTCGAGCACCTTCTTCGCCTGCTCCTCGGCGTCGTCGAGCTGGTCGGCCCGCATCGCCTTGAGCGCGGCCCGGTACGTCTGCCGCACCTCGGTGACCCACTTGTCGCGCCGCTCCCAGGTGGTCGGCTCGCCGTCGGGCGGAGGCGTACTCCTCGGCTCGGCGAAAGCGGCCGGCTTCGGGGAGGCCAGAAGCCCGTACCCCTTCAACCGCTCGACGAAGTGGCCGAGGCTGACCAGGGTGATGGGAAGGCCGATGGCCCGCGCCGCGTCGACGACCTGCTGCGCGGTGCGCTGGCCGTTCAGCATGCGCGCGATGGAGAGCTCCTCGTCGCGCAGGGTGAACACCATCTCCCGCGACGGATCCTCCACCTCGAAGCGCTTGCCGTCGCTGCCGTCCTCGGGGCTGACGCGCAAATCTCCCCGCAGCGCCGGGACGATGTCGGCCCCCTTCACGAGGGCTCAATCTACCAGCGATTCGACCGTCAGTTGCCGGCGCCGCGGAACTTCAGCGCGTGGCTCTGCGCCTGAAGCACGTGGAACGCCGGGCTCCCGCACGCCTCGCAGACCCACGCGCACACGCCGAACTCGCGCTGGTCGTTCTGGGCGAAGGTGAAGACTTCGCTCGAGGTGAACTGCTTGACCTCCGAGCCTCCGAACTGGCTGAGAATGGTCGCTCCCACGGCGAGGCTGCCGCCATCGGGCAGGCGGTGGCAGGGCGCGACGTTTCCGGTTGCATAGCCGCCCGCGGTGAACCCGACGAGGTTGGCCGTCACGAAGACCGCCTCGCCGGCGGCGATGCTCATCGCCGGCCCGCGGGCGACCATGATGGGCGTGCCGGCGTCGACGATCATGAAGGTGTTACCAATGCCCGCATACGCGCGCCGGTACTCGGAGAACGCATCACGCCCGGGGTCTCCCGGAGGGCCCGGAGGTCCCCTCTCTCCCTGCGGCCCGGGAGCGCCCTGCGCGCCCACCTGACCGGGGTCTCCCTTCGGGCCTTGAGGGCCGGCGCGCCGCAGCGTCATCGGAGCAACGCGCGGAGCAGCCCGGATCTGTCCTCGTACGGGGCGCGGCAGGGCGGCCCTTCGGCCCAGAAGAAGCGCGCGTCGGATGACCGGTCGGGCAGCGCGATGACCGCCGACGAGCGCGTCCCGTAACCGAACGCCGGCACGTGTACGCAGACGCCGCCCAGCGGCTCTCCTTCTCCGTGCTGCCGGAGCAGCGTCATCAGCGATTCGGGCGGCGGAGGCTCGTCGCCGAACGACGCCCAGGCGAGCTGCACGCGCTCGGTGCGCTCGCGGTCGTCGCCGCCGAGGCTGCGCTCGGTGACGACGTGGACTCCGTGCTCGAGCGCGCGCTGGTGGAGGCGCTCCCCGTCGCTGTAGGTGACGAAGGCCGCCTCGGCGTCGGCGTAGAGCAGGTGGAACGCGTTGTACGCCAGCGGGCTCACCCCGGCCATGAAGCGGTGCAGGGTTTTCGCGTCGGGCTGCCGCAACGCCTCGACGACGAGCTGTCCGCGCGAGAGGCGCGCGTCGTCGCGGGGCACGCCGAAGCGATTGGTGACGCCGACGAACAAGCCGGTCGAGGTGACGCCCAGCCACGTGCCGCCCGCCACCTCGTCGCGCGGAGCCACGAAGCGCTCGCCCGCCCAGGCGAACGGGCCCACGGCGGGACGGTCGAGGCGCTCGTCCCGGTTGGCGGCCACCACCAGCGGCAGGCCGCGGTACCTCCGCCAGGCGACGGCCAGCGTGCACATGCGGGCTTCATAACGCCGCGCCCTTTCGTCTGCCTACCGCAGTGGGCAGGTGTAGACGCGATCTGGAGCACCACCACGCCAGCATCGCCCCCAACCCCTCGAATGCAGCGGGCGAAGGGCGAGGCCCGGCGCTGGCAATCGGCGGCCCGGACCATGCGGCCTCTGTTGGCACTCGCCCTCTTCGCGTTCGGGTGCGGTCGTCCCGACGAGCCTCCGCCCGAGCCGTACGTCGACTTCGCCGCGTCGGTCGAGGTGCACCCGGCCGCGCCCACGCTGGGCCGGCGCGTCACCTTCGTCGTCGAGGTGGTGAACACCGGCAATGCGCCCGCGGAGGGAAACCTGTCGCTGCAGGTGGTGGGCAAGAGCGGCAAGCTGTCGTGGAAGACGACGTGGGAGGGCGTCCAGCTCGCGCCGAACCTGCCGCTGAACCTGACCCATGGCTTCATCGTCAGCACCGACGCCGAGCCCACGCAGTCGGTGGACCTCTCGCTCGCGTCGGCGGAGGGAGAGCTGCTCTTCGAGACGAAGGGCCTCGCCGAGCTGCGCTTCTACGGCGACGGCGGAAGGTAGGCGCCTTCAGACGTTGAAGCGGAAGAGAATGCAGTCGCCGTCCTGCACCTCGTAGTCGCGCCCCTCGATGCGGAGCAGCCCCTTCTCGCGCACCGCACCCTCGCTGCCCAGCTTCACCAAATCGTCGCAGCGCATCACCTCGGCCTTGATGAAGCCGCGCTCGAAATCGGTGTGGATGACGCCGGCCGCCTGCGGGGCCTTGCTGCCGCGCTTCAGCGTCCAGGCGCGGCATTCCTTCTCGTTGAAGGTGAAGAACGTCACCAGGTCGAGCAGCGCGTAGGCCTCGCGCACCACGCGGTTCAGCCCCGGCTCGGACAGCCCCAGGCTCTCGAGGAAGCCCTGCCGCTCGCCCTCGGGGAGCTGTTGAATCTCCGCCTCGATGGCCGCGGCCAGGGCCACCCACCGGGCGCCCTCCTTCTCGGCGAGCGCGCGAACCTTCTCGACGCACTCGTCCTTCGCGCCGAGCTGCGACTCGGAGACGTTGGCCACGTACAGCACGGGCTTGGCGGTGAGGAGGAAGAGGTCCTTCAGCTGGGCCCGTTCGTCGGCGGTGAGCGCCTGCGCGCGTACGGGAACCAGCGCGTCGAGCGAGGCCCTCACCTTGTCGAGGAGCACGAGCTCGGCCCTGGCGACCTCGCCCTCCTTGCCCGGAGCCTTGGCCGCGCGCATCGCCTTCTCGCGGCGCTTGTCCACCGTCTCGAGGTCCTTGAGGCAGAGCTCGGTCTCGACGATGTCCTTGTCCCGCGACGGGTCGAGCCCTCCCTCGACGTGGCTGACGTTCTCGTCGGCGAAGCACCGCAAGACGTGCAGCACCGCGTCGACCTCGCGGATGTTGGCGAGGAACTGGTTGCCCAACCCCTCGCCCTTCGATGCCCCTCGCACCAGCCCGGCGATGTCGACGAACTCGAGGGTGGTGGGCGTGATTCTGGCGGGCTGCACCACCTTCGCCAGCTTCTCGAGCCGCTCGTCGGGCACGGGCACCACGCCCCGGTTCGGCTCGATGGTGCAGAAGGGGTAGCTCGCCGCCGCGGCGCTGGCCTGGGCCAGCGCATTGAACAGCGTGGACTTGCCGGCGTTCGGCAGCCCGACGATGCCGATGGAGAGAGGCAGAACGCCCTCCCTCGCCCGCTCCTGTTCTTGGAGTCGGGAGGGTGGCCGCTAGCCGGTGGCCTGCTGCCGGACCGGCACGTGGCCCTGCGGTAATTGGGTAATGAAGTCTTCGGCCAGCTTGCGGTGCCTGGCCTCGTCGAGCCGCTCCTGCAGAAGCTTCTCGGCAATCTGAATGGCCAGATTCACCGACTCGCGCTTGAGGTCGGCCACGGCCTTGGCCCGCTCGTCCTCGATGGCTCTCAGCGCCTCGGCCTTGAACGCCTCGGCCTCGGCTTTCGCCCTGGCCTTCATCTCGTCCCGGAAGCGCTCCATGTCGGCCTGGGCCTTGCGCTGCATCTCGGCGGCCTCGCGGCGGGCCTCGGCGATGGCCGTCTTCTGCTCGGCGAGCAGCTTCTCCGCCTCGGCGCGCTCCTTCTTGGCGCTCTCGATGGCGTTCTGAATCTGCTTCTCGCGCTCTTCGACGAGCTGGAGGATGGGCTTCCACGCCTTCGCGCGCAGAACCAGGGCCACCAGGACGAAGGTGACGATGGTCCAGAAGATGAGCCCCGCGCGGATGTCGGTGAAACCTGCTGCCAGGACGAACATGTGATTCTCCGCTCGCTCCCGCTCCCGCTCCCGCTCCCGCTC
>FWPU01011482.1_pt1 | contig 12393 bp, 11 predicted proteins | sample 2228361 | NCBI WGS metagenome assembly FWPU01 (sample SAMEA103939777, study PRJEB20133) | metagenome | reverse complement strand
CTTTAAAATATTTCTTAAATACCCCACCTTTAATTATCTTTAATTTTAATTATTTTTAATCTTCAAAAGTTCAATATGTTGTGGACGTTGATAATTATCTTTCAAAATGGGGATCTTTTTTATATAATAGGATTAGTTAAGGTGTCAAGGAGACTTATGGAGGACCAGAACTATTTACCAGAGGTTGACAAGGCCCTTTGTATCCACTGCAATAAGTGTCTTGAAGCCTGCGAGTTTAATGTTTTGGCTGTAGGTGGAGATGGTGATATAGAAGTGGTGGCTGAGGAACAATGTATTGGTTGTGGTAAGTGCGGTGAGGTTTGTCCTGTTGGGGCTATTTGGATTGATTAATAAAGCGCTCTATTTTTATGTTTATTTTATGTTTAAGCAAGCTTCTACAATTTTAAATTTGCCTGTTATTTCTGCTCAAACCGAGCGCAAATTAGGTCAGGTTTTGGATTTTATTCCAGATTCCAATTCTCCTAAAATTTTAGCTTTAGTTACAGAGCAATCTTACCTCTTTAAGAAGCCTCAAAAAATTTTTTCTGTGGTTAGTGTCTTAGATATTATAAGGGATGCCGTAGTTGTCAAAGATGAGGATTCTATTGTCTCCCCTCAGGAAATAGTGCGAGCCTCAGAATCTATCAAGGGAGGAATCAAGCTTTTGGGCAGCAAGGTGAAAACAGAGTCAGGCGGTTATCTAGGTAGGGTTTCTGATTTTGTTTTCGAGATGCCCGGCTTTAATCTTTCCAAGCTTTATATAAAGGGTTTTTTATCAGTTTTAGGCGAAGAAAAAGTTGTAGATGCCTCTAAAATAAGAAAAATTACCAGTAAAGCAGTGATTGTTTCTGATGATGTCTTGGGGAAAGAGATTTCCGGTGTTGCTGAGCCTGCATAATTAAGCTTTAAGTATTAGGATTGAAGATAAACAATAAGGGAGCTGCTCTTTGAGAGCAGCTCCCTTGTTTCAAGTTAATTCTTTTAATCTTTTATTTTATCTAAAACCTTTTTAATTATATTCCAGGGAAATCCTCGCCGGGCTAAAAATTGGCTTATTTTTTGATTAAACTCTCTTTTGGGTAGTTTTTGGTAGATAGGTTTTTTCTTCAATGCCGCATTTAGAGCAATTTTTAATTGTTCCTCTTCAGAAAGCTCTTTATCTATAACTTCTTTGATAATAGCATTAGAAATTCCTTTTTGTTGGAGTTCTTTTTTTATCATATAGGTTCCCGATGGCTTGAGGGCTTTGCGAGTTCTAATCCAGCTTCTTGCAAATTCTTTATCATTAAGCAGGTTTTCTTTTTTAAGTTCTTTAATTACTTTTTCAATAATTTTGGGGTGAAAATCCTTTTCTTCTAATTTGTTTTTTATCTCTTTTTTGGTGCGCATTCTATACCCTAAAAATCTCAGGGCTTTGTTGAAAGCCTTACTGTATTGGTCTTCGAAAAGCAGTTTTTCAACACTTTTTTTAGTTAATTTTTGTCCTATCTTCAAGCTCTTTCTTATAATTGTTTCTGGAGATAAACCACAGAAAAATTCGCCGTCAACATAGATATTGAAGCGCTTCTTTCTCCTTGTTTGAGGCTCAATAGAAGTGATTTTCATACCCAAAGCCTTATGGGGCTTTATTTTTTTGATTTATTTGAATTTTTTGGAGTTTTGGGTGATGTTTTTTCAGAGATTGCCTTAGCCTTGATTTTCTTTTCCAGTTCTTCAGCAAACTTAGGATGTTCTTTTAAGTATTGAATGGTTTGGTTTTTTCCTTGGGCAATATTTTTCCCTTCATAAGAAAACCAAGCTCCCACTTTAGTCATAAGACCATATTTTATAGCTAAGTCAATTAGTTCTCCTTCTTTAGAGATTCCTTGGCCATAAATAATATCAAATTCGGCTATTTTGAATGGGGGGGCTACTTTATTTTTTACCACCTTAACTTTAGTTCTACTACCAATAATATTGTCGCCCTCAGTGATTTGGCCAATTTTTCTAATATCTAATCTTACTGAAGAATAGAATTTTAGAGCCAAGCCTCCTGGTGTTGTTTCGGGATTGCCAAACATAATGCCAATCTTCATTCTTATCTGGTTGATGAAGATAACTGTTGTTTTTGATTTAGAAACAACAGCCGTTAGTTTTCGGAGGGCTTGGGACATTAGTCTGGCCTGGAGTCCTATTTGAGCCTCACCCATCTCTCCCTCAATTTCAGCGCGAGGGGTAAGAGCGGCCACGGAGTCAATAACAATAACATCAACTCCATTAGAGCGAACAAGTGTTTCCGCTATTTCCAGAGCTTGTTCTCCCGTATCGGGTTGAGAAATTAAAAGGTTGTCTAGGTCAACACCAATATTTTTAGCATACTCTGAATCAAAGGCATGCTCAGCATCAATAAGAGCAGCCACTCCTTTCATTTTTTGAACCTCGGCAATAATGTGGAGGCCCAAAGTAGTTTTCCCTGAGGCTTCGGGGCCAAAAATCTCAACCACTCTTCCTCGGGGTAGTCCTCCCACTCCTAAAGCTAAATCCAGAGCCAGGGAACCAGTAGAGATAACATCTACTGGAGTCGCTTTAATTTCGCCTAATTTCATAACAGCTCCCTTGCCGAATTGCTTTTCAATTTGGCTTAGAGCAAGATCTATAGCTTTACTTTTTTGTTCTTTATCAGACATAAATTCTCCTTTTGGTTTTATTTTACCAGAGATTAGATTGAATTACTATTCAATTTTAGTATTTTTGTCAAAACGAATTTCCCTTTTAACTTCACCGGGTTTACCTAATTTACCTACATTTTTCCCATTAAAGGTAACTTGTGTTGAACCCGCATTGCCGGTAGTCAAAACAATGGATTCTGTAGCTTCAAAGCTTTGGCTAGTGCCAGGCAACATCACCCCTTGGTAGGCTAACTTGCCGTCAGAGGTGATATGAATCCAGGCTGAATCAGGGCCAATTGTTAAGGTAAGCTGAATTTTTTCTGAGGATTCTTCCTTTTCTTTAGGGGGCTCCTTGGTAGCTAATTTAAATGTGGCCATTATTTGTCTTTCTATTACTGTTTCTTTGCCTAATTTATTTTTGGCTGAGAATTTGATAAGATTTACTCCTTGTTGAAGAGAGATGAGGGTTTTGAAGGTTCCATCAGGATTAATGCTTATCGCTTGTTCATTAATAAAAAGTTCAGCTACCGGGTCGGTCTTTCCCTCAACCACTATTGAATTGGTGTCTACTTGAAGATTGTTTTGGGGATAGATAATTTCTAATGTTGGAGGAGAGGTAAATTTTGAGAATTGATACCAAATATAACCCGAAATTAAGAGAAAGGCTAAAATTAAGCCGCCAATAATAATAGTTTTTGGGGTGATAATTATTTTTGGAGATCGAATTGGCTTTGGCATTTGGGGCTCTTTTATTTTTTGAAGGCTGGAGTGAATGCCCCTTTCTCGATTATAAAGCTGGACAATCTTTTGATAATTTAGATTAAGGAGACGACAATAAGCTTGCAAAAAACCCCTAACATAGACATCAGCCGGGAGTTTGTTGTATTGCCCTTCTTCCAAGGCCTTAAGGTATTTGGCCCGGATTTTTGTCTTACTTTCAGCTTCTTGAAGAGAAAGACCCGCCCTTTCTCTGGCTTTTTTTAAAATTGGAGACAGGCGTTCCTCAGGTGGTACTTCTTTTACTTTAAAAAAAGGAATCATTTTAAATTAGATATTATTTTCTAATTCCTCATTTTGATTTTCTAAATTATCTAATTCTTCCCAAGAGTCAATTAGAACCTGGCGAGGCTTGGCTCCATTGGCTGGACTGACAACACCCCTCTCTTCCAAAATATCCAGAAGCCTGGCGGCTCGGGCATAACCCACTCTCAATCGTCGCTGAATAAAAGAAGCGGAGGCTTTTCCTGATTCAATGACCAGTCGGGCGGCTTCTTTATAAAGCTCGTCTTCAGCAAGTTCACCTGCAATTTTTTTACTTTTAATAGGCATCTCAAATACACTCTCTTGGTATTCTGGTTGACCTTGTTTTTTAAGAAAATCAACCACACTTTTTATTTCTTTTTCGGAGACATAGGTTCCTTGGATTCTTTTTGGTTTTGAGATATCACCTGAAAGATAAAGCATATCTCCAGCACCTAAAAGTTTTTCTGCTCCTGCTGTATCCAAAATGGTGCGAGAATCCACTTGACTAGCAGTAGCAAAGGCAATTCGATTGGTGATATTGGCTTTAATGAGGCCGGTAATCACATCTACTGAGGGACGTTGGGTGGCAATTACCAGGTGGATTCCAGTGGCTCTGGCTAGTTGTGATAGACGAACAATAGCTCCTTCTACCTCTTGAGGGGCAAGCATCATTAAGTCAGCCAGTTCATCAATAGCAATTACAATGTAAGGTAGTTTTTTGGAGACACTTTTATTGTAAGAGACAATATCTCTTTTGAGGTTTTTTTCAAAAATCTTATAGCGGCGATCCATTTCAGCAACCGACCATTTGAGGGCGGAGATTGCTTTTTCATAGTCAGTCACTACTGGTGCTAGAAGATGAGGAATTCCATTATAGACGGGGAGCTCTACTCTTTTAGGATCAATAAGGATGGTTTTTAAGTTTTGGGGAGAATTTCTATAAAGAAGACTTAAGATGATGGAGTTGATGCAAATACTTTTACCTGTTCCTGTGGCTCCAGCAATTAAAAGATGGGGCATTTGGTCAAGGTCATCTACTATACATTGACCAGAAACATCCTTGCCCAAAGCTACAGTTAAGGGTGAGGGAGTATTTTTGAAGTTAGGGGAGGTGAGCACTTCTCTTAATCTGACTATAGCTTTAACTTTATTAGGTACTTCAATACCAACAAGAGATTTGCCAGGGATAGGAGCTTCAATTCTAATAGGATGAGCTGCCAGAGCCAAGGCCAAATCATTATGGAGGGCAGTAATTTTGTTAAGTTTGATACCTTCAGTAGGTCGGAGGGTATATTGAGTAACTGTAGGACCGATATTAACATCAACCATTTCTACAGGAATTCCAAAATTAGCTAAAGTTTGGCGGATTATTTCAGCATTTTTTTTCACATTACCTGCATGAGGTAGAGAGGGTGCCTCTTCTAAGAGTTCAATCGGAGGCAAGTTGATCGCTCCCTCTTTTAGAGGCCCTTTTATCTCTTTCTCTTCTTGTTTTTCTTCTCTTTTGGTTAATTTTGAAAGCAGTGATTTAGAAGTTCCTTCTTTCTGCTGAATTTTTAGAGGCTTTTTAATTAAAAGCCTTTGAGTTTTTTCTTCTTCGGGCTTTGAAAAGAATTTTTCTTTAATTTCTTTAATTGAAGTATTGAAAATAAGCAAATTGGAGATTACAAAAGTAGAGGCCAAGAGAATAGAAGAAGCAACTCCTCCAATTAAGGGCTTGAAAGCTTGAGATATATAGTATCCCAAAAATCCTCCCCCAGACCCTGCTTTAGCTGCTTCCAAAGCCACTTCTTTTGAATAGATAAGATGGAAAAAACCAGTTAGGGAGCTTATAAAAAGGAGGACTCCCAAGATATTAGTTGCTTTTATTTCGTATTGGTCACTTTTGAGGAGGGCATACCCTAAAAATCCAAAAAGCAGGGTGATGAAAATAGCGCTCCAGCCAGAAGATAGTTTCAAAATTCCATACCACAACTGCCCCAAGGGTCCCGCCATCCCCAGAATAGAGAGAAGAGAAAAAATAGCCAAAACTACCAAAGCAATTCCTGTAATTGATCTAGCCACTTCTGGGTTTAATGTGAAGTCAGGTTCCCAAGAAGCCCGATAATACTTTGATTTTTTTCTTTTTTGCCAATAATTTTTCTTTCTCTTGGTATATTTTCTTTTTCGAGGCATAAAATCCCCTATTTTCAGGTATCATTTTATCACTTTTCTAAGACCTCGACAAATTATACCTCTATAATGACGGGCAATACCATAGGCCGCCGCCCCGTTTGATTAAAGAGAAATTCAGCAATATCATTTCTTATTTTATTTTTAATAAAGGTCCAATTGGCAGGATATTGGCCATTTCTTTCTCGAAGGGCGGAGACAACTTCTTCTTTTGTTTTTTTGATTAAGTCTTCTGACGCTTTCATGTAAACAAATCCTCTAGAGATGATATCAGGGGAGGTAAGCAATTGGCCTGTTTTTTTATCAATGGTCGTAATAATGACAAAGATACCATCCTGGGCCATGAGGTGGCGATCTCTAAGAACAACTTCGCCAACATCACCCACTCTAATACCATCGACCATAACTAGTCCAGCGGGTACTTTTTGGGTTGACTTACGAGCCAAGTTGTAACCAACTTCAAGGACCTCACCATTTTCAATTAAAAATACATTTTCTTTTTTTACCCCAGCTTTTTCCGCTAATTTACCATGCAGATGGAGGTGTCTATACTCTCCATGGATAGGTATAAAAAATTTAGGTTTTATAAGATTAATCATTTGTTTTAACTCTTCTCGGCTAGCATGGCCCGAGACATGAATATCAAGTTGCTTGCCATAAATTACCCGAGCCCCCTCCCTAAATAGGTCGTTGATAGTATTAGAGATTGAGCGTTCATTGCCCGGAATAGGAGAAGCTGAAATTACTACTGTATCGCCTTTTTTTATTTTAATTTGTTTGTGGTCGCCAGAAGACATTCTTACTAAGGCTGACATTTCTTCTCCCTGGCTTCCAGTGCACATAATAGCAATCTTATGATCAGGCATTTTTATAGCCTCTTGTAAGGGCACCAGTATATTTGGAGGGATTTTCAAGTATCCTAATTTCAAGGCAATTTTGATATTGTTGCTCATTGATCTTCCAGAGATAGCTACTTTTCGACCATAAGTAGCGGCGGAATTAATAACCTGTTGGATACGATTAATTAGGGAAGCAAAGGAAGTAACAATGATCCGCCCCCTAGATTCTCTAAAAATCTTATCAAAGGTAGCCGATAGGGTTCTTTCAGAGGGGGTGTGGCCTTCAACTTCAGCATTAGTAGAATCAGAGAGCAGAATCAGGACGCCCCTTTGGCCAAATTTTGCCAATTCTTTTAGATCGGTGGGTTTGCCTTCAACAGGGGTGGGGTCGAATTTAAAATCAGCGGTATGGATAACCAAACCAACAGGTGTAGTAATAGCTAGACCAATACAGTCAGGGATGGAATGAGTGACATGAAAAGGCTCAATTTGAAAGCAACCCAGTTTAATTTTCTGGCCGGGATTAATAGAGTTGATTTTAGGTTTTTTTAATTTGAATTCTGATAGTTTAACTTCAATTAAACCTTTAGTGAGTTTAGTGGTATAAATTTGAGGGGTGATTTTGGGAAGAATATAGGGTAGGCCCCCTATATGATCTTCATGGCCATGGGTAATAATCATGCCTTGGAGCTTTTTTCGGTTTTGGAGGATATAGTTGATATTAGGGATAACAAAATCAACTCCCAACATTTCATCTTGGGGGAACATTAAGCCGCAATCTACCACAATCATATCATTGCCGTATTCAAAAATAGTCATATTTTTACCAATTTCTCCACACCCCCCAAGGGGGATAATTTTCAAAAGGGGTTTTTTGGCTTTGGGAGGATTGGGAAATTTTTGGCTAGAGAATTTTTGTTTCATAAAGACTCCTAATTTTTAGCAATATTTTAAGGATTAAAACAAACCTGCCTGTTGGGGTTTTTCTTTAGGATTAATTTCTTTAAGAATTTGAGGAATTTTTCTAAAATCATTTATAATGGTTTCCCTGAGATTGTTTTGGTGAAGAGCCGCTGCTGGATGATAAAGAGGATAAATAAATTTTTCCTCTTCTAAAATTATTTCAGGTTGAGCTTTATAGAGTTTGCCATGAGCTCTGGATATGGTTTTTTGGGGGAAAAATATAGATAGGGAATAGCGACCCAAAGTAACAATTAGTCTAGGATTAATTTCTTTAATCTGAGCCTTGAGGTAGGGAAGGCAAGTGCGAATTTCTTGGGGATAAGGATCTCGATTAGCCGGAGGCCGACACTTGACGATATTAGTAATATAAACATCACCTCTGTCAAGATTGACTTTTTGGAGCAGGTCTTCAAGAAACTTTCCTGCTTCTCCCACAAAAGGTCTTCCCTGCTCGTCTTCTTTTTGGCCAGGAGCCTCGCCAATAAAGATAATTTCTGCTTTTGGGTTGCCTTCGCCAGGAACGGCCTGGATTCTCTTTCTATAGAGCTGACACTTTTGGCAGTTCTTGATTTGTCGGGCAAGCTCTTCAAGAGACATAATTATTTGGCCATATTCAAAACTAATATTAAAATTTGAGGGTTAGCTAAGGCTGAAATTTTTTGGAATTAAAATTTATTTGGAAGGTTTTTTGCCGCCTTATAAGAAAGGTTAATCCGACCCAGCTTATCAATGTCAATTACCATAACAGGAATAATATCTCCTACCTTTAGGATATCTTTTATATTTTCGATTCTTTTATCTGAGATTTGGGAGATGTGGACTAAACCTTCTTGGCCCGGGAAAATTTCTACAAAAGCTCCAAAATCAGTGATACGGGTGACTTTGCCTTGGTAGATTTCTCCCACCTTGGCTTCCCGAGTGAGATTGGAAATCCACTCTAAGGCTTTTTTCATCATCCCGACATCGCCAGAAAAAACCATAATGGTTCCTGAGGGCTCAATATCTATTTCTACTCCTGTTTCTTCAATAATTTTATTGATAGTTTTCCCCCCAGGACCAATTATGTCTCGAATTTTATCAGGATTAATTTTAATTACCTCAACTCTGGGAGCATAAGGTGAAAGTTGTTTTCTGGGAGCGGGAATGGTAGAGGTAATTTTTTTGATGATGATTTCCCTCACTCTTCTGGCTTCTTTTAAAGCTTCAGTGATAATTTCCAAGTCAAGGCCTCTAATTTTTAAGTCTAGTTGAATGGCAGTAATACCTTTTTCGGTACCTGCAACCTTGAAATCCATATCTCCACAAAAGTCTTCCAGGCCGGTAATGTCAGTTAGAAGATGGAATTTTTCATTTTCCTGAATTAATCCTATAGAGATACCAGCTACTGGTTTTTTTATGGGGACTCCGGCATCCATTAAAGCCAAAGTAGAGCCGCAAACCGAAGCCATAGATGTAGAGCCATTTGAAGAAAGAACCTCGGATACCACCCTTATAGTGTAAGGAAAGTCCTCTTTTTTGGGGATAACTGGCTTTAAAGCTTTTTCTGCCAGGGCCCCATGGCCAATCTCCCGTCTTGAGGGAGCCCGCAGAGGGAATACTTCTCCGGTAGAAAATGGGGGAAAGTTGTAGTGGTGCATGTAGCGTTTTTTTGTCTCCGGCTCGATACTTTCTAAAATTTGTTCAGCTGAGGTAGAGCCCAAAGTAACAATAGTTAAAATTTGAGTTAGACCTCTTTGGAAAAATCCCGAACCATGGGTTCGGGGTAGTATCCCCACTGCCGTTTCCAAAGGGCGAATCTCATTAAATCTTCTTCCATCCAATCTTTTACCTGCCATCAGTTGCTTTCGGATAAATTTTTTAATATTTTCTTCAAAGATTTCTTCAACCCTTCTTAATTCTTCTTCAGAGATTTCTTCTTTTAATTTTTCTTGAATATGGGCTTTAGTTTTCTCTCTTAATTCTGAGAGCAGATAATCTCTTTCAGGTTTAGGAGTGAAGAGAATTTTTTCTAATTGGGGAGTAAGGAATTTTTCTACCCCCTTGATGATCTGGGGATTGGGTTTTTCAATTTCCAATTTTTGTTTTTGGGGAGCTACTTTTTGGATTATTTGTTTTTGAATGTCAATAGTTTTTTTAAGGTATTTTTGACCAAACTTAATAGCTCTTTTAATTTCCTCCTCAGGAATTTCTTGGCCTTGGGCCTCGATCATGATTATTTTATTTTCATCTCCTGCTATTACTAAATCCAGGCTGCTCTTCTCTCTTGCCTGGTAGCTTGGGTTAATGACAAATTCTCCGTTAATTAAACCTATTCGGCAAGCTCCGAGGGGACCCTTCCAGGGGATATTGGAGATAGAAAGAGCGGTTGAGGCAGCCAAAAGAGAGATAATGTCGGGGTCATTTTTAGCATCAACCGAAAGCACAGTTAGGATGATTTGGATGTCATTTCTTAAGTTTTGGGGGAAGAGAGGTCTTGTGGAGCGGTCTACTAATCTTCCAGTGATAATGGCTTCCTCAGAAGGCCTACCCTCTCTTTTGATAAATCTAGAGGAAGAGATTTTACCAGCCGCATAGAGCCTTTCTTCATAATCCACAACTAGAGGCAGGAAGTCTATTCCCTGGCGGGGCTTTTTACTCATCACAGCAGTAGCCAAAATAACTGTTTCTCCATAAGTCAAGAGAGCTGATCCTGAAGATTGGGGGGCAAATTTTCCCACCTCAATTTTTAACTCTTCATCAGCTATTGGCTCAACTACCACAATTGGATTATTGGAAGACATAGTTTGGGGTTAGGAGTCAGAGAGGGGGAAATGACTTTGATTTCATTTCCTGGGCTCTGACTCCTAATTATTTTCTTAATCCTAACTTTTTAATAAGGATATTATATCTTTTTTTATCTTTTTTGGCAAGATAAGAGAGAAGCTTTCTTCTTTTGGAAACCATACCCAAAAGTCCTCTTTTGGAGTGCTGGTCTTTTTTATGGGTTTTGAGGTGAGTTATGAGATTTTCTATTTCTTTTGTCAAAATAGCCACCTGAACCTCAGGAGATCCTGTGTCATCTTTATGAGTACCAAATTCTTTGATTATTTTTTCTTTTTCTTGTTTAGCGATTACCATACATTTTTATTCTATCAGATTTCCCCTCTTAAAGCAACCTCTAATGCTCTAAGTGTCATTGCGAATTTTTTTAATCCACTTTTCAAATTCAGATTGTTCGAGCTTTTGATCATCTTTTTGGGGTTTGGTTTCTGATGGTGAAGAGGGAACTGTTTCTTCTATTGGAGGAGTTTTGGGTGCTGGGGATTTTGGGTCTGGGGTAGGGAGCTTGGCTGGAGACTGATCGGCTTCAATTTTGGCTGAAAGTTTTTTAATTTCAGAGAGGGATTCTTTTTTCTCCTCTTTGGTTTTCCCTAAAAGATAGTCCTTGATTTTGGATACGATTTCTTTTTCCTTCTCTTCTAGGTTGCCTTCAACAGTAAAGCCAGCCGCTTCTGGATGTCCTCCTCCCCCAAAAAGAGAAGCAGCCAGTGAGGCATCGACTTCTTTTTTGCTTCTCAAACTTCCAAAGATCTGTCCTTTTTTCTTTTCAGAGAGTAAAAGAACTAATTGAGCTTCAGGCACAGAGGAGAGAAGCTCATCAATAAGTCCTGAGGTTTCTTCAGGCCTAGCTCCGGTTTCTTCCAGGTCTTTTAAAGATACTTTGGTCCAGGCAAATTTACTTTCCAGATCATATTTAATATCCTGAAGAGCCTTGCCCCAAAGTTTTAGAGTGGAGACGGATTTTGTTTTATAAACATATTGAATGATTTCTTGCTGGCGCCCCCCCAAAGCTACTAATTGAGCGGCTAGAGTGAGTGATTTAGGAGTGGTATTGGAGTTTTGAAAGCTTCCAGTATCAGTAATAATACCGCAAAGCAAGGCAGTAGCAACATCTTCATCAATAAGATTTTCTCCCAATTCTTCAATAATAGAATAAAGAATTTCGCAGGTAGAGGTGGCGGTAAGCTCTACTAAATTTACTTGGCCAAAATATTCATTTCCAGCATGATGGTCGATATTGGCAATAGGGGTTTCATAGAACATTTGGATGTTTTGTTCATAGAGCACTCCAATTCTCTCTAAATCTTGACAATCTAAGACAATAATCAAATCATATCTATAATCTCCATAAGAAAAGCTTACATCCTCCTTTTTAAATTGGCCCCTCTTGGGAGTAATAATGATATTAAGTTTTTTATCTTGAAGATTGTAAGAAAGCTTTTCTGGTTTTGTTTCAGAGACATCCAGGACAATGATAAAATCTTGACTGCCGCTGAATTCAGCTTGAATTGCCTCCAGTTGAGGGAGAAAACCAAAACTGGCAGGGGCAGGGTCAGAGCAAACAGCAGTAACTTTCTTGCCTAATTTAGCCAAAGCCAGATATAAAGCCAAAAGAGATCCTAAAGCATCTCCATCAGGATTGGTGTGAGTGATCACCAGAATCTTATTTGATTTTTCAATAAGGTCTAGGATTTGCTCTTTGGGCTGAAGCTCCATAACTTTTCCCTGAATTAAGAATTAAGATTAAAATATAACATACTCTCCCAGCTTTGTCAATCTTTAAATTTACCTATTATAACATAAAAAAAGAAATTTGTCAATGATTCGTATTAAGTCATCTAAAATCTAACTGAAGGTATGCCGAATAGGACATTTAAAATCTAACTGAAACGAGGTATCATCTCTCCTTGGTTGGAAGAAAATAAAAA
>FWPU01011479.1_pt1 | contig 12399 bp, 11 predicted proteins | sample 2228361 | NCBI WGS metagenome assembly FWPU01 (sample SAMEA103939777, study PRJEB20133) | metagenome | reverse complement strand
CGAAAGGACGAAAGGGCCACCCGGATAGGGAGCGTCCCGCTTTCGTGTTTTCGTGCCTTCGTGTTTTCGTATCTTCGTGTTTCGGGGGCCGGGATGGGGGGGTTGAAACACGAAAGGACAAAAGGGCGAAAGGACGAAAGGGCGAAGGGGCGAAAGGGCGAAGGGGCGAAAGGACGAAAGGGCCGCCCGGATAGGGAGCGTTCCGCTTTCGTGCCTTCGTGTTTTCGTATCTTCGTGTTTCGGGGGCCACGTTATGAGAGGGATACTGAAGCGTGAAACCTGGCAAATGGGTGTATACTGAAAGCAGAGATACACCCCCGTTCCTTGCTTCCCGCTCCGCTTCCTGCACGCAGTTGACTCCTGATCCCGTCTGGCCGATCAACTCCCGGCGTGCTCGCACGCACGCCCAGGCGCACGCGGATCACGACCAGCCAAACCGGCCTCGACTCCAGTCCAAATGGAGGATGCGTCCGATGGACCTGTTGGCTCCCCGATCCGGCGGGGCGGGTGCCGCCGGGGCGAAGCGCCTGCGCCACGTCTTTGCCGGGGGCACCGTCCGCACGTACAGCCTGCATCTGCCGGCGGGATATGCTCCGGGCGTGTCGGTGCCGCTCGTGGTCAACCTGCACGGGACGGCCTCCAACGCGCTGGAGCACGAGCGCATCAGCGGCATGTCCCGCCTCGCCGACGCCGAGGGGTTCGCTGTTGTGTACCCCAACGCCCTTGGCAGCCCGCCTATGTGGCGGATTGGCCCCTGCACCGAGGGCCGGCGCGACCTTGCCTTCCTGTGCGAGCTGGTCGAGCACCTGTGCGCGGGTCTGAGTATCGATCCTCGGCGTATCTACGTGGCGGGCCTCTCCAATGGTGCGGGGATGGCCAATCGCATGGCGTGCGAGATGCCCGACCTGATCGCCGCCCTCGGAACGGTATCCGGTGCCTACCCCTACTGGGATGAGTGCCAGCCTGTCCGTGCAGTGCCGGTGATCGCCTTTCACGGCACCGCCGACCGCCAGGTGCCTTATGGGGGGATGGGCGCCGCGCTGCCGCCGATCCGGGTGTGGGCTGCTGAATGGGCACGGCGCAACGGGTGCGACCCGACTCCGGTCGTTATCTACCGGTACAACCGGATTGTCGGCGAGGCCTGGCGCGACGCCGAGGGCCGCGACCGGGTGATCCTGTACACCGTCGAGGGCGGCGGCCACTGCTGGCCGGGTTCGCCCGGCGGCCCGCCTGGCACGCTCTGCGCGGCGAGCCTCATGTGGGACTTTTTTGCCGCCCATCCGCTGCCGCACACCGCCTATCCCGGCCCGGCTTATGCCATCCGACCTGCGGCCTAGGGCAGGTGGCCCATCCGCCCCGCTGCCCTAAGGCCGCGATCTTTATCGCTTTTGGTTCCCCTCTCGCCTCATGATTGGGGAGACGGGTGGAATGTCCCCGGCCATAGCATGACAAGGGGTGAGATGTGCCCTGACGGCTAGTGGTGGGGTGAGGCCCGGCGCGAGAGTCGCCCTGATCCCCCAAGATTGAATTGCACCCGTACCCGGCGGGCTAGTTGATATTTCAGACAGAATATATACAATTACGAACATCAGACTGTTGGCGAGGGCCGTCTCGCCGACCTAGGTAGGGGAGGGTACACCGATGCCAGACTCATCGGCGACCAGCGCCGCCGGCGACGGAAGCCGGAAGGTAGCGCAGCTCGACGTGAACCAGGCCACGCGCCTGGCGCGTAAGGACAAGCAGGTGATCCGTGTCGTGACCGGGCAGGCGTGGGTCACGGTTGACGGTCAGGACATCTTCCTTGAGCCGGGCGACGAGCTGCCGCTCCAGGCGGGCAAAGATGAGGTGGTGCTCACCTGCATCGGGGTTTGCCCGCTCGTCTACGAGGTTTCCTAGCGCCTTTTTCGTTTCACCTTGAACCGTGCTGTGCTGCGCGTGCCCGCTTCCGCGCCTGATGGATGGGGCGAGGTTTTGCTTCTCAGCCGGTTGATGCTAAGCTTAGGGGCAGTGGAGGTAACAAGAGCCTATGCCCGATCAGCCCCTGCGCACAACCGTTGTGGGGAGCTATCCGTTCCCTTCGTGGCTGGAATATGCCATGCAGAATCTCGCCGCCTTCGGGACGGATGAGATCGCCGAGCTTCAGGAAGACGCCGTCATCGTCGCCATCCACGACCAGATGGCCGCCGGGCTGGACGTGATCACCGACGGTGAACAGACGCGCCTCGACTTCAACCTGTCTTTCTACGGCTTTCTGGAGGGAATCCAGCCGGAGCCGCGCCCCCGCCGGGTGTTCGGCCCGCCCGCTCACGACCAGCGCGGCAAACACACCATCACCGGCGATATTGCCGCGCCCAGAGGGCTGGGCGTCGTCGCCGAGTTCGAGCGGCTGAAGCGCCTCGCGCCCCCCGGCCCGACGCTCAAGGCGAGCGTGCCCGGCCCCTTCACGCTGAGCGGACGGCTCATCCCCAACGATCAGTACCCAGATCGCTACGCCATCACCGAGGCGCTGATCCCCATCGTGCGCCGTGAGCTGGAGGACCTGGTTGCGGCGGGCTGCCGGGAGATCACCGTCGATGAGCCGTCGATGAGTGTCTACGCCTACCGCGAAGACACTGCCCGGCTGGTGGACATCTTCAATCGCACCGTTGAGCCGGTGGTGGGCCGCTGCCATCTCTCCACACACCTGTGCTTTGGCAACTACAAGGGCCGGGCGGTCGGCCCGCGCCGCTACGGGCCGATGTTCCCCGCCTTTCTGGGGATGCGCGTGGATGAGTTCCATCTGGAGATGGCCAGCCGTGAGTTTGCCGAGATTGACCTGATCGCGCCCATCGCGGCGGAGAAGAGCGTCGCGGTCGGCATGGTGGACGTCAAAAGCTACTACATCGAGACGCCGGATGACATCGTCGAGCGGATCAGGCTGTGTCTGCGTCATGCGCCGCCGGAGCGGCTGTCAGTCGCGCCGGACTGCGGGCTGAGCCAGACAGCCCGCTGGGCGTCGCGCCTGAAGCTGAAGCACATGGTGGAAGGCGTGCACCGGGTGCGCCGCGAGCTGGGCCTCTGAAGACTCCTCAGGCGCCTGCTGCGAGTGCCTCAACCTGCTCCAACGTGGGCGCGCTGAGCACACCATGCGCGGCTGAGACGACCAGCGCCGCGGTCGCGTTGGCGAAGCGGGCGGCCTCTTCGAGGCTGCTACCCCTCTGAATGCTGTACAGGAAACCTGCGTTGAACGAGTCGCCTGCGCCCACCGTCACCTGCGCCTCGACCGGGAAGGCAGGCACGTCGAGGGCGACTCCCTCGCCGCGCACCAGCACGCCCTCTTTGCCCCGCTTCACCACGACCGTCCCCGCCCCTGCCTCACGCACGCGGGCAGCCCCGGCCTCCGGGTCAGCCACCCCGGTGCAGACCGCCAACTCATAGGCATTGGTGAGGAAGTAGTCAACCAACGGCAACAGGGGCAGTAGCTCGTCGAGCACGGCGGGCGGCTCGATGGCCGGGCCGATGTCGATGGCCGTTGTCGCGCCCCCGGCGTGGGCGGCGGTCAGCGCCCTGACGAACCCCTCCCCACGCATGGCGGTGAGAAGCGTATAACCGCAAAGCAGCACGACTTCCGCCTGTTCTAACAGCTGCGCCGGGATGTCCTCAAAGCGCAGGCTGGCTGAAGCGCCCCGATGGTGGAATGTGATGCGGTTGAGGGCGTCGTCCATCAGGATGGTCGAGGTGGAGGTAGCCTGTTCAGCATGGCGCAGTGTGCCGCTCAGGTCAACGCCTCGCTCGGCCAGCCAGCCCGCGACGATCTCCCCCGGCTTGTCCCGGCCCAGCGCGGTGCACAGCGCCGTCGGCGCGCCGAGGCTGGCGAGCACATAGGCGCTGTTTGCCCCGTTGCCGCCCAGCACCATCTGGAGCGGCCTGCGGCAGAAGGTGAGGCTGTCGGTGGTGAACTCGTCCCCGGCAAAGCGGGGGATGTGCTCCATACCAGATACGAACAGATCGACGGTGGCGTTGCCGATAACGACGAACATGAGGACAGAGCATCTCCTTGCATCTGGACGGCTTTCGCCGTTAATTGTGTGGTATGATGGGGCGGATGTCAATGCCCCGCCGGGGGCGGGTTGCCTCTGGCGCTTGATCCCCGGCCATGATAGCCTGAACCGGTGACGCGAGAGAAAGAAGGATGCCATGAGCCACGCCCACCGCCCGCCCATTTCCCGCCAGGAACTGGCCAAGATGATCGACCATTCGCTGCTCAGGCCCACCCTCACCCGGGCTGACACGGTGGCCGGGATTGAGCTGGCCCTCCGCTATAACACGGCGGCCGTCACCATCAAGCCGTGCTATGTCCCGCTGGCTGCCGAGATGGTCCGGGGGACCGATGTGCTGGTTGACCCCGTGATCTGCTTCCCGCTGGGCTACGACACAACCGAGACCAAAGTCTTCCAGGCCCGCCAAGCCATCGATCAGGGCGCGCATGAGATCGACATGGTGCTTAACGTTGGGGCGCTGCTGGGGGGCGAATATGGCTACGTGCGCGACGACATCGCAGCAGTTGTGCTGGCCGTGCAGGGTGCGCCTGTTAAAGTAATCCTGGAGATTGCCTACCTCAACGACGAACAGATCGTCACCGCCTGCCGCCTCTCGGAAGAGGCCGGGGCACGCTTCGTCAAGACCAGCTCCGGGTTTGCGCCTTCGGGCTACACGGTTGAGGCCGTCCGGCTGATGCGGGCCAGCGTCAGCGAGCGGGTGCAGGTCAAGGCGGCTCAAGGTGTACGCACGCTGGCCGACGCGCTGGCTGTGCGTGAAGCCGGGGCGGCCCGCTTCGGCGCGACGGCCACAGCAGCGATCATGCAGGAGTGGGAGGACGCTTACGGCGGGTAGCCCCGGCGCACGCTTGTGATGGGTTTCACGAGTTATTGTATCTGCCCTGGCCTTGGGGTATACTTCGCGCCCAGATACCGCTGCGGAGCGGTCCGATAACCGGGCACAACCTAGTCCCGTCAGATGACGGGGCGCAGACCGGCGCTGCGCCGGGCCAGGCCGATGTCTTCTGCCCGAAAGCCATGCTTTCGGGGCCTTCGGGAGATGGAGTGGCCTGCTGTGCAGTGTCGGTCTTTGACAACCGGGTGCCGCCACAACTGGGCCGGCACCGAGCACACATCCATCTCGTAGAGGGGGCACGCCGAAATTGGACTGGAAGAACCTCAACCCACCACCAGAAGCAGCCGATGTCCTGTCCCACTGCCCTGGGGTCATCGTCGCCAGCACCGTAGATGAACTGGTTGCCCTCGCCTGCGGCAATTCCAGCAACGGTTTCTATGAGGTGGCCTATGATGTGCCCGGCCAGGGGCGCTGGCTGGAAGCGACCGTCGCGCAGGTACGCAACGGCATCGTGGTCAACTATGCGGAACCCTACATGCGACGGCGCGACCCGGACTGCTTGGTTATCGGGGACGACCTGCCGACTGATAAGCCGACCTTCCGCCAGCGCTTTGGCCGGGAGTTCGGGCCGGTGCGCGATGAGGCGTTTGCCTGGCTCAAGACGCAGGAACTGGCCGTCTTCGGCTTCATCGCCGGGCAGCCCGGCATGGGCGTTGACGCGCTGGCCATAGCGCCCGCCAACGCCGCTTTCTTTGCGCTGGGTCTGGCGATGCTCCAGGGCATCATCCCCTATGACGACCTCTCGGCCACCTTTTCGCCCGGCGCGATCATCTATGTGGCCCCTGCCCTGCGCCACACCCACTTCGACGGCAAGCAGGTTGTTGTCCACAACCGGCGGCCCCATCTGCACGAGATGTTTGCCTTCAACCTGTATCCGGGGCCGAGCGCCAAGAAGGGCATCTACGGTGTGCTGATCGACCTCGGCGAGAAGGAGGGATGGGTCACTGCTCACTGCTCGACCGTGCAGGTGATCACCCCCTACGACAACAGCGTTACGATCATGCACGAAGGCGCGAGCGGCGGCGGCAAAAGCGAGATGCTGGAGCAGATGCACCGGCTGGCCGACGGCCGTATGCTGCTCGGTGAGAACGTCGTCACCGGCGAGATCCGCTATCTGGAGATTCCGCACGGCTGTCACCTCCAGCCGGTGACGGATGACATGGCCCTGTGCCATCCGGCCATCCAGGACGGCGACGGCAAGTTGCGGCTGGCGGATGCTGAGAATGCCTGGTTTGTACGCGTTAACCACATCAACACCTACGGGACCGATCCGCATCTGGAGCGGCTGACGGCGCAGCCCAGCAGGCCGCTGCTGTTCCTGAACATCGACGCCGTGCCGGGCGCCCGTGCCCTGATCTGGGAGCACACCGAGGACGCCCCCGGCAAGCCCTGCCCGAACCCACGTGTGATCATCCCCCGCGAGGTTTTCCCCGACGTTGTGAATGGGCCGGTGACGGTGGACATCCGCAGCTTCGGGATCAGGACGCCGCCCTGCCACAAGGCCAGTCCTTCCTACGGCATTATCGGCATCTTCCACCTGCTCCCCCCGGCGCTGGCGTGGCTGTGGCGGCTCGTCTCGCCACGCGGGCATAACAATCCCAGCATCGTTGAGCGGGAGGAGATGGCCAGCGAGGGCGTCGGCTCCTACTGGCCGTTTGCCACCGGGCGGCGCGTTGATCAGGCCAACCTGCTGCTTGACCAGTTCACCACCTACACGCGCACGCGCCACATCCTGTGCCCGAACCAGTACGTGGGGGCGTGGCGCATGGGCTTCATGCCGCAGTGGATCGCACGCGAGTATCTGGCCCGCCGGGGGAGCGCCAAGTTCAAGCCGGAGCAGGTGCGCCCGGCCCGCTGCCCGCTGCTGGGCTACACCCTACACCAGCTTCAGGTCGAGGGGCGCATGATCCCGCGCTGGTTCCTCCAGGTTGACACCCAGCCAGAGGTCGGTGAGGAGGCCTATGATCAGGGAGCGGAGATTCTGTATGCCCTGTTCCGGCGCTGCCTGGTCGATTTCCTGCACCCCGATCTCGCACCGCTGGGCAGGCAGATCATCGAATGCTGTCTGGACGGGGGCAGTGTGGCGGATTACGAGGCCCTGATCCCGGTCGGGAGGAACCGCGCTAACGGCATGATCGGGCAGCAAGCCGTGTAGGTGGCTGCACGCTGGCCTGCTACCGTTGCGTTGGGGAATGTGACCACAAAAGGGGCTATTCGCCGCCCTCTACCCACTCGCCGACCGGCAGCCTCTCGCCTGCCCGGATGGGCACGGGCAGCCGGTTCTCGTCCGGGGGGATAGGACATGACCAGTGGGGGTTGTAAGCGCAGTATGGGTTATACGCCAGGTTAAAGTCCACGATGACGCGCCCATCCGGCAGCGAGTCAATCTCCAGATAGCGCCCCCCGGCGTAAGTTTCGACGCCGCTGGTTGCGTCCCTGAACGGCAGGAAGAAGTTGCCCGTCCCCGGCACGGCATAGATGACCAGCGCCACAGGCTGGCCGCCCACCGCAAAGCGGATGCGTCCCCACCGCTGGTAGCACACCTGATCGCCGGTGCTGGTCTGTAACCAGACCTCGCGCTTCTCAGGAAATTCCTCAAGCGGCAGTTCATACCGGAGACCGGGGTCGAGCGGGTAGTACAGCAGGCCATCAAAAGCCTCTCGTTGCCTGGCGGTGAGGGGCGAACGGGGATCGGTCTTGAAGAACCGGTCTTTGCGGCGGCGGAACGCTTCGGGTGTGGTCATCGGTACTGGCCTGTTTCCCATGCACTGCTGAGTGAGTCGCAGCCCCTCACCGGTGGACAGGGCAAGTCGGCCCGGCCCGGATTGGGGATCGCCACCCGTGTGAGGGGAGACGCTCTGATTGTACCGAAGACGACAGGCCGAGATCACGCCTTACCACCCGCCTGGGCCGAAAGTCAGCCTTCCGCGAGCGGGCAGCCTGTGCTACAATCAGCACGACTTGCTCTCACGAACCCGGAGGGAATCAGGGTGCGACGCTACCGTTTCATCCAGGCCGATGTGTTTACCGAAGTGATCTTCGGCGGCAACCCGGTGGCCGTGTTTCCCGAGGCTGACGGCCTGAGCGACGACGAGATGCAGAAGATCGCGCGGGAGATGAACCTCTCCGAGACGACCTTCGTGCTGCCCCCTACCGACCCGCGCGCGGATGTGCGGGTGCGCTTCTTTACTCCATCGGCGGAGCTACCTTTTGCCGGGCATCCCACCATCGGCACGCATGTGGTGCTGGCCAGCCTGGGACGGTACACGATCAGCGGGCCGGTAACGCGCGTCTGGCAGCAGGTTGGCATCGGCACGCTGCCCGTTGACCTGATCACCGACGGGAGCGGCAAGACCAGCCGGGCCGTCATGACGCAGGGCGAAGCCCGGCACGGCGGGGTCTTCAAGGATAGGAAGAAGATGGCGCAGGCGCTGGGCATCGCGCCTGAGGACATCCACCCCGACCTGCCCGCGCAGGTGTTCTCGACCGGGCTGCCGGGGCTGATCATCCCTCTGGCTTCGCTGGACGCCATCCAGCGCGTCAGCCTGAACGTGGGCGTGTTTAACGAGATATGCCGCGCGATGAGCGTCACCGGCGCCGAGGTCTTCACGTTGGAGACGCTCGACAAAGCGCACCACGTGCATGTGCGCAACTTCGACCCGCTTGTGGGGGTCTTCGAAGACCCGGCGACGGGCAGCATGGCCGGGGCGCTGGGAGCGTACCTGCTGGCCAACCAGGTATTTGACTACGAGCCGGAAGCCTCAACGACCCACATGGTCATCGAGCAGGGGTTTGAGATGGGCCGTCCCAGCCTGATCGAGGTTGAGGTGGATATCCGTCAGGGGGCGGTCGCGGAGGTGCGGGTCGGGGGGCAGGTGGTGATCGTGATCACCGGTGAGCTGATGCTGGAGTAGCTTAGCCGGTGCTTGCCTAGTGTTCCTTAAAAGGGGGCGGGCTTCCCATAAATTGTTGCATCACCCGGATGTGCGTCAGGTGGTGGGCGGCTAGACGGTTCCGGCCAGCGGGTATATGATCGGGCGCATCCCATCCTCAACAGCAGAGAGAACCGCTCACGGGGGAGATGCCATGCCCATCGAGTCGATAGAAACGCTCACCCTGGCGCACGCCTCAGCGCTGATCAAACAGCGCACGCTGTCCCCGGTTGAACTAATCGAGGCGTACCTGGCGCGCATCGCCTACCTGAACCCCCGGTTGAATGCCTTCCTGACTGTGCTGGAGCCGAGCGCGCTCCGCGAGGCACGCTACGCGGCTGAAGCCCTGCGGCGCGGTGAGGACTGGGGCACACTGCACGGCATCCCCATCGCCGTCAAAGACCTGATTGATGTAGCCCGTGCCCCGACAACGGCAGGCAGCGACTTCCTGCGGCAGAACGTGGCCGCCGAAGATGCCGAGGTCGTCCGGAGGCTCCGCGCGGCGGGCGCAGTCATCCTCGGCAAGACCCACCTGCACGAGTTCGCCCTCGGTGCGACAACCATCAACCCACACTACGGCCCGGCCCGCAATCCCTGGAACCCTGACCTGAGTCCCGGCGGATCGAGCGGCGGGTCGGCGGCGGCGGTGGCTGCCGGGATGTGTGCGGGCGCGGTGGGCACTGACACGGGGGGATCGGTGCGCCTGCCATCGGCGCTGTGCGGCCTGACCGGCTTGCGCCCTGCCATCGGCCAGATCAGCATGCAGGGCGTCATTCCGATGAGCTGGACCCTTGACACGGTCGGGCCGCTGGCCCGCAGCGCCGAGGACACAGCTATCCTGTTCGATGCGCTGGACGGGCGCGCCGGGCTGCGCTACACCGAGCAACTCTCTACGCCCGTCGCCGGGCTGCGTCTGGGTGTGCCCACCGATTCTTTCTTCTGGGATGAGACAGAGATCGATATCGTCGCAGCGGTGCGGGCTGCTGTCGAGGAGATGGGCGGGCTGGGGGTGCGGGTTCTCGACGTGAACCTGCCTGCCGTAGCGGACGCCCTCCGGGCGGCCCAGATCGTCAGCCTGGCCGACGCCGCCGCTTACCACCGCGAGCGGCTAGCCAACGAGCCGGAGCGGTTCGGCGCGGACGTGCGTGCCCGGCTGGAATGGGGCGCCTCAAACAGCGCCGCTGACTACGCGCAGAGCCTCCAGACGGGCCGCCTGTGGCGGCAGTTCCTGCACGACCTGTTTCGGGGGACGATTGATGTGCTTGCCACGCCGACGACGCCTGTTGCCGCCCACGCAATTGAGGGCAGCCAAGGCGTGGCAGCCGCCAGGAACCTGCTGCGCTTCACGTACCCCTTCAGTCTGAGCGCCCTACCCGCGCTGTCGCTGCCCTGCGGCTTCACCCGCGACGGCCTGCCGGTCGGGCTTCAGCTCGTCGCGCCCGAGGCCGGGCTGCTGCTCAGGCTGGCCCATGCCTACCAGCAGGTGACGGGCTGGCACACCCGTCGTCCCATCCTCTAGTGCGCTCGCTGGTTGACGTGTCCCCTGCTATGCGCGATTTTGACACCCCTGCCGGATGCGGTAGAATCAGCCCGGCAGTGCCCCCATCGTCTAGAGGACCAGGACGTGGCCCTTTCAAGGCCAAGACAGGAGTTCGAATCTCCTTGGGGGCACCAGGTCTAAACCCTGTGCGGCGAATCTGTAGTGGATCCTCACCTGGATCGTCTCGCCCGGTTCGATCTCGACGTGACTGATGAACGTCAAGAGCGCGCGCCGGGCACTTTCTTTATCCTCGTTGCTCTACTCCAGTTCTCATGTGTATCTCAGCATTCGCTCGACGCGCCCTTTCGCCATCTGCTTACCAAACTCGAACTCATCAAGCGCATTGTGGCAGACAACGCCCTGCTCATAGTTCGCCATCTGCGCAGGCCGGGCGCGGGGATGCTATAATCACCGCCATGCTGGAGAATCTGCTAGCCGGGCTGTGGCTGCGCTTTCCGCTGGCGTTGCTTGTGGCGCGGGCGGTGGTCGTGCCGCTCGCGTTTGCCGCGCACGAGTACGCTCACGGCCTCACGGCGGCGCTGCTCGGCGACCCCAGCCCGCGCGAGAGCGGGCGGCTGTCGCTTAACCCCTTCCGGGGGATGTTCGGGCTGGGGCTGCTGGCCGGGTTGCTGATCGGGGTCGGATGGAGCAGCCCGATGCCGATCCGCCCGCACCGGATGAAGGTCGGCGGCTGGTGGGGCGGTCTGCTGGCGGTGCTGGCCGGGCCGGGGGCGACGGTGGGGCTGGCGCTTTTGGGCAGGGAGCTGCTGGAGGCGCTGGCACTCAAGCCGGGGCTGCCGTGGGGGGGCTGGCCGACGCCTGCCGACTTCCTGACCGTGCTGGTGCGGTTCAACCTGACCTACGCGCTGCTCAACCTGCTGCCCCTCTACCCCTTGGACGCCTACCAGGCGATCCGGCTGCTGCTGCCGCTGCGGGCGGCGGCGTGGTGGGAGCGGCAGGCGGGCCGGACGCAGGTCGTGCTGGGCGGGGGACTGCTGGCGCTGCTGATGCTGCCCAGCCCGACGCTGGCGGCGCTGGCGGGGCCGGTAGTGCGCCGGGGGCTGGATGCGCTGCTGGGGTGGTAGGCGGGGGCAGGCCCATCACGAAAAGCGCCGGCTGGGGGCCTCACCCCTGCCAACGCCCTGACGAGCGCCCCTTGGACCGCGAGGGAATGTCTTAGAACTGCGGCGCAACGGGCAGCCCCAGCGCCGTCAGGGCAGCCACGACCAGGGGTGCGATGACCAGCGCGGGCAGGAAGTTGCCCACGCGGATTGGTTTGATCTCCAGCAGGGTGCTGATGCCCAGCCCCATGATCAGCACGCCGCCGGTGGCGGTCATCTCCACGATCATCGCCGCGCTGAGCAGGCTCTGAGCCTGCGCGGCCAGCAAGCTCAGCCCACCCTGATAGACAAATACCACCAGCGCTGAGAAGGCCACCCCGATGCCCAGACTCGACGCAAAGGCCAGCGAAGCAAACCCGTCCATCATGGCCTTGATCGCCAGTAGCCGGTAGTCACCCGTCAACCCGTCCTGAATGGACCCCAGGATGGTCATCGGCCCCACGCAGAACAGCAGGCTAGCCGTCACAAACCCCCGGATGAAGCGGTTGCCGCCCTCCTCGTCTTCACCGGCCCGGTTGAAGCCGGCCTCCAGCCAGCCGCCGACGCGCCTCAGCCCGTCCTCGATGCCCCACCACTCGCCTAGAAGGCCCCCTACCAGCACGGCGCCCAGCACGATGAGGATGTTAGCCGTCTCGAAGGTCATCTGCAGGCCGATGGCCAGCGTTACCAGCCCCAGGCCGCGCAGCACGGTCTCGCGCATGCGCTCGCTGAGGCGGTTGCCGAGCAGCACGCCCAGCGCCGATCCGGCCAGCACGGTAGCGATGTTGATGAGGGTTCCGGTCATGGCGCTCCCTATGTGATGAGGTAGACGGGGCCTTTATACCCGCAGGTGGCCCTCCGAGGCAAGTGGCCGTTGTGCCGCCCATATACCCAC
>FWPU01011476.1_pt1 | contig 12402 bp, 11 predicted proteins | sample 2228361 | NCBI WGS metagenome assembly FWPU01 (sample SAMEA103939777, study PRJEB20133) | metagenome | reverse complement strand
GGTGAAACCCCGCCGCTCGTATCGTATACGCCGCCGCCACGAGCCGCCGGCTTTACGCCGGCGGGGTCCCCCAATGCAAACGCACCGCCGGCTTTATGCCGGCGGGGCATGCAAGCGCACAAGCCGGCCGACACACGACGCCGGCATGCACAGTGGCGGCCCGGCGGGGTGAAACCCCGCCGCTCGTATCGTGTACGCCGCCACCACGAGCCGCTACGAGCCGCCGGCTTTACGCCGGCGGGGTCCCCCAATGCAAACGCACCGCCGGCTTTACGCCGGCGGGGCATGGCAGCCGCACGTCCCAGATTGCAGTCAGTCCAATTCGTCCTCGCGGTACTGTTGGCGGCGGAGTGCCTTGCGTTCGGCCTTGGTAAGCTTGCGGCGAGGGGGGGGAGCCGCCGTGGGCGGCCGCAGTGCGACAGCGTCATGTGCTGTGGCTCGCGCTGCGGCGTGCTCAGGCTGGCGCGAGGCGGGTGGGGGCGCGGCGTGGGGCGCGTCGACGCGGCGTACACCGCCGTCATCCGGCAGGCGTGCCTGGGGAGCGGAGCCGCGATTGGCCGCCTCGACCGGTATGGATTCGCTTGCGGCTTTTCCGGTCGCTCGCGCGGGGAGCAGGCCCTGTGCCTCGAGAATTACGTAGCGGGCGTGCATGGCCATGGCAAGCGCCAAGAACAGGTTGCCCAGCATCTCGCAGCCTTCTTCGACCATCACACCTCGCGCTCCGGTTTCTGGCAGCAGCCAACCGAGATGTACAACGACGGCCGCCGCGTAGCAGCATGCCGTGGCGCCTAAGGCACACAGTGAACTGCGACAGGGTTTCATCTCGAGTACCAAACGTACTCCCAACCAGGAGAGGATGGGCAGATACGCCGCCACCCACCACAAGGAGCCGTCTAGCCCAGGTCGGAATCCGGTAAGCACGACAGCCAGTTCTTTGAACCCTTCGTGTAGGCTGGCGCTTTCGTCAATTGCCAGAATCATCCACCAAGCGGCGGCCCAGGCCCAGATACGGTAACGGGCATGGTAATCGTCAGGTTTATGGCGGCGGATGGACCATACCACTAGCGCGAGCAGGCTGGCGAGCATGAGAATGGTCGATGAGAACCAGGCGCTGAGACTGCCTTCGCTGTCCAGGTCGAAGGCTGCCACCCGGCCGTCCTCAGTCATGGCGGCCAGGTCCGGCATCCAGGCATAGAGCGCCTCTAGTCCGACCACGACCACCAGGCCGGCCAGGAACCAGAGGAGAAAGGCTACTGGGGTCTTTGGAATCAGATCAGAGATGCGCGGCTGCCGCTGGAGGGCTTGAGAGTCAAGTTGCAAGACGAGGTTCTCCTGATGGCTACCCTGCTCGTGGGAGTTGTCTGCGCTTGCTGCCGCTTGCGCAGCACCGGCCGCTAGCATTTGTTCGCGCAAGGCGCGGCGGCGGCGTTCGTTGGGTGATTCACTGTGCAACAGGGGCATCGGCCGGGGCGGGTAATCTTACAGTTAGAGCCTGCTATGCGCAAGACAAACTGGGTAGGCTGTTTCGACGGTTGTCTACATGGCGTGCCCATGGTACGACGCGCACACAACTGGTTTGGGCCGTGCGGTCAAGGGCTGGCGCCGTTGCCCCTTGCGATCGACTTCGGCATTTGCGAGATGCTGCCCTTAACGAGGCCTACACGCAACTTGGGCTGCATTGTGGACCTGGTAAAGTGCAGAAACTGGGAATGATGGGCATGCGGCATGCCTGCGTGAGCGGCACGAGCGGCGGGGTTTCACCCCGCCGGGCCGCAATCATGCGCACCGCCGGCATAAGGCCGGTAGCTCGTTTGCACGCGACCCCACCGGCATAAAGCCGGCGGCTCGTGGCGGCTCGCGCGAGCGGCGGGGGTTTCGCCCCGTCGAATCCCCAAAGAGACGGGCTAGAGAGGCCGCTGCACCAGTCAGGCTATCGTTCGAGACCGCCATTGCACTTGGAGAGATTGTCCGCCCGGCTACAATGCGCACATGGCTATACACTTGCAGCGGCAGATCGCGCAGCTTAAAGAGCGCGTGCTATACGAAGGGGCAATGGTCGAGAGCGCCATCGCCAAGGCGGTTACGGCGCTGGTCAATCGAGACGAGGTACTGGCGCGGCGCGTCTTTGCTGAGGATCTCGAAATCGACCGCATGGAGGTCGAGATCGAAGAAGAGTGCCTGAAAATTCTCGCACTCTACCAGCCTGTGGCCGGCGACCTGCGGTTTGTGGTGGCCGTGCTCAAAATGAACAACGACTTGGAGCGCATGGGCGACCTGGCCAAGAACATCGCCAAGCGGGTCGTGTACCTCTCACGCTCGGAACCGCTCGACTTGCAGATCGACTTCCGGCCCATGGCAGCCAAGGCACAGGACATGGTTAAACGCAGCCTCGATGCCCTGGTGAATGCCGACGTCTCCCTGGCCAACCAGGTACGCCAAGACGATGACGCGCTCGACGAAATGCGGCGCGAAATCCACGAGCGGCTGCGCGCGGCGATCCGGGCCAACCCCAACCAGGTCGATACGCTGCTCAAGCTCTACTCCGTCGCAAAGCACCTGGAACGCTTGGGCGACATGGCCACGAACATCGCCGAAGACGTGATCTACATGGTCGAGGGCGAGATCGTGCGCCACCAAGAAGCAGACTAGGCCGGCGCGATCAAGGCGGCTGGCTCCTTCACCCCACTGTGCCCTTTCGCCGCCGGGCTGCCTTGCCCGCGTGCGGCGCACGGGCCTGCGCCGCCGCAGGCAGCGGCGACGCCCCCCCCATCATCACACACCGCACCAACTGTGGCGGCAGAAACGATGCGCAGCCAATGAGCATTACCAGCCCAAAGGTAACCATCCCCATCCCCAGGGCGATGCCAAGATGTAGCGGCACAGCAAACGCCAGCACCAGCGGCCGCAACATACGGTGCCAGACCAGCACGCAGAAGAACAGCTCCCACCACACGGTCGCCTGGGTCAGCAGTGCCACCAACCACGGGGTGTGGCACATCCACGTCAGATCGAGCGTCTGATACTCCAGGTTGGCGATCGCGCCCCACAGGGCGGTGCCGGCCCACCAGCTCTGACCTTGGAGCTTAGAGATGCCCGCGAAAAAATAGATCACGCACATGTGCACCTGAATCAGTCGTACCGAGAGGTTGGCGCCCGTGCTCGCCGCAGCCGGCGGCAGCGGCCTGCCGGCACGCCAGCGTGCAATCAGCCGATCCATAGACCACGCCGCGCCGCATGGTCCCAGCATCAAGTACATGGACAGCATGGCATTGATCTGATCGAGCCCGAACAAAGCCCCGGGCACACGGTGCGCATACGCCACGGTGCACAGCCACGAGAGGAGAGCCGTCACGCGCGAGAACAGGCCCAGAGCGAACATCGCCATCACCACCAGCGTGGCAGCATGCAGCCACCAGAGCGCGCTGGGCGAAGAAACGTGCCAGAACCAGCTCCAGGGCGGGGTACCGCGGTACAACGCGCGGGCCGCTTCAGGATTTACCCACGAGTGCGGTCCAAAAAAGTCTGCAAGGCCAAGCGACCAGACGGCATGCGTGTAGAGCAGCATGCTACCCGCCAATGCACGTATCAGGCCAAGCGTGGCCGGGTCGGACGGTGTGAACCAGAAGCGGTTCCAGCCGGCCGCGAACCAACGCACTAGTTCCCGCAGATAACCGCGCAGCATGACCTACCCCTTGCGCCGCCTAAAGGTGCCAAGCTTGCGGCTGCGATACAGGCTGGGATCGTCCAACCGCAGGCCCTGCTGCACCTGCTCAGGGTTGGGCAGGGCGTGCTCGATCAGCTCCAACGTCACCGAGTCGGCGTCGAGCTTGTGCAACAGGTGTTCGGCGAACGAGCGTGCGAGCAGCCGTTGCAGGTCTGAGTTCGGCAAGTCCTCCCAGGGAGTCTCGGGGTCCCAGGCTGGATCGGGCTGGCCTGCCAAGAATTCGCTGAGCATGAAGTGCCGATGGTAGAACAGCCTGGGCCAGTGCCGCTGTCGATCGGGCAACAGGCCCTCTCGGCGCGAGCCATCGGCGAGCACAGCCGTCCAGCGCACCAGGTGGCTCGGCCCCGGATCGGGGGCGAAGAACTTGTAGGCGTTATCGAGATAGGCCGCTTCGATGTAGGGAGAGTACACCCTGCGCAGGTAGTCGGCCAGCAATGCGGGGGGCAGAGAAAGCGGGCCCACGAGAATGCCCAACAGGTGGAACGCCAGCACGGCGCTTGCGGCGACGCGCACTTTGCGGCCCCAGGTGGGGGGCGGCACAGTTGCAGCGTCGTTTGCAGCGTCGTTTGAAGGGTCGCTTGGTGCAGAGCCTGGGGTGGGGGCCATGGCAGTGTTATCGACCCGGGCACCCCATTTTGCATAGCCTCGTCCAGGCGATGCCAGTAGGGCGAGGTCGGCTGGTTTTCGCGTGCAGGCTGCCAGCACCGGCGATGCGGGGAGCGCGGGCAACACCAGCAAAGAAAACCGCCCAGGAGACACACTCCTGGGCGGGGAGATGGCATTTCGACTCGGGTTCAGGCAAGGCCCGACACGTCGGCTGATGTTCTGAGCGTGATTGCTCGCACACCATGCGCCGGCTTGTGAACAAGGCCGATGACTGGAGTCCCGAGCTGATCTGGGCTCCAAGGCCTGCGTTCTGCTGCCGGGCTTATCCGCTGGCAGCCACGGCGGGCACAGTGGGATCGATCATGATCTCACGGCTCTCTCCGGCCTTGAGGGTGATCTTCTCTTCCTTGGTCAGGATTTGGCCATTGCGCTCGACCTCGACGCGGATGGGGTAGTTGGCCCACTCCTCGCCCTCGGCCAGACGCGTGGTGGTGAACTCGCGCTGCTCGCCGCTAGAGGCGGTCGGCGTGCCCGCCAGCGTCACCTTCGCGTCGGCAGGAACGCGCAAGATAAGCGTCGTACGCACGACCTCGCTCGGTTCCTGGAAGTCGAATTGCAACTCTGCGGAACTGCCTGCCTCGAGCTGCACGATCTTCGTTTGCCGTGCGATACGGCCGCCCTGGTCGTACTCGGCACGCACCTCGTAGGTGTACAAATGGCCGGGCTGAAGGCCCCGCGAAATGTAACGGCGCAGCTCTCCGGTGCTCATCGTGGGGCGATCGTTCACAAAAATCCGTGCCGCAGCCGGAACCATCACGATGATCTGTGCGGCATCGCTGCCGTAGAAGCTGCTATCGCTCGGAGCCGGCGCCTCGGGCTTGTCTCCCTGCTCACCCTCTGTTCCCTGGCCTTCAGCAGGCTGCTGGCCCTCGGGAACCACCACACCGCCTACGGAGCCGTGGCTGCCGTAGCCGTACGAATAGTAGACAACGCCCCCACTGGAGCCATGCGACCCGAAGCTGCCGTAAGAGCCATAGGACCCGTACGACCCGTAGGAGCCATACGAACCAAACCAGGCCGCGCGATGCCAGCGGCGGTAGGCACGCCAGTAGCGCCCGCCGCCGACGGAGCCCCAGCTCCCGTACGAACCCCAGCTTCCGTACGAACCCCAACTTCCGTACGATCCACCGCTTGAGTGGCCCCACCAGAAGCCGTGCGCATCTGGCGGCTCAATAGCCCACAGACCGCAGGCCACGGCAGCTCCCAGCAGGAGCTTCATAACACTTCCTCGCGACATAACTTCGTGCTCCTCATCGCTCCCAATTGAATATGCTCGGTTACCCACCAAACATACCAACCGTAGCACGCAATTCAAGCAGATTGCGTAAATTTTCCCGATCACAGAAGCTGGGATAGATTCGAAAAATGCTCCGCCCTGGCAAGCAGGCAATGCCCGTGGCGGCCCGGCGGGGTGAAACCCCGCCGCTCGTGACACACGACGCCGGCATGCACAGTGGCGGCCCGGCGGGGTGAAACCCCGCCGCTCGTTGTTGGCTGCATTTGCTCACAACTAACCGTTGTCGAAGAGCGTTTTGCGGCGGTACGGCAAAACCTCGCCTTGCAGCAGCGAGACAACTCTGCCAGACTTGGGGCCTCTACCGGGCTGGGAACACGGGCAAACGCTACGGTGCAAGCACGTTGCGCTCGGCACGATGGGCCTTCGTGTGGTGGAGCTTGCGTAGTGGGGCTGCGTTCGGCGGTTCATAGTGTGGCGGGCGATGTCGAGGGCGTGGGCAACAGGTAGTGGAATCGGTCCAATATGCGGGCTGGCGGTCTTGTGCGTGGCCGGTTGCGTGGGGCCGCCGCCAATACCGCAGGTTTATCAGAATCCGCTGGCCATTCCGCACGCAGACCGCGACCTGGTCTGGGACCAGGTTGTAGACGTGGTAGACAACTACTTTGACGTGGAGCGCGAAGATCGCGTGCGGTTGGAAGGAAATGTGCTCACAGTGGGCCGGATCGATACGGTACCGGAGCCTGGCAGCACGTTTCTGGAGATTTTCAGGGGAGATTCGGCCACGCCATACGAGAAGCTGGAGAGCACGCTGCAATCGATTCGGCGGCGGGCGCTCGTGCAGGTGGTACCTACTGAGAACGGCTTTCTGGTCGATGTGGCGGTATACAAAGAGTTGGAAGACGTGCCCCAGCCCGAGCTGGCCACAGCCGGTCGTGCCACGCTGCGGCACGATACGTCCAATCGGCGCAACGTTCCTTATTCCGGCGAGCAGCCGATTGCGCAGGGCTGGATCCCTCTGGGCCGCGATCCAGCCCTGGAACAACGCATGTTGCACGAGATCTATTTGCGTGTAGGCCGTCCTCCGGTGTGGCCGCCCGGCTGGCGAGCGTGGCGCAGGTGATCAGGTGCCTGTGGTGCCTTCGGCGGAAGGCACTGTGTGCGGGCGGGGTCGCCGCAGAGGTGCGACGATCATAGCCCGGCTAGTTCGCAAAGCGTGGCGGCGACCACGGGCTGCGGGCAGCTCCAGACCAGGAAGAACAGCGCTTCGCGGCAGTAGCGGCCAGCCGGGTGGCCCTCGATGTAACCACTGCCCTTGGATGCCGCCAAGAGGGCCTGCGCACTGCGCAGGGCAAGGCTGTTCGCCGCGGCGCGCAGGGCATCTGGCGTACACGGCGCCTGGCCAGACGCCAACGCGAGCAAGTCTTGCTCGGCCTGGGCATAGTCTGCCTCGAGGGCCTGCCAGGCGGGCGCCAGCTCGGGCCGCGCGTTGGCCTCGGCCTGGAGAAGAGAGAGTGCCCCACGCGCATGCCCCAGAGCCAGGGCCGACGTATGAATGCTGCCAGTACCCGCTTTCCCGCGTTGCGAAAACAGGTCCGGCGCCGGCCCAGCCAGCACCCAATCGTCTTGCAAGTAAACGTTGTCGAACCGCACGGGGCCCGTATACGTGGCTGAAAGTGCAACCATCCGCAGCGGTGCTTCGACATAGATTCCCTGGGTGCGTGTGGGCACCAGCAGCAACACCTGCTGTCCGTCCGGGCAGGCGGCGCCCACCACCAGTACTTCGGCCTGTGCGCCGCCACTGACCCACGGAATCTGTCCGTTGAGTTCGAACCCGCCTGGCTGCGGTGCCGCCTCGAGCATGGGGCGTGCCAGGTGGCGGCGGCTGGTGGTCAGGTGCGCAATGCCCACAGCGCCGAAAACCTGCCCGCTGGCCAGCGGCTCCAGATAACGATCGCGCAGTCCATGGTTGGGGCTGTCCAGCAGGCGTCGCAGGCACCCCGCCGGCTGGGTTGCCAGGAACGTGGTGGTCAGGCAGCTTGCTGCCAGCTTGAGCAGGCCGCGTACCAGGTCGGCTTCAGACCAGCCCAGTCCGCCATGCTCGCGCGGCAGTCCCCAGCGGTACACGCCCTGCTCTGCACACGCGGCCAATTGTGCCGCCGGCCAGAGGCACGCCCCGTCCACCTCGGCGGCATGGCTTTGCAGCAATCGGCAGAGAGCCGCCAGCCTGGGATCGTCGGGAGAGGCGATCATTCAGCTTACCAATCCCTTGGTAACCATCATGAACACATCTTCCAGTGTCGGATCCTTCTCGGCAAAGGCAGCGAGCCGCACGCCTCGCTGGACAAGCCGCTCCAACAGATCGGCAATCTGCCCGTCGTCCGCCGCCAGCTCCGCTGTGATGTGATGGTCCTCGATCTGCACGCTCTGCGTCTCCGGCAAACTGCGGATGACCGACAGCGCCTCTTCTAATTTCTCCAACACGCGCAGCTCCAGCACGCGGTTCTTGCGTATCTTGCGGTACACCTCTTCGATCGGCCCACTGAGCAGCAACTGCCCACGCTCGATGATGCCGATCGACGTACAGCAGTCCGCCAGCTCCGTCAGAATGTGGCTGGAAATCAAGATCGTCTTGCCCATCCTCCGCAGTTCTTTCAACAGCGCCTTGACCTCCAAGCGCGCACGCGGGTCCAGCCCGCTGGAAGGCTCGTCGAGAATCAATACCGGAGGGTCGTGCACTAGCGTCTTGGCCAGGCACAACCGCTGCTTCATGCCGCGAGATAGGCCGTTGACAAAATCATCTCGCTTGTGCGTCAGATCCAGCAGCTCCAGCACGTCGGAGATCACCTGCTTGCGGCGGGCACGCGGGATCTGATACGCCACCGCGAAAAAGTCCAAAAACTCCCAAACCTTCATCCCGTCGTACACGCCGAAATTGTCCGGCATGTAGCCCACGCTGCGCCGCACGTCCAGCGGCTGCCGAGTGACGCTGTACCCGTTGACAATCCCCTCGCCGTACGATGCCCGCAGCAGCGTCGCCAAGAAGCGGATCGTCGTGCTCTTGCCCGCACCGTTCGGACCGATGAAGCCGTACATCTCGCCCGCTTCTATCTTCAAGTTCAACCGCTCCACAGCGGTGAACTCTCCGTATTTCTTGCCGAAGTCGATCAGTTCTATCATGGGCAACTGCTGCTTGCCGACGAACAGGCCGCGGCGCCCCGACGCCGCTCATGGAGAATCTTCATCCTGCACGATCACGTCTGGGATGCCGCTCGCATCGGGCTGGGGAGCCGGCAGATCAGGGGGCCGCAAGTGGGCAATCACAAAGCTGATCTTCCGGCTGCGGGCCGTGGGGACGACCGTAAGACCTGGCACGCCATCCTCGACCCAAGCGATCAGCCGCAGTTCCCCGGCGGGCACGTCTTTTTCGGCTTGCAGATACAAGTTACGAAGGTTCAGCGCGCCGCGCGGCGGCGAGAACTGCGTCGCCTCGTGCTCCTCCAGACGTTCCGACCACAAACCCGAGACGCCTCGCGCGAGCGATTCCCGCTCGCTGCCGGCCTGCGCGGCGTCTTGCTTGGCCAGGGGGGGGTGATCGGGAACTTCGTACCGGTCCAACCTCGGTTCCAGCACTACCTCCACGCTCTGGCCGCGCCGCACCGTGCCCAGCCAGGCCGCCTCGTCGGCCGAGACAATCCCAGCGCCTCGCAGAACCAAGCCGGTACGGTTGGTGAGCCATATGCTGCCATCGGCACGCCGATCCAGCACCAGCGGGCCGTCTAGCTCGAACATCTGCTCGCAATGCACGAGTTCGGCACTGTTGCTGAACACGTCCAGCCCGCTAAGACGCACCTCGCTCACGTTCTGCTCGGCACCGGCCTCCCGCGCACGTCGCAAGGTCACGTCGCTTGTACCCTGCGTTACGGCCCGGCCCCGTCCCGACCCACGTGCGGCCGGCAATGCCAGGGCCGTGGGCTCGTCGAACCGCAACTCGTACCGCGTACCCAGCGAGCTGTACAAGGCCAGGTAGCGGGTCACGTGCGCGCGAGGATACTCGCCTTGCAGCTCGATCACATCCAGCTCGGTCTGCGAACGATCGAACCCGATGTTCACCTGCGCCAGGCGAACCACGGCCACCCCCCCGAGCAAGGCAATCACGGGCACAGCACCCCAGGCCCACTCGACACGTCCCACCAGCTTGAAAAACATCCAGTTGAAGCCCACCAATACCGCCAAATAAATGCCCAAGAACCACAGAACGAAAGAAGCCTCTGGTACCTCGATGCCGGCGGCCTCCGTCACAATCCAACGAGCCAGCTTGCTGGCCGCGCTGAAGTCGTTCCAACCCGCCACGCCCGCACCATAGGGCGGCCCCTCGTCTGGCTGCCCACCTAAACCATATGGACTCTCCTCACGCGGCTGGCTAGGAACCTCGGTATAAATCTCACTGGGGAACCGCCCCGGCACCAATTCGCTGTCGCGCGTGTAGTAGCTGAGCCGCGATACGGACCGAGGATCCCATGCGGGCCGTCCGACCCAAGAAACGGCAAACACCCCTTCACTCAACAGATGGAAGAACCGCGGAAAGCGCCGCAGCAGAAAAGCGTTGAACAACACGTCGGTCTGCTTCCAATCCACCAGCTCGCGCTGGCTCAGGCGAAAGGCAGAAACGACCACACGCCCCGCGCCTGCCCTGCGCTCGACCAGCAGCGGCTCTCCCTGCGGCGTTTGCAGCGTGACTTCCGCCCCCGCGACGGGCTCGAGCCGCACGCCCGTCCAAGGCCGCCGCATCGTCAGCCGGGGGTGATCGTATAGCCACCGCTCTTCGTGCAGGGTAGCCAAAGCGTTTTCGGGAAGCGTCCAAGTGCCGGCGCCGCCCGCAGGCAAATACGGCTCCAGAAAACTGCCGCGCAAGAGGTCGAGCGATTCCGGCCCGCTTACCAGCAACTGCCCCCCCCAATGCAGCCAATCGAGGAGCGCAGTTTGCTGGCTCCGGTCCAGCTTGGCGGGGTCGAGATTGTCCCAGAGCACATAGGCAATCGCAGTCCATTCCAGACTTGTGGCGGGGAGCGGCGCCCGCCGCTCGATCGTCGGCAAGACCACCTGGTAGTGGCGCACGAGGTTCGCTTCCGTCCAGTCTCGTCCGGGCGACAAGACACAAGGCAGGCGGTTGAGGAACTGGTAGCTCGATGGACTGCGGGCCAGGACCACGAAGAAGAACTGGTGCGCCGGCATGCGTACCAGCGGGCTCATGTCTTCTAACACGGAGGAGCCGCGAGGGTTGAGGACGCTGAGCCGGGTGCGTGCCAAACCCGATTGTGCAGGGAGGAAGACGGGCAGCTCGATGTTGCGTTTCTGCCCCTTGGGCAGCACCAGCGGGCGCTCGATGTGCAGGCAGAAGCGCGTGTCGGCCAGTGGCAGGGGCCGTCCGCCTGAGTCCGCCAACTCGCTAGCCAGCTCGCCGCGAAACTCGAAGTTGTTGGCCCTGAGCGTGATCGCCCCCGTCGTCCAGTGGCCGGGCTTGACGAATACATCGCTCCGCCCGGCCTGGCTGGGATGGGTGACAAACTTCAACGATTCGAAATCGGGCTTCGGCTTGGCCTTCTTGGCCAGCTTCTTTCTTTTTCTCCTCGACTTTGCTTGTTCGCCCGTTGCCTGCTGGGCCGTTGCCTGTTGGCCCTTCGCTTTCTGGCCCTTGGTCTGCGTGGACCGCGGCAGAATGTTGCATCCGCCACAGCCTGGCAAGACCAACCCCAGGGCCAGACACAACGTCAGGGCCATCCACCAGGGCGGCAAGCGGCTGCGCCCACTTTCAGAGATCGATGGCTTTGCCGTTCGCATCAGCCTGAGTTTACGCCGCTGATTGCCCTTAGAAAAGCCTCGTACGCCTCGGGGGTATCTAGGTCGGCCAGCACCGAGGCATCAGCGGCCGGCACCTCGCGCACCGGGCCCGCCCGCACCAAGGCATCGATTCCCACGCCGGCTGGCAGCTCCGCCACCGCCTCGGCCAGCCGCCAGGAGAAGTAAACGGGGTGCCCCCGCCTGCCGTTCCAGGTGGGAACCAGGATCTCGGGCCCCCCTTGCCGGCGCGCCGCCAACACGCCTTGAATAGCCCCACAGCTCAAACCGGCCATGTCGGCCGGCGCCAGCAGCCAGCCGTCTTCAACATGGGGCATGTACACGCGCCGCAGCTCGTCCAACGCGCAGCAGACGCTGGCTCGCATGTCCGGCGGAGGCGGCTGTGCAACCACCACGTGCGCTCCGCAGCGGCGGCAGACCTCGGCCAACGCCCCATCTTGCGGATGCACCACCACAACCACCACCGGCATGCACGCACGCCACGTTTCCAAGACGCGCTCGATCACCGTACCGCTTCCTGCTGGCAGCAGGAGCTTGGGCTGGCCCATACGGCGGCTGCGCCCCGCCGCCGGCAACACGCCAAACACGCGGGCCTGTGGCGCTGGCTCGCCGCCATCCGCCATCTTGCTGACCTTTTGCTGCCGCGAACCGCTCATTGCCAGGGCAACCTCGCACTCAGAAAACGCCGCCATTCCCACCGCGACCACGATTCCCTGCAAACCTTTGTACCGGCGAAGAACGATCGCGTCACGCTGCCCACCGCTGCGGCCAGCAATCCGCGTCGCGCCGCCTGTGCGCCGTAGAGCAAGGGTCCCCGCTCCGTAGAGCAAGCGTCCTCGCTCCGTAGAGCAAGCGTCCTCGCTTGCTCAGGCAGGCCGAACACCGCTGCCAACGTGCACAAGCGGGACGCTTATGCTAC
>FWPU01011474.1_pt1 | contig 12409 bp, 9 predicted proteins | sample 2228361 | NCBI WGS metagenome assembly FWPU01 (sample SAMEA103939777, study PRJEB20133) | metagenome | reverse complement strand
AGTGGCACACGGGGGGTGCTGTGGCGGGGCAAACGTGGTTAGCGCGCCGCACTGCTTGACGCGATGCGTCAAGCAGTGGCACACGGGGGGTGCTGCCGCTGGGCGAAACGTGGTTAACAGGGCGCACTGCTTGACGCTGTGCATCAAGCAGTGGCACACGGGGGTTTCGACCAGTTCTCCTTTTAATATGGCCTCACACCTGACATTGACCCCTTTCCAGGTTTCACTAGAATGCCCCGTCGCCGCGCATGTATGCAATGGGCGTGAAGGGTGCGCGGCAGCAGCCACATGAACCAGACAGCAAGTACGTCTCAACCTGGCGCGGCGGGCCAGCCCGGCATGCACGAGGCTGCCCGGCGAGAGAAGCTGCGCAAGCTGGTCGAGCTAGGGTACGACCCCTGGGGCGGCCGCTTCGACAACCACCAGCCTATCGCCGAGATTCGCAGCCGCGAGGCGGAGGTCGAGCGCGTCGAGCCGGCTGGGGGCGAGGCCCAGGCGGTGGAACGGGGACCGCGTGTGCGCGCGGCCGGCCGCATCGTTTTGCAGCGCAAGGCCGGCAAGCTGGTGTTCTTAGACTTGCGAGACTGGACCGGGCGCATCCAGGTCCTCATCGGTCGGCGGCAGGTGGGCGAGGCAAACTGGGCGCTGTCGGAGTGTTTCGACCTGGGCGACATCGTCGGCGTCGAGGGAGAACTCAAGCACACGAACACCGGCGAGCTGACCATCTTCGCTGAGCAGCTCGTGTTTCTTACCAAGTCGCTCTCGCCTCATCCCGACAAACACCACGGCCTGACCGATCCCGAGCTGCGGCAGCGGCTGCGCTACCTCGACCTGCTATATACCGAGGGCGTGTGGGAGCGTTTTCGCCGCCGCACGCAAATTGTACACTCCATACGGCAAACGATGGCCCGCCGCGGGTTTGTGGAGGTCGAGGGGCCCACGCTGCACGCCATTGCCGGGGGAGCAGCGGCCCGGCCGTTTATTACGCACCTGAACGCGCTGGACATCGACCTCTACTTGCGCATCGCCCTGGAGCTGCACCTCAAGCGGTTGCTGGTGGGCGGCATCGAGCGGGTGTACGAGCTGGGGCGGGTTTACCGCAACGAGGGGATCAGTCCGCGCCACAACCCCGAGTTCACCATGCTCGAGGCCTACCAGGCCTATGGCGACTACCACACCATGATCGATCTCACAGAGGAGCTGGTGTGTGCTGCATTGGAAGCCACGGGTCAGGGGCCGCGCGTTTCTTGGGGGGACGCGGTGTTGGATTTCACCCCCCCCTTTGCTCGCCGCACGTACGACGAGCTGTTTGCCGAGCATACGGGGGTGCGGCCCGACGATGTAGAGGGCGTGCGTGCCTGCGCAGAAAAGCTGGGGATGAACACGGCGGGCAAGCATGCAGACGTGATCAAAAGCGAGGTGTTCGAAGAGTTGGTCGAGCCGCGGCTGGCCGGGCCGGTATTCGTGCTCGACTACCCGGCCAGCATTTGCCCGCTTACCAAGCGCAAGCGCGGCCGGCCGGAGGTGGCGGAGCGCTTCGAGCTGTTTGTGCAGGGGATGGAGCTTGCCAACGCCTATACGGAGCTGAACGATCCGGACTTGCAAGAGGAGTTGTTTCGCACGCAGCTTGCGGGGCTCAAGGAGGAGGATTCGATGGCGCGGATGGACCATGATTTTCTGCGGGCGTTGCGGTACGGTATGCCGCCGGCCGGCGGGCTGGGGGTCGGCATTGACCGGTTGGTGATGTTGCTGACGGGCGCGCAATCGATTCGCGAGGTGATTTTGTTTCCCTTGTTGCGGCCTGAGTAAGCGGGCCCGTGCCGGCGTACGGCCTGCGGCGAATAGCGGCCAGCGGCGGGTGAGGCGGCAGCAGGGCCAATCGCCCGGGCTGAGGAAGCCAGCGGGGCAACGGGTTGCCCGGGCAGACCGAGACCAAGGGTGGAAGGAGCCACGACGTGTACAAGTACTTGCTCTGCTGGCGGTACCTCCGGTCGCGGTACATTGCCCTAGCGTCGATCGTGAGCGTGACGCTTGGTGTGGCCACCATGATCGTGGTCAATGCGGTGATGGCGGGTTTTGCCCGCGAGATGCAGCAGCGGCTGCACAATATTCTTTCCGACGTGGTGCTGGAGTCGCACAGCCTGGAGGGCTTTCGCGATCCCGAGTGGCACATGGAGCTGATGCAGCGGTCGGCGGGAGACGACATCGAACGCATGGTGGCGGCGGTGCATGTACCTGCGATGCTGAGCTTTCAATACTCGGGGCGGGGAGAGTGGATCACGCGGCCGGTGACGCTGATCGGCATCGACGACGAGGCGCCGGACCAGGCGGCGGAGTTCCGCCAGTATTTGCAGCATCCCAAGAACCGGGAGCGGTTTTCGTTCCGGCTGCGCAATGGGGGGTACGACGACTTCGATCACCAGGCCGGGGAGCGCGGCGCGCCGCGGCCGGAGATGCGCCACGCAGGCTGGGCGCATCGCCGCCGCATGGCCGACCTGCGCCGTGCCGCGGCGCAGATCGAACGGCATGTTCCGCCGATTTCGCCCGTGGAAGGCGACGACGAGGGCGGGAACGCTGGCGCCGCAGGCGGCGATGAGCGGGAAGAGGCCGATGGGGCAGCCCTGGACGCAGTTCCGCTCGATGCGCCGGCATCTGAAGAAGAAGCTGGCGAGGCGCGTGGCAGGGAGGCTCGCGGCGGGCGTCGAGCGGTGCCGCGCACAGCCGGCTCTTCCGATCCGTTTGCGCGTGGGGGCGTGAAGACCACGTTCGATCCCCGCACGCAGCAGCATACCGGCCTGGTGATGGGCATCGGCCTGGCAAGCTTCAGGCTCGACGGTACCGACCGCTTCTTGCTGCTGCCGGGAGACGACGTGCGGCTTACCTTTCCCACGGCCGGCACGCCGCCCCGCGCCGTGGACGACACCTTTACCATCGTGGACTTCTACGAAAGCAAGATGAGCGAGTACGACTCTACCCTGGTGTTCGTACCGCTGCGCAAGCTGCAAGAACTGCGCGGCATGATCGAGCCGGAGACGGGCGTCGGTTATGCCACCAGCATTCAGATCAAGCTCAAGCCGGGGCGGGATCTGAATCGGGTGCGAGACAAGCTGCGCGAACTGTTTCCGCCGCAGCTTTACTCGGTGAGCACCTGGCGAGATAAGCAGGGAGCGTTGTTGGCCGCAGTGCACATGGAGACGGCGATTCTGAACGTATTGCTGTTTCTGATCATTGCGGTGGCCGGCTTTGGCATTCTGGCGATTTTCTTCATGATCGTGGTGGAGAAGACTCGAGACATTGGCATTCTCAAGTCGCTGGGTGCAAGTGGGCGGGGAATCATGGGCATATTCTTGTTCTACGGCATGTTGCTCGGACTGGTGGGCGCCGGCGTGGGCATGGTGTTGGGGCTGTTGTTCACGGCGAACATCAACACCATTGCAGACTGGTTGGGGCGGCTGACGGGCCGGCCGGTGTTCGACCCGGATATTTACTACTTCTACGAAATCCCCGCCATGGTCGAGTGGCCGACGGTAACCTGGATCGTCCTGGGCGCCTTGGGAATTGCCGCGCTGGCCAGCGTGTTGCCGGCGCGGCGGGCCGCGCGCTTACACCCGGTGGAGGCACTGCGTTATGAATGAAGCTGTGCGAGGTTCTCGAGGGGCCGTGGCCGCAGGACAAGCCAAGGGTGCGGCCCACGTGCGGCCTGCGGGCCGTGCCGCCTCGGGCCGCCGGGTGCAGCTCGAGGCACGCGGGCTGAAAAAATCGTACTTCAAGGCGGGGCACGAAATCCCCGTATTGCGCGGCGTGGACCTTGCGGTCGAACAGGGTGAGTTCCTCGCCGTCATCGGCCAGAGCGGCTCGGGCAAAAGCACGCTGTTGCACCTGCTGGCAACGCTCGATGCCGCTGACGCCGGAGAGGTCTGGCTGGAGGGCGCCCGTATCGACAACCTCCCGCGCAGCCGCAGAGACGTGCTGCGCAACCGCAAGCTGGGCATGATCTTCCAGTTCTATCATCTGCTGCCAGAGCTGACGGCCCTGGAAAACGTCTTGGCCCCCCTGATGATCTGCGAGAGCGCCTGGGGCTGGCTGCGCCGCCGCCGCACACACCACCAGCACGCACGCCGCCTGCTGGAGCAGGTGGGCCTCGGCCGCCGCTGGCAGCACCGCCCACGCGAACTCTCCGGGGGCGAAATGCAACGCACGGCCATCGCCCGCGCTCTGGCCCCAGACCCCACGGTATTGTTGGCAGACGAGCCCACCGGAAACCTCGACCAGCACACGGGAGCAGAGATCATGCAGCTCTTGCGATCCTTGAACCGCCAGCATGGGCTGACTATAGTCATGGTCACCCACGACCTGGCCAATGCCCAGCAGGCCCACCGCGTAGTGCGGCTGGTCGAAGGGCGGATCGAGTCTGCTTGAATGTCTCTGAAGGTCTACATCAACGGCCGGCTTTACGATAAGGCGGACGCCAAGATCAGCGTCTACGACCACGGTCTGCTCTACGGAGATGGCGTGTTCGAAGGCATCCGCAGCTACGGCGGCCGGGTATTCCGCCTCGAACAGCACCTGGAGCGTCTGTGGGAGTCTGCCCAGGCCATCCGCCTGGAGATCCCCATGACCCGGCAGGACATGGCCGACGCGGTGTACCAAACCTTGCGGGCCAACGGCATCGAAGACGGCTACATCCGCCTGGTGGTCACACGCGGTGCCGGCACGCTCGGGCTGGATCCCAACCGCACGTCCGATCCGCAGGTGATCATTATTACCGACCATATCTCGCTCTACCCCCGCGAGCTGTACGAACGCGGGTTGGAACTGGTGACCGTGGCAACGCTGCGCAATCACCCGGCGTCGCTCAGCCCGCGCATCAAGTCTCTCAACTATCTCAACAACATCTTGGCCAAGCTCGAGGGGTTGCAGGCGGGGTGCAGCGAGGCGCTCATGCTCAACGTCAAGGGCGAGGTAGCCGAGTGCACCGGAGACAACATTTTTCTGGTGCGCGCCGGAGCGCTCTACACCCCGCCGCTCGACGCGGGCATTCTTGCCGGCATTACACGCGGCGTGGTGATCGAGCTGGCCGCAGAGGCCGGCATACCCGTGCACGAGGTGCCCCTATTGCGGCACGACGTGTACGTGGCCCAGGAGTGTTTCCTCACCGGCACCGCGGCCGAAATCATCCCCGTGGTGAAAGTAGACCAGCGCACCATCGGCAACGGCTCGCCGGGACCGATCACACGCTCTCTGATGGAGCGATTCCGCCAGCTCACGCGCGCAGGGTGAACGACTCGGCTTTTCCGCTGCCGCACGGGCATGCTGCCGGAGAAGAGCCCTGCCGCCAGGCTCAAACGCGCAGAGGCGCACGCCAATCGGAACCGGCTTTCGCCCGGCCCATTGGAAGCAGGTTGTCGACACAGACGCGCATGCGAGGAGAAACCGATGCTTCGACCGCAAGCTTTTGTTTGGGGCGCACGCTCAGGATGCCCTGGGGGACCGGCGGCATCTACGGCATGCATGCGAGCGCACCCTGCCCTGGGCCCGCAGGCCCAGCGCTTCGCCAGGAGCGGAACGGGCCTTCTCTGCCCGGCGCTGCTGCTGGTGGCAGCGCTTGCCGCCCTGAGCGCTCGCGCCGACGATTGGCCGCAGTGGCGCGGCCCCAATCGCGACGGCGTGTGGAGCGAACAAGGGGTGATCGAACGTTTTGCAACGCGCGCGTTGCAGCCGCGCTGGCGTGCTGCCATCGGGCCGGGGTACAGCGGGCCCACCGTGGCACTCGGCCGCGTGTTCGTGACCGACCGGCAGCGCGAGCCGAAGCAGGTCGAGCGGGTACACTGTTTCGACGCGGCCACGGGCGAGCGGTTATGGACGCACGCGTACGATTGCACCTACGTGGGCGTGGGCTACGAGGCCGGGCCGCGGGCCAGCGTGAGTATCGACAGCGGCCTGGCCTACGCACTGGGGGCCATGGGGCACCTGGTCGTGCTCGAGGCACAGACCGGCCGGTTGGTATGGCAGCGCGACCTGAATCGAGAGTATCGCATTCGCATGCCCATCTGGGGCATTGCCGCCTCTCCGCTGGTCGATGGCGAGCTGGTGATCGTTCAGATCGGAGGCGAAGGGGCTTGCCTGGCGGCCTTCGACAAGCGCACGGGCGCAGAGCGTTGGCGGGCGCTGGACGACGAGGCATCTTACAGCGCGCCCATCATCATCGAGCAAGCAGGCAAGCGCGTGCTGATATGCTGGACGGGCGACCACGTGGCTGCTCTCGACCCGGCCACCGGCAACGTGTACTGGAAATACCCCTTCAAGCCCACTCGTATGGTGATCGGTATTGCCACGCCTGTTGTGGACCGCAATCGGTTGTTCGTCACGTCGTTTTACGACGGTTCGCTGATGCTCCAGCTTGCCAGCGAAGAGCTTGCAGCTATGCCAATCTGGCAGCGCCGCGGCCCCGACGAGCAACACACAGACGCACTGCATTCGATCATCAGCACGCCGCTGCTCTTGGGAGAGCACGTGTACGGCGTCGATAGCTACGGAGAGCTGCGCTGCCTCGATGCACGTACCGGCGATCGCATCTGGGAGAGCCTCGAGGCCACGCCCCGCGCCCGCTGGAGCAACATCCATATGGTGCGCAACGGAGAGAACATCTGGATGTTCAACGAACGGGGCGAGCTGATCATCTCTCGCCTTTCGCCCAAGGGTTACCAAGAAATCAGCCGTGCCAAGCTCATCGAGCCTACGCGCGAACAGCTCAATCAGCGCGGCGGCGTCTGCTGGGCACATCCCGCCTATGCAAACCGCCACATCTTCGTGCGCAACGACCAGGAGTTGCGCTGTGCCAGCCTCGAGGCCCAGTGATGCCTACGGGCCGGAGACGTTGCAACTGCGAACGTTTGCGGCCGTTCTGAGCAAGCGAGGACGCTGGCTGTTGGTAGCACAGGCGTTCTCGCCGTAGCATAAGCGTCCGGCCGTAGCATAAGCGTCCTCGCTTGTGCAGACCTGCCGAACGCGTTCGCGCTGCGTGAGCAAGCGGGGACGCTTGCTCTACGTAGCATAAGCGTCCTCGCCGTAGCATAAGCGTCCTCGCCGTAGCACAAGCGTCCTCGCTTGTGCAGATGTGCCGAACGCGTTCGCGCTGCGTGAGCAAGCGCGCACGCTTGCTCGACGGCGGGCGGCGGCTTGGCTTACACGTCGTTCGGGTCGCGGTAGTAGACCACTTGGTCGCCGCGGGTAATAGTCGCGAGCGACAAGCTGCCTACGGGGCGGGCCAGAATTTTGCCGCCGCTTACGGAGATCACCTTGAGTTCGCCCAAGCACTTCGTGGTGAAGGCGAAGCGGTGATTGAGCTTGACGTGCGTGCCCACGGGGAGGGTTTTTCCGTCTGCCAGGTCGAGCACCACGTAGCCGCGATCGTGAACGATGTCAGCCACTTCGCCCTCGATCAAGCCGACCGGGGGAGCGGGCCGTTCGGCTGGGGGCGGCGAGTCAGCACGACCGTTGGCGCGAGGCTGGTTGTGGGAAACCTGTTGACCCTCGGGTGCTGGTTCCACGTGCCGTGCGGGCTTGGGTCTCTTAGTGCCTGTGCCACGGCGGATGGGCATGGGGGCCTCGTCTGCTGGCATGCTGGTGGGGAGTAGCTGCACGCTATCTTCGGCCGGGCTACTGGGGTTGCTGGCCCGTGCCGCTGTGCCGGGGCGGCGCGGCCGCCGCAAGAAGTAGGCGCTGCTGCCGTTGTGCTGGGGCGGAGGGTTGTCCGGCGTGGCCTCGCCGTTCTGCGGCGTGGGCGTGACTTCGCCCTCGATGGGGGTGGGGGTAACTTCGCCCTCGGTCGTCTCCACGGTCACGCCGCCGCGATCGGGATGTGCCGCACAGCATGCCATAAGGGCCTCCTTGGCCATCTCACGCACGCGCTCAGAAGGCTCCTTCCAGCAGCAGCCGTCTTCACTGCGGCCGTACGCCACATCGAACAGCTTGTCGACCATCTCCTCGTCGCAGCAGCAGGTGCCGCCACACAGCTCGCACTTGTTCTCGGCGGCACTGCGAATCGCCTTGACAGCCTCGTAGCGGACCTTCTCGGTGCAGTCATCGAGGGCGGCCATCAGGGCCTTCTTCGGACCGACCTTGTAGCGCTTGTCGTAGCAGCCGCAGCCCAGCTTCGCCAGGTACTTGATGGCCTTGATCTTCTGCTTGGCCAGGTCCTCGTCTCGCTTGGCCTCCGCCGCCGCCTTGATGGCCGGGTCGGTCGACTCCAGGTTCGCCGGATCCGCAATCGCCTTCAACGGCGGTTTACGCTCCAGCGCCGGCAGATTGCCCCGGCGATTGAACGTAGCGTCACGAATCTTGTTGATGCCCTGGGGAATGCCAAGAAACCGCCAGAGCGTGTTGGGGCCGGTCGGGGCCTGGGCATGCGTGCCCCTGACGGCGGCAAGCACTAGCGCGCATCCCGCCGCTAGGGCCGATAGCTTCCGTGCCAACATATGATGTGTGCTCCCTCTGCTTGGGCCTGGTTACATGCGCCGACAGGCGTCCCTAGCAGGAATCGGCAGCACATACGGTAAGTGTGAGAACTCCAGCAACCCCCGACAACCTTGCCGCACCCTGCACAGTTTACCGGCCCTTCCTGTCAGCTCCTGTGAATCTCTGCAAGCCCGCTACTAGCCAGCAATACTCGAACAGGCCGCGCGAAGGCAGAGCTTCCCGGCCGGTTGCACAAACAAGTGCGGCAATGTGCGGTAGAAGAAGCCTTCCACCGCTATTTCTCGTACACATGGTGTGCGTGGTCCTGACGGCGGCCCTAGGGACCACGGCCAAACGAGCCGCCTATTTTTGCTCTCGATAGGTCGTCCAGCTTGCGTATGCCAGCAGAACGGCAGCGATTAGAAAACCCACATCGACCGTGGTGCTGGCTTTGCTAAACGGCCAACCCAACACCAGGTCGAGCCCGAACAACAGAACGACCAGGGCCGAAACGACCAGCCCCGCGATGCACATGGCCTTGGGCATATAGCGAAGTTGCGTAGTCACGGTAGATTTGCGGCATCACACATGGGCATCTCGCCACCGCAGGTCGCGGCCGGGGAGACGGCAACCGAACGAAGCTGGCAGCGACCTGCTCTGCGCAGGTAGTGCAGGCGCCTTTCGAGTATAATCCGGCAAAATCTGCTGTCATCCGTGTTCTTTGAGTCTCCCATGCATTGCCGCCGCAAAATCTGCTCCGACGCCCGACACCCTACCGGCCTTACCGGGCTGGCCGGCCGAATGCCCGAGCGGTTTGGCCCCAACTGCCTCCAGGTGGTAGCGGCACGTGGCCAGCGGTACGCGGTGGCGGCTGCCGGTACCGGACGATGAGCACTTCGCGAGAACATGCCCCCTCGGCGGAGGATCTGCGCAGGTACATGCGGGTGGTCGATGGCTGGGTCTATCTTGACCATGCCGGTGTATCACCCTTGCCTGAGCCCTCGCGGGCAGCCTTGGCCGAATGGGCATACGACATGGCGGCCAACGGTGCGGTGCACTGGTCGAATTGGGTGTCGCGCGCCGAGCTGGCGCGCCAGCGTGCTGCACAACTGTTGGGTGCACAGATCGACGAGGTGGCGCTGGTACGCAACACGACGGAAGGGGTGAACATCGTCGCCGAAGGATTTCCCTGGCGGGCGGGCGACAATTTGATCACGCTGGCTGACGAGTTCCCCTCCAACGTTTTCCCCTGGTTGAACCTGGCCGCGCGGGGTGTGGAGGCCCGACTGTTGCCCGTGCCGCAAGGAGGATTGGATCCTGCACAGATCGGCGCCGCGTGCGACGGCCGTACGCGGCTGGTGGCCATAAGCTGGGTGAATTACGCTACAGGGTGGCGCAACGACCTGGACGCGCTGGCCGAGGTGTGCCACCGTCGCGGCGTGTACTTGTTCGTCGATGCGATCCAGGGGCTGGGAGCACTTCCGCTCGACGTAGCACAGACGCCCATCGACTTCTTAGCGGCAGACGGCCACAAATGGCTGCTTGGGCCCGAGGGAGCCGGCGTCTTCTACTTGCGGCGTGAGCATCTGGGGCTGCTGCGCCCGCTGGGCGTGGGCTGGAACAGCGTGGTGCACGCGGGCGACTTTACCAACCTGGAACCGCGCTGGAAGCCGTCGGCAGCCCGCTATGAGGGCGGCAGCACTACATTGGGTGCGTTTGCCGCCCTTGCCGAAAGCCTGGGGCTGCTGCTGCAATGCGGCGTGGGGCCGATTGCGTCTCGCATTCTGGACCTTTCGGACGAGTTGTGCGAGCGGCTGAAACATGCCGGTGCGTTTGTTGCAAGCTGTAGAGAGGGCGAGCGCCGCAGCGGGATTGTGGCGTTTGAACTTGCGGGCCGGAATGCACAGGCGGTGCGTGCGCGGCTGCGTGCCGAGGGCATTGTAGTAAGCTGCCGGGCTGGGTGGCTGCGTGCTAGCCCTCATGCCTATAACACGAGCGACGAGCTGGTGAGGCTGGTCGAGGCCCTGCAATAGCCCTGCGAACCAGGTTTTTGGCGGGATGCAACACAGACAAGCACATGGTTCAGGGACGATACGGCGGATCCACAGCACGGTTGCGGGGCCCGTGCGAGGCTGCCTTGCTATCAAGAGAGCGGTTGAACACAGAGGAGCGATGATGCGCACACAGGCTATCGGCCGCAGAGAGTGGCTGCGGTACGCCGGGGCGGCCGCTGCATGGGGTGGGCTGGGTATCTTGCAGGGCGAATCGGGGTTGGTCGAGGCGGCGGACGACACGGCACGTCTGCCTGTGGCGGCCGTGGTGACGGTCTACCGGCCCAATTCCCATGCCGACGTGCTGGTGGGCAAAATCCTCCAGGGATGGCGGCAGGACGGCGGCCCCGGGCCGGCGTTGCGGTTGGCATCGCTGTATGTCGACCAGTTTCCAGAGGACGACATGTCGCGCGAGCTGGCGGCACGCTACAACGTGCGGCTGTGCAGCAGTATCGAAGAGGCGCTCACGCTGGGCAGCGAGGGCATTGCCGTGGAGGGCGTGCTGAGCATCGGCGAGCACGGAGACTACCCCTTCAACGACAAGGGCCAGCAGCTTTATCCGCGGCGGCGGTTCTTCTCGCAGATTGCCGATGCGTTCGAGAAATACGGCCGCGTGGTGCCCGTGTTCAACGACAAGCACCTGGGCCCCGTCTGGGAAGATGCGCGGTGGATGTACGAGCGGGCCCGCGAACTGCAGATACCGTTCATGGCCGGTTCGTCGCTGCCCGTTTCCTTCCGCAAGCCGGAGCTTGAGCTGCCGTTGGGCTGCGAACTGCATTCCGCGCTGGGCATCGGCTACAGCGGGCTGGACATTTACGGCTTCCATGCACTCGAGTGTTACCAATGCCTGGTCGAACGCCGCAAGGGCGGAGAGCAGGGCGTACGTTGGGTGCAGTGCCTGCGGGGGGACGCCATCTGGCAGGCCGCAGAACGCGGCGAGATACCTCCAAACCTGTTCAAGGCCGCGCTGGAGGTCATCCCGCACGACAGCGAAGAGAAGATGCACAGCGACCGCGGGGCAGCGCTCTATGTGTTCGAATACCGCGACGGTTTTCAGGGCCGGGTGCTGATGCTTCCTCAGACGGCGGGCGGTATTGCAGTCGCACTGCGCCTGCGCGGCGAACAAGCAGTGATGGCCACGCACTTCGAAGAGCGGACCGAGCCTCGTTACCCGCACTTTGCCTACTTGCTACGAGCCATAGAACGCATGATCCACACAGGCAGGCCGAGCTACCCGGTTGAACGCACGCTGTTGACCAGCGGCATCCTCGACCGGGCGCTCACCTCGTTGGCAGAAAACAGCCGGCGGCTGGAGACGCCCGAGTTGGCCATCTCTTACCAGCCCGCCCTTTATCCTCACGCACCGCTGCCTGAAGCCCCCCTGCCCGCGCCAAACCCGTAGCGTCCTCGCGGCGAATGGAGGGAGAGTGTCCCACCCGCCGGTCGCAACCATTCCTTATTCTGGGCAATACCTCGGGCGGCAGAGTGTCCCACTGCCAGCCCGTGCGGGTCAGGGACCACAGGCTATTGATTACCTTTGGCATGTTGACGGCCCGCGGCCGCCGACCCGACTTCTGGAGCGGCACCAGCGATCCGAGTACGGCCTGCTGGACTGCGCTGAGATCGCAGGCATACGTCCCTAGCGCCAGGGAGGTTACACAGCGGCTCGTTCGAGCATGCTAGATGGCAACATGCAGCACCAGCCCCCCAACCTTGGGATAGCGCGAGACCACCATCGCCCCTTTCGCGCTGGCGCCCGAGATCTGAAATATGATATTTGAGATCTCAGACGCCAATCCCACCGCCGCACGTGTTCCTTACCCCGTAGGGATTACACAATTTAGCCCAGGGCAAGCGTAGCGGCGCAGCCGCGTAGCGCCGCCCTGGGTACGAAGACGCCA
>FWPU01011473.1_pt1 | contig 12409 bp, 13 predicted proteins | sample 2228361 | NCBI WGS metagenome assembly FWPU01 (sample SAMEA103939777, study PRJEB20133) | metagenome | reverse complement strand
AAAGCCCCAACTCCGTCATCGCCGCTTGCAGGAGCGATTTGGCGGTGCTCCCCAGCTTGCAATGCTTGCGAATTTGTTGGTGGGACATTTCGGCATTGCATCGGGCGCGGCTGCCCTGCAAGCGCCGCTGCTGCCGTCGGCGAGCCTCGACCACGACGCCCCGCGCCTCCGCGCTGGAAGTCCCGTCCCGCCCCCCGGACAGCTCTTGGAAGGGCACCGCCGGAACCTCCAAGTGGATGTCGATGCGATCCAGCAGCGGCCCCGATATCTTGGCCATATAACGTTCGATCTGCGGTACCGTGCAATGGCACGGGCGGCGGGGATCGCCGCGATAGCCGCAGGGGCACGGATTGAGGGCCGCCACCAACATGAAGTTCGCGGGAAAGGTCGTGCTGAAGCTCGCCCGGGCGATCGTCACCGTCCTTTCCTCCAAGGGCTGACGCAGCACCTCCAGGGTCCGGCGATTGAATTCCGGCAATTCATCGAGGAACAGGACGCCGTTGTGGGCCAGGCTGATTTCGCCCGGGGTAGGCGTCGATCCCCCGCCGACGAGGCCGGCATCGCTGATGGTGTGATGCGGTGCCCGAAACGGTCGCACTGCCAACAGCGGCTTGTCCGGCTGGACCTTGCCCAAGGCGCTGTAAATGCGCGTCGTCTCGATGGATTCGGCGGGTGTCAAGTCGGGCAGAATGGTGGGCAAACGCCGGGCCAGCATGGTCTTTCCGGAGCCGGGCGGCCCCACCATCAGAAGATTATGTCCTCCCGCCGCGGCCACGATCAGCGCACGCTTGGCCATCTCCTGCCCTCGCACGTCGGCCAAATCATCCTCGTAAGCGGCGTAGCGGTGGAACAACTCCTCCAACTGCGAGGGATGGGCCGGAATGTCCAAAGCACCGCCCAGGAACGCCACGGCCTGGGTCAAGGAATCGACGGGGACCACCTCGAGATCCTCGACGATGGCCGCTTCCGGGGCATTGTAGCGGGGAACGACAAGGCCGCGACACCGCCCCGCCTTGGCCAAAGTCATGGCCATGGACAAGGCTCCGCGAATCGGGCGAACGGTGCCGTCCAGGGCCAATTCTCCCACGACGGCATAGTCCGCCAAGCGGAGGGAATCAAGCTGGCCCCCCGCCGCCAAAATGCCCAGGGCAATCGGCAAATCGAACGAGGCCGCTTCCTTCGGCAGGTCGGCCGGCGCCAGATTGATGATGGTGCGATTCTCCGGCCGCTCGAACCCCGAGTTCACAATCGCTCGATCGACGCGATGCGTGCTTTCGCGGACGGAGGCCTCCGCCAATCCGACGATCACCGTCTTGGCCAATCCGGAAGGCGAAACATCCACTTCCACCTCCACAGGGACGGCGTCGATCCCGAGGAGGGTCAAGGTCGTAAGCTTTGCCAGCATATTCTCACAGCCCCGGCGGGTCCGGTCACGAAATCCAGCCGGTTATTCTGGACCTTTTTGGGAAGCGGAACAAGCCACAGGTTGGGGCATTTCCCGCCGCGGGAAAACCGCGACTCCCTCGGAAGGCCGAAAAAATACCGCTCGCGACGTCGGCGGGGACGCCACGAGCGGCGCGATCGGCACCTCCCGCTACGCCGGAGTCGCCGCTCCGCGGCTTACGGACGGCGCGGTCCGGCAATCCACTCCAGATTAGTGATGCCCGGCTTCGGCAAGGGATAGTTCCCCGTCGCATCCGGCAGCGTAGGCGGCTCCATCGTCAACGTCGTGTCTTCCGGCAGCGGCCGATAGGCGAAGTCCATGGCCGCAACTTCTTCGAATCGCAAGGGCTGGCCGGTGTAGACTGCCAATTGCCCCAACACGGTGACCATCGTGCTCTTGGCCATGTGGTAACCGCTGTTGTAAGGCTGCCCTTTACGAACCGAATCCATGAGCGTGTTGATCTCCGTTTGATACGGATCGTTTTGTTGCCCCTCGAACTTCCAGTCGGTCTCGCCTTTGATCCGTTTTTGTCCCAAGTAGCAAACGCCCTTGCTACCCATGATGATGTCGCTGGCGTTGCCGTAGGTCCCGCTTTGGGTGCGGCACATGGCGTAGACGCGGGCGCCGCTGGGGTATTCGTAGACGACGGTCTGATTGTCGTACATGTCGCCCAGTCCTTCCCCGAACGAGGCGGCCCGTCCGCCCAAGCCGAATGCCCACTCCGGCATTTCCTCCTGGAGCGCCCAAGTCACGCGGTCCATGTTGTGGACCAACGATTGGGGCACGTCATCACCGGAGAGCCAGCAGAAGTGGTACCAATTCCAAAACTGGAATTCCAGTTCGGAGTGCTCAGGCTTGCGGGCCATGACCTGGTACGGCCCGCGAAGGAACATCGCTTGAACCGCGACGATATCGCCGATCATGCCGTCGTGGATCCGTTTCATCGTCTCCTGCCAACCCACATCGAATCGGCTTTGCAAGCCGGACACGATGCTCAATCCCTTTTCCTTGGCCAGATCGCAGGCGGCCTGCATCCGCCGCACGCCGACCGGGTCGATCCCATGCGGTTTTTCCACGAAGACGTGCTTGCCGGCCTTGATCGCCTCCTCGGAATACATGGGATGGAATTTGGAGGCGCAGGCGATGAGGACCACGTCGGACGCCTCGATGACCTTCCGGTAGCCGTCCAAGCCGGTGAAGCGATGATCGGCGTCCGCGAGGACGCGATCCGGCGCCATAGCGCGCAGGTTTTCGTAAGCGGCGTTGACCTTGGCCTCGAACACGTCCGCCATGGCGACCAAGCGGATGTCCGGTCCGGAATTCAGGGCTTGTGCCGCTGCGCCCGAGCACCGCCCGCCGCAACCGATCATTCCCACTCGAATGACGTCGCTCCCGGCGGCATGGACGCTCCGCGCCAAGGCCGCTCCACTGAAGACGGCCGCCGTTCCGACCACTGATTTTTCCAGGAAAGTACGCCGCGTCCACGAAGACTGGGGAGACGCCTGTTCTTTCATGATTCCAACTCCGGTGAAGAAAACTCGATTCCGCCTTCCGATCGAATCATCCCCGAACCTCCGGTTCGAGGGCCGTTTCCCATATCGCCCAGAAGTCCTTCCCAGCATCTCCCGGGGCCGCCGCGCCGCAAGCGGATCGCGGAGAGTCTCACGCGTCCCCCGGGCCGGCCTCTTCCGGAATGCCAAGCTCGCGGAGGGTGCCCCGCAACCACTGCAAGGAACGCTCGATCATCGGCCCGCCCTGGCCTTCGCACTCCATACTCAAGGGACCGTTATAACCGTGATCGCGGAGGATCGTAAGCACCTCCCGAATGTTGTCGGCATTCACGCCCTCGCCGATCGCACAGTGACTGACCGCTATCCCCGTCTCCTGCCCGCGCACCGCCGCCGCCAACGACGGGCTCACGTCCTTGATGTGGACGTGATGAATCTTCGACGCGAATCGCCGCGCGAATTGCACGGGGTCTCGGCCCGCAATGAAGGAGTTACCCGTGTCGAGATTCAGCCGCAGGAACGGGCTATCGCAGAAATCCAGCATCTCGGCCAATCGGTCGGGATTGGTGGTGAAATACCCATGCACTTCGATGTTGACCGTGATTTCGTAGGCCTCCGCGACCTCGAGGATTTGTTCGTAACTGCGCCGCATCAAGGCCATCGCCTCGTCGTCGCTGATCCCCGGCGGTTGATGCAAACCATCGGTGGTGGCAATGCGGGGACACCCGGCGTGCTTAGCCCAAGGGATCGCCTTCAAGACATAGGGAACGCCGTAGAGCGGGCCATCCTTGCCCGACAGCGGATACGCGGCGTCGATCTGCGAAAAGGCCACGCCGTAGCTTTCCATTTTGCGCCGCAGCAGCAAGGGGTCCTCGTAGAGGGCTACGTGCGGCTGGTAACCCAAGCCGTGAATCCAGCTCACGCCGTCGATCACGCCGCACTCGATGAAATGCACGTCGTGCGCCTGCGCCCATTGCAGGCACTTCTCGAAGTTCCAGCAGGAGGAATTGAAGGCATCCGTGTGAAAACTGATCTGCATGTTCTCGCCGCTCCTGTCATGCCGTCCCAAATGCGCTCATCCCGCCTCGCCGGACGAACGATGCGACTGGGCATCGCGTCTATCGCCCGGCCGACCACATGCAAGCACGACGGTACAACTCTTGCACGTGAGCATTGCGGAGAGCTTGAACGTCGTGCCCCAGAACGCAGTGAAAAACCCTGCCTTTGCCGACGTTTCGCGTAAAGGCCATGGGATAGACGCGGCCGTCCACGCGAGAAACGGCTTCCGCCAAAACATGGATGGGCGCGTCGCCGGTCAGGCAAGTGTATAACTCATCGACCGTCTCGAAATCCCGCAGGCCCTTGGTGATGGGGTGATTCGCATCCGCGATGACGACTTGGAAAGGGCCGTGAGGATCATGTCCGCGGAGCGCCGGATCCCAAACCCGCCCGGCCAATTTCTCAAAATCGTCCTTGAATTCTTGGAACGCCCCGCAGGCGAAATGCACCAGCACCAAGCCGCCTCCCCCCTTCACGAAGCGATCCAGGGCGTCGAACGCCGCTCGGCCCGGCACATTCGGGTCGTAGTTCTTGAAGTGCATCACGATGGTATCGTAACGCCCCCACTCGACGCCCTCCATTTCGGCGAGCTTGTCGAGGACCTCCACCCGAATCTTGCCGCCTTGCGACAATGCCTCGACCAGAACGGGCGTGGTCTCTTGCCATCGATGCCCCGGATAATCTTCGCCCGTAATCACCAGGCAGCGCACGGGTGCGGAGGGAGGCGGCCCATCGTCCGAGAGGTTCGACGCTTCCTGCCGGGCGGCCGGCACCCGAGATGTGGAGATCCCCACGATCACGACCATCCCCACCAACAGCGCTGCGGCTCGCGCCCCGCCGCGGCGATACTTCTCAAACAGTCCGCGTATGTATAGAGACATGGCAAGCGGTTTCCTCACCGGCAGAATCCGTGAGCCGCACCGGCGTGCGCACAACCGCCCTTAGCATAGCGGAGAGCAAACCGCAGTCAAGACTGCCGACGGAACTGCCGACGGATACGTTTTGGGCGGGGTATAGGAGAACGAACGCGCGCCGGCGTTGTCGCCGTCGGAACCGTTGTCGATCGTGCGCAGCGAACATCCGCCGCCGAGGGCGCAACAAACGACGGTCGTCACGCGCCGCCGAGAAAGGAGGCGGCATCTCAGCCCGCGACGGCAGCAGAGAGCCTCCTTATGCCCGCGTTCCGGACTGCAAGGCCTGCATGACGCGATCGGTAATGGCCTGGATCAAGGCTTCACGTTCGTCGTCGTTTACGGCCTTTCCATCGCCGTTGGACTGAGTCGAAGGCCCCGCACATGAGTCGCTTCGGAACCGCGGCGGATGGAAGACCTGCTGATCCACGCCGCTTTGTTTCCAGCTATCGCGGAAGACGTCGTTGGCGCACAGCTCGCAGTTCCGGAGTTCTACGCGCGGGTCCTTGTAGCCCAGTTTCTCCTTCAAATCCAGAAGTGCCTTGGCCTCCGGTTCCGTGAAGTAGTTGACGCGTCCCAATCCCTGTGCCAGCATCAACATACGGCAATAGGCATCCAAGATCTCGGTATACCAATAGGCTTGCTCCACCGAGTTGCCGAAGCTGACCGTACCGTGGTTTGCCAGGATGATCACGTTGCTCTTTTGCACGAAAGGCAGGATCGTATCGGCGAACTCTTGCGACCCCGGCGTGGCATAGCGTGCGATGGGGACTTCGCCCAGGAAGATCTCCACTTCCGGCAGCACACACATGGGCACGGCCTCCCTCGCAATTCCGAAGGCGGTCGCGTGCGGCGGATGGCAATGCACCACGGATTTGATGTCCGCCCGGGACCTCATGATCGCCAAGTGGAGTTTGATTTCGCTGGTGGCCTTTCGCCTTCCCGCGATCTGCTTGCCCTCCATATCGACGATGCACAGATCGTCGGGCTTCATGAAGCCCTTGCAAATCATCGTGGGCGAGCACAACACCTCGTTCTCGCCGATGCGATACGAGATATTCCCGTCGTTGGCGGCGGCAAAACCGCGTTTGTACAATCGATCGCCGATTTCGCAGATTTCTTGTTTCACCTTATGTACGTTCAACATGGTTCCTGATCTCCGTTTTTTCCGGTTGCGCCGCCGTCCTCATCCCGTCCGCCGTTACGGTAAGGGGCGGACCTCGATGTGATCCAGGATGGCCGCCGCATAGGCGTCGATGGGCTTCGGCTCGTCGAACGGCTGGGCCGCCTCCCGTCCCTCGCTGAACGCGACGTAGCAGCCTTCGTGGGACGCCATCTCGTCGTAAACGACCAGTTCCTCGGCTTCCGCGGGCAGCTCGTTCAATAAGTTGTCCAACGATAACGGCACGACGATTTTCAATACCGCTCCGCGAAGCGAGGGATGCGCTCGATTCAAGGTCACCTTGCCGACTACTCTTCCGACTCGCACGTTCGGCCCTCCTTGGGCGATTCCGTCGCTCACGGTCGCTCAGCTCAAATGCGGAGCGAAGGCCTCCGGGCATCGGCGGGGCGACCGCACGAACTCCAGGATCATCCGTTTGACTTGAAAAACGCCTTGCCGCGCGTCGGCCACGAGAACGTTCGCTCCCACGGCGGCGGCATCGAGGGCGACTTCGTTCGGCCGTCTGCCCGCCACGGCCCGCACGCCGCCCAAGCGATTCGCCAAACAAACGCCGGCCGCGGTGAGGGAGGTCACCACGACCGCTCGGCGGCCCGGTCGCCGAACCGCCTCCGCCGCCCGCTGCGAGGCCCGAACCATGCAATCCATCTCCTCCGGCGCGATCCTCAGGGCTTCTCCGCGAAACAGGCCGCTCAATTGCGCGACCGAAATGCGCCGCGTCACCAGAACGATGGGCAGGACATCGGCCGCTTCGGCGCCGGTTTCGGCTCCGCCTTGCCGGGTAGCGCTCCCCGGCGTGGGGACCGGGCCGTACGTCACCACGATCCGCCGCTGCCGTAACAGATCCCTCGCCGCGGGAGTCAAGATCGCGCCCGGCCGAACCAAGAGGCGTCGTATGCCTTGCAGCCGATCCTCCAGGAGGGTCGCGGTTACGACCCGTTCCGGAATCGCAAGTTCCCCCTCGCGCGAGGAAACGATCCGAGCTTGGGGGGCCGCCGGAACCGCACTTGCCGCCTTCGGCGACGCCGGTGCCTGCGCCGGAGCGCGATCCTGCGCCGTACCGTCGCTGCCGCCCGCCTCCGCTCCCAGCGCAGCCAGCACCTCGCGCACGATGCGTTCCAACGTCGCGCTGTCCGGTATGTCCTGGAACTCTTGCATCAGTCGGTAATCCCGATTACCGCCCAACGAACGGGCGTCTTCTTGTCATTCAGCACGGATTGCGTGTGCTTGCCGTCGCTGGAAATGATGACCTGATTCCCGATGCCCGCGCCCAGATGATCCACCGCCAAAACGGGGTCGCCGTCCGGGGAACGGCCGTCCGCCGCCATAGGTTGAACCAACAGCAGCCGCCACCCCTTCATGGAAGGATGCTTGATCGTAGCCGTTGCCGTCCCTACCACGCGACCCGCCAACATCTCCGAACCTAGCCGCCTTTCTCGTCACCTGTTCCGCCGGTTCCACCATGTTCTCCGAAGCCCGCTCCGGAACCGCCGTGCTCAGCGTCCCAGAATCCGTAGGCTGTCGATCATCGCGCAACGGCGTTCTCGGGTAAACGTCAGCGGCGTCGTGATGCCTTCGCCGGTCGGGCCGGCGATGGAGAAGGACAGATAGCCTTCCCCGCCGAGCCCCAACCCCGCCATGCAAGGTCCGTTCTTCACGAAGATCGTCGTATCCAAGGCCCGGCCCATCTTCGTCATGTTGACCACGTCGTGGGAATGGATGATGGCCGTATGCCGGAACCCGTGTTCGCTGAGGCGGGCCCGTTCGATGGCCTCGTCCACGTTTCGGCAGCGAACGAAGGGCACGAACGGCATCATCTGTTCGATCTGAACGAAGGGATGCTCGAACGCCGTTTCGCCGAAGATCAATTCCACGTCGTCGGCGATGCGGCGCCCCGCCGCCCGCGCCAGCACCGCGGCATCTTGGCCGATGAACTCCTTGACGGGCACGTCGTGCCGATCCTTGCCCTCGCCCACGGTCGTAACGGCCTTGGCGGTAAAGGCCTCGATCTCCGAGGCGTTGAGGCGGACGGCCCCGGCGCGTTCCATCGCCGCCATCAAATCATCGAAGATGCTTTCCACGGCGAAGACTTGCTTTTCGCCGATGCACAGGAGGTTGTTATCGTACGATCCGCCTTGGATGATACACCGCGCCGCGCGATCCAAGTCGGCGGTTTCGTCGACCACCACGGGGGGATTGCCCGGGCCGGCCACGATCGCCCGCTTGGCCTGCTGCATGGCGGCTTTGGCGACGCCGGGACCGCCCGTCACGCACAGAAGCGCGATGTTGCGATGCTTGAAGATCGCATTGGCCGTCTCCAGTGTCGGTTCCGTGATGATGCACATCAAGTTGTCCACACCCAGATCGCGATAGATCGCCTGGTTGTACCGCCGCACGCCCTCGGCCGCGACGCGCTTGCCGCTCGGATGCGGATTGAAAACCACCGTATTGCCCGCCGCCAACATGCTGACGGCGTTTCCCGTGAGCGTCGGCAAGGAATGCGTGACGGGGGTGATCGCCCCGATCACGCCGAACGGCGCATGTTCGATGACCGTCAGGCCGTGGTCGCCGCTGAAGGCCTCGCTCCGCATGAATTCCACGCCGGGCGTCCGCTCGCCGAGAGTCTTGAGCTTTTCGATCTTGTGCGGCAAACGCCCGATCTTGGTCTCCTCCATTTCCATCGTGCCCAGTTCGACGCACTGTTCGACGGAAATGCGGCGAATGTGATCGATCGCTCGCTTACGCTCCTCCATCGTGCAGCGCGACAGCCGATCGAAGGCTTCGGAGGCCGCGGCCACGGCCTCTTCCACGTCGGTGAACAAACCGAGGCGGCCCTGATAACTGCGGACGGCCGGACCGGGCGCCGACGGCAACGCCCCCGAGCCGTTGCTCTTCAGCCTGTGAATCACTTCCTCCACTACCGAACGCACGAGATTCTCATTGATTTGCATCGCACCGCTCCTCACGGAATTCGCCGCATCGCACGGCGATCGAGATATGTCGTTGCTTTCGCCATCGCTTCACCGGCCCACGTCGGAACGCCCGCCTCCCACGGAGCTCGCTTCCGGCGGCCGGCGCGGCTCGCCGTGCATGTTGCAACGGCGTTCAGGCCCCACGGCTCCCGTCCTTGCTGTACACGCACGTGTCCTTGACGTGCACCTGATCCACGATCGCGATAATGACCGTATCCACAGGCAGGTTCTTGGTCTCGGGCGTCAGCCGGGCGCTGGAACCTTGCACGATCAGCACCAGTTCCCCCTCGCCGGCCCCCACGGTATCTACGGCCACGAAGGTCCTTCCGGTCCCCTTCAGTTGCCCGCGAGTCTCGGGGTCCAAGCGATACGGCTCCACGGTCAGGAGTTTGTGGCCGACCATCGAGCCGACTTTCTGCGTGGCGATCAGCGTCCCTGTAACCCGGGCCAAAAACATGCTCAGCCTCCCGCCTGCAACAGGTCGCGGACTTGTCTGGCCACCATCAATTCTTCATTGGTCGGCATGGTCCAAATCCGGACACGGCTTCGCGGATCGCTGATGTCGCACTCTCCGCGTGCCTGCCGATTCTTGTCGGGCGACGGCACGATGCCCAGTTCTTCCAGGCCCTCGCAGACGGCCGCTCGCAACTCTGCGTCGTTCTCACCGATTCCGCCGGTGAAGACCACCACGTCCGCCCCGCCCAATTCCACCAGGCAGGCCCCGAGGTAGTGGCGGATCGAGGCCGTAAAGACGTCGATCGCCAGGGCGGCGCGGCGGTTGCCTTGGGCGGCGGCTGCGCGAATGTCGCGCATGTCCGTGCCTACGCCGCTCAACCCCAACAACCCCGACTGGTTCGCCAAGGCTTCCAGCGTCCGCTCCAGGGTCCAACCGGTCTTGGCCATCACGATGGGAATCGCGAAGGCATCGAAATCGCCGACTCGATTGTTGTTCGGCAGGCCCGTTTGAGGACTCATCCCCATGCTGGTGAAGACGCTTTGCCCGTTTCGAATGGCGCACAGCGAACTAGACCCGCCGAGGTGGCAGGATATGACGCGAAGAACATTTCGGCCCAGCAGTTCCGCCGTGCGCGCGGCGATGTAACGATGGCTAGCCCCGTGGAATCCCCAGCGCAGCACATGCCACTCGGCCCATTCGTAGGGGACGGCGTAGTAACGATTCCGATCGGGCACCGTGCGGTGAAAATCGGTCTCGAAAGCGGCCACCAACGGGATGCCGGGAAGCTTTTCACGGAGCAATCGCATCGCGCGGACATACGGCGGATTGTGCGCCGGCGCGGTGGACGACATTTCCTCCATGGCCGCCAACACGTCTTCCGTGACCCGCTGCACACCCGAAATGCGGCCCCCATGCACGGCCTTGAATCCGATGGCCGACACTTCGGCGGCATCCTTCAAACATCCTCGCTCCGGATCGGTGAGCTGGTCCAAGCAACATCGCACGGCCACGGCATGATCGGGGACGCGCATTGCGCTCTCCCACCGCTTCCCCGCGATCTCGGCCGAAACGGGACTCTCGTCCGCGCCGATGCGTTCGATGCCGCCCCGCGCAAGCTGCCGTTCCGTCTCCATGTCGAAGAGACGGTACTTGAAGCTCGTCGATCCCAGGTTGGCCACCAAGACCTTCATGCACCGTCCTCCTCCCAGGACATCCTATCAAGGAAAAGCCGACGCTCTCGGCGACGTCCGGCGCGACGATGCCTCGAACCCGCCGCGGCACACGGGGCCGCTCCGGTCGCGACGGCGCGAAGTCCTGCCGAAAGCCGCGCCGCTTAGCTCAGGTAGGCGGCAATCACGCCGTCCGCGGGCCGCGGAATGATGTGGCTGGCGACCAACTCGCCGACTTGCGAGGCGGCATTCGCCCCCGCCTCGACGGCGGCCCGGACGCTTCCCACGTCTCCCCGCACGATCGTCGTCACCAAACCGCCGCCGATCTGCACGCGCTTCACAATCTGGACGTTGGCGGCCTTCGCCATGGCGTCCGTCGCTTCCACCAATGCCACCAAACCCTTCGTTTCGATCAATCCAATGGCGTCTTGCATGGGGGCAATACCCTTTCTGTTTTCAATGGTCCTGGTTCGTGTACTCTTGCGCGGCGTCATGAGCGATCAATCCGCCTTGGATTCCTTGGTCGCGGGCGCCGGCAACACGGCCGAAAGCTCGTCGTGCGGGCGAGGAATGACCTGAACGCTGACCACCTCACCGATCCGCGCCGCGGCCGCCGCTCCGGCGTCGGTGGCCGCCTTGACCGCCGCCACGTCGCCCGTCACGAATACGCTCACCAAGCCGCTGCCCACCTTGTCCCAGCCCAAGAACTGCACGTTTGCCGCCTTGAGCATGGCGTCGGTGGCTTCCACAAGGGTCACAAAACCCTTGGCCTCAATCATGCCTAAAGCTTCCATCGATTTCGCCATCGTCTTCTACTCCAGGGGTAGGAACCAAACCGAACTCACGTTTCCGAACCGGTAGGGTACGACGTCGTCGAGAGCCGCCCGTTTTCCCATACCTTGTTTCCCTCGCGACTACGGATCAGGGCTTGAACAACTCCACGCGAACGGCATGGTCGATGTCCGCGGCGTTGCCCTCGTCCGTGTCCAGATGCACTTCCAACTTGCTGGTTTCGTCCGCCCGAACCAGCAAACCCTCGTACACCGTCGTGCAAGAGCCGGATTCGATCCGCAACGACATGCGATCGCCGTCTTGCACGCCGTAATACTCCGCATCGCGGACGTTCATGTGCACATGCCGCTCCGCCCGAATCACACCCTGCTTCAAATCCACCACGCCGGCCGGGCCGACCAGGACGCAGCCGGGCGTGCCGTCGATCTTGCCGCTGGGACGCACCGGGGCGTCGATCCCCAGCGAGATCGCATCCGTAAACGCCAACTCCACCTGGGTCCGCGAACGCGTGGGCCCGAGCACCCGAACGCTCGGCAGCATCCGCCGCCGCGGGCCTACCAACATCACGGTCTCCTCCGCGGCGTAAAACCCGTCTTGATACAACGGTTTCATGGGCGTCAACTGATGCCCCTTGCCGAAGAGGGTCTCCACGTCCTCTTGGCTTAAATGGCAATGCCGAGCCGAAATGCTGACCACCAACTCCGGCTTGTCTTTCGGGCCGCCCAATAGCTGCACCACGATTTCGCGGACGATTTTTTCGACCTGCGAACGGTCGATCGGAGGCGCAATACTCATAGCTCTACCGTTCCCTTAATCCTGGCTGCCGGCAATTCCCCGCCGGGCTGTCGCTCGCCCGCCGACGACCGCCGCGACTTTCCTTACTCCCTCTCTCGTAGAACCCTCGGGCTGCGGATCGA
>FWPU01011470.1_pt1 | contig 12410 bp, 14 predicted proteins | sample 2228361 | NCBI WGS metagenome assembly FWPU01 (sample SAMEA103939777, study PRJEB20133) | metagenome | reverse complement strand
AACATGCGAGCGCCTTCGATGCGCTCATCCTGGTGCTCTGAAGTTATCCTTTTGCCCAGGGCAAACGTCAACAGAACCTAGTGCAAGAGCAGGCAAGTCCCCTCGCCCCGCGACGCAGTCTCTAGCGGGTTCAAGGGCGGACAGGCATTGAGAGAATCTGGAACGAGAGATTGCTCTTGACTGTACCTCACCCCCGCTCGGCGCTGACGCGCCTCGTCGCCGAGCGAAACGATGCTGGGAGTGAGGTAAACTGGGGCGGGCCGACCTTTACGCTTGCTCTAGCTCTATCCGCCCCTTACCCCGCAACGCCGGAAGGATGAGGGGAAGATGCCGTGCAAAAGTTCATAACAACCTCAAGCGCCTCACGCCAGGCCGACTGCTCCCCCGCTGATCCCTCGATTACGGGCCGTAGTCTTCAGGCTGCGCGAAATCCGTCCGAAGGGTTGCTTCGTCCAGCAAAGCAAAGTCATGATGTCATATAATGAGGGTAGACCCTTGGAGCGCATCCGGCGCACAAGTCGCCCCGCCCGTTCTCTTGCAGTCTGCCAGGAGGGAGCGACGATGACCGGTTCCACTCACACGGTGGCCCCCGAAGGGTACATGTATGTCTGTGAGCGCAGTGACATTCCGGAGCGCGGGCGCAAGACGGTGTTCATTGGTGGTATTCCACTGTTGCTGATCGCTTGCGAGGCAGAAGACCTGCACGCCGTGGAAGACCGCTGCCCCCAGACAGGGCGTTCGATCGCCCATGGCGAGGTGCTCGGCTGCACGATCACCACCCCGACGGTAGGCGCACGCTACGATCTGCGCACCGGGCGCTACCTGGGCGGTGGACTATCGCCCTTACAGTCGCACTGGCTGACGGTCTTCCCGCTGCGCGTCGTCGAAGGCAGGGTCTACGTCCGGCTGCCGCGGCGCGAGTGACAGCCGCCGGCCCGCCATCACGACGGACGGCGCACAGCGGAGCCTTGCAGGATCGCGGTAATCGCCTCGACCGACGGCTCCGCCTGATGCAGCCGGTTGGGGAAAGCCGCGTGAATGCCCGCCAGGGTGTCGCGGTGATAGCCGATGGTCGCGTCCGGGTCCTTGAGGATGTGGCCGGTGAGAATACCCACTACGGTGTCGGTGGGGCGTATCACTCCCGCCTCAACAAGCTGTCGCGTGCCAGCCAGCGAGCACGCCGACGCCGGTTCGCAGCCGATTCCCTGCCCGTCAATCAGCGCCTTGGCATCCATGATCGCCTGATCGCTCACCTGAGTGACCACGCCATCCGTCCAGCGCAGCGCGCGCACCGCCTTGGGATAATTGACCGGATTGCCGATCTTGATGGCGGTGGCGATGGTCTGCGCGTGCACCGCCTCGAAATGGCTGAAGCCGGTCTGATAGGCCCGGTAGAGCGGGTTAGCTCCCTCCGCCTGCACGATGGCCAGGCGCGGCATCCGGTCAATCAGGCCGAGCTGATGCAGTTCGTAAAGCGCTTTGCCGAAGGCGGAACTGTTGCCCAGGTTGCCGCCGGGACAGACGATCCAGTCGGGAACCTGCCAGCGCAGTTGTTGCAGCGTCTCGAAGATGATCGCCTTTTGCCCTTCCAGCCGGAAGGGGTTGACCGAATTGAGCACATAGATGCCCAACGCGCCGGCGATCTCGCGCACCAAGGCCAGGTTGCGGTCGAAGTCGGCGCTGATCTGCACGCACGTCGCGCCGTAGGCGATGGCCTGTGACAGCTTGCCCAGCGCGATCTGCTGATCCTGGAAGAAAACGATACCCTCCATACCCGCGTGCGCGGCGTAAGCTGCCATGGAAGCCGAGGTGTTGCCCGTGGAGGCGCAGGCCACGCGCGTCATGCCCAGGGCGCGGGCCTGCGTGACGCCGGTGGTCATGCCGCGATCTTTGAACGAGCCGGTGGGGTTTTCACCTTCGTGTTTCAGGTAGAGCACCCGCACGCCCGCCCAGGCTGCCAGCGCGGGCGCGGTGTAGAGAGTGGTGTTGCCCTCGTTGCGGCTGACGATGGCCGCCTCGTCCAGGTCGGGATAGATCAGTTCCTTGTAGCGCCACACGCCGCTGCTATAGGGCGCGTTGAGCGTCCCCAGGCGGCTATCGAACAATTCGAGCGAGACCTGCCGACGTAACACATCCAGGTCATGGTGCACATCCAACAAACCGCCACAACCTTCACAGGTGTATAGTATCGCGTTTATGGGGTATTCTCGTCCACAGTCCATGCATTTGAGCAGGCTCGACATTGCATCCGACCTCGCGAGGGTGCCAGCGGACTATCAGTCGTCACAAGGATAACATCTGTCATGGAGATTGCCAGAGCACAAGCCTTCGCGCCCGCCAGCATGGGCAACTTTGGCGTGGCCTTTGACGTGATCGGCGTGGCTTTCGCCGAACCGGGCGACATCGTCTGCGCCGAGTGGAACGATGCGCCCGGCGCGATCATCGCCGACATCCAGGGCGACGGCGGGCAGCTTCCCCGCGATCCGGCTCGCAATACGGCCAGCGTGGCGGCCAATAGCGTGCTGCAACACCTGCGGGCACAGCGTGGCGTCCGCCTGACGGTGCACAAGGGACTCCCGCTGGCCAGTGGCCTGGGAAGCAGCGCGGCCAGCGCGGTGGCGGCGGCGGTGGCAGTCAATGCCCTGTTCGGCGAACCGCTCCCCCGCGAGGAGTTGTTGCCCGCCTGCCTGGACGGAGAGGCAGTGGTCAGCGGCTATCACCCCGACAACGTCGGGCCAAGTCTGCTGGGCGGCATCACCCTCATCACCGGCCCTGATCTGCGCGAGATTCGCCATCTGCCCGTGCCGGAAGCGCTGCGCTTTGCCCTGGTGACGCCGGACGTGGCCGTCTCGACGGCGGTGGCGCGCGCCCTGTTGCCGCAGACCGTCTCGTTGCGTGCCCTGGTGGCGCAGACGGGCGCGGTCGCCCGCCTGGTGGATGCGCTGCACCGCGGCGATCTGGAAGCGATGGCGGGCGCGATGGAACGCGACGGGATCATCGAGCCGGCGCGGGCACACCTGATCCCGCTGCTGGCCGAAGCACGGACGGTTGCCAAGCGGGCGGGGGCGCTCGGCCTGGTGATCAGCGGGGCCGGACCTACGCTGTGTGCCATCTGCGACAGCGACGCGAACGCGCAGCGGGTCGCGGCGGCGCTGGGGGCGCTCTACGACGAGGCGGGCATCGCCAACGTGACCCGCGCGACGGGCGTCTCTATTTGCGGTGCGCGCGTGCTGGCGGTGGAGTGAGCAGAGCGATCAGCCGTCGAGCTATCAGCTATCAGCCATCAGGCATCAGCCCTCAGCGGAAAGCCTTGCGCCATGGGCAGTAGACTGCTCGCATAGGCTCGTGCCTGCCATGCGACCCCCCGCACTCGTTGTGCATCCAAGGAGTATCGAGTCATTGGCGGATACCTGTCAGCGCAGGCGGCCTTTCGGCTGAAAGCTGACGGCTGATCGCGGCGGACTAACGCCGCAGTCGTTGGAGGATGTAGTGACACCTGTCGCAGGACTGAGTCTGCTCAAAATCGGGGTGGTCGGGCTGGCCTTGCTGGCGCTGGCTGGTTTCGTGATCCTGCACCTGGTGTGGTACATCAAGCCCAGCCCGATCGCCTCACTGGCCGATCTGCAGGCCCGCCTGACCAGCGGACGGCCCACCATCGTGGAGTTCTACACCAACCTTTGAACGGCCTGCACCCTGACAAAGCCCATCGTGGATGGGCTGGAGCGTGACGTGAAGGGGCAGGCAACTGTGCTGCGGCTCGACCTGCTGAGCGGGGTAGGACGCGAGGCCGCGCGTGCCTACGGAGTCAAGATCGTGCCGACGACGCTGCTCTTCGACGGCGAAGGGCGGGTGGTGCTGCGCGAAACTGGCATGCCCGACGCCGAGCGCTTCCGCGCCCGCGTCGTCGAATTGGTGGCGCAGGCGCCGTAAGCAGACAGCGTGGTATGCACTAACTCCCAGCCTCTGACCTTGCCCTGTTTTACCGGCCAGCTCTGGCAGGGTGCATGCAAAGGTTGCCAGCGGTCTGCTTGACAGGGGACACTTACCTCACCCCCGCTCGGCGCTCACGCGCCTCGCTGTCCCCTCTCCATTCGAATGGAGAGGGGGCGAGCCGAGCGAAGCGAGGCTGGGGGTGAGGTAAACCAAAGCATAGCAAACAGCCTGACAACCTTCGCTCACACTCGTCCGGTATCCTGACGGAAGTAATCGCCGCTCTTGCCACCCGTCTTCATCAACAGGCGCGTCTCGACGATTTCCAGCTCTTTGGTGTGCGGTTTGAGCATGTCGTAGAGCGTCAACGCCGTCACGCTGGCGGCGGTCAGCGCTTCCATTTCCACGCCAGTCGGGGCGACGGTGCGCACACTGGCGCGGATACGCACGCCGTCCGGCTCGAAGTCGTAGGCGATCTCCGCGCCGGTGATGGGCAGCGGGTGGCAAAAAGGGATGATCTCCCAGGTGCGTTTGGCCGCCATCACGCCCGCGACGCGCCCGATCTCCAGCGCATCGCCTTTCTCTAAACGGCGCTCGCGCAGCATAGTCTGAATCTCCGGCGGCATGGTGATCTTGGCCTCGGCGACCGCTTCGCGCAGCGTCGGCGGTTTGCCGGTCACGTCCTTCATGCGGGGGTTTCGTCCTTTCGAGTCAGGGGGACGCCATCCAGGTAACGGCTGTCGCCGTCGGCATAGTGCTCTTCTTTCCAGATCGGCGCGCGTCGCTTGACTTCGTCAATGGCATAGCGCGAGGCGGCATAGGCAGCATCGCGGTGACCCGCGCGCACCACGATCAGCACGCTTGGCTCACCCAGTTGCAGCAGCCCTATGCGATGCTGAATGCGGCAATGACGCACGTCGAAGCGAGCCAGCACCTCGTCTTCGATCTCGCGCAGTACCTTTTCGGCCAGGCTGACGTGCGCCTCGTAGGTCATGGCGCGCACCGGACGCCCGTCGTTGTGATCGCGCACCGTGCCGTAGAAGATGACCAGCGCACCACAGGCCGGGTCTTCGGTCTCTTGCAGCAATGGTTCGAGCGCCAGCGGTTCCGGGGTGATCCAGCGTCCCATGCTCAGCCTCCACTCACTGGCGGCAACAGCGCCGCTTCGTCGCCGTCGCGCAAGGGGTGTTCCGGCCCGACCAGCGTATCACCGACGGCATAGGCCACCGTCGCCAGACGGGGAGCCAGCGCCGGGTAGCGGGCCAGCAGCGCTTCGGCGAGCGTCGCCACTGTGGCCGACTCGCCGGGCAGCTCGATGATCTGCTGTTTGCTGCCCACGTCCTGTTTCAATCCACCGTAGAACGTCACTCGGATTTTCATAGGCACTTGTGCCGTGACTCCTGCCTTCGGGCGGGCGTAGGATTTCGGATTCCAGAATGTCCGATTCGCAATCCGAAATCCGCAATCCGCAATCTCATCACCCGCCGATGTGATACATCTCCACCTTGGTGCGCGGCGCGTCCATCTGCGCGCGCAGTTCGGAGTAGCGATCCGCTCGCGCCTCCCAGACGCCAGTCACCAGGGCGAGCAGTTCGGCGTCGGTCGCGCCGGCGCGCAGCGCCCCGCGCAGATCGGTGCCCTGCGTCCCGAACAGACAGGTATAGAGTTTACCCTCCGGCGACAGGCGCAGCCGCGTGCAGTCGCCGCAAAAGGGCTGAGTGACCGAAGCGATCACACCAATCTCCCCACCCCCATCGCGGTAGCGGAAACGGTTGGCCACTTCGCCGGGGTAATTGCTGGGAATCGGTTCCAGCGGCCACACGGCATCAATGCGGGCGACAATTTCGGCGGCAGGCACCACATCCTCGCGTCGCCAGCCGTTCAGATTGCCCACGTCCATATACTCGATGAAGCGGACGATGTAACCCCGCTCGCGGCAGAAGCGAGCCAGATCGAGCAGCGTATGATCGTTGACGCCGCGCTGCACCACCGTGTTGATCTTGATGGGCGTCAGGCCCGCGCGTTCCGCCGCGGCGATGCCTTCCAGCACTGGCGCGACGCCAGAGCGCCCGCCGTTCATGCGCCGGAACACCTCATCGTCCAGGCTATCCAGGCTCACTGTCACGCGGTGCAGACCGGCGTCGCGCAGCATGGCGGCCTTGTCGGCCAGCAGAAAGCCGTTGGTGGTCATGGCCAGGTCCTGCAACCCCTCCAGCGCGGCAAGCTGTGCCACCAGCCGCTCGATCTGCTGACGGACGAGCGGTTCGCCGCCCGTCAGGCGGATTTTGCGCGCCCCCAGGCCAATCATCAAACGGGCCACGCGCGTGATTTCCTCGAAGGTCAGCAAATCGCCCTTGGGCAGGAAGCGGTAGCGCTCGCCGAAGACTTCTTCTGGCATGCAGTAGCCGCAGCGAAAGTTGCAGCGATCCGTGACCGAGATGCGCAGGTCGCGGAAGGGCCGCCCCAGGCGGTCGAGCAGGGGGACAGGGAGATGAGAAACGCTCACCGATATAACCTCAACGAATGTGCAGGACCTTGTTGGAGATTATAGCTTTGTTCGCGGCGATCTCCATGCCCGCCCCTGACGCAGGCGGTCTACCTGACGTTGCATGAAGGCGCGCACGCGCTCGACGGCGGCTTCCTCCCCTTCGATCACCAGGCAATCGCGGGGCACTTCTACCAGACCCAGGCGATCAGGCTCCAGCGCTTCGATGGTCGCCGTCCAGCCATCACCCGTCACCGATAGGGTCTCCACAGGCAAGCCTCCAGCCTGCATCAGGTAATCCATCACCCGGTAGCGCGGGATCAAGCGTAGTTCGATGGTGATGCGCAAGGTGATTCTCCCAGAGCCTGGTTGTTGTGGATGATTTCCGCTCACTCCGCCGCGGGTTTGCGCCCGACGAAACTGCTCAGTGTGTCCTCGTCGCGCGCTTCCAGGACTTCCCAGCCGGGGAAATGAGTGGGTAGCTCGCCCAGGTGCACCATGTGATCGGGCGAACACGACGGGCGATGGGCGCGGTGCCGCACGTTGAAGGTCTGATAGATCACCAGGCCAGCAGGCCGCACGCGCTCGCGTATGGCTGGGAATAGACGCCGGTCGAGGAAACGGAAGACCACTACCAGATCGTACTGATAGCGCGGCAGTGCGAATTCGTCGAGATCGGCCACGATGAAGTTGACACCCTGCAACCCCCGACGCAGCATTTCGGCCCGCGCGTGACGCAGCGCCGCATAGCTAATGTCTAGCGCGTCCACTGTGTAGCCCTGCGCAGCCAGCCACAGCGCATTGTGCCCCAGCCCACAGGCTAGTTCCAGCGCCCGCAGCCCCTCTCCGCGCGGCGCGTAACGCTCCAGGAGCGGGGTTGGCCCGCGCTTCAGACGGTCGAATGGCTCGGCGTAACGGCGATCCCAGCGCGCCCGATCGCTCTCAGCCACGCTCTCCCCCCGCGCGCGCCCGCCCCATGAACACAGGCCGATAGGCAGCGGCATCTGGCACGGCGGCCAGGGCTGCCCGGTCGCCCGGCAGGGGAGTCATGCGCGGGTACCGTTCGCGCATCCGGTAGGCGTGATAGGCGTCGCGCACCGTGTCCCAATCCGGCTCGCGCCAGTTTGCGGGCAGCGTCAACAGGCTGGCGATGGCGCGCACCCGCGCCCCGGCCAGGCTGTTCCAGGGATTGCGCCCGCCGCCCATCAACACCGCGCGGGCGGCTTCCTGCTCGGCGGTTGATTCGCCCGCCTGCCCGGCCAATCCCCCAAACAGGCGACCGCTCAGTTGCTCGAACAAAGAGCCTGCCTTGCGCAGGTCAACGCCCTGCTGCTCGGCCAGATCGCGCAGGGCGGGGGGTAATTGCGCCCCCGCCTGAGACTCATCCGGCAGCGAGTCCGCGCGCACTTCGCCGGCCCAGGCTTGCCGCAAATCGTCCAGGGTCGAGCCGGCGCGCAGATAGGGGACAAGGGCATCGGGCGTCTCGTCAAGTGCGTCGCCCGTCGCCAGGGCAAAACCGCCGCTCTGCTCGTCCAGCCAGGCCACCAGCACCGGCCTGTCCAGGGCCGTGCTCAGTTCCGTGCATAGCGCCCGATCCAGCTCTCCCAACACGCGCACCCCACCCCCTTGGGCGGGCGCGACGAACAGCCGCACCAGATCGGTCAGCCCAGGCGGAGTACCTGTGCCGCCGGGGAACGGATCATAGGAGGCATAGCCGTGTCTGCCGAGCACGCTGACGAGCGCTGCGCTCACCGCTTCTGGCGAGACATCGGCAATGTACAGGCTGTGCCAGCTTGGGGTCATCGAATCGTCTCTCCTGCCGGGTGTTGCCTAATCGCCCCTGCCCTCCACGTATATCGTCACGCGCCCGGACTCGGCGCGGTTGCCGGCGGCATCATAGGCCACTGCCCAGAACTCGTATGTACCCGGTTCGCCCAGCGTCCAGCGAGCGGTATAGGGCCATTCCTCGCTGGTGGCGATCAGCCCCTCTCCCTGGTAGAACTCCACATAGGCCATCTGCACGTTGTCTTCCGGCTCGGCTTGCAGGGGCACGTAAACATCCTGGCCGAGCGTATAGCGGCTCTCTGGCGCAGGCTCGACCAGCGCCACCTGTGGCGGCTGATTGTCCACCGTGACCGACACGTAAGCGCGCTCGGCGCTGTTGTCGGCCCGCACGACCGTCAGGCGCAGGACGTAGATCGCCCCGTCGCTCAGGCCGGTGGTATCCCAGGTGCCCAGCACGATGCCCCGCCCCGGCACCGTCTGCGCCTGGCCAATGGGCAGCCAGACATCCGGTTGCAGCCCCGCGCCATAGTCCAGGCGGAAGTAAGCGAAATCGTCGGCGGTGGCATTGCCGCGCACTTCCACCACACCCCGAACGCGGGCCTGAATCGTGGGCGAGATGATCGTCACCGGGCTGAAGGGCGACGCCGCGTTGATGTCGTCGTATTCGCTGGGCGGGAAGCGCTGTCCTGTCTCGCGCGCCCAGGCGCGCGTCTCCTGCGGATAGTCGAAGTACACTACCTCTTCTACGCAACTGGGCGGAGAGGAAGCCGTCGCCAGCCGCCCGGTGCACACATTGACACTGTAGCTCTTCCAGTAGGTATCCGCCTGGGTGGGCTGCGTGTCAATCCCGCGCTGTGGGTCTACGTAGAACAGTTCACGGCGCTGTGGACAATGGCGCGTGGGCAGCAGACCGGAGAGTTCGCACACCACGCGCTCTACCACCGTCGGCGGGCGCTCCCATTCGCGCAGCGGCAGGGAATCGCGCGTGTGAATGTATTCCATCAGCGCGTGCCAGATGGGCGCAGCGCCCGTCGTGCCGGTGACATCGGTCATCGAATGGTTGTTGTTGTTGCCCACCCACACACCAGTCACGATCTGTGGGGTGTAACCGACCGTCCAGCTATCGCGGTTGTCGTTGGTGGTGCCAGTTTTCACCGCGGCAGGCCGCGACAGGTCGAGCGGGCTGCCCCGCCCAAAGGCCGGCATACGCGCCTGCGCATCGGACAGAATGTCGGTGATAATGTAGGCCAGCGCCGGTTCCAGGATCAGACGGCGCTGATAGGTGTTGGTCTCTTCGCCGTACTGCCACAGCACCTGCCCGTCGGCGTCCTCGATACGCAGGATGGCGGTGGGATTGAGCGTGCGGAAGCCGGGGATGAGCTGATCCTTGTGCACCGGCATACCGACCATGTAACCGCCGGTATTGAACACGTTGTAGGCATAGGTCAGGTCGAGTAGCGAGACTTCCCCGCTGCCCAGTGCCAGGGCCAGCCCGTAGCGTCCGGTCTGTGTCAGCGAGCTGATGCCCAGCCGATGTGCCGTGCGAATCACCGGCCCCAGCCCGATCAGGTTGGTCAACTGCACTGGCGGCACATTATACGAATTGGCCAGGGCGTCGCGCACGCTGACCGGCCCGTGATACTGCCGGTCTATGTTGACGGGGGTGTAGGGCTGCCCGCCGTTATCGAAGGTCAGCGACACATCGTAAGTCATGGTGGCCGCAGTGATGCCATTGGGATAGCCGGGTAGCGGCCCCTGCAGAAACGCCGCGGTATAGACGATGGGCTTGAAAGCCGAGCCAGGCTGTCGCTGTGCCAGCGCTGTGTTGTAACTGCCCTGGATGCCCTCGTTCCAGAAGTCCACGCTGCCTACCATGGCCAGGATTTCGCCCGTCTCAGCGCGCAACACCACCACAGCGGCGTTGGTCACCTCGCGCTCTACGCCGATCATCTCGGCGGGGATGGGCGGCAAATAGCTGGCCGCCAGGCAGGGTGTGCCCGCGCTGGTGTTGGGCGTGATGGCAGGATCGGGGCCGTCCAGACGCATCACCTGGGCGCGCGCCACACACTCGGCCTGTAGTTGCAGGTCTACATCGAGCGTGGTATAGACGCGCAGTCCGCCGCGCGTCACCAGCCGCGCGCCATCCAGCCCCAGGTCGTTGAGGATCGCTTCTGCCTCGGCGCGGGCGTAGGTGGAGAAGTGCGGCGCGATCAGGTGAAAACGGTCGGTGAAAGGGCGCACGATCAGCGGCTCGGCCAGGGCTGCGTCCGCCTGGGCCTGCGTGATGTAGCCCTCGCGCACCATCGTTTGCAGGACGATTTCCTGGCGCAGCTTGGCCGACTGTGGGTTGTCAATGGGATTCTGCAAAGGAAACTGCGGGATAGCGGCCAGCATAGCGGCTTCGGCCAGGGTCAGGTCGCGGGCGGGCTTGCTGAAGTATTGTTGCGCGGCAGCCTCGATGCCATAGGCCCAGCCGCCGTAAAAGTTGGTGTTGACGTACCACTCCAGAATCTGCTTTTTGGAGTACAGGCGCGAGATTTCGGAGGCCAGGATCACTTCCTTGACTTTGCGCTCGTAACTGATGGCGCGGCGCTCCTCCTCGCTGAAAAGCACATTGCGCACCAGTTGTTGCGTGATGGTGCTGCCACCCTGCAACTGCCCGCCGGTGAGATTGCTCCACAGGGCGCGCATCATGCCCCGCAGATCGAATCCCGGATTTGCGTAGAACGACGAGTCCTCAATGGCCACTGTGGCGTCCAGGAAATATTGCGGCAACGTGTCTACGTCCACCCAGCGCCGGTCGCCGCCCGCCGGATCGATCACTTCGTACAGCACATTTTGGCCCGATCGATCGTAAAACACACTGGTGAGGAATGCGTCTTCTTCGGCGGCGGTGATGCGCTCCGCCGGGGGAAGCTGACGCGCATAGTAGGTGTAGATGGCGAACAGAGTCAGCGCGGCGAGCACCACCAAAGCCGTGACAGCACCGGCCAGCGCCACCAGCAAGGCAATACCCCAGCGCAACACACGCGCGGCGGTGAGGCCCTGGGTGCGGCGGCGACGACGGCGTTGACGGGCGAGGCGGGCAATGTGCAAACTGGCCATCTCCGTTTGCGCTCGAACGACAGTGTGATACACTAAGTTATCAGACCATTTGTCAGGCACTGGCATTCGCTATCTTAACATGCCTTAGATCGGCCTGCCAGCGGGGGCAAGCCAGGAGTGCTCGGATTTTGGGGGCGAGAATTCACCAAAGCGAGCGCCGAGATCACCGCGATAGACACAGAACTTTCTTGCTCTGTCCTCTGTTCCCTCGGTGTCTCTGCGCTTGTCCGCCCTTAAAGGTGTATCGGGGGGCGATGTGGGGAGCATCTACCAGCAGTGGCATGTGGCAATCGTAGATGATGACGCCCGGCTGGTAGAGATCGTGCGCGAGGAGCTAGAGACACAGGGATACCAGGTCTCTACTTTCTCCAGCGCGGAGACGCTCTTACGCCATGTGCAGCGCCACGGTCTGCCACACCTGGTCCTGATCGATCTGGGATTGCCAGATATGGACGGTTTTTCCCTCAGCGACCGGTTGAAGGCGCTGGGAGATGTGCCGATCATTTTCATCTCCGGACGTAAAGAAGCCGATACGGTGGTGCGCAGCCTGGTGCAGTACGCCGAAGACTACGTGCGCAAACCCTTCGACCCGCGCGAACTGGCGGCCCGCGTCTACCGCGTGCTGAGCCGCATCCCCAGCTTCGATTACGCTGAGAGCCGCATCGTGCGCATAGATGACTGGCTGGCCATTGATTTCGGTCAGCGGGTGCTCTTTGCCGGTCAGCATGAATACTCGCTCACACCCACCGAGGCCAGCCTGCTATACGTGCTCTTGCGCAACGCCAACCAAGCAGTGCCCACGCGCGTGCTGCTCAGCCGGGTGTGGCCGCTACAGGATGTGTACGAGGAGACGCTGCGCGTGCATATGCATCGCCTGCGCCAGAAACTGGAACCGGACCCGGCCCATCCGCAATACCTGCTCACAGTACGGGGGACGGGGTATCAGTTCGTGCGGCGCAGCGCGTAGGCGCTAGAGGCTGTTATGAACTTTTGCGCAGTATTTTCCCCTGCACTCCTCTCCCCGGTCTATACACTGCGTCGCGGGGGTTCAAGGGCGGACAGCCATTGAGAGCATCTCGAACGGGAGACTGTCGTTAACTTTACC
>FWPU01009484.1_pt1 | contig 12414 bp, 14 predicted proteins | sample 2228361 | NCBI WGS metagenome assembly FWPU01 (sample SAMEA103939777, study PRJEB20133) | metagenome | reverse complement strand
CATATTTATTCTTTTTTAAAAAGAATTTTTATTGTTTTAACTTATTCATGGAAAATAAGGGAAATTTGTAAAAGAAATAAAATTGACATTATCCATATAAACGATTTTAAAGGAGGAATCTTTATACCCTTTTTAAAATTTTTCACTCATACAAAAATAGTGTGGCATATAAGGGACTTATTCGCATGGGAATCAAATGTCAAAAAATATTACTATAAAATCCTTTCGTGTTTTTCAGACCTTTTAATAGCAATATCTCCACTTGTTAGAAAAATGCTGATTGAGATAGGATTTAAAAATTCAAAAATGATTTATGACTTGATAGAATTAAAACCTATTAAAATGACCAAAAAAGAAGCAAGGAAAATACTGAAGTTACCAGAAAACAGGTTCATAGTGGGGTATATCGGAAGAATTTCAAAAGACAAAGAAATTGAAAATTTAATAGAGGCTGTGAATTTTGTAAAAGGGAAAATCCCCGAGATTTTATGCTTAATTGTAGGACATGATTTTAAAGGGGGTGAAGAAAAAGAAAGACTTCTGAAATTGGTAAAAAAGCTAAATTTGGAAAATTTTATAGAATTTACAGGATGGAAAGGAAATATTGAGTATTATTACCTATCCTTGGATCTTTTTATTCACCCAAGAGAAAAAACATATGAGCCTCTTGGGAGGACATTTATTGAGTCAATGTTTTATGAAACACCTATTCTTGGAACAAATATTATATCCTGGCTTATAAAGGATAAGGAAAATGGATTTATAGCAGAAGGGGGGTATAAAAGTCTTGCTCAAAAAATAATAGAGGTTTATGAAGAAAAAGAACTATTGAACAAAGTATCAGAAAATGCAAGAGAATTTGTTGAAGTAAATTTTAATAAGCAAAAATTAATAAAAGAATTTAAAATAACATTTGAAAATTTAAAGAGGAAAAATTTAAAATTAAAATCATGAAAGAATTTACAGTTAAGGCAATTATTCTTGGTATTTTTCTTGCGATAGTTTTTGGTTCTGCAAATGCATATCTTGGTCTTAAAATGGGAATGACAGTATCTGCATCAATACCAGCAGCAGTCATCTCAATGGCAATATTAAGGGGAATTTTAAAAAGAGGAACAATCTTAGAAAATAATATTGTTCAGACAGTAGCCTCTGCAGGAGAATCTCTTGCAGCAGGAGTTATATTCACTGTTCCTGCCCTTATAATGCTTGGATTAAATGTGAACATTTTTTATATATTCTCAGTGTCTCTTACAGGTGGAGTTCTTGGAGTTCTTCTCATGATTCTTGTAAGAAAAAGATTTATTGAGGATGAAGATAAAGTTCTTCCCTATCCTGAAGGAAGGGCATGTGCAGAGGTTTTAAGGGCAGGTGATGAAGGAGGTGAAAAGGCAAAAAATGTCTTTATAGGAATAATTCTGGGATTTTTATACAAATTCTTTGCTCTTGGATTTCACTTTTTTAAAGATGTGATTGATTTTTTATTCAGAATAAAATCGAGACTTCAGATTTCTTTTGATAATTCTCCTGCACTTCTGGGTGTCGGTTTTATACTGGGTTTGAGAATTTCATTCTTGGTCATGGCAGGAGGACTTCTTGGATGGCTTGGTATTATGCCCTTAATACAGACATTTTTGCCACAGGCAAAGAATTTAATGCCAATTGAAATATGGGATAAATATATAAGATACATAGGGGCTGGTGGTGTTCTTGCAGGAGGTATAATAAGTTTTGCCAGGTCAATGATTTCTCTTTTTTCAAAAGGGAAAATATATCTAAAGGGTATAGTTACTCCAAAGGATTTGCCAGTAAGTTTTGTTTTAATAGGCACACTTATTGCTTATATTTTCATCTCACTCATGCCCCAGTTTAAACAAAACTTTATCTCAAGTATATTTATAATAATCTTTGCATTTTTATTCGTAATAGTTTCTTCAAGAATAGTGGGGATAGTTGGTTCTTCATCAAATCCTGTATCAGGAATGACAATAGCAACTCTTTTAATAATAAGTCTTATATTTGTAAAGATGGGAATTAAAGGAACACAAGGTATAATAGCAGCATTAACAACAGGAGCAATTGTATGTATTTCAGCAGCAATCGCGGGTGACACATCTCAGGATTTAAAAACAGGTCATTTGGTTGATGCAACTCCAAGACTCCAGCAAATAGGAGAATTCATAGGAGTATTTTTTTCTGCAATTTTTATAGGATGGACACTATTTTTACTTCATAAGGCATATACAATTGGCTCTCAAGCGCTTTCAGCACCCCAGGCAACTTTGATGAAACTTGTTGTGGAAGGTGTTTTTAAAGGGGGGATGCCATGGGAACTCATAATCGCAGGCATTGCAATTGCCATCTCTATTGAATTACTTGGTGTCTCCGCACTTCCCTTTGCAGTTGGTCTTTATCTTCCTCTGAGTTTATCAACAACCATAGGAGTAGGCGGATTTATCTCCCATTTTATAAAGAAAAAAGAAAAGGGAATCCTTCTATCATCAGGACTTGTCGCAGGAGATGCACTTGCAGGAATATTTATAGCAATTTTAATTGTTGCTGGTATTACAATTCCACATCTTAAAGTGCCTTTCTTATCTGAATCACCTTTCTTTGCATTCTTTCTCCTTTTTTTACTTTCAATCCTTCTATTTTTCAGAAGTAAATGATATTTCTTGTTTTCCTTCTTTCCATACCAGTAATATCAGAAGTTATGTCAAATGTTAAGGGTTCTGATTCTCAAAGTGGTGGTGTTCCAGGAGATAGAAATGAATTCATTGAAATATTTAATTTAGGGAATGATACAATTGACTTATCAGGTTATAGAATTATTGATTTTGATGCGGTTGATGATATAATTCCTTGGACAGATGATTCAATATTTTTATACTATCCTGATGTTCTGATAAATACAACAAAGGTACCACCCAAAAGTTTCGCATTGATTCTGGACCCTGAATATCTTGAAGAAGGTGATGGAACATATGTAAGACCCTATAATTTCCCTGAAAAAACTGTTATTTTAACGGTCGGAAATACAACAATCGGCGATGGTCTTTCAACTTCAGACCCAATAGCCCTGATTTCTCCATCAGATGACACGGTGAGTACTTATGGAACCCCTTTTAATCCTGACGATTCACTGCCTTTATCTCCTGATGATGGCATCTCTGTGGAAAGAATAAACCTTGAAGGACCTGATTCAATCTTTAACTGGGCTTTTTCTGAGGATTCAACAGGTTCAACTCCTGGAAGGGAAAACTCGGTTAAATTTTTACCAGACCTATTTATATTTTCAAAGAGCATAGTTATAGCACCACCATTTCCAGAAGAAAATAAAGATTTTGAAATATTTGTTAAATTCTACAATAGTGGTTTTGATACATTAAGGGATATAAAAATTTATCTTGAAATAGAAAACTTTTATAAGGATTCAGTATATTTCCCCGGAATTTTAATTTATAAAGATTCAGGAATTGTTGAATTTGAAATTCCTGCACTTTCAAAAGGGGCTTATAAGGGATTTGCCTGTGGAAAATCTATTTATGATACCGACACTTCAAATAATTCTACAAAATTCAATATATTTGTATCCTTAAAACCGATTCTTATAACAGAGATAATGTATAATTCTGATTATGAATGGATTGAGATATACAATGCATACGATGATACGCTTGATATGGATAATTTCGGAATATCCGATGAAAGTAAGGTAATAGAAAAATGGGGTGATTTTAAAATAAATCCATATGAATATGCTGTCATAATTAAAAAATGGGAAGATACTTTGTATCTTTTCCCAAAATTTGATAAATTTAAATGCATTGTGCCATCCGAGGAATTTTATTCCCTGAATAACTCAGAAGATGTTGTGTTTTTATATGACTCAAAAGGCAATGTAATTGATTCTGCTCCTTATGAAAATGTATGGGGAGGGGGAGTTGACACATCCCTTGAGAGAAAAGGAATTGATTTTCCTTCTGATGAAAGATTTTCCTGGCGTTCTTCAATTGATGAAAAAGGCGCAACACCTGGGAAAGAAAACTCAGTCACAGAAAAAATATTTCCCGAGAAAAGATATGCTTACCTTTCAGGTAAGATATTCCACCAAGAAAATGATTTAAAACTCTTCATAAATCCGCCTTACAATTTAACAGAGTTTACACTGTTTTTATTTGATGCAAAAGGAAGAATAAGGGAAAAAGTTTTTGATAATTATTTAATTTCAACAAAAAGAGTTTATAATTTATCACAAATAATAAAGGAAAGAAAAGCAGGGCTTTATATAATTTATGTTGAGATGAAGGAAAAAGATGGTGAAAGAAAAGAGGTAAAAAAAATTCCCTTTGCAATATGGAGATGAAAACAAAAAGGAATTTCCCTTAAAATAAAAGATAAAAATGATTAAAAACAGAAAAACCCTTGAAAAATTTGAAAGAGACCTACTTTCTAAGAGTTCTTACAATTATTTAAAAAATATAGAAATATTTGAAACCCTAGACTTTGCCATAGAAATGGGCAAAATTCCTCATAGAAATCCCCTCGAAGGAATTGAAATTGATATAAAATATGCAGAGGTAATAAATGGGATTAAAAGAGCTTCTAAAAAGAATAGCGACCGAACTCGAAAAAGAAGGGACAGACTATATGGTCATGGACGGTCAGGCAGTTTTAATTTATGGTGAACCCAGATTAACAAAGGACATTGATATAATTCTTGGGACAGGAATCGAGAGATTTGAAAAAATTTTAAAGATAGCAAACAATTTAGAGTTAAATATTATCCCAGAAAATCCATTAGGATTTGTAAAAGAGACAATGGTTTTACCATGTCTTGATAAAAAAATTGGATTAAGGGTAGATTTTATTTTCTCTTTTTCTTTTTATGAAAAAGAAGCTTTAAAAAAGGTTAATCTTATAAAAATTGAAGATGTTTATATAAAATATGCTTCGGTTGAAGACATTATTATTCATAAAATCATATCAGGAAGAGAAAGGAATTTTGAGGATATAAAAAGCATTTTAATCAAAAACAAAAATATTGATGAAAAATATATTAAAAAATGGCTTTTAGAATTTGAACAACTCCTGGACGAAAAATTTTTTGAAAAATTCAAAAAAATAAAAAATGAAATATCTGATTAAAGGCGGTAAGAGATTAAAAGGTGAGGTAAAAGTAGAGGGTGCAAAGAATTCTGCGTTACCCATAATCGCATCTACAATACTTTTAAGTGAAAAAGTTATCCTGGAAAATATACCTGATGTTGATGATGTCAATACAATGCTTTCCCTTCTTGAAATACTCGGAACAAAGGTTAGGAAAATCGGGGAAAATAAATTTGAGATAGACCCTTCAAAGATAAATTCATGGGAAGCACCCTATGAGGCAGTGAGGAAAATGAGAGCATCAATATATGTTTTAGGACCTTTACTTGCAAGGTTTGGGAGGGCAAAAGTTGCCTTTCCAGGAGGATGCAGTTTTGGTCCAAGACCAATAAACTATCATCTTGAAGGGCTTTCAAAAATGGGAGCAGAGATAGATATAGACAAGGGATTTATAATAGCAAAGTGTAAAAGATTAAAAGGAAGCGAAATATATTTTGACCAGAAATCAGTGGGTGCAACAGCGCATCTTGCAATGGCAGCCAGTTTAGCAAAAGGTAAAACTTTTATTTTGAATTCATCAAAAGAACCAGAGGTTGCTGACCTTTTGAATTTTTTGAAAAATTGTGGTGCAAAAATTAAAGGCGAAGATACATTTGAAATAATGGGAACCCGTGAATTAAAAACTCCTTTGAAATATAAAATAATTGATGACAGAATAGAAGCAGGAACATTCCTTGTTGCAGGAAGAATTATAAAAGGTGAAATTAAGATAAAAGGTAAAAGCGGGAAATTCCTGGAAAATGTAATCGAAAAATTAAAAGAATCCGGTGCTGAAATTGAAATAAAAAAGGATGGAATATGTTTAAGTGCAAAAAAAGATATTTCACCTTTAAGAATAGAAACAGCCCCCTATCCTGGATTTCCTACAGACCTTCAGCCCCAGTTTACCGCAATGCTATCAATTGCAAAGGGAACATCAGTTGTTATTGAGGGAATATATCCTGAAAGATTTGGATATACAGGAGAACTTATGAGAATGGGAGCAAACATCAAGGTAGAAAAGGGTATGTGTATTGTTGAAGGGGTAAAAAAATTAAAGGGGACCCATTTAATTGCACCGGATATAAGAGCAGGAGCAGCCCTTGTAATCGCGGCCCTTTCAGCAGAGGGTGAAAGCATTGTTGATGAGATACATCATATAAAGAGGGGTTATAAAGATTTTCATAAAAAACTAAAAAAGATCGGAGCCAGTATTGAAATTATTGAGTAAAATTTAAAAAAGGATGTAATTTATATGAATAAGAAAATTACTCAGAGAATTTTTTAGAGTTCATTTTTAGGACCTTATCATTATTAACATCATTTTAAATTTCTTAACAGCCCTTAATGCATGTGGATTGTTTGCAGGCATTATTATCATCTCTCCTTCTTTCAAATAATAGGGTTTGCCTGAGATAACAATTTCTGCCTCACCTTCAATCAGGTAAACCAGTGCATCAAAGGGTGCTGTATGTTCGCTTAACCCCTGTCCTTTATCAAAAAAAAAAAGGGTTACTGTCCCTGTATTTTTATCAATCAATGTCTTGCTTACTACAGAATCTTCATGATAATCAATAAGGTTTTTTAAATTAAGAACTTTCATATTTTCGCCCTTTTCTTTACATTTCAAATATATAGCAATGATAACCAGAAAATCAAATCTAACGAGTTGCCTCATCAAAAATCTAACCAAATTTCTACTTAAAAATAAAGATATAAAAATCACAGGAAAAAAAATGCACAAGAAAAGGTTTTTTATCTTTTAAACAAAGATATATTTTTATATAACCACAGGTTATAATAGTTTTATGTTTTCTAACCCTATTCTCCGGGTAAAAGCACCATTAAAAGTCCGGTTTGAGTATCTTCGTATTTTACCATTTTTCTCGGTGATTTTTCATCATACCAGATATTTATTTCCCTTCCTGCAAATTTTAAATTTATCCTCCTTGTTTCAAACTCTCCTGCAAGAACATTTACTTTTTCTTTTTCCATTACACTGATATTTATAGGAACACTCACTGCTGAAAGAGGAACAACAGATGTTATTTCTGCTGTGTAACCTTGCTCAAAGGGAATATTTCTTAAAAGCATTGTTATTATTTCATTGTCAAAGGAATTTTCTGATAATGGGATTTCTGTGCTTTTTTCTCCCATAGGGGCTTTAAGTTTTATACTAACACTTTTTAAAGTATAATCGGCATCCACACGGTATTCTCCACCAAGAGTTTTAATTGTTCTTTCCTCTTTTAAGGGTTTGAGAGTGTTTTTTTTTTCACAGTTATTATACTGTGGTCAGAGGTTTTCTGGTCTTTTGATTCAACTTCTGTTAAAACATTTATTTTATAACCTTCTTCCACATAGTTTATCTTATAAATGCTTTTTCCTATGGTATCGCCCTTTACAATTAACGCATAAGTTGCTGTTTCACCATCTTCCCATTCAGGCGCAATTAGTTTTAGTTCTGGTTTTTTTTCTCTTTTACATGATAAAAAGACAATTCCAAAAATTGCAATTAATTTAAATAACCTCATTTAAACCTCCTGCCCGACTTTATCGGCATAGCTGTTTTTTATTCTGTATCATGCATCATATTTTTTCTGCCTTTTACTCAGTTTGTATATTAAAAGCCAAAAAATATAACCTGTTATCAAAAGAACTGGTAATGTTATAGTATAAATATTTTTTGCTAAAAACTCAAAAAAATCTATATTTCTGAAATACATCATTGCCAACACAAGCCCATCAACAAGTTCGTGGTAAAGCATTGCTATTATAAAAAATATAAAAAACATAAATTTTTTCTTTGCTTCTGCCCAGTAAAAAACCCCTGCCCCTATTATTGCTCCCATTATTGCATGAGCCTGAATTGCAACAAACCTTTCCCACACCCATTTCCATGTTATAAACAGTAAAAATAAAGAATATCCCCATACATTAATTCTTGGGAAAATCGCAATAAGACTTAATGTAACAGCTTCACCTACCCCGTAGGCAAGACCTATCCAGTATCCAAGTAATGTGCTTTCCTCTGGATTTTTTAAAAAATTTTTTAAAGGTTTTAAGAAAATTAAAAATACCAGTAATTTTGCAAATTCTTCCCAGAAATTGTTATCCATCTGAGTAACAAATAGAGTGAACCAGAAGTTGCTGTTAAAAAAGTAAAGTGCTCTTTCCCAGTGTTTTCTAAAAAAGAACAGAGGGAAAAATAAAAAAGCAACGATAAACATTAAAAACCATATTTTCCATGAAAGTTCTTTTAAATTTTTTATTCTTCTGAAAATAAGACATAAGATAAAAGGAAGAGCAATGCTTATGCCCAGAAATATTGTCAAAATTGATGATAAGTTTTGCATCAAATACCCATTTCTTTTTTCTTTTTATAAACTTCTGGCAGAAGTTTTTTAAATCTTGGTAATGTTTTCAAAATCCATCCTTCAAAATGCTCTTTTAAATTTTCTTCTGTCCATCTATGATTATTTAAATCTTTTTTATCAAAGTAAAACCCGTTTTCCTTTAATGTACAGGGAGTTAAACAGAGAGGGCACCTGTATTTATTTCCCTCAATATGCTCAAAAAACCCGATGTGATCAACAGGACAGTATTTTGATGTGCATGATTCAAAAGGCTTATCTTCAAAATTTAAAATTTTATTAAAAATTTTCTTGACTTTTTCAAAGTTTTCATCAAGTAAAACTTCACCAGGACCTGCACCAAAGATTAAAAAACTTTCAGCAATTTTAAATCCTAAGGAAAGTAAAAATAAATTCATAAAAGGAAGATGAAATTGAGAATAGGCAATGGGTGATGCAACCCCTATGCTTACCGCGGGTTTTACAGGTTTATTTTTAATTAATTCGTAAATACACAAAAACCTGTCAAGCACAAGTTTTAATTTGCCAGGAATGGTTAAAACATAGGTTGGTGCTATTAAAATAAGTGAATCGCATTCAAGAAATTTATACATTAAATCATAAAAATCATCCTCAATTTTGCATTTTTCTTTTTTAAAAACACAAGCCATACATCCAGTGCACTGCCTTATCTGAAAATTCCTCAGATAAATAAGTTCTGTGGTTATATTCTGTGGAGAACTTTTTGATAAAAATTTACCAAGTATTTCGCAGTTTCCCTTTCTTCTTTCAGATGCTATTAAAATACCTGTTTTCATTTTGTAAATTTGTTGAAATAGAGAATTTCCTCAATTTTTTTTCTTTGTTTCGGATTAATGAGTTTTTTTTCCTTTTCTTTCTCATTGGGATAACCTATTGCTATTAGAAGAACAATCTTGTATTTTTTCGGTATATTAAGAATTTTCCTTATTTCTTTTTCGTTAAAATAACCTATATAACATGTCCCAAGACCCAGTTCTGCTGCCTGAAGAACAAGATGTTCACATGCAATTCCTGTGTCTATTAAGTAATAATCGGTTTTCATAACATAGGCGCCTGCTTGAGCAATAAACTTTTCCTTATCAGCAAGAACCACTATTATACAGGGTGCTGTTGGTAAAAATTTGTTTATTATTCCGTAAATTCCTGAAGTTGCAGTTCTTGCAATTTTATTTTTTAATTCAGGCTCATCAATCACTATGAATCTCCAGGGTTGTGAATTACATGCAGAGGGGGCAAGTCTTGCGGATTCAATACATTTCATAATCCTTTCTTTCTCAATCTGTTTTTCCTGAAATTTCCTGCAACTGTATCTTCTTGAAACAAGCTCTAAAAAATTCATATTTTAATTATAAATTTTCTTCAGATAAAAATTAAACCTAATTTGAAAAAAAAGTTTTTGAACTTATATAATTTCCCACTATGAAAAAATTTGAAGAAATAAATGTTAAAAAGGTGAGATTAAAAGGGGATGATATTTTTGCCGAAGAAGAAAGTGACAATGTAGTTGTTGAAAAAAAATTAAGTATATTTCTGAATGATAAAGAACTGGTGAGTATCCTGTGTATACCTGTAAATATAAAGGAGCTTGTTACAGGATTTCTCTATACAGAGAGAATAATAAAGGATATTGTTGAGATTGAAAGCATAGAGATTATGTTAAAACCTCTTCTTACAGCGAGAGTCTTTACTAAAAATGGATTTTCCCCGGCAAAAAGAGTGATAACTTCGGGTTGTGCAGGAGGTGTGACCTTTGAAAAAGAAATTGATTATGAAATTAAATGTTCAGAAATGGAAGTAGACCCTGTGGAATTAAGAAATTTTTTCAGAGAATTTGAAAAAGATGCAGAACTTTTTAAATTAACAGGTTGTGTTCACAGTGCTGCACTTTTTGATGGAAATTTAATAATATTTTTGTCAGAAGATGTTGGAAGACACAATGCAATTGATAAGATTATAGGATATGCACTCTTGAATAAGATAGATTTAAAGAATAAGATAGTTTTTACAAGTGGTAGGCTTTCTTCGGAAATGATTACAAAATGTGCTGTTGCCAATGTTCCTGTAGTTGTAAGCAGATGTGCACCAACTATGAGGGCTCTTAAAATTGCTGAAAACACAGGTATTACGGTCATAGGATTTATGAGAGGCCCTAGATTTAACATTTATACAAATCCAGAAAGGATAAAAATTCAACAGTAAATGGTGGGGGAGAGTAAATATCAAGATGCACGAACCAGGATACCTTATATAAGGTAAATCAAATAAACAAAATCAACGAAATGAACCAGAATAACCAGATAAACTATAAACTGTTGGTAATCAACAGTTAACTATTCTAACTCTGTTGGAATGGAGGTGGGGGGACTTGAACCCCCGTCCAGAAGGCTTTGGAATCCAGACTCTACATGCTTAGCCTGTCTTATTTTAAGGTAAAGAAGGGGCAGGCACCTTTCTTTACCCTTCCCTTTTTAAGTTTAAAAGGAAAGGAAGAAAAAGGAAAACTCCCTTTCCCTTTGCCCTTTATATAAGGCTCTTTCAGAGCGAAGGGCACACACCCTGAAGAACCGCTGCTTAAAGATTAAGCAGCATATGCATATGTGTTGGCAGTTGTTTTTGTGAGGAGTTTTACGGGTCTCCTCTGCCCGACATGCTCCTGGAATCCTCAATTCCCTCTGTCGAGCCCAGTGCCACCCCCATTTTCAAAGAATTTGTATATTATATTACTCTATTTTTTTAAAAAAGTCAAGAGTCTATTTATAATAATCTGCGTTCTTCTTTATAAAGTCCTTCCACTCATCAGGCACACCGTCTTCAGGAAATATTGCCTGAACAGGACATACGGATTCGCATGCACCACAATCAATGCATGTGGTAGGATTTATATAGAGCTGCTCAGCCTTTTCGTATTCAGGTTCATCCTTTCTCGGATGAATACAATCAACAGGACAAACCTCCACACAAGCGGTATCTTTGACACCAATACAAGGTTCACAGATTATATAAGCCATTTTCAACCTCCCTTTTAACTTTATCTCATAATTTCAAAAGCAATTTTTAATTTAGCTTGATATTCAATTTCACCTTCTTTTATTCCACCTCTTAATTCAATAACTTCAAACCAGCTCAAGCCTTTCAGTGTTTTTTTAGCTTCCTCAACCGCATTTTTGATTGCCTCTTCATACCCTGCCTTTGATATTCCCACGAGTTCAATGAGTTTATATGTTTTTGTCATTAAACCCCCTTTGGTTTACATTTTTCACAAAATCCATAAACCATAATTGTGTAGTTTTTTACTTCAAAATCAGATTTTTCGTTCTTTATTATATCTTTTAATGGTTTTTTATTCACTATATCACTGTCCTCTATTTTACCACAGTTTTCGCAATAAAAATGGAAATGGGGTTTTGTAAAAGAGTCAAAGTGGCTTTTTCCGTCGGGAAAGGAGATTTTAAGCAGTAGTCCTGCTCTTTCAAGAAGGTCTAATGTCTGATAGACTGTTGCAAGGGAGATTTCAGGAAGTTTTTTCTTAACCTTGGAGTAAACATCTTCTGCACATGGATGGGTTCTATCATTAAGGACTGATTCAATAACAAATCTTCTCTGAGGTGTAATCTTAACCCCTTTTTCTCTCAATATGTTTATAATATTATCTTTATTCATAATTTTTTTAAAGAAAAGTTTATTATAATCTAAAAATGATAGAAAAGTCAATTTGACATTATTTAGTCAATATATATATAATTAAAAGTTATGAATCTGAATTTTGTTATAAAGGAGACAATTAAAGGACTCCGTGTCAACTATAGAATGGGATTTACAAGTATTCTTATAACTTCTTTTTCCCTTTTTGTGCTTTTTTTATTTTTTATTC
>FWPU01011465.1_pt1 | contig 12418 bp, 4 predicted proteins | sample 2228361 | NCBI WGS metagenome assembly FWPU01 (sample SAMEA103939777, study PRJEB20133) | metagenome | reverse complement strand
GCCGGTGCTTGCATGCGGCCGGCCAGCAGTCGGGCGCGTCCGTGGCACGCACCTGGCCGGCATTATTGCTGGAGCAGGGAGCAGGGAGCAGGGAGCACGGAGCCTGGAGCAGGGAGCAGGGAGCCTGGAGCACGGAGCCTGGAGCACGGAGTGATCCCGAAGGGATCACCGCCATTAGCCGGAGGTCAGCACAGCGCCACCTCCGGAACGAGCACGGAGCCTGGAGCAGGGAGCACGGAGCCTGGAGCACGGAGCCTGGAGCACGGAGTGATCACGAAGGGATCACCGCCATTAGCCGGAGGTCAGCGTAGCTGACCTCCGGTGGAGCGCCCCGCCCCGCGCCACCCCCCATGATCCCGAAGGTAACCGCTGCCACACCTGCCGCGTTCGCAGGGGGCCAACACCCGGCAGGCCGGCTCCCTTGGTCTCAAATGCGGCCGGCTGCCTTGCGCAGGTAATCGCGCGAGCGGGCCAGGGCCTGCGCCATCACGTCCGGCTGCGGCTCGTGATGCATGAAGGGATTTACGTACCCGCGATACTGGATATCGGCCAGCGCGGCCAGCCAAGGGGTGAAGTCGGCCGGCCCATGCCCCGGCAACTGCTGCATCCCCGGAGCGTGTTGCCAGGCGTAGAAGAACAGCAGTTGTTGGCCCGCCGCGGCAATGGCTTTTTCCACCGACTCGCCGCGTGCCTGCACATGATACGGCGCCAGCGCGATCCCCAGGCGCGGATTCCGGTTCAGCTCGACAAACGTCTTGATCGAATCGACCGAGTCCAACAGGGCGTGGCCGTGGTTCTCGATCGCCAGATACGAGTCGTACCGTGCCGCCAGTTCCAACTCGGGCTTGAGCGCCTCCAAAAAATCCTTCATCCGCGTGCGGAGTTCTTTGGGATCGCATGGGCCGGTGCTACCGCGGATGGCCACGCCGCCGCCCGACCGGCCCAGAAGTTCGGCGTACCGCGGGTATCCTCCCGCGTACACCGAGAACGCGTAGAGCTTAAGTCCCAGGCGGCCGAGGAGGTCTTTAAGCCCCTCCGGTCCCAGGCGTTTCTGCACGTCGTCCAGATGCGGGCAGCCGGCATGCGCTGACCAGATATCGATGGCCTCGAAACCCAGCGCGGCGATCCGCTGGCAGGCCTGCTCGATGGGCAATCGCGAAAAGTTGATGGACGAAGCCGACAGGCGCAGGACCCATTTGCGGCCTGGTTTCTGGGGATTTCCCCGGGCACTGGCTTGGTTGGCCAGAAGGGTTGCAGCCACCCCGCCGGCCAATTGAGCCAGAAACCCGCGCCGGTCCAGGACGCCCCGCGTTGCAGAACTGGCTGGCGACATAGAGAGATCCTCGCCTCGAGCACTTCGGATGAATTGGGCCACCGGCGCTACGCTAGCCGCTTGCCCCATGCCATGCAAGAGGCCAAGCCGGGGCCTCGGGCGCCGTGCGGGCGTGATATCTTATGCAGTTTGGTTGCTTGCAACCACGCGGCAACGGTCTGCCATGCGTCCAAAGCGCCTACCCCGGTGAACTGTCGTGCATACGAAGCACCGCCCCACGGCTTGGCGCCGGGTGGGTGGCCACGCTATGACGGAACCAACCCTGCCGACCGGGGTTTATGGTTATGGTCTTCAGGTTTGGGCGTTGTACCCAGGGTTGGGGCGTCCGGCCCCGGTGGCTCTGCTTGATAGAGAGGACTGGCAATGGCGCGGCGGGTTGTGGTCAGGCGTGCGGCGATCGTGGGATTGCTGGGGGTTGTACCGCTGGCAGCGGCGGCTTGGGCTATGCTTTCTGGCGCCCAGGCGCCGGCAAGTGGGTCATTGGGCCAAGCGGCCACGGGGTTGGCTGCGGGCCCCCAGTTGCCCCCGGACCAGGCCCAAGCCGCTGTCAACGCCCTGCTCGAGCTAGCCGGGGTGCAGGGCGGGCTGGTCGTCCACGTGGGCTGCGGCGACGGCCGGTTGACCGCCGCCTTGGGCGCCCGTCCGGCCTTCTGCGTGCAAGGGTTGGACCGCGATCCGGCCCGGGTCGAGCAAGCGCGGCAGCATGTGCGGTCCCTTGGCCGGTATGGCCGGGTTTCGATCGACCGCTGGAAAGGGCCCGCCCTGCCGTACGTCGATAACCTGGTGAATCTGCTGGTCGTCGAAGACCCGGCAGCGGTTCCCCGCGACGAAGTGCTGCGGGTGCTGGCCCCCGAAGGGGTGGCGTGTCTCAAGGAAGGCGAGAGATGGACCCGGCTGGTCAAACCGTGGCCCAAGGAGATGGACCAGTGGACGCATTACCTTTACGATGCCACGAACAACGCGGTGGCCCATGACGCCCTGGTGGGGCCGCCCCGCCATGTGCAATGGGTGTGCGGGCCCAACTGGTCGCGGCATCACGACCACATGGCCAGCCTCAGCGCGATGGTCACCGCCGGCGGTCGGGTGTTTTACATCATCGACGAAGGGCCGCGGGCGGCGATCCTCTTGCCGCCGCAATGGTCGCTGGTAGCCCGCGATGCCTTCAGTGGTGTGCTGTTGTGGAAGCGGCCGATCGCCGAGTGGAACACGCATCTCTGGCCGCTCAAGAGTGGCCCCAACCAACTCCCGCGCCGGCTGGTAGCCGTGGGCCAGCGCGTATTCGCCACCCTGGGCATCGACGCACCGGTCGAGGCTCTGGATGCGGCCACGGGCAAGACTGTGCTGGTGTATGCCGGCACCGAGCACGCCGATGAGATCCTCGTGGCCGACAACGAGCTGTTCGTGCTGGCCGGCGGAGGCCCGAACCGATGGAAAAGCTATCGGCCGCAGCACACTTACGTATGGGACAACACCCAGCGAGCCAACCGCGACTGGGCTTGGGACCGCAGCCCCCGGGAGGTGGTGGCCCTGCGGGCTGGCGACGGCAAAATCTTGTGGAAGCACCGCTCGCCCGTGGCACCGCTCACCCTGGCCGTGGATCCCCAGCGGGTGTACTTCTACGACGGTCGGCAGGTGCGGGCCCTGGACCGGCGTAGCGGGACGCCGCGGTGGGCCTCGGAGCCGATCGTGCGCAAATCGCCATTCCCCACCGGCTACGGTCCCACGCTGGTGGTGCACGAGGGGGTGGTGCTGGTGTCGGTCGAGAACCGGTCGATGACCGCCCTTTCGGCCGCGGACGGCAAAACGCTTTGGACCGCCCCGCACCATCGCGGCGGCCATATGTCGCCCGACGATCTGTTGGTCATCGGCGGGCTGGTGTGGTGCGGGGCCATCGCCGTGGGCACCGATTCGGGAGTGCTGACCGGCCGCGACCTTCGCACCGGCGAGGTCAAAAGCGAGTTTTTGCCCGACGTGAAGATCGACTGGTTCCACCACCGCTGCTACCGCAGCCGGGGCACCGATCGCTTCTTTATCGCCTCGCGGACCGGCATCGAGTACATCGACCTGGCGGCCAAGCACTGGGACGTGAACCATTGGGTTCGCGGCGGGTGCCTGTATGGTTTCATGCCGGGCAATGGGTTGACCTACGTGCCGCCCCACGCTTGCGGGTGTTTTCTGGAATCGAAGCTTTTCGGGCTGCACGCTTTGGCGGCCGACAGCCCCACACGGCGGTTGCCTCGGGAAGCGGCCGAGGAACAGCGCTGGGAGCGGTCCTCCGGCGTGGGGGCTGAGGCGGTGCCGGCCGGTGCGGCCGACCCCTCCGACTGGCCTACCTATCGGCACGACGCGGCCCGCAGCGGCGCCACGCCAGCCCCAGTGGCCGTGGACCTTGGCCGGCAGTGGGAAACGCCGCTTGGCGGCCGGCTATCGAGTGTTGTGGTGGCCCAGGGCCGGGTATACGTCGCTCAGGTGGATGCCCACACGCTGCACGCCCTGGACGCGGCCACGGGAAACCCCGTCTGGGACTTCACCGCGGGGGGACGGATCGACTCGCCACCGACGGTTTACCAGGGCCGCGTCCTTTTCGGCTCCGCCGACGGCTGGGTCTACGCCCTGCGAGCAACCGATGGGAGGCTTTTGTGGCGTTACCGCGCCGCGCCGGCCGAGCGGCGCCTGATGGCCTACGAACAGTTGGAATCGCCCTGGCCCGTCTCGGGGAGCGTGTTGGTGGAAAAGGGGGTTGTGTATTGTGTGGCCGGTCGATCCGCTTTTCTCGACGGCGGACTGCGCTTGGTGCGTCTGGACCCGGCCGACGGGCGAAAACTTTCAGAAACTGTCATCGACGACCGCGACCCCCAAACCGGTCAGAATCTGCAAGCCCATGTCACAGGCCAGGACATGCCAGTGGCCCTGCCCGATATCCTCTCCTCGGACGGAGCTTCGATCTACATGCGTGCCCAGGCCTTTGATCTGGAAGGCCGGCGCCGGGTGATCGCCCCGTTGAAGCTCGACGGCCGCCGTGGCGCCGCGGCCGAGGCCCTGGCCCAAGTGGGCGACCACCTGTTCTCCCGGACAGGGTTCCTCGACGATTCGTGGTTTTTCCGCTCGTACTGGATTTACGGCAAGCAGGTGGACAGCAACTACGGGGGGTGGTTGCGGCCGGGACACTTCGCCCCTTGTGCGCGGCTGATGGTGTTCGACAAGGAGCGGGTCTATGGCTTTGACCGCAAGCCCGAATACCTGTGCAACGCATCGGTTCAAGAATATTACGTGTACGCCGCCGACCGCCAGGTGCCGGCCGAGGGGGTCGAGCGGGTCCGCCGGGCCACGGAACGGATCAATGCCGCGTCGCGCAAGCGGGGTGCTGCCTCTTCGGACTGGGCGTTGCGCAAGAAGTTCTCGCTGAGCGAGCAGCAAGCCGCCCGCTTTCACTGGGCCCAGGGGACGCCGCCCATTCAGGCCCGGGCGATGGTGCTGGCCGGCAAGACGCTGTTCCTGGCAGGGCCGCCCGATGTGCTCGACGAAGAGGCAGCGCTGCGCAACCCAGACGATCCCGCCATCCGCCGCCAGCTCGAAGCCCAGGCGAACGCCCTGGCCGGCAAGCTGGGCGGCCAGCTTTTGGCCATCTCGGCCAACGATGGCAAAGTGCTGGCCTGCTACGATCTGGGAGAGATGCCGGTGTTCGACGGCATGGCCGCGGCCGGCGGAAGGCTCTTCTTGTCCACCGCAAAAGGCACGGTCCTTTGCCTGGGACCGCAAGGCCAGTCGCTGCCCCGCCGGCCGGTCGAGCTTGCGCCGCTGGATACCCGGGTGCAGGAATCGCCTGTGCCGCCGGCCGTGGGGACCGGCCCCTCGAAGGCCGCCGACTTCGACCACGTGCTCCGTGCTCAAGTTCTCGCGTCCGAAGTGGGCTATTATCTCCGGGCCACGGGCAAGAGTTTGGGCATGGCGCTCAAAAAACTCCCGACGCCGCTGGAAGGAAAGGTGCAACTGAGTGTACGCTTGCGCGTGGCGCCGGGCGGGCAACTCAAAAACGCGTTCTTGGTATTCGGCGAGGGCCCCGAAGAAGCCCAGTTGGTCAAATGCGGCATCCGCTACGCGATGCGCCAGGCGATGATCGTCGAAGGCCCCCTCTCGGGTGGCAAGACGACCCCCAAGACCTTTGAACCGGATGAATCCCGCCTGTACGACCTCCGGGTGACGGTCGATCTGGCCAGCGGCGAAGTCTCGATGGCGCTTGGCGATCTGCGCATCAGCGCGAAACTCCAGCGGCCGCCGAAAAACATCGCCTTTGTGGGTTGCGGCGCGATCGACTCGGCCGTGGAGTTCAGCACCCCGGCGGTCAGCCGCTTGCCTCGGTGAGCCTTCGCGCCTACAATCGACGGCACGATCGGCCGCGCCGGGAGACGGTCTTCGGCCCAGGTGGGCCCACGTGCGACGGGGCGGGGGACAGTCACAGCACGATCGCTTCGCACAACCAGGTCAGGAGCACGCCAGATGAAAGCGACCAGTTGGTGGTTTGGGGTAACGGTTTGCGCCGCAGCAGTGTGGTTCTTCCAGTTGGGTTGCCAGAAGGCTCCGCCACCGGCCAAGCCCAAGGCCGGCTCGCCGGCCCCTGCCGGGGTGCCATCGGCCGCTGCCAAGGTACCTGCCGGAACCCTACAGCCTAAAGAGGGCGAAGAAGCCAAAGCCACTGGGCCCGGTGCCCAGCCGGCCGAGGAAAAGCCGGCCGCCAAGGCTTCTGAAGAAAAGCCCGCGGGCGAAAAGGCCCCGCCAAGCCCTTCCGAGGAGAAAGCCGCCAAGGACAAGCCGACCGAGCAGCAGCCCGTCCAGGAAAAGCCGGCCGAGAAACCGGCGCCTCCCGAAACAAAGCCCTCCGAGCCAAAGCCGGCTGGCCAGCCGGCCGAGGAAAAGCCGGCCGCCAAAGCTGCTGAAGAAAAGCCGGCCGGCACCCCCGTGGCCGCCAAGCCCCCTGCCAAGCCTACGGAGGCGGCTGTCGTCCAGGTCCCCTTGGGGCTGCCGCCGCTGCCGGTCCCCAAGGATAACCCTCTGACGCCCGAGAAGATCGAGCTGGGCAAAATGCTGTATTTCGATAAGCGGGTCAGCAAAGACGGCAGCGTCTCGTGCGCAACATGCCATGATCCCAAGATGGCCTGGGCCGAGCACACGCCGACCAGTACGGGCATCGGCAAGCAGGTGGGGCCGCGCAACTCGCCTACAGTGATGAACGCGGCTTACGCGACGTCGATGTTCTGGGATGGCCGGGCCGCCACCTTGGAGGAGCAGGCCACCGGACCGGTGGAAAACCCCATCGAAATGGGTCACCAGATGTCCGACCTGGTGCTCCAGCTCGACAGAATCCCCGAATACCACGAGCGGTTCCAGAAGGTTTTCGGCACGCCCGTGACCAAGGAGGGTTTTGCCAAGGCCATTGCTGCTTTCGAGCGGACCATTTTGGTGGGCAACTCGCCGTACGACCGCTTCAAAGCAGGCGATGCCAGCGCTCTCAGCGAGGCGCAAAAGAGGGGGCTGGCCCTGTTCGAGAAGGTGGGCTGCGCCGATTGCCACACGCCGCCGCTTTTCAGCGACTATGAGTTTTACAACGCCGGGGTGGGCATGGATAAGCCCAACCCGGACGAAGGGCGCAAAGCGGTTACCAAAAACGACCAGGACATGGGGGCGTTCCGTGTGCCTTCGCTGCGCAACGTGGCCGACACGGCCCCCTACTTCCACGACGGAAGTGCAAAAACCCTGGCGGAAGCGGTGGCCTTGATGGCGGCGGGGGGCAAGGACAATCCGCACCGCTCGCCCGATTTCGACACGGTGCGCCAGGCCAAGATCACGCCCGAACAGCAGAAGGACCTGGTCGAGTTCCTCAAGGCCCTTTCGGGTCCCATCCCGCAAGTGGAACCGCCCAAGTTGCCGTAGCGAGGCGGAACAAACGGCCCGCGGCTGCTGGCGGCGCTGGATTAGGCGGGCTGCTCGTCGCGGCGGAACGTGAGGTGCCGCAGCCAGCGCTCATCGTCCCGGTGGGGAAAGTCGGTGCGCACGTGGCAGCCGCGGCTTTCGGCGCGCTCCAGCGCGGCACGGAGCATGAGCCGGGCCACCGTGAGCATGTTCTGGAGTTCCCACCCCGCTGGCCGCGAAAACTGCCGCCCCAGCACGTATCGGCACCAGTGTTCGACGCTTTCGGCGGCCTCGCCCAGCCCCTCGGCATCGCGCCGAACGCCCATGCTCCGCCACATCAGGCTCTTGAGCGAGTTGCGGATATCGGCCAGGTCCAGCATCTTGCGATCCGGTTGGGCCGGAGGGTTGGCCAACGGCGGTGCCCGGAACGAATCGTTCATCTCCAGGGCGGCCTGCGAGGCCCCTTCGCCGGCGTGGGCTCCGTACACCAGGGCCTCGAGCAAACTGTTGGACGCCAGCCGATTGGCCCCGTGCAAGCCTGTCGACGTTACCTCGCCGGCGGCCCAGAGGCCCGGCACGGTGGTCCGGCCTTGGAGGTCCACCACCACGCCCCCCATCATGTAATGGGCCCCCGGCCGGACCGGGATCCGATCGCGCGTGATGTCCAGGTCGAACTTGGCGCAGATGGCCGCGATGCCGGGGAACCGGGCCCGCACCCGATCGGCATCCAGATGTGCCAGCGTCAGATACACGTGGGGATGGCGGGTCTTTTCCATCTGGCTGACGATGGCCGAACTGACCACATCGCGCGGGGCCAGTTCGGCCCGGGGGTCGTAATCGGGCATGAACCGATGGCCGAATCGGTCGACCAGGTAGGCCCCCTCGCCGCGGATGGCCTCGGTGATAAGGTGCCGGCTGCTGCCGGCGATGTACAGCACCGTGGGGTGGAACTGCATGAACTCCATATCGCGGAGTTCGGCGCCGGCGCGGTACGCCATGGCCATGCCGTCGGCTGTGGCCACCTCGGGATTGGTGGTTTCGCGATAAAGCTGGCCGGCCCCGCCGGTGGCCAGCACGGTCTGCTTGGCCCAAACCAGCGTCTTGCCGTGCTGCCGGTTCCAGACCAGGGCTCCGCGGCAGACCCCCTCATAAGTCAGCAGGTCGATCGTAAAGGTCTCTTCCCAGACCGCGATGTTCTGGGCGGCCTGGACGCGGGCAATCACCGCGCGCATCACCTCTTTGCCGGTGGCGTCGCCCAACGCGTGCGCGATGCGGTCGTGGCTGTGTCCCCCTTCACGCGACAGGGCCAGGGCGCCTCCGATCCGATCGAACCGCGTCCCCCAGTCGATCAGCTCCCGGATCCGCCGCGGCGCTTCGCGAACCACATGCTCGACCACCTCGCGGTCGCACAAGGGGCCGCCCGCTTCCAAGGTGTCGGCCACATGGCTTTCGAAACGGTCTGATGGGTCCCAGGCCACGGCAATGCCCCCCTGGGCATAGGCGCTGTTGGACTGGTCGATTGTGCCCTTGGTCACCACCAGCACCGAAAGTCGGGGATCGGCTGCCAGCGCGGCACGCAACCCCGCCAATCCCGCACCAATCACCAGCACGTCGGTAAAAAAGTGCGGGACCTGTTTGGGATGGAATTGGGTTAAATATCGCGGTTCAAAAAGCGTCATCCCTCCTCCAAACAATGCCTTCCAAGAAGGCCCCAACTCCCCAGTATCGCGCGCCCCATGCCCTGGCGATCCTTACGGCCGCTGGCTGCCCAACCCCTCGGTAAACGCACGGAATTGGTTCCGCCATTTGGGCGGCGGGGGTATTCGGCCGGCGTCCTTGAGGTTCTGAAGCTTGTCGGCCGGCGTGGTGCCGCCGCGGAGTTCGGTTCCCCGCGGGCGGAGCCCCAAGCTCTTGAGCCAGGCATCGCGCTCGCGGCGGGCGGCTTGCCCCTCGGGAGTCGGCTTGGCGGCTGCCTGTTCCAGCTTCCGATACCACTCGATGAACTCGCGGGCCTGCTCCGGAGTCCAGCCCAAACGCTCCAATAAATCAGACCGCGACTTGGCCGCCTCCTCCTCGAGGTGCCGTAAGGCCAGGTTGGTTTGCTGGCGGGTGTATTCCAGAATCGGATCGTCGGCCCGGGGTGGGGTAGGTTCGGCAGGCGGGGGCGGCTCGCCCTTGCCCGGCAGACCGCCACCCTGGGGGTTCTGGGCGCCGCCACCGGTCATTCCACCGGGAGTTCCGCCCGGGGACTGGGCGCCGGCCGGGGCGTCGCCTGACTGGCCGCTTGGGCCGCCGGTCGGCTGTTTGGGCAGTGACTGGTCCTGGGCCTTGGACTCGGCCGGCTTGGCCGGAGGCTCTGCCGGAGACTTGGCACCGGGCTGGCTCGCCTGCTCCCCAGGTGCGTGGGGGCTTGGACTGGGGTGCTCGCCAGGCGCTCGGAGCCCCTGGCCCGGCTGCTCGGCCTCGGACCTGCCCGCCGACTTGTCGGCCGCGGCTTGTTCGCCCGGCTTGGAACCCGTGGGGCCTTGGCCAGGTTGCGACGAAGCGCCGGCACCTTCGTCAGCCTCGCTCTGGCTGCCGGGCATGCCGGGGCCTTGCTCCTGGGCACCCTGACCACCCCCTTGTTTGCCGCCGCCGGACCGATCGCCCGCCTCTTGGCCTTCCGACTTGGATTGCTTGGCGCTGGTACTGGGCGACTGAGGTGCCTCGGGCGAAGGTGGCTCTTTTTCCATTGGCGAGACACCTGGTTTCGCCTGCCCCGGCCGGGGTTGGTTCGCCTCTTGCGGCAGCGGAGGAGAGTGGGGCGATTGGCCCGCCTTGCTTGCCCCGCCAACTTTGCGGCAGGTCTCGCACGTGCATCCCGGCTCGTGCGGCAGGGGTTTGCTTACGGGCTGTTGGGTGCCGGGGGGCGTGTCCTGCATTTTTGGAGCCTCGGCCGCGCCGGGTTTTGACGGCCCAAAGGGCTCTTCGGGCGATTCCGGCCTGACGGTCCGCTCAGGGGCTTGGCCCACCTTTGGCTGCCCGGCCGCTGAGGGTTTTTGGTTGTCCGCCGCCGAAGTCCCCTGCTTGTCTGCCGGGGCGGGCTTTTGTTTTTCCCCGCCGGCAGGTTTTTCGGTGGGGCTGAGCTTACCGGGTTCGCTTGGCGCTTCGGGACGGGAAGCGTCTTTGCTGGGGGCTGGCTTTTCGGCTTCAGCCGGCTTTGTGCCAGACGGCGCCTGCGGGCCAGCGGCCGGCTTCTCGGGGCCGGCTGGTTTGGAACTTTCGCCGGGCTTATGGCCTGCTGGCCGAGGCTCGGCATCGGGCGCCTTGGCCGAAGCAGCCTCTCCAGCCGGGGAAGGCGTTTGCTCTGTCCCGGGCTTCAGATCGCCTGGCGATTGGCTGGCATCGCCGACCGGCTTCTCTTGAGGCGATGGCGGCTTGGCGTGCATATCGGCCTGGCCAGGTCCTTCACTACCCTCGTGGGCGCCTTGGGAGGGCTTAGGGGTGGCGGAAGGTTTCTCTTGCTCGTCCGGACCGCCGGTCCGCCGTTGGCCCGAGGTCTTGGCCGGCTTCGCTTGTTGTTGGGCGCCGGGTTCGTCGGCGGTGGGCTGCCGATCCGGCTGGCTCTCTTGCTCGGTGGATTGGTCTTGGCCGGCTGGCGACGGCTTTGTCTTAGCAGAGCGCTGGGAGCCGGGTTTCGGTTGGCCGGCCTGACCATCCTGGCCGCTGGGGCCGCTGGGCTCCTGGGAGTGTTCCTGCTGGTGCCTGAGGATCTCCTCGATGGCGTCACCCGGATTCGTGCGGCTATTGACCGGCTGGCGGGGGGCCGATGGATCCGCCTGATCCGTACCCGAGGGCTGATCCGGTGGAGAAGGTTCCTGGCCGGCTGCGGGCGCTTGCGTTGCGGCGTCGGCCTGGTCCTTCTGGCCAGCCGAAGGCTGCGCGGATTGCTGGTCCTTCTGCCCGGCTTGCTGATCGGCGGTACGTTGTTCGGAGCCGGGCGGTTCGGGACTTCGCTGGGCCTGGGTCTGACCTGGGTCGGCGGGGCTTGCCTGGTCTTGGGCGCTATCGCTAGCAGTGCCCTGCTCGGGCCGTTGCGGTTTTGACTTGCCATCGGGTTGCTGGGGGTTCCGATCGGGAGGTGCCTGGCCGTCCTGTGCCGGCTTGGTGGGTCGCTGGGGCATCTGCCCGAACGGTTGGGGTTGCTCGTGGCCGGCCGGCTGTTCCGCGCCGCTGGGCTCCTCGGGCGGCTGGCCGGGCTGGCCGGGTTTTGGAGCCTGCTCGGGCTTGTGCGGTGCCTTGTCGGGCTTTTGACCGCCGGCAGGCGGGCTTGCTGGGGGCTTCTTCGGAGCCGCGTCGGGCACAATGAGGATCAGCCGCTTTTCGGTCTCGGCGCGATTCGGAGCCGGGCCGGTTGCGACCTCGCGGTTGTCTTCGGCTTCGGCCCAGAAGACCACTTTGTCGCCCACCTGCAATCCCAGCCGGGCCGGCTCGATGCGGGTGGTTCCCTGCAATGGCCCGCGATGGGCCTTTTCGTAACGCGCCAGGTCCAAAAGCGGGGGCACCGGCAGGGATTTTTCCTGGCACAGGGCGCGGATCCCGACCTTGCGGAGTCCGAAATCGGGATCCTCGGCCCGAAGGACCACATCGAGATGTCCGTTGCGCGGCACCCGTATCTCTTCAGGCAGGTCGCTGACAATGCGCACCTCCGGGGGCAGATCGGGCAGGACCTCGATGCGGTAGCGGATGGGGCGCCGGTTCTCCCGGCCTTGGGGATCCACAAACCGAAGCTGATAGGAGGTGTATTCGGGCTGGGTGGGTTCCTGGGGGTTCATGCGCAGGAAAAAGGCAACCTGGGCCGACTGGCCTTGCGACTCCATGCGCCGGGCATTGCGGGAATCGCAGTTCAGCTCGATCGTGGCCTTTTCGATGGGCTGATTGGCGCGGGCGTGCAGCGTGACCTCCGTCCCTTCCAAAGCCTTGATATCGCCGGTGCCTTCGACCGTCTCGCGAGCCTTGCCCGTGTAAGCGGGATACTGATACTCCACCCGCTCGACCGCAATGGAAAGGGGGACCTGCACCTCGACCGAGTAGGTCCGCGTGATGGCATCGCCGGCCGAGATGAAATACTCCAGGCTCTGGCTCAAGCCCAGCTTGCCCGGGGGCAATTCGCATTGGAAGCGGTAAGTACCGGCCAAA
>FWPU01008387.1_pt1 | contig 12418 bp, 19 predicted proteins | sample 2228361 | NCBI WGS metagenome assembly FWPU01 (sample SAMEA103939777, study PRJEB20133) | metagenome | reverse complement strand
CCAGTCCGCGCTTCAACGCGTTGGACGCCGGTGGCGAGGGGGCCGTGACGCTGGCGGAATACACGGCGTATCCCGAGCGCATAGACCTTTCCTGGCGCTGCTGGACGGTACGAGCCGCCGATGTACGCAAATCTTGGCCAATAGATGCCTTGATCTCGATCTGAACAATAACATCTCGCCCGTGGTGCCACTTCTATAAGCCGGGGGTGGAGCCGAAGGCCCAAGCGGCAAGGGGGCCCTGATGCCGCTACGCTGCGTTGCGACGCGCATCGTTGCCGGGGTTCCCTGGAGCAACACCACCCGGTCAAGGCGGCAGGAAGACAATATCGACGCTCCGCTCAGCGGCGAACCACCCGGCTGCGGCGGCGCGGACGGATGGCGGGATGATCGTCCGGCCCGGGTATGAGGCGCAGAGGTAGGCTCCGGGCGACGAGGTTGACGGTCAATGCGTAAGCATTCTGCGGAAGGCGAACGGGCGACCTTCCGGAGGGCGGCCGGGGCAATCGGCAATCCGGCCAGGCCCGGGGCGCTGCTCGTCATCTTGTTTGGGCATCTACCCGGGGCTAGGGGAGGGGGCTGGACTTGTTGACAATGCCGTGGGCCGCTCGGCACATCGGGGGTGCTTCCCGTGGTGCTCTTGTTTCGGCCCGAGGTGCGCGCCAGGGTGCTAGAGTGCTTGCTGCCGGTTGCATCGCTTCGCACCGAATTGCACGGAAAGCGGGTTCAGAACCGGGCGAAGCGTCGGCTTGCATGACCGACGCACGCGGCGGACGGGTTGGGAGTTGGGCGCGCAAGCGAAAGGGCCGCAAGCCCCTACAGCTTGCGACCCTTGAACTTACGTCGGAAGGCCATTCAGCGTCCCCGACAGGACTCGAACCTGTAACCTTCGGCTCCGGAGGCCGACGCTCTATCCAATTGAGCCACGGGGACCAAAGACAAAACCGAACCGACCGTCGGGTTCCAACAGCTCGACGGGAACGCGCGCCCGCCGTCCAACAGGTCCGACGCTCGCCTCGCGGCCGTCGAGCCGAAATGCACTACCGCATACGCCTTGAAAAACTGGCGGAAACCTGCCGATGCATGCGATCCGGGAGTCCCTCCGACCGCGATCGGCGGGCCATCGGATCGCATTTCCAACTAAGCATCTCAGCCGCGATCGTGCCCATTATATTGCGCCCAAGCCGCGGCGCAAAGCGTCCCTTGGCCGCCATCAGGCGTTATCCCGGCCTTGCGGCATTTTTTCCCGCGCGTACACGCAAGCGATCGTGGCATGTCGATATGCAAGACAATTCGATCCTGGTAATTTGGAGAAGGGCAAGGGAGAGGCCGACCGCTTCTTGTATCGCCGATTAGCTGCAACCTTTCACACTTCGCGAAAGCGTTATCCCGAACGATGCATCGACTCCTGAAAAGCCGGTTTGGCATTCGGTTGACCAGGCCCGACTACCCCACGGCACCCATCCCCACCAAGGGCCTGCCCCCCGGCATCCCGTACATCATCGGCAACGAGGCGGCCGAACGCTTCAGTTTTTACGGGATGCGGGCGATACTGGTCATCTTCATGACACAATACCTCTTGGCGGCCGGAGGGCACGCTCAGCCGATGCCGGAGTCCGAGGCAAAATTCTACTACCACTTGTTCAACGCCGGCGTGTATTTCTTTCCGATCCTCGGGGCGTTGTTCGCGGACATCTTGTGGGGAAAATACAACACCATCATCGGTTTGTCATTGGTTTACTGTCTGGGACACGTCGCCCTAGCTTGGGATGAGACGAGGTTCGGGCTTTTTCTCGGATTAGGCCTTATCTCGATCGGTTCCGGAGGTATCAAATCCTGCGTCTCGGCGCATGTAGGGGATCAATTCGGACGCCACAACCAACACCGATTGAGTGAGGTGTTTTCCTGGTTCTACCTGGCGATCAATCTCGGAGCGGCGGGTTCGACGTTGGTTACCCCCACGCTGTTGCGACTCTACGGACCGGGGTTGGCATTCGCCGTTCCGGGCTTGCTGATGGCCTTGGCGACGTTGTTCTTTTTCCTCGGCAGGGCGAAGTTCGCGCACATTCCGCCGGGAGGCCGGAACTTCGTCAACGAATTGATCCGCGGTGGCGGCCTGGCGGCGGTTCTCCGTTTGATTCCGCTGTATCTCTTCGTGGCGATGTTCTGGGCCCTCTTCGACCAATCCGGTTCCGCATGGGTATTGCAAGCCGAACGCATGGACCGCCGTTGGCTCGGCTGGGAATGGGATTCCGCGCAAATTCAGGCGATCAACCCTCTCTTGATTCTTGTCCTGGTGCCCACTTTCACGTACGGAATCTACCCGCTTTGCCAACGGTTTTTCGATTTCACGCCGCTTCGCCGCATTGGAACGGGCCTTTTCTTGGCAGCCCTATCTTTCTCCCTACCGGCCGTCGCGGAGCAAATCATTCAGGGAGGAGGGCGGCCGGGAATTGAATGGCAGCTTAGCGCATACGTGTTGCTCACTTCGGCGGAGGTTTTAGTTTCCATCACGTGTCTCGAATTCTCGTACACCCAAGCCCCGCCCACGATGAAATCTCTGGTGATGGGCCTGTACCTTCTTTCCGTATCCTTGGGCAACGTGTTTACCGCAGGCGTAAACCAAGCCCTTCGACTGACGGGAGCGGACCAACCGGGCGGCCTTTTGGCCGGCGCCGGCTACTACTGGTTCTTCGTCATCTGCATGTTGGTTATGGCCGTGTTGTTCGTGCCGGCTGCGTTTTTCTACCGAGGTCGCACGTACCTGCAAGACGCAGCCGATTCGGCTGTGAGGGGCAAGACGGAATCGCACGCCTGATAAGCCTACTCCCCTCTGGGGGCCGAACAATTCGAACCGATCAGCACGAAATCCGCCGGTACCAGAAGGCCGGTTTCTTTCGCAATCTCGCAGCAACCTCGCTTTCCCAACGTCTCTGGAAGTATCTCTTGAGACCGGAACTCCGGCCGTGATTGCAACAGCATGCGGGCGCGAGTCAACCACCGCCGATCGCCGGCACCTGCCGCGAGGCGTATCCACCCGCGGGAGGGGTTTGCAAAATCGTCACCCTTCGGCTTTAATGAGAGATCGCCCCCTTTGGAGTCGACGTGCGACGGGGTTGCAAAGCGAGCCAGCAAGCCACAGCAAACCGCAACGAATCCGGCGACATCTGGGATGTTGGGGTGGTTTTCGCAAAAGGAGCCCCATGGTTTCAGCCCCGACGCACTTGCAAATCCGGCCTGGTTTGCGATTTCCCTCGCCCTCCCATTGACGTGAAAATCGCGGGCACCTAGAATCAGAATTTCCCGCTCGGAAGTGCAGCGGCTTTCTTTGAAAACGTGGGATTGGGCTACCAAGGAGAGTGCTCGTGTCTGCGGCATTCAACGAGATCATTCGCATTCGAATGGAAGCGTACGACCACATGGTGCTCGACCAAAGCGCGAAGGATATCGTGGATACCGTGCTGCGATCGAACTCCAAGGTACACGGCCCGATTCCCTTGCCCACCCGGGTTGAGCGCTACACGGTGCTTTCCAGCCCTCACGTGGATAAGAAAGCACGCCAGCAATTCGAGATTCGCACGCATCGGCGTTTGATCGATATTCTCGAAGCGACGCCCAAGACAATCGATGCGCTCAACAAGCTGAATCTCCCGGCGGGTGTTGATATCAAAATCAAGGCGACGGCCCGGTAAGGCGATTGAGAGCCTGCCGCTCGCTGTAAGTTAGCGGGATTCCCTATGAAGCGGATGTTTCTCGGGTAACGTCGGCGTGCTGTTCTTGCCGAAGGTCCCGGGAGGCGATGTGGCAATAAGGCGAATAGCGATGGCGTTAGGAATTCTCGGCCGCAAGGTCGGCATGACTCAGATTTTCGACGAACAGGGGCGCGCCGTTCCCGTGACGGTCGTTCAAGCCGGCCCTTGTCATGTTCTGCAAATCCGCACCCTGGATCGCGACGGTTACGAAGCCGTTCAAGTGGGGTATCTGGATATTCCCCGCCATCGGGCCTCGCGTGCCGAACGCGGCCACGTCGCGCAACTGGATAGTAAAGCCCAGCGGAGGCGTACCGCAGCCGGGCTGCAAGCTGTTCCCAAAGCCGATTGCGAACCGAAGCGGTTTATTCGCGAGTTTCGGGACCCCGGGGATGGGCTCTCTGTCGGCCAAGTGTTGTCGGTCGGACTCTTCAACGGCGTTTCCGCCGTCGATGTCACGGGAACCACCAAAGGTCGCGGTTTCTCCGGCGTGATGAAAAGGCATGGCTTTAAGGGCCAGCGCGCCTCGCACGGCGTCAAAAAGGTGCATCGGCATCCCGGAGGTACAGGTTGCAATACAAGCCCCGGGCGGGTCCTGCCGGGCCGCAAAATGGCCGGGCACTACGGGAACGCACGCCGCACGGTCCGGAACCTCAAGCTCGTGAAGATCGATCCGCAGGCCCATGTGATGGTTATCCGCGGTGCGATCCCCGGTCCCAACGGCGGCTTCGTGGTGGTTCGCCCCAGTAACAAGGTCGGTTAATGATCGGGCTTACCTGCGGCGTGCCTCAAGTGCCATCCGAGGAGCTCCGTGATTCGTTGGTAGATTCGACGGCTCAATCCATTGCAGGGACATATCGAAAGCATTCCGGGTTCGCTGCTTTCCCAACCTCGATCGTCGCATGGGCGCCGCGCCGAAACGATGGAACGGGCATCGGATCCGAAAATGATCTGCGGCGCACGGCCGTAGGCAGATAGAAGGCGGTTGAAAGATGGTTAGCTTGCCGGTGTACAATCGCGAAGGAAGGCAGGTCGACGTCTACGAAATCGACCCGGCCGAACTTGCGCCGACGATCAACAAGCAGTTGCTTCACGATGCAGTAGTCATGTACCTGGCCAACCGTAGGCAGGGTACGGCCAAATGCAAGAACCGCTCTGAAACGGCCGGCTCGACCCGAAAGCTTTATCGGCAAAAGGGAACGGGGCGAGCGCGAGCGGGAAACCGTCGCACGCCGATCCGTCGCGGCGGCGGCCGTGCTCACCCGAAGCGGCCTCAGGATTGGTCCTATCGGCTGCCGGCCAAGGCCCTCCGTAAGGCCACCCGCATGGCTCTCGCCGGAAGGATTGCGGACGGCGAAGTGGTCTTGTTGGATGAGTTATCTTTCGATGCTCCGAAGACCCGCGAAGCCTATTCGATCTTGTCGCGTTTGAATTTGGCCGGGAAGCGTCTTCTGGTGGCGATCGAGGGACCGAATCCGACGGTCTACAAGAGTATTCGCAACATTGATCGGGTGCAGGTGCTGCCCGTCGGTGACTTGAATGCGTTCGAGATCCTGCGGCCCAAGCAGGTTTTGATGACGCGTGCGGCCCTGGATCTATTTCGGGCCAAGGCGGCGGCGCAAGGCGGCGATACGGCCGAAAAGGTAGGAGCTTAGCCATGCTTCGAAATCCCCCTCAACCGGAACTGACCGGCCTCGCGCCGCACCAGGTGATTTTGCGGCCGCTGATCTCCGAGAAGAGCGTCCATAAGGCCGAGCGATTGAATCAGTACGCCTTCGAGGTCAACGTATTGGCGGGGAAGGCCGATGTGCGCAAGGCCGTGGAAGAGCTTTTCGACGTGAAGGTCGTGCGCGTCAATATCCAAAATCGACGGGGCAAAGTCCGACGTGTGAGGATGCGGAGCGGTGTTACTAGGCAATGGAAAAAGGCCGTCGTCACCTTGGACTCGGAGTACAGGATCAATCTGTTCTAACCTGATCGGACGCCCCGGCGGCGGATGGCGAGTATCGCCCTGAAGCAAAGTCAATGGACGTTCGTAGACTGGGCTGTAAGTCATGGGTCTGAAGTATTACAAGCCGACCACCCCCGGCCGCCGCGGAGCATCGGTTTCCGATTTCTCCGAGCTTACACCGGGTGTGGAACCTGAGAAGAGCCTGCTGGTTCCCCTGCGGAAAAAGGGCGGCAGGAACAATCAAGGTGTGATCACTTGCCGGCATCGCGGGGGTGGTCACAAACGGATGTACCGTTTGATCGACTTTCGCCGCAACAAGGACGGCATTCCGGCCCGGGTGGCGTCCATCGAGTACGATCCGAACCGCAGCGCCCGAATCGCGCTTTTGGTGTACAGAGACGGGGAGAAGCGTTACATCATCGCCCCTCAAGGGTTGAAGGTGGACGATGTCGTGCAGAGCGGTCCCGGCTCGCCGGCTAAAGTCGGAAACTGCCTCGCTCTGGCGGAAATTCCGTTGGGTTTGCAGGTTCACAATGTCGAATTGCAACCAGGCCGCGGCGGAGCTTTATGTCGTTCCGCGGGCTGTTCGGCGACGCTTTCGGCGCGTGATTCCGATTGGGCCCAATTGATCATGCCCAGCGGAGAAATCCGCCGCGTCCCCGCCAAGTGCCGCGCGACCATCGGGGTCGTCAGCAATCCCGACCACGAGGGCGTCAGGCTCGGGAAAGCCGGCCGACGCCGTTGGCTGGGACGGAAGCCGCACGTTCGCGGCACTGCCATGAATCCGATCGATCACCCGTTGGGTGGTGGCGAAGGGCGAACGAAGGGCGGGCGGCATCCGTGCAGCCCGACGGGCAAGCTTGCCAAGGGCGGATATACGCGCAAGCGCGGCAAACCCTCGAACAAGGCGATCGTCCGAAGGCGTCGGTCCGTGCGTTACGGGCAGTTGCCGATTCGGTAAGAATGCGTTTTCGCTCGCGTGCAGCCTCGGCTTGCATGCCGCGATTGGTGGTTCGGTGTTCCAAAACGTGGATGGCGACTCGGGTATAAGGCGGCTTATTTGTCATGGGTCGATCACTCAAAAAAGGTCCCTATGTTGACGCGAAACTTTTCCTCAAGGTGGAAAAGCTGAACGCAACGGGACGGAAAGAACCGATCAAGACGTGGGCCCGGGCGAGCATGATCGTCCCGGAGTTCGTCGGTCACACGTTCATGGTGCACAATGGGAAGATGCACGTGAAGGTGTTCGTCACCGAGGAAATGGTGGGGCATCGGCTCGGTGAATTCGCTCCCACGCGCGTATTTCGCGGCCACGGCGGAAAGGGTAAACGCTAGTCGAACGCCGCAGGGCGGCCGCCCTTTGACTGATGTCGAGCTGATTTGACGACGGGATGGTGGTGACAGACATGGTTGAAATCGAGCGATCATATCGAGCCGTGTATCGCTACGCTCGGGTTAGCCCGCAGAAGGCGCGGCGGATTATGGATACCGTTCGCGGCCGACAAGTGGACGAGGCCCTGGCCGTCCTCAAGCGGCTCCCGCATCGGTCGGCGAGGATGATCGAGAAGGTGATCTCCAGCGCTCTTGCCAATGCACAAGATCGACAGGACTTGGACCCGTCCGAGCTGTGCGTGGCGACGGCGACGGTGGATGAAGGACCTCGGATAAAGCGGTTGCGACCGATCTGCCGAGGCATGGCGACGATCATTCAGAAGCGCATGTCCCATTTGACCGTGGTTTTGCAGCCTCGGTGATCGGCGTTGTCGATATCGCGATTTCTTGCCACGCCCGCAAGTGTTAGGTATGGCAGTAAATCATAACGCTTGTATTCGGTTTGAATAACGGTAAAGGTTGAGCAGAAGGCCGGGACGCAGCGGCGGTAGCTGATAGAGGATTCTTGCGATGGGTCAAAAGGTCAACCCGATTGGTTTTCGCACCGGTGTTACCCTCGACTGGAAGAGTCGTTGGTACGCGCCCAAGCGAGAGTTCTCGGATTTGTTGCTCGAAGATTATAAGATCCGCCAATTCATCCTGAACCGACGTGAAGCCTCGTCTGAGAGGGATCGAGGCAAGGGTCGGCGGATGTATCCGATGATTTCGAAGATCGAAATCGAACGGACGCGAGACGAAGTGAAGGTGATCATCTTCACAGCCAGACCGGGAGTCTTGATCGGCTCTCGCGGCGGAAAGATCGAGGACCTGCAAAACGAGCTTCAGGCTTTGACGGGGCGACGGATCAACCCCAAGATCGAGGAAATCACGCGCCCCGAATTGGTCGCGCAGTTGGTCGCCGAGAGCATCGCCGAGGAATTGATGCGACGATCGAGTTTTCGGCGAACGATCAAGAAGGCCATGGAAGCGACGATGGCCCAGGGGGCCAAGGGGATGAAGGTACAGTTGTCGGGTCGGCTGGGCGGTGCGGAAATGTCGCGTCGCGAAAAGCAGATGGTCGGCTCGGTTCCGCTGTCGACGCTCCGGGCGAACGTGGATTACGGCTTTGCGGAGGCCACCATCGCCCAGGGACAGATCGGCGTGCAAGTGTGGATTAACCTAGGGATGTTCAGCGAGGACGACGATCATGGCGCTGATGCCAAAACGGGTCAAGCATCGAAAAAGCCAAAGAGGGCGTATAAAGGGTGAGGCCACCCGCGGCAACCGCGTCGTGTTCGGCGATTACGGGCTGCAAGCCGTCCAAGGCGGCTGGATCCCTGCGGCGACCATCGAGGCGGGCCGTATCGCGGCTCAACAGTACTTGCGAGCGGAAGGGCGGTTATATATCCGCATCTTTCCGCACAAACCTATTACCTCCATTCCCCTCGAAACCCGTATGGGTAAAGGGAAAGGGGAGCCGGAGTATTGGGCGGCTGTTGTCAAGCCCGGCACGGTGCTGTTCGAGATCGGCGGAATTTCCGAGGAGGCCGCGCGGCTGTGCTTCGCGCGATTGGCTCATAAAATGCCCGTCAAGGTCCGCTTTGTGCGACGCCGCGAGGTCTGAGAGGGGATCATCGGGGGCGCTGCAAATATCGACGAATGAGCGGCGGCATCCGGTGCGAGCAATACGGTGAAACGATGAAGGCCAAAGAACTTCGCGAAATGAGTACGGAGCAGTTGCAGGCCACCTTGCGGGAGGCCGTGGACTCGCTGTTTCGGCTGCGAATTCAGCAGCAGACTGAACGCCTGGCGAATCCTCGAGAGTTGGCGAACAAGCGACGGACGATTGCTAGAATTCATACCATTCTGCGGGAGCGTGAGTTGAACGCAGTCTGAGAGCGCGGTGCGAGTCCCGGTTTTGATTTTGGTTACGAGGTTTTTGGGTACTCCTTCACAGCGCCGGTTGTAAGACCAGGGACAATACAGATGGCAAAACGTGTGGAAGTGGGGATCGTTACGAAGGCCGGAAAGCCTCGCTTTCGTCGTGTGGAAGTTACACGGTTGATGCCCCACGGCCGATACGGCAAGTACGTGCGGCATCGCACGATCTGTTATGTGCACGACGAAAACGACGAATCCGGGGTCGGCGATCGGGTTGAGATCGAGGAGTCCCGGCCCCTGTCCCGTCTCAAGCGGTGGCGGTTGGTTCGCGTCGTTGAGAAGGCGGGCACTCTCGACAGACAAATCGCGAAAGGCCGCGAAGTGGAGGAAGAGCTGCGGGCGGTCGCGGGAGGCGATCACGGCGGCGCTGCCGACCTGGAAGGCGTCGGAAAATCATAGGCAACGACAGCGCGGCGGCCGACGCCGCATCGGCGAGGAACAATGGCAGGCGGATTCGAGACGGCGCAAGGTTAGGTGACAGCCATGATCCAGATGCAGACCCGGCTAGACGTAGCGGATAACACCGGGGTGCGTGAATTGATGTGCATCAAAGTGCTGGGAGGAAGCCGGAAACGCTACGCCGGATTGGGCGACATCGTCGTATGCAGCGTCAAGGGGACCATCCCGGGCAGCACGTTTCAAAAGGGTGCCGTCGTTCGAGCCGTCATCGTTCGGACGAGGAAAGCCAAGCGTCGCCAGGACGGAAGTTACGTCCGGTTCGACAGTAATGCAGCCGTGATTGTGGATAACGACGGTAATCCCCGCGGCACGCGCATTTTCGGGGCCGTCGCACGCGAGTTGCGGGATCGTAATTTCATGAAAATCGTGAGCCTCGCCAGCGAGGTGGTCTGATGCAAGTACGTATCAACGACATGGTGGAAGTTCTGACCGGCGAGGACCGGGGAGTGCGCGGGCGGGTGCTGTCCGTCGACCGGAAGGAAGGCAAGGTCGTCGTCGAGTCGGTGAACGTCGTCGTTAAGCACATGCGGCCGACGCGGCAGGCCAAGCAGGGCGGGCGGCTTTCCCGAGAAATGCCGATTGCCGTTTCGAATGTGGCTCTGGTCTGCCCGGCATGCGGTGCCCGAACCAGAACCGGAGCCCGTTATCTGGATGACGGGACCAAAGTGCGATTTTGCAAGAAATGTAACGCGAACATCGGCCCCATCGCGCCGGCTCGCGCGCGTTATGCCAAGAAGTCCTAAGGTCGGTTGCAAGCATGGAACCTCGATTGCTCGAACGATATCGGAAGGAAGTCGTTCCCTACCTCCAAAAGAAGTTGGGACGCACGAACATCCTTTCGCTGCCGCGTCTAAAAAAGATCGTCGTCAACATGGGCGTGGGCGAGGCGATCACCGAGAAGAAGTATCTCGACGAAGCATTGGACGCTTTGACCCTGATTGCCGGCCAAAAGGCCGTCGTCACGCGAGCGAAGAAATCGATCGCCGGTTTCAAATTGAGGGAGGGCATGGCGATCGGCTGCAAGGTGACCCTGCGCGGCAAGCGGATGTACGAGTTTCTCGATCGTTTGATTTCGATCGCTTTGCCTCGCGTGCGCGACTTTCGGGGATTGAACCCGAACGCCTTCGACGGCCGCGGCAACTACAGTTTGGGATTGACGGAACAAATGGTGTTTCCGGAACTGAATCCGGATAAGTATTCCCGCAACCAAGGCATGAATATCTGCTTGGTGTTTGATTCTCGCAGTGACGACGAGTCGCGAGAATGCCTCCGCATGCTGGGGATGCCTTTCCGCGCGGAATGAGACGCCGTTACCTCTTGTCCACGGGGAGAACCTTGAGGAACCGAGTGCATGGCTAGTAAGTCCAAGATCGCCAAGTCTTTGCGACCTCCCAAGTTTTCGACGCGCCACCGCAATCGTTGTCGCATTTGCGGGCGGCCGCTGGCCGTTTACCGCAAATTCGGCCTCTGCCGCATCTGTTTGCGGAAGTTGGCCGATCAAGGTTTGATTCCCGGACTTGTTAAGGCGAGCTGGTAGAGGATTGAACAACCACCATGATGACCGATCCCATCGCCGATATGTTGACTAGAATTCGTAACGCCATCCGCGTGGAGCGGCCGCAGGTCGTGGTGCCGAGTTCTCGTCTGAAGCGAGCTTTAGCGGACGTCCTGAAGCGAGAGGGCTTCATCTGGGACTGGGAAGAGATTCCCGGGTCGCCTCGCGGCATGCTTCAGATTCATCTGAAGTACGGCCCGAACGGCGAGCAGGTGATTCGGCATATTCGCCGCATCAGCAAACCTGGACGACGGGTCTACCGTAAAGCCGGGGAATTGAAGCCCGTGCTGAACGGCTTGGGTATCTCCGTGGTAAGCACCAGTCGCGGCGTGGTCAGCGACCGCGAGGCCCGACAAAGGAACGTCGGCGGCGAGATCCTGTGCGAAATCTGGTGACGGCGGCGTGAATCGACCTTGAGTGCCGGGCGGCGAGGTTCGCGGATTTAGAACAATTGAAGAAACTGACGGGTAACGGTTTGCAAGAGAGCACGGCGATGTCCCGAATTGGAAAGAAACCGATCCCCATACCCGATGGCGTTAAAGTATCCGTGCAGGACCGGACCGTCGTCATCGAAGGTCCGAAGGGGAGATTGACGCAAGAGCTTCGGCCCGAGGTGGACGTCGATATTTCGGACGGCGGAAAACTGCTATCCGTGCGACGCCGCGACGAGAGCCGCTCGGCGCGATCGCTGCACGGCCTGACCCGGGCACTGTTGCAAAACATGGTGCTCGGCGTGTCGCAGGGCTTCGAGCGACGGCTCGAGATCGTGGGTGTGGGTTATTTGGCGGCCGTTCAAGGTTCCGTACTCCAACTCCGCGTCGGATTCGCCAACGAATTGCAGGTCCCGATTCCCACCGGGTTGACCGTGGCTTGCCCGGATCAGCAGCATGTGGTCGTGCAAGGGGCGGATAAGCAAATGGTCACCAACTTCGCGGCTTCCGTTCGGGCGTTGCGAAAACCGGAACCCTATAAGGGCAAGGGTATCCGTTATCAGGGTGAGCAAATTCGACGCAAGGAAGGCAAGGTTTCCGCGAAATAACGGATCCATGGGCGTTCCGTCGGTGCTGTTTGCGACGCCGTCGCTGTATCCCTGGAATTTCCGGGTGGTGCCCCGCGGATCACGTCTCGATTTCGGTTGATGGATTCACCGCGCTAGAGGATTTCTTCGTTTAGGGACGATTCCCGTGAGCCAGTTAAAACGACTGCAAATTCAACGCCGCCGCCGGACGTTTCGAGTCCGAAACAAGATTCGCCGCGTGAGCGTGCGACCGCGGTTGAGCGTCTACCGTAGCAACAAGCACATCAGCGCTCAGATTATCGACGACGAACATGGGCGGACGCTTGTGGCCGCTTCGACTTCCGAGAAGGATCTGCGCGAGGCGGTTTCCGGTTACG
>FWPU01011461.1_pt1 | contig 12421 bp, 7 predicted proteins | sample 2228361 | NCBI WGS metagenome assembly FWPU01 (sample SAMEA103939777, study PRJEB20133) | metagenome | reverse complement strand
GGTGCGAACCGTTGCTCCGCTGTACCATCGGAGTGTCTTGCACACGAACACGTGTACCACCCATGGCGGATGTTGGCAAGCGGAAGCAGCACACCACCGTGGGCTGAAGCCGCTGAAGCGGGGGCGTTCATCCCACCCGCTTCAGCGGTGGGATGAACGCCCTGAAGGGTAAACAACCGTGAAAAGAGCCGCCGGGTACGCGGGCGTCTCGCCCGCATCCCCAGGTCTTGCCGGGTACGCGGGCGTCTCGTCCGCATCGCCAGGTTGCCGGGTCTTGCCGGGTACGCGGGCGTCTCGTCCGCATCGCCAGGTTGCCGGGTCTTGCCGGGTACGCGGGCGTCTCGCCTGCATCGCCAGGTCTGCACTCATCGCATCCGCACGAAAGGCTGAACAGCATCAAACGTAGAAAAAACTCCAATCCAAAACCGGATCACCCTTTGGCGCCTCGACGCAGCGTCGCCGCCAGACGAGGCATAGCGTCCAGCGGAAGAACGGTGATGCTGGTGTCGAGAGCATATTCCTGCTGCCCCGGATAGATAACCCAGAGATGCTCCAGACTCAGGTCGCTCAGGGCGATACGCATCGAGCGGGTGATGCCGGGAGCATCGGCATATTTGATCTCGAACCCGTAGCGCCTGCCACGCAGATGAATCAGCAGATCGAGCTCGGCTCCGCTATGGGTTCCCCAAAAATATGTATCGCGTGTATCCAGCAGCCGAATGATCTGTTCAATCGCAAACCCTTCCCACGAAGCGCCCAGCCTGGGATGCGACTGGACCTCAGCAAGCGTCTCAAGGTGCAACAGCCCATGCAATATGCCACTGTCTCGAATGTACACTTTCGGCGACCTGACCTGTCGCTTACCAAGGTTCTCAAACCATGGCGGCAACACGCGCACCATATATGCGCCAGCCAGGATGTCCAGGTAACGCCGCGCAGTGGGTTCAGAGACACCCAGCGAGCGCGCGAATTCGGCGGCGTTCCATTGTTGACCGTGATAATGCGCGACCATCGTCCAGAAGCGACGCAACGCTTCGGCAGGAATGGTGATCCCCAACTGCGGAATATCGCGCTCCAGGAATGTACGGATGAACGCCTCGCGCCATGCCAGGCTGCTGGCGTCATCATCGGCAAGAAACGAGCGGGGAAAGCCGCCGCGCACCCAGAGCCGGTCGCGTTGCATCACACCCACTTCGGTCAGATCGAACCCTGAAAGGTCGAGAAATCCGATGCGACCTGCCAGCGACTCCGATACCCCACGAACAAGATGCGGCGATGCAGAACCCAGCAGCAAAAATTGGGCAGCGTTATGCGGACGATCAACCAGTACGCGCAGCAACTCGAAGAGATCGGGACGGCGCTGCACCTCATCGATAATGATCAGCCCGGAAAGCGCCTCCAGAACCGTCATCGGTGCGGAGAGTCGCCGTATATCCACAGGATTCTCAAGGTCAAAAAAAGCGGATATGCGCTGCTCTCCCAACATTCGGGCTACCGTTGTCTTGCCGCATTGCCGCGGACCCAGAAGCGCAACGATCGGGTGTATCGCCAGCAGGCGCGTTATCTGACTGATGACTGCAGGACGTGGGATGAGCACGACCGCACTATAGTCCTTGAAAATCGAAATGTCAAGTATGGATTTTCAACGATCTACTGGTAATCCACTGCAACCTGCACCCACCCGACAACGATGGCGTCCTGTCCGGCGATCGGAACAGGACGACCGGTCGCCGGGTCGTACAAAACCAGGAGCAGACGGTAGTCGCCGGGTGGCGTGGCAGTATTGAGCGTCAGCGGAATGTCCTGCCGTACCGCTTCGCCAGGCGCCCATGCAGGAACAGGTTTCCAGTCGCCAGGTGCACCGTCCCACTGCGCCCATTTGCGATTGTCCTCATCCAGCATCTGGAGCGACACCATTGGCAGCAGATCGAGGTTCCGACGTTCATCCATTGCGCGCCAGTAGACCTGCACGTTCAGTCGTTCGCCGGGCGCGAGCGGCGCTGCGAGCGTCACGCCAGGCGGAGGCGCGCGGCGCTCGAGAATGATCTGTTCGAGCGCCAGATCCAACTCGTCGCATACGAGCGGTGCGCCGTCGAGAAGCGCCCGCTGATGCGCGGGAAGCAGCGTGGCGTCAAACCGGGCGCGAGCAGTTTCAACCGAGAAGGCGACCGGCTCGAACAGCGCCACGTCACCGCCCACGACTGTCATCGTGAAGAGCGGCGCCTGCGCCACGATCGTGCCGCCACTGTAGATCGCCAGCACGCCGAAGTAGCGACCATCTGAGGGACGTGCAGCGATATCGGCTTCCAGGAGTGACGTGGAAATGCCGTTGATCCGCGCTTCGGAAGCGCCGCGCGACAGATCGAGCGCCACGCGCCAGTCGCCTTCCGGCGGCGCAGCCGCCAGCAAGCGCGCAATGCGCACCGGCGCATCGAAGGTGTCACGAACGATCGTGACTTCGTAGCGCAGTGCATGCCTGCCCGGATTTGCCAGACGTGTGGTGATGAACACCTGATTGCCCTGTCGCTCACTCATTGCGCTCCATGCCACATGTGATGCATCGAGGCTCGCAGAGACAGGCGAGGTCGTTTCGGTTGGGCGAATAACCGCACGCACGAGCGCCAGAGGCGCCGATGGAACGATATATGCCGCCGACATGAGCGGCGCTTCGACGGTTGTGATACCCGCTTCCAGTGTGACCGTTGCGGTCATCTCGTTCTGGCGCAGTGTCACCGTCTGCGGTTCCAGAGTCGCCAGCGTCAGGTGCAGCACAGAAGTCTGACGCGCCTCCACAGTGAGCGGTTCTTCAGGGGCAAGCACACGGTTCTGCCCGGCACGCCGCCAGATTGCCAGTGACGCAGGCGATTTCGGATCGACCGGAGCGCTCACGTGGCTTTCGCTGCGTCCCGGAAGAAAAATGATGTCGCGCGGCATTTCGTACAGTGCAATGGCGCTGCTCCGCCAGCGTTCCTGTGCGCCGATCTCCAGGGGCCAGGGATCCTCACGCGCTGCCAGCGCCACATAATCAGGCGTACCGCCGGGGGGCCAGAAGGACTGCGAGGCATACGCAGCGGAAACCCGTCCCCAGATCGTTTTACCGTACAGCATCGTCGCCAGCATCCCATTGATCGGTCCGGTCAGGGTCTCGTCGCCGCTCAACAGCACGGTCGCGCCACGCGGCAGTTGCGCCGCTACCCGATCGAATGCGGCAATATCGCGGGTGAAGATTGCCGGTCCGCGCATATGGTCGGCAACTGTCAATGCCTGCGACCAGCCGGTGCAGCCAAGGATCAGCAGCGCGGCGCTGGATGCCAGAAGTGCACCACCACGCCGGGTCTGGATGTGTTTGGCTATTCGCTCTACCCCATACGCTGCCAGACCCCAGAGCACGAACGATGTATAGGCGGCGCCTTTCATAAAGCCGTACTCATACGGTCTGCCGAAGCGCAGCCAGAGCAACGCTGCTGCGATTGCAGCAACAGTCAGCGTCCAGCGCAGGCGTATTTGCACAACGGTGCTGGTGTCGTCCTGCTGTCGATGCGGCAGAGCCAGCGCAACCAGTGCCAGCAACCCTATCGCCAGTAATGCAGCGCCCACCAGCAGGTCAGGCGGCTGAGCGCCGCCGGTTGCCAGGCGGAACGCGGTCAATCCCAGAATCTCATCGACTCCAATGAACCGATCGGGTCCGATTTTGGGCTCGATCAGCGAATAGCGAAAACTGAATCCCTCGAAATAGTCCTGGATCGCAAGCCCAGAGGCAACGAAGGTCACACCCGCCAGCGCCAGCGCTGCCCATATCAGCGCCTGTGGCGACCGCCACGACTCGATCAGACGCGCCAGACCGGCAGCAGCGATCAACGGTGCAGCAATGACCAGCGCCGGATAGTATGCGATCGGAATGGCAGCCAGAACGATTGCCGCCAGCAGTGCCGTGCGCCACGCCGCCCAATGACGCCGCGCCAGATCATCGACTGCCGCAAGCCCGACGGTGAGCGCCAGCGCCAGCATACACCAGGCGGACATCTGCATGCCGAAGTTGAAATAGCCGATCCAGAGCATCAGGGAGGTCAGCGCTGTCAGAGTCGCGCCAAGAAAGGCGCTTATACGCCCTGCACTCATCATTGTACGCAGCCACACATACGCTGCAAGGACGGCCAGCGCCCGCATGAATGCAATAACCGGCGCGAACGACTCGAACGCACTGGCGCCGCTCAGGATCATCACCATTCCGTGGAACACCGAGAAGCCAAGGGTTAGCCCAATCTGTGGCGGGTGCGCGACCAGGTCACGCAGCAGACTCTGCGGCGCTTCTGCAATACGGGGCAGGGGGTAATCGATCAGGTGCTGCGCCATCGGCAGGTAGCTTTCGGTATCCCACCCGCGCCCGATGATCGTCGGGTAGCCGTAATTGAGCAGCGGCAGGATGCCGGTCAGCAGCGCCAGAACCGGCGGGATGAGCGCCTCCGGTTGAGTGCGCAGCCACGCCAGCGGGCGCGGCGATCCCCCAGAGCGCCAGGCGACAATGTTCAGCGCCGTCGCCCCAGCCAGAACGACGACCAGCGTCCAGCGCAGATTCAGCGCCAGACTCGCCAGCATAAACCCGCTCCAGAGCAGGATGGCATAGCCAGCCAGGGGCGCCAGCGGAGCGCGGAACGCCGCGAGTGATGCGGGCAGCGCCAGCCGCGCCGCACCCCAGCCGACATAGCAACACAATGCTGCTGCAACAATCAGAACGAAGCTCAATTCGACAATGAGCGGCATGATACCGGATTACTCTGGCAGCTGGCGAGGAAACATCCTGGCGTATACATCCGCAAGCGCCAGAGTGCAGTCGATAGCAGGGAGATGCACGGCGCCATGAAGGTCAAACATTTCGGTCATAAGCCGCTGGTCATCAGAAAAGCGCGCAACATGGTCAACGTGCGGCTTACGCTGTGATACGAGCATGCCGTCATAGTGGGTTGGATTCCTGTCATTCGCGGTCTGGCAGCGCCTATCATACGGGGAAACCGGCGGTTCTGCAAGCAGGGGCAGATTCGGAGATCTGCCCCTGCGCCGAAGCCATAGCGATACGCGAGTTCTGTCGATGCCCTCGATGCGAACCCCTTGCGCCAAAGTCTGGTATGATAGAAGCAGTCTATCGCTTCGCACACCAGGGATCGACCAATGGCTTCCAACCGTTTTGCATTCTTCAACGGGGAGTTTATCCCAATCGAACAGGCTCAGGTCAGTGTGATGACCGCGGCGCTGAATTACGGTCTCGGCGTCTTCGAGGGCATTCGCGCCTACTGGAACGCCGACGATGATCAGTTGTATATCTTTCATCTTCGTGAACACATGGAACGCCTGAAACGTTCAAGTGTGATCATGTTCATGGACCTGCCTTACAGCGTCGATGAACTCTGCCGGCTGACCGTCGAGTTACTGCGGCGCGAGGAGTTTCGCGAAGATGCCTATATCCGCCCGCTGGTTTTCAAGAGCGACCACACAATCGCCGTCCGGCTCAACGGCATGACCGACGCGTTTGCGCTGTATGCCGTTCCCTTCGGTCAGTACATTCCAGGAACGGCAGTGCGTGCGTGTGTGTCGTCCTGGAGGCGCATCGAGGATAACATTATGCCGTCGCGCGCAAAGGTTTCCGGCGGGTATGTGAACTCGGCGCTGGCGAAGACCGAGGCGCTGCTCAACGGCTACGATGAGGCAATCGTGCTCGGCGGCGACGGGCAGGTCTCGGAGGCGAGCGCGGCGAACCTGTACATCGTGCGCAACGGCGCACTGATTACGCCGCCGATCACCAGCGATATTCTCGAAGGAATTACCCGGCGCGTGGTAGCGCAACTGGCGCAGGCGGAGTTGCATGTGCCGGTCGTCGAGCGACCCATCGACCGCACCGAGTTGTATGTTGCGGAGGAAGCCTTCTTCTGCGGCACCGGCGCCGAGGTCAAGCCGATTATCGAGATCGACCGGCGACCGGTGGGGAATGGCGCTGTCGGCGCGATAACTGCGCGCCTGGTGGAACTGTACAACGCGGTGGTGCGCGGACGATTGCCCGCCTACCGCGCCTGGTGTACACCAGTGTACACGAATGAGGGAGTGTGACCATGACCGAGGCATTGCTGATCGAGGCGGTTCGCACGCCGGTCGGGAAGCGGGGGAAAGCGCTGCGTGACATCCATCCCGTCGATCTCCTCGGACAGCATATTGCCGCGTTGCTGGCGCGGGTTGGCGTTGATCCCGCTGCCATCGACGATCTGATCGCCGGATGTGTGAGCCAGTCGGGGGAGCAATCCGCCAATATCGCGCGCAACGCCTGGCTTGCCGCCGGTCTGCCCGAGTCGGTTCCGGCAACCACGATCGACCGGCAGTGCGGTTCGAGCCTCCAGGCGATCCATTTTGCGGCACAGGGCGTGATGGCAGGTGTGTACGACCTGGTCATCGCTGCCGGCGTCGAGTCGATGACTCGCGTGCCAATCGGCGCGTCGATTGCCGTCGGACCGGGAACGCCGCTCAGTCCTGGACTGGCGCAGCGCTACGGGCTGGAGCGCGGCTGGTTCGACCAGGCGCGCGGTGCGGAGTGGATGGCGCGTGAATGGCGCTTCACACGCGATGACCTCGACCGCTACAGCCTGCGCAGCCATCGCCTGGCTGCCGACGCGCGCGCCGCCGGTCGCTTTGGGTCCGAAATCATCCCGGTCGCTCTGCCGGAAGGTGGGGTGTTCGACGCCGATGAAGGCATTCGCGCCGACACATCGGCAGAACAACTTGCGGCTCTCAAACCGGCCTTCCCCGACCTGGAACTGATCACTGCCGGCAATGCCAGCCAGATTTCCGATGGCGCCGCTGCTGCACTGATCGCTTCTCCTGCCGCAGCCCGCGCCCTGGGACTGCGACCACGGGCGCGGTTTGTCTCTTTCGCAGTCGTTGGCGTCGATCCGGTCACCATGCTGACCGGACCCATCCCGGCGACGCGGCGCGTGCTGGAGCGCGCGGGTCTGCAGATCGACGACATCGACCTGTTCGAGGTGAACGAAGCCTTTGCACCGGTGGTGCTCGCGTGGCAACGGGAAACCGGCGCACCCTGGGAACGGGTCAACGTCAATGGTGGCGCCATTGCACTTGGTCATCCGCTCGGCGCGACGGGCGGTCGAATCGTGGCAACCCTGCTGCACGAACTGGAACGGCGCAGTGGACGGTACGGGCTGATCGCCATCTGCGAAGGCGGTGGCATGGCGAATGCGACGGTTATTGAGCGCCTGTAGCCGGCTGCTTCACTCCGCGTCAAATACTGCCTCGACATCCACCGCAAAGCCCTCGAGCAATCGGGAGGCAGCCTGTTCGCCGCGACGGAACACGCCGAACGTTCTGTATCCGTGATGCTCCAGAACCAGGACTGTGATCGTTTCGTCCAGGGGATTGACGATCCAGTATTCAGGTACGGCCGCCTGAGCATAGTCATGCGGCTTCTCGACCGTGTCGCGCTCTGGATTGTCAGGGCTTACAATCTCGACAACCAGATCGGCGCCCAGCCAGAACTCGTTCTGGTTGCGCGGATCGCGGGCATCGCAGAGGAGGAGAATATCTGGCTCACGGAAGGCGCCTGGACGCACCTGCAGTCGGAGAGGGGCATACAGCACAATGCCGCCTCTGGGTCGCACAAACGCGAGAAAAGCGAGCACGAGAAAGAGCGACATTGCCTGATGCTTTCGCGTTGGCACGGGCAATACCTCGATAACGCCATCGGTAAACTCGATGAGATAATTAGTCTGCTGGCTGAGGGCGAGGTACTGCTCCACGCTCCAGAGACCCTGCAGGGTGTCCAGATCGATGTCAAGGCCATCGGCGACGCGCACCAGGCGCAACTGACCTGTCGATGACGGGGCGTTCATACACTCAGCCGCAAAGGTAGATGTCATAATATCGTTTGTACGAAGATGCCACTGCTTCTCAACATCTCGAATGCGCATTGCGCCAGTCGTGCACTGGTAGTATAGTCGAGAGTTTCAGGCGGCGCAAGATGGACACCACGCTGAACCGCTCCATCCCTGGTTCTCAGTTCTCAACCATCCGTACACATTCCTTTCTGTTTCTCATGATGACGCACGTTGCGCATTTCCTTATACTGATGTAATATCCTGAATAAATCCAGAGGTTGCGACGTGATGTGTACTCCGTCCTTTTTTACGCCGCAACCTGCCACAGGACAGGCATGTTCTACAAGGGGGAAAGATTATGTCTAAAAAATGGGTCTACCTTTTCACCGAAGGTAATGCATCAATGCGCGATCTCCTCGGTGGCAAAGGCGCTGGCGTGGCTGAGATGACCCGTACTGGCGTTCCCGTTCCTCCCGGTTTCACCATCACCACCGAAGCCTGCAACGAATACTACGCGCGAGGTAAACAGTTCCCCGAAGGATTATGGGAGCAGACCCTCGAAGCGTTGAAAGTTATCGAGGCGCAGGTTGGCAAAACGTTCGGCGACCCGAACAACCCGTTGCTCGTATCGGTGCGCTCGGGCGCACGCGAGTCGATGCCCGGCATGATGGATACCGTTCTCAACCTTGGTCTCAACAAAGAGACGCTCGAAGGAATAGCCCGTCTCACCAACAACCCGCGCTTCGCCGCCGACGCCTATCGGCGATTCATTCAGTTGTTCGGCAAAATCGTGCTCGGCGTCGATGGCGAAAAGTTCGAGCATATCATGAGCGAGGCAAAAGGCAGGCATCGCCAGGATACCGATCTGACCGCCGAAGAACTGATGCAGATTGCCGAGACGTTCAAGGCAATTATCAAAGAAGATACAGGGATCGACTTTCCTGAAGACCCTTATGAGCAACTGCGCATGGCAATCACGGCTGTCTTCAACTCCTGGATGGGGCGTCGCGCCGTTGACTACCGTCGTGTGTACAAAATCCCGGACACGCTTGGCACCGGTGTCAACGTACAGATGATGGTGTTCGGCAATATGGGCAACGATAGCGCGACCGGCGTCGCCTTCACGCGCAACCCGGCGACCGGCGCCGACGAACTGTACGGCGAGTATCTGGTCAACGCACAGGGTGAAGATGTGGTGGCCGGCATCCGCACGCCCAAACCGATCAGCAAACTGCGCGAAGAAATGCCCGAGGTGTACGAGCAGTTCTCGGAGATTGCCAAGATGCTCGAACGCCACTACAAGGATGTGCAGGACGTCGAGTTCACCATCGAGCGCGGTAAACTCTGGATGCTTCAGACGCGCAACGGTAAGCGCACCGGCATGGCAGCGGTGAAGATCGCCGTCGATATGGTCAATGAAGGGCTGATCGACAAACGCACTGCGCTACGTCGCGTTCAGCCGGAGATGCTCAACCAGTTCCTCTTCCCGATCGTCAATCCCGGCGCCGCCGAGCACGCCACCAGACTGGCGCGTGGTCTGGCCGCCGGTCCCGGTGCTGCCCAGGGACGAGTCGTACTCGATCCCGACGAAGCAGCAGCACGCTCCGAGCAGGGTGAGCGCGTCATTCTGGTGCGCACCGAAACAGCGCCAGAAGATTTTCACGGTATGGTCGCTTCCCAGGCGATCCTGACGGCGCGCGGCGGTCTGACCAGCCACGCAGCAGTGGTGGCGCGCCAGCTCGGCAAGTGCTGCGTCTGTGGCTGCGGCGATCTGGAAATCGACTACAAAGCCGGCACGGTGCATGTTCATGGAACCGATGTCGTCCTGAAGGACGGCGACTGGATCACGGTCGACGGTCACTCCGGGTGGGTCTATGCCGGCCAGGTCGAAACGCAGGAAGCCGAGGTCATCCAGGTGATCCGCGGACAGATGAAGCCGGAAGACTCGAAACTCTACACCTACTTCACCACCTTTCTGAGCTGGGCCGATGAAGTGCGCCGTCTGGGAGTGCGCGCCAATGCCGACACGCCGACCGATGCGCGCATGGCGCGTCTCTTTGGCGCCGAAGGCATCGGTCTGTGCCGCACCGAGCATATGTTCTTCGAAGGTGACCGCATCGACGCCGTGCGTGAGATGATCGTCGCAGACACACCCGAAGAACGGCGCAAAGCGCTGGCAAAGATCGAGCCGCTGCAGCAGGGAGACTTCGAGGGCATCTTCGAAGTGATGGACGGGCTGCCGGTGACGATTCGCACGCTTGACCCGCCACTCCACGAGTTCCTGCCGCACGGCGATCGTGAGATCGAGGAACTGGCGCATAAGATGGGCATCGATCCCGCCCGTCTCAAAGCGAAAGTCGAGAGTCTGCGCGAGGCAAACCCGATGCTGGGCTTCCGCGGCTGCCGCCTGGGCATCGAATACCCGGAAATCACCGAGATGCAGGCGCGCGCGATCTTCCGTGCAGCAGCCAACTGCCAGGCGCGCGGCATCAGGGTGCATCCCGAGATTATGATCCCGCTCGTCGGCGATGTGAGCGAACTGCGTATGCAGGGCGACATTGTGCGCCGCGTCGCCGATGAGGTCATGGCGGAAACCGGACAGAAGGTCGATTATCTGCTCGGCACCATGATCGAAGTGCCACGCGCATCGTTGACTGCCGACAAGATTGCGACCGTCGCCGAGTTCTTCTCCTTCGGCACGAACGACCTGACTCAAACGACATTCGGGATGAGCCGCGACGATGCCGGACGCTTCCTGCCGCTCTATGTCGAGCAAAAACTGCTGAAAGACGACCCGTTCGAAGTGCTGGATCAGGAGGGTGTGGGACAACTGGTACGCATGGGTGTCGAACGCGGACGCAGCACTCGACCTGATCTGAAGACCGGTATCTGTGGCGAGCACGGCGGCGAACCGGAGAGTGTCAAGTTCTGCCACCGCGTCGGGCTGAACTATGTGTCGTGCAGTCCGTACCGCGTCGTCATCGCCCGGCTGGCAGCGGCACAGGCAGTTCTCGAGGAGCAGAAATAGGCAGTGCTGCGTTCAGGGTGGAGATGTTACATTGAAACGTCTCCACTCTGAACTATCGAAACAGTCTACCGGTACGCACCGACAAATTGAGGCGCTGCAACAGAGTGGGTTTCGTGCTGTGCCTGACGCCACTCGTCACAAACCCGCTCGTAGATATTTTTGGTTGTGTGCGCAATAACATGCCAGCTGTAGCGGGCGGAGACCTCGTGAAACGCATTGGCGGCACGTTGGTGCGACCACTCGGGATGCGCCAGGGTATGCTGGATGCCCCAGGCGAGCGAGCTGACGTTGTTTGGGTAGACCGTCAACCCGGTTTCATGGAGCCTGACCACCTCGGCAAGCCCGCCAGTATGCGCAACAACGACCGGGCACTTCGCCGCCATGGCCTCCAGTGCGACAATGCCGAACGGCTCGTACAGCGACGGAAACACGGCTGCATCCGCCACATGATATAGACGGTCGCGCTCCTCATCGCTGATACGACCGGTGAAAAGAATGAAATCGGTCAGACCCGCAGAGGATGCGCGCGCCTGAAGCGTATCGAGGCAGGCGCCGGCGCCGGCGATTACTGCGCGCGCCTGCGGAAACTGCGCCAGCACCTGCGGCCAGGCATCGACCAGAAGGTGTAATCCCTTTTCGTACACCATCCGCCCGACCGAAAACACCAGTGGCTGATCGTCGCGCGCAAAACGACGACGAAATGCCAGCCGGTCTGCGTCGCTGTTGAATGGCGATGGCCGGATCACCACGCCATTTGGCACAACATCGATCTTCTCGCACAGCGTATCGAAGGCGACGTGTATTTCGCGCGCCATGAAATGCGAGCAGGCAATCACCCGGAGCGCCTCGCTCGTCAGTAAACGCTCCAGACGATCGATCTGAAATGACAGGTCGGTCGTCAAATGTCCCTGCTGACGTCCGCGTTCGGTCGCGTGGATCGTCGCCAGCAGCGGCGCGTGACAGAAGCGCTTGAGTGTCGTCGCCGCAGATGCAACCAGCCAGTCGTGCGCGTGGATCAGATCGAAGCCGCCGACATGACGGTGCAGATCGAGCGCAGCATGCCGCAGCGCACCGTTCAACTCCTGTGTCAGTGGAAAGAATGTGCGATCAGCAACCGGCGGAACAGCCACCCGGTGAACATGAACACCCTGAGCCGTGAGTTCGTACCTGTCACCGTGGTGGACATTTGGGGTGACAACATGAACCTCGACCCCAATCTGCGCCAACGCATCGGATAGATCGGTTACGTGGCGCCCCAGGCCGCCAATAAGATGCGGCGGATACTCCCAGGACAGCATCAAAATCCGCATAGACCCTCGACGCAAAGAACCGGCTGCTGTTTTCCAGCACACGACGGCGTACAGTCTGGTGCACGTCATCGCGCGATGCAAACAACAACCGGGACGATCATCGCACCAGGGCGAATATATAAGACATTATCGGGAAGTTTTTATCATATCGAACATATTCACACGTTCAGACGTTGATCGAAGCTTTTGCCGAAAATTATGAAGAGCACACG
>FWPU01011460.1_pt1 | contig 12422 bp, 13 predicted proteins | sample 2228361 | NCBI WGS metagenome assembly FWPU01 (sample SAMEA103939777, study PRJEB20133) | metagenome | reverse complement strand
GGCATAGGCCACGCCGGGCCGAGAAGCGAGCCGGACGAGGCCCGAGTGAGGGTGGTCAGGACGCGACGCGAATCGGGGAGGCATCGGAGGGGGCGCCTCGCCCCCTCCGATGCGGTCATGCCGTTACCGCCGCGCGCTGTCCGGATGCGTCAAGGCAGGACGATGCGGCCGCCGCCCACCACCCTCAAGAACTCCCCCAGCGAGCCGAAGCGCATGAACGGGTTCTGGTGGCGCTCGCGCCCGATGGTCGAGGACGGGCCGCCGTAGTTGTGGCCCGGCAGCAGCACCGTCTCGTCGGGCAGCGCCGCCAGGCGCTGGGTGAGCGAGTAGTACATCTCCGCGGGGTCGCTGCCCGGCAGGTCGGTGCGCCCGCAGGAGCCGATGAAGAGCGTGTCTCCGGAGACGAGACGGCCGTCCACCAGGAAGCACTGCGAGCCCGGCGTGTGGCCCGGGGTGTGGAGAAAGGTGATCGTCAGCCGGCCGACCTCCAGCCGGTCGTGGTTGTCCACCTTGACCAGGTCGGACCCGAGGCCCTTCAGGAACTCCCGCTCGGCCTTGTGCACGTACACCCTGGCCGGCACTCGCGCCAGCAGCTCCTCCACGCCGGGGATCCGCCCGGGCATCCCCCAGTCGGCCAGGCTGCCGCCCACGTGATCCTGGTGCGTGTGCGTGACCAGGGCGCCGACGATCGTCATGTCGTCGGCGGCGGCCGTGTCCACGATGGTCTCGATCTCCCAGGCCGGGTCGACGACCACGCACTGCCGGGCCGCCGGGTCGCCGACCAGGTAGACGAAGTTCTGCATCGGCCCGAGCTCCATCTGCTTGAGGTACAGGGCGTTTTCCATCACGGCCGGTATGGTAGCGCGCCCGCGCGGGCTGCGCTACACTGCGGCACTGAACCGCCGTTCAGTCAGGAGGGCCGATGACGACCGGGCAGCAGGCGGCAGCACGTCGGGTCACCTACCAGCTGGAGACGCTCTGGGACTACGACTACGAGCCCACCCACGCCGAGCTCGAGAGCCTGTACGAGACGGCCAAGAAGAACCAGTGGAACGCCAGCACCGCCATCGACTGGAGCCGTCCGGTCGGCACCGAGGGGCCCATCCTCAACGTGAACCTGGCCTTCGCGGGCACGAACTTCTTCACCCGGCTCACGCCCGAGGAGCAGAAGGAGATCGAGGTCCGGATCTCGGCCTGGCGCCTGTCCCAGTTCCTCCACGGCGAGCAGGGCGCCCTCGTCGTGTGCGGCCAGCTGGTCAACTCGATCCCCGAGCTGGACGCCAAGCTCTACGCCTCCACCCAGGTGGTGGACGAGGGGCGCCACGTCGAGGTGTTCGAGCGCTACCTCAAGAAGCTGCACCGGATCTACCCCGTGGACCCGCTGCTCAAGGCGGTCCTGGACGAGATCCTGAGCACCAACCTGTGGGAGCTGAAGCTGCTCGGCATGCAGATGATCGTGGAGGGCCTGGCCATCGCCGCCTTCAACGTGATGCGCCGCCAGACGGCCGACCCCACCCTGGCCCAGGTGCTGGACTACGTGCTGCAGGACGAGGGGCGCCACGTCAACTTCGGCTACTTCGCCCTGCGCCGCTCCATCCCCGAGATGGACCCCGACCGGCGGGCCTACCTGGAGGACTTCACCCTCCGGGCCTGCGACCTGATGTACGCGCGCGACGAGCGGACCGGGTTCCAGTCGGTCAAGCAGGTGTGGAACGAGATGGGCTGGGACGGCGAGAAGATCTGGCGGGACACCGTGGCCACCTCGCAGACCACGAGGACGTTCAACAGCTTCCTGTTCCAGGACAACCTGCTGCCGCGCCTGCAGCGCCTGGGGCTCATCTCCGAGCGCGTGGCGCCGCGATACCGCGCGATCGGCCTGCTGGCGTAGCGGCCCGGCCTCCCGGCCGCGTCAGGAGACGAAGTCGTCCGGGACCTTCGGCAGCTCCAGCTCCCGGGCCTGCACGGCGTAGACCGTGGGCGCCGCCGCCGTCTTCACGTAGAGCCGGTCCCCGTCCCGCTTGCCCACCAGCAGCCTGACGATCGCCGTGCCGTCCTCCCGGTAGAGGCCGACCTCGGCCGCCGGCGTGTCCAGCCCCCAGCGGGCCAGGTCCTCCCCCTGCGGGGAGACGATGGCCTGCCACTTCAGCCCGCGCAGCCCGTAGAGCACGTCGTCCACCCGGCTGGCCCGCGCCGCGCCCGGCGCCGGCTCCAGCACGCGCCAGCTGTCCTCGCCGCGCCGCTCGAGCAGGACCCGCTGGCCGTCCCGGCTGACCTGCAGCCGCTTGACGTCCCGGGGCTCGAGCCCGGCCACCAGCGTGCGGTCGCGCAGGTCGTGCAGCGACTTGCCCAGGTCGGTCAGGGCCTTGGCGTCCACCAGGACCACGGGGCCGCGCTCCGCCACGGCCGCGTAAGCCATCGGCTGGCCGGCGCGCCTGTCCGGCGAGGGGGCCAGCAGGACGGTCCGGGGGGCCGCGCCGTCCTTCTCGGTGATCGTCACCCTGACCTCGGGACGGGCCAGCCAGCGCCTGACGCCGCTGGCGTCCTCGCTCAGGAAGGCCTGGGCCTGGAGCCCCTGGAGGCTGCCCAGCAGGATGCCGACCTCCACCTGGTCCGCGGGCAGGGCCTCCGGCCGGGTGATGCGCCAGGCGTTCCCCTCGCGGACCAGCGTGACGCTGCCCCGCCCGGTCTCGATGTCGAGCTGCGTGACCCTGTCGCGCTCCAGCGCCACCACGGTCTTGTCGCGGACGGCGGCCACGTTCCTGGGCACCGAGGTCCAGAGGTCCTCGGGCAGGAGCAGGACCGAGCCCTCGCCCTCCCGCATGGCGTAGACGCCCCGGCCGGCCTCCACGCGACCCAGCAGCAGCGTCTTGGTCGCCCGCTCCTTGTCCTTGCCGGTGTGCAGGTGCAGGCGCACCGGACGCTCGAGCCCGTAGGCCTGGAGCGACCGCGGCGACTCGGCCACGAACTCCTTCACGCGGGCGGTCCGGAGCTTGTCCACCAGGTCGTTGACGCGCTGGGCGTCGGCCGGGAGCGCGCGGGGACGGGTCAGGCGCCAGCCCTGCTCGTCGAACGCCAGCGCCAGGGTGTCGTCGGGCAGCACGATGTCCAGCCCCGTCACCTCCTGCCGGTCGAAGGCCAGGATGGTCTTGTCGCGGAAGTCCGCCACCGGGCGGGTGGCGTCCCGGAGCACGCCCTCGGGCAGGAGGAACACGGCCGGCTTGTCGCGCTCGCGGGCGTAGACCCAGGTGCCGGTGGGGTTGCGGGCGCCGAGCTGCAGCCCGAGCGCCTGGCCGTCCTTCAGGGTGAGCGTGACCTCGGCGGCCGGCCGGTCCAGGCCGAACTCGGCCAGCGACCCGGGCTGGCTGGCGATCTCCCGGTCGATCCGGGCCGTCACGATCGTCGTGAGCGCGTCGTTCATCGTGGCCCCGTCGGCGCGCGACGTCACCGGCTCCAGGAGCTGCCAGCGGTCACCGTCGCGCTTGACCCGCACGGTGCCGTCCGGGCGCCGGATGGTCACCTCCTGCACGTCGGCCGGCTCCGCCGCCCACACCCGGCCCTTCCGCGCCTGGGCCTGCTCGCGCCCGGGCCCCAGGCGGATCTCGTACACGTAGTAGAACGCCCCCAGGAGCGCCAGGATGACCGCCAGGGCGGCCGTCGTCTGCCACCGCATCTCAGCGAGGCACCGCCTACTTCGACGCGCGGCGCCGGACGATGGCCACCACGCCGCCGATCAGCACCACGCCGGGCAGGATGACGACCGGGATCAGGAACAGGGCCCGGGCCTGCTGGGAAGTGAGGAACACGGGCGTCTGCCGGACGTCCTTGGGCCGGATGGAGACCAGGTCCTCCTCCTCGGCCAGCCAGGAGACCGTGTTGAGGAAGAAGTCGCGGTTGCCCTGCAGGTTCAGGAACTGGTTGGTGGCGAGGTTGGCCGTGCCGTAGACGACCAGCCGGGCCTTGTCCCTGGTGGCCACCATCGCCACCGCCAGGGGCCCCCGCGGGTCAGCCGGGTCTCGCTTCACCTGCCCGGCCTGGAGCGAGGCCCGGTCGGTCTCCCCCCAGGAGTCCGCGCTGGTGCGGGCCAGGACCTGGGTGCTGACCCCCTGGGGCGGCGTCCTGACGGGGCCGAGGCTGCGCGTGAGCGGGAAGAGCGTGCTGATCCCCGCCAGGTCGCGCGTGATGGGGTGCGGCTCGTACTGCTGGATGAGCGGCACCTCGGGGCCGATGCCGAACAGGCGCCCGATGGGGTTCAGCTCGATCACCAGGTTGTCGTGCAGCTCCACGCCGTACCGGGCGGCCAGCTTGCCGAGCCCGCTGTCCCGGGCGCCGGTGAGGATCGTGGGATCCACCATCAGCAGCACCTTGCCCCCCTGGGCCAGGTAGCCGTCCAGCGCGTCGACCTCCGGGGGGAACAGCTCGGTCCGGGGCCCGGGGACGATGACGACCGCGGCGTCCGGGGGCACCTTGCCCGCGCGGCCCAGGGCCAGCGGCTTCACCTCGTAGTTGGCCCGCTCCAGGGCCGCCTTGGCCTCGCTGAGGCCGTCCCGGTCGGAGGAGTCGAGCTGCCGCTCGCCGTGCCCCTGGACGACGTAGATGACGCGCTTGCCCTCCCGGGTGAGCTTGATGAGGGCGTTGGTGAGCTTCTCCTCCTCGGCGTCCAGCACCTTCTCCGAGCGCTCCTTCGTCTCCAGCACGACCGTGCCGTAGGACTCCACGCTGTAGCGGCGGGCCAGCCCCGGCTCGCGGTCCGGGTCCACCACGCGCCAGGTGAACCGCTGGCCCCCGTAGCGCGCGTACTGGGTCAGCAGATCCTCGGCCACGCGCTTGCCCGGCTGGTCGGAGCGGAAGAACGCGACGGCGTTGACCTCGGTCTGGAGCTTCTGGAGCAGCTGGATCGTCTGCGGGCTCAGGCTGTGGCGCCGGTTCTCGGTGAGGTCGACCCGCGCGTTGTGGCGGTAGGAGACCGCCTCCACCAGCCCCACGATGGCGAGCAGCAGCACGACCATGACCACGGTGTTGAGCCCGTAGCGGGCGGTCCGCACCGCCATCAGCTCGCGCAGGTGGCGGAGATAGGCCAGGCCGGAGGCCGCGACCAGCGCGATGCCTCCCCCCAGCAGGCCCCACCAGACCCAGCGGCCGTGGGGGCCGGACAGCACGCCGGCGCCGGTCCATTGCAGGATCGCCAGCAGGGCCAGCGCGCCCAGGCCCGCGTAGCCCGCCCAGTCGAGGATCCGCCTCATCTCAGCCCTTCCACCGGCGCCATTCCAGCGACTTGAAGGTCCCGAACAGGGCGACGATCGTGAAGTTCAGGTAGTAGATGACGTCGCGGGTGTCGATGACGCCCTTGGCGAAGCCGTCGAAGTGCTCGACCAGCGACAGGTGAGTGAGGACCCGGCCCCAGGGGCCGCCGGCGTAGTCGGCGCTCCAGCCGATGACCCAGAAGATCAGCAGGACGAGGAAGGTGAGGAACGAGGCGACGATCTGGTTCTCGGTCAGCGACGAGAAGAACAGCCCCACGGCCAGGAAGGTGGCGCCCATCAGCAGCAGCCCGAGGTAGCCGGTCAGCAGCGGCCCCCATTCCAGCGCGGCCAGGTAGGCCACCAGCGCCGGATAGACCAGGGTCAGGGCCAGCATGAGGGCGTAGAGGGCGAAGGCGGCCAGGTACTTGCCCAGCAGCACCGCGCCGTCCCGCACCGGGTAGGTCAGCAGCAGCTCGAGGGTGCCGGCCCGGCGCTCCTCGGCGAACAGCCGCATGGTCACCAGCGGCATGAGCAGCAGCAGGATCACGCTCACGTTGGAGAAGAGCGGCCGCATCACGCTGTCGGTCACGTTGAGCTCCCGGCCCATCATGGGGTTCATGGCCGACTGCATGGAGGCCAGCGTGAAGTAGGCGAAGATCGAGTAGAAGAAGTAGCCGGCGATCAGGGCGAAGCTGGTCAGGATCACCCACGCGATGGGCGAGGTGAAGTAGAGCCGCATCTCCTTCTTGAAGATCGGCCACACCCTCACGCCGGGGCCTCCCCCTCGCCGGCGGGCTGGGGCTCCTCGCCGGCCACGATCCGGATGAAGACTTCCTCCAGCGTCATGCCCACCCGCTTCAGCTCCCGCAGCTCCCACTTCTGCTCGGCGGCCAGCCGGAAGATCTCGGCCCGGACGTCGCGGCTGCGGTCGGACTCGACCACGTAGCTGGCCAGGCCGTCGCTCCCCACCTGCTCCTGCACGGCCAGCACGCCGGGGATGCGCTCCATGCCGCTCCGCACGGCCGGGCGCGGGCCCACCACCTCGACGTGCACGCGCGCCGTGGGGAAGAACTGGTCGACCAGGGTGTCGATCGGCCCCTGGGCCACGATGCGGCCCTTGTTGATGATGATGACCCCGCTGCACACCATGGAGACCTCGGGCAGGATGTGCGTGGACAGGATCACCGTGTGGGCGCCGGCCAGGGACTTGATCAGGGAGCGGATCTCGGTGATCTGCCGCGGATCGAGACCGATGGTGGGCTCGTCGAGGATGAGCACCTGGGGGTCGTTGATGATGGCCTGGGCCAGCCCCACCCGCTGGCGGTAGCCCTTGGACAGCTTGCCGATCAGGCGGTTCTGGACGTCGCTGATCAGGCACCGCTCCATGACCTCGGCCACCCGGCGCTTGCGCTCCGCCCGCGGCACGCCCTTGACCTCGGCCACGAAGTCCAGGTAGGGGGCCACCCGGAGGTCGTTGTAGAGCGGCACGTGCTCGGGCAGGTAGCCGATGCGGCGGCGCACCTCGAGCGACTCCCGGAACACGTCGTAGCCCGCCACCCGGGCCGTGCCGCTGGAGGCGGGCATGAAGCAGGACAGGATCCGCATCGTCGTGGACTTGCCGGCGCCGTTCGGCCCGAGGAAGCCCACGATCTGGCCGGGCGCGACCGCGAAGGACACGTCGTGGATGGCGGTGACCGGCCCGTAGTGCTTCGTCAGGTTCTGGACTTCGATCATACGAGGCCTGGCAGCCCGGACATTATACACGTTCGGGGGCGCCGGCCAACCCCGCCGGGCCCGTGACCACGGGCATCAGGGCGGCCAGCCAGGGCGGCACGCCGATCATCCGGCCGGTGGCGGCGTCCAGGCAGGCGTGCAGGGTGTGCCCGGTGGCCACCGGCCGGCCCTGGTCGTCGGTCACGGCGTACTGGAACCGGAACGAGGCCCGCCGCCGCTCGGCGACCCAGCACTGGACTTCCAGGAGATCGTCCAGGCGGGCGGGCTTGACGTACCTGACGGCGGCCTCCACCACCGGCATGTGGACGCGGGCGTCGATCTCGGCGATGGTCATGCCGGCCTGGCGCAGGTACTCCACCCGGCCCACCTCGAAGTAGGTGAGGTAGTTGCCGTAGTAGACGACCTTCATGCAGTCCGTGTCCTTGTAGCGGACGCGGATCTTCGTGCGCGCGATCACCGGGGCGGGCGGTCAGAGGTACTGCCCGTAGCGGATCTTCTCGACCACGCCGCGCACGCGCCGATAGCCCTCGATGGCCTCCTGGACGTCGGCGGTGCTGACCAGCGAGGCGCTGCCCGTCTGGGCCGCGTGGTGCACCTTGGCCTCGAGCGCCCGGCGCAGGATCTCGGTGAGGTCGGCGCCGCTCATGCCGCCCGTCATGGGCAGGATCGTGCGGTAGTCGAGCGGCTCGAAGAGCCGGCGGCCGGCGTTCCGCTCGGCCCGCGCCCGCAGCAGCTCCAGGATCTCCTGCTGGTCGCCGGCGTCGGGCAGGGCGACCTCGATCAGGTGGTCGAGCCGCCCCGGCGCCACCAGCGCCGAGTCGAGCGCGTCCGTGCGGCTGGTGGCCGCCACCACCAGGACCCGGGAGGCGGGATCGACGGCGTCGAGCTTCTCGCACAGCGCGGCCACCAGGCGCGCGCTCGCCTCCCGGGCCTGCAGCGGCGGCAGCAGGTGGTCGAGGGACAGCGCGTCCACCTGGTCGAGGAACAGCACGCCCTTGCCCTCGCCCACGACGATGCGGAGGATCTCCTGCAGCAGCTCCGCGGTGTTGGCGCCGAACTTGGACGTGAGGTTGCTCAGCTTGAGGTGATAGAAGACGGCACCCGTCATCCCGGCCAGGGCCCGGGCCAGCATGGCCTTGCCGGTGCCCGGCGGGCCGTAGAGCAGGGCGCCCTTGGGCGGCGCGATGCCCCACTCGCGGTAGCGCTCGGGGCTGGTCAGCGCGTGGGCGAAGCTCTGCAGGCTGGCCTTGGCCTGGCGCAGCCCGCCCACGTCCTCGAAGGTGACGCCCGGCTGGATGCTCGTCTCCACGCGGCCGGTGAGGTCGCCGTACTTCTCGCCCAGCTTGGCGAAGACGTCCTCCAGCCGGCGCTGGAGAGCCCACTGCCGGTCGTCGGGGGCGGGCGTCACGGGCTCAAATCTGGGGCCGGGCGGGCGGGCCCACGGCGCCGGCCTTGTCGAAGACGTGATCTTCCACCAGCACGGGGGCCCTGGCCCGGATCGCCAGCGCGATGGCGTCCGACGGGCGCGAGTCGAGCGTCACCTCGCCGTCGCCGGTCTGCAGGTGGACGACGGCGTAGTAGATGTCGTCGCGCAGGTCGGTGATCACCACCCTGGTCAGCGAGACCTTGAGGCGGCCGAACAGCGTCAGGAACAGGTCGTGGGTCAGCGGGCGGGGCGGCGTGACGCCGTTGAGCGGGATGGCGATGGCCGTCATCTCGGTCGGGCCGATCGTCAGGGGAAAGACCCGGCCGTCGCGCTTGCCTCGCAGCACGAGGACGGGGGTGCTGCTCGACCGGTCGACGTAGGCGCCCACGACCTCCACCTCCTGGGCCCCCTGCCCCTGGCCCCGGGCCGGGCCGCCGGGGACGGCCAGACCCAGGATCAGACCGATCAGGAGCGCCATGACGGCCGCGCGCGGCGCCGTGCCCATTCCTCGTGCCTCCTCGCGGGGGGATGCGCGCCCAGGGGCGCGGGGCCCAGTATAACCCCCGGCTGCGCGGCGCAGGGGGACGCCCTCAGGGGCGCGCCGGCAGCCGCAAGCTGACGGCGCCGCCGGCCAGCAGGAGGGCCGTGAGCACGGCCCACATCGGGCCGTAGCCCAGGCCGTGAGCCACGGCGCCGAAGACGAAGGCGCCGGCGGCGTTGCCGACCAGGAACACGCCGCTGAAGACGCCCACCACGGCGCCCCGCCGCGCCGCCGGCGCCTGGTCGGTGACCAGCGCGGCCAGCCCGGGGTAGAGGAAGCCATGCGCGCCGCCCGACATGAGGCCGGCCACCACGATGACGCCCAGGGCCGGCACCGGGTGCCCGGGCGGCATGAGCCCCAGGCCGGCCAGCAGCGCCGTCGCCCAGGCCTGCACGAACATGGACGGCACGATGACGGCCCGGCGGCCGTGCGTGTCGATCAGCCGCCCGCCGAACACGCGGACGGCCATGGCGGCCCCGGCGTAGGCCGTGTAGAAGAGCGCCAGCGTGTGGACGCCCTGGCTCTCGGCGAAGGTCGGCAGGAAGGCCAGCAGGGTCCCGGTGCCGAGCCCGAAGAAGACGGTGATGGCCATCGAGCGCTGGGCGAGCTCGTGCAGCCCCGTGCGCACCCACTCGGCGCCGCGGACCGGCAGCCCGGCGTCGCGCCGCACCTCGCGCACGCCCCAGGTCAGGACCGCGGCGATGGCGGCCACCACCGCGCAGCCGGCGAACAGCGGGCGGAAGCCGGCGCTGCGGATCACCCACTCGCCGGCCAGCGGGGCGACGGCGCTCGAGGCCAGGCCGGAGACGCCGTAGATGCCCAGCGCCCAGCCGCGGCGCTCCGGCGGCACCAGGTCGATCACGTGGGAGAAGTTGGCCACGAAGAAGATCGAGAAGGCCAGCCCCTGCAGCGCGCGGACGATGCCGAGCCAGAGGATGCTGCCGGCGGCCAGGGCCAGCAGCGTCGAGGCCAGTAGCAGCCCCACGCCGGCCAGGAGGAACGGCCGCCGGCCGAGGGCGTCCACCCAGGGCCCCACCAGCGGCTGGGTCACGATGCCGACCGCGCTGTAGCCGCCCATGACCAGGCCGATCTCCACCTCGGTGCCGCCCAGCCGGTGGATGTAGAGGGGCAGGAGGAGAAAGCCGTTGAGGCTGGTGAAGAAGAAGAAGTTGGTGACCGTCGCCCGGAGGAAGGGCCCCTGCGCTAGAATGGGCGGCGACACCGGCGATTATCGCATGACGACGATCGACGACGCCCTGCGCCGGAGCCTGGCGGGAGCCGGCCAGACGCGTCGCCTCACGCTCGATCCGGCGTTCCAGGGCCTGCCCGCCGCCGCTCACGGCGGCAGCCTGCTCGCGCTCTTCCACCTGCTCGCCGGCGAGCCCGCGCCGGCCACCGTGCAGGGCGCCTATCGCCGGCGCGTGCCGGTCGGCACGCCGCTGCGCCTGCACGCCGAGCCGGCGGCCGGCCGCCTGGTCTGCCGGGTCCTGGAGGGCGAGGAGACGCTGGCCGAGGGCCGGGTGGACGGCGCGGCCGGCTCCGGCGAGCCGATCACGCGCCCGGCGCCGGCCGCCGACGCCGCGCCGCTGCCGATCTCGTTCTCGTGCCTGGCCTGCGGCACCGAGAACCCGCTGGGGCTCCGGGCTCGCCTCGTCCACGACGCCGACGCCGTGACCGGCACCTGGACGCCGCGCGACATCTTCGCGAGCGACGGCCGGCTGGCGCCGCTCGCGCTCACCACCTTGCTCGACGAGGCGGCCTTCTGGCTGGGCGCCCTGGCCAGCGGCGAGTCGGGGATGACCACGGAGCTGACCGTCCGCGTGCACGCCCCGGTCCCCTTCGGGAGGGCGATCACCGTCGGCGGGCTCCGGCGCGCCGTCCGGCAGCGGCCCGACGATCCCCGTTACTGGGAGACCGCGGTCGCCGCCTGGGACGAGGACGGAGGCCCGGTGGCCGACGGCCGCATCACCTTCGTGGCCGTGCGCGGCGCCGCCCGCCGGCTGGTGGCAGGCATGCTGGCCATGAACCCGCCCGAGGTGGTGCGCCGGGTCTTCCCCGCCTACGTGCCCTGGCGGGGCGCCGCTACGCCTTGAGGTGCTTGCCCAGGAAGGCCAGGCACCGCGCCCAGGCGTCCTCCGCCGCCTCCTTGCGGTAGACCTGCGGCCGGTCGTCCGAGAAGAAGGCGTGCGGCGCATCGGGGTAGAGGACGAACTGCACGTCCCGGTTGCCCCGGGCCCGGAGCGTCTCCTCGAACGCCTTGACGTCCGCCACCGGGATGCCGGTGTCGGCCTCGCCGTAGAGGCCGAGCACGGGCGCCTTGATGCGGTCGGCCACCGCGACGGCGTCCACCCCCGGGGCGTCGGGATACGTGCGCTTGACGTGGCCGTACCAGGGCACGACGGCGGCCACGCCCGGGTACTCGGCCGCGAAGTGCAGGGCCAGGGCCCCGCCGCCGCAGAAGCCGGTGACGCCCAGCCGGTCGGCCCGGGCCCAGGCCTGCTGCTTGGCGTAGTCGGCGGCCGCGGTGAGGTCTCCGAGGTACTGCCGGCGCGTGATCCCGCGGGAGATGCGCCCCATCTCCTCGAAGCTCTTGCCCTGCACGCCCCCCTCGCGGTGGAAGAGCTCGGGGCTGATGGCGTAGAAGCCGGCATGGGCGAAGCGCCGGACGACATCCTTGTGGTGCTCGCTGTTGCCGGTTCGCGGCCTCCTGGGATGCAGGGTGGGGGTGCCGGTTGATCAACCCCGGCCGGGGCCGGAAGGTTCCGGCGCCCGCGCCGCCGCCACCCAGGCCGCCCACGTCTCGGGCGCGTGCCCGGCGGTCACCTGCTGGCCGCTGCGGACCAGGGGGGTGCGCAGGAGCCGGGGCTCGGTCAGGGCCCGCTCGAGCAGGCGCTGGGGCGAGTCGCCGCTGACGTGCAGGCCCAGGGCCCGGAAGCGGGGACCGTCGCGGTCGATCAGCGCGGCCGCCCCCAGCCGCTCGGCGAAGCGGCGCAGCTCGCCCCGGCTGGCCGGGCGCTGCTCCAGGTCCACGAAGTGCACGGCGATCCGGCGCTCGGCGAAGAACCGCTGCGCCTTGCGGGTGTCCTGGCAGTCCCGGAAGCCGAAGATCTGGACGGTCACGCCCGCCGCACCTGCTCGGCCCGCCGCTGGAGCGCCTCCCAGGCGCTCCAGGGCACGGGCTGGCTGCCGGGCAGGTGCGTGAGGCTGCTCTGCGGCCCGTGATAGTCGGAGCCGCCGGTGGCGACGAGATCGAGACGCCGGCACAGCTCCAGGTAGGCGGCCGTCTGGGCCGCCGAGTGCTCGGGGTAGTAGGCCTCCAGGCCGAGCAGCCCCGCCTCCACCAGCGCCGGGATCATGCCGTCGCGGTCGGCCAGGCCGGGGTGCGCCAGCACCGGAACGCCGCGGGCCCGGCGGATGACGGCCACGGCGTCGGCCGGCGCCAGGCGGCGGCGCGGCGCGCTGGCGGGGCCGCCGGCCCTCA
>FWPU01011459.1_pt1 | contig 12423 bp, 8 predicted proteins | sample 2228361 | NCBI WGS metagenome assembly FWPU01 (sample SAMEA103939777, study PRJEB20133) | metagenome | reverse complement strand
CATAGACGAGGAGCTCGCCAGAGTCCTTCTGGAGAAGAGCCCGAGAGAGCGCGTTGAGGTCATAGCTCAGTTCGTCGGTAGGGTAACGGAGGGGGACAGGCAGCTGATGAGAGACCTCGGCATAACGGTGCTCAGGGAGTACAGGGCCCTCCCCGCGGTCTACGCCGCAGGGACCAAAGAGTCCATTCTCGCCCTCTCCCAGTGCCCCCGGACCCTCTGGATGGAGCACAACAGCCGGATGGAGCTTCTGATGAACGGCACGACCACCGTCATCAACGCCACCACCGTCTGGAACTCCCAGATAATCGAGGTCGGCGGATACACGAGGGAGCCCATCGACGGCAGTGGGGTCACGGTCGCCCTCGTCGACACGGGCTGCGACGGTGGCCACCCGGACTTCGACTATGGAGAGAAGGTCATAATCAACCTCAAATCAGACCTCGACCAGAGCTTCACGGAGATGCAGGACACGGACACCGGGAGCGGCCACGGCACCCACTGCGCCGGCACGATTCTAGGTAATGGGGACGCTTCCGGCGGGGCGCGGAGGGGGGTGGCGCCCGGCGCGCGCCTCGTCTCGATAAGCACCGGGGAGCACTGGCTCCAGAACGTCGTCGGTGCTCTCGAGTGGGTCTACGAGCACAGCCGCCCCGGCAACAACCCCTGGAACATCAGGGTCTGCAGCAACTCCTGGGGCGCGGGGGCGGGGGAGTACGACCCCCAGGACTCGGTGAGCCAGCTCGCGATGAAGCTGACCTACGAGAACAACGTCGTCGTGGTCTTCGCCGCGGGCAACTCCGGAGAGAACAACCACGACGGCCACACGATAGAGACCAGCACATACGGCAACACCCCCTGCATAATCCAGGTCGCCGCAGCTCTCCACGACGGGGGAGGGCTGGCCTACTTCAGCTCGCGCGGGCAGTCGGACCTGAACCACACCTGGCCGGACGTGGCGGCCCCAGGCTACAGGATTTGGGCCACTGAGGCCCGGGGGACGCAGATAACAGCGATGGTGAAGCTCAGCAACCCGTCCAGCGACGCCCCCGACGCGTACTATATGGCGATAAGCGGGACTTCCATGGCGACCCCTCACGTCTCAGGCCTGGTCGCACTGCTCTGGCAGGCGTGCCCGAGCCTCAGGGTGATGGAGCTCCACGAGAACTACAACGGCCCCGAGACATCATGGTGGACGGACCCCATGACCAGAGTCCACGAGGCGGAGTACATCATTGAGGTCACTGCGGACTATATGCTCAACGAGAGCACGAACGGAATTCCCGCGAACAACTCGACCTCCGCCACGCACTTCGACCACCCCTATGACTACGGCCAGGGATATGGTCTGGTCAACGCGAGCAGGGCGGTCCAGGTCGCGCTCATCCTGGAGAGCATGAGAAGGGCGGACATATGCGCCACGGCCCAGGATGCCTATGGAGCCTATCTGAGGGCGGGCGGCCTCCTCGTGAAAAAGGATGTGAAGAAGAGCACCAACACCATCTTCACGAGCTGGAAGGGCGACTGGGGCTATCTTATGGATAACAGAAACACACTCGTCACCAGCCACGCGCGCAAGGTCTTTATCCCAGAGGGCGCGACCAGGCTCATCATCGACCTCAACTACAACCCGGTGATAGGCGAGCAGAGGGCGATGGGGGAGCTGACCGTGGCTGTCGACTCGAGCGGCGACGGGAGCATGGACTGGAGGGGGCAGGGCGGATGGTCGAACTCCGGGGCCAAGCACGAAGAGGTCGACCCCAGCGCGGTGGGCCCGACGGGAACCGTCTGGGGCTTCTGCATCGAGGGCAGCTTCATTAAGCTCCCTGGCGGCAAGGGCAACCCAATCACCAACCAGTACAGGGAGATTCTGGTCGAGTACACCATCGGGATACAGGCCGAGCTCGCCCCCGAGGGAGGAGAGGCTCGAGTGCCCGAGGTGGATCTCCACGCCGCCTACGCCCAGTGGGAGTTCGGGCCATACACAGGAGACGGCAACGCCTCCGTGGTCATGCCGCGCCTTTTCTACGACATGGGCAGGGTTGCGCCGCCGGAGAGAAAGGAGACGCCCCCGCCATCTGAGAGCACAGGACAGTGGCTCTCGGCCCTGGCTGCAGCGATGGTGGCGGGTGTGGGGGCGATGTGGTATCTCCGAAAGAAAGGAGTAAAGCTCAGGCCGCCCTCGCTGAACCGCTGATTAGAGCCGCTGAACAAATGAAAACATGACTTGAGCTCTATGGTGCGTGCCACTCAGCTCGCCCATCACTCATCATGCCTCAGCGTGAGATGCGTTCGTCATCATCGTGGCGGCGTTGGTATTGCGCCTCGGCCAGAAAAAGCCTTTTGGTAATGATTATAAAGGGGGAATGACCTAGTTGGTTGGCCAATGTCCGGGCTCACCTGCAAGAGCAAAGGCACTAGGGTCTGGCTCGCGGCTGCGCTGGTCGCGCCCCTCGCAGTCGTCTGGCCGGCCACGCTCTCACTAGCTGCGCCCAACAACAATGTATCCCTGAGGGCCTCCACCGACCTCACCCCGGACTTTGTCCCGCCCGGCGCAACCAACCTGACCATTCTAACGTTCACACTGAGGGACGACAGCCTCAACGAGTACTTCACGGAGGCGCTCGTGGAGTACACGGGCACGGCGATAGGCGACCTTGCCGCCCTCCACCTGTACTGCGAGAGCGACCGCGCTGGCGGGAGCTTCGACCCCGCAAAGGACTCCCGTCTCGGGACAAACGCCTCCCCCTCCTCGAGCCCCATCGTGCTGACGCTCAACTTCAGGATGCCCCTACTCCTCGACCAGCAGTTCTATCTCGTCGTGGACCTCAAAGAGAGCGCCGCCCACGGGAGCAAGGTCGACCTCAGAATTCTCAGGAACGGCTTGACGATAGACGGCAAGACCTGCCCGAGCGCCAACATAGACCCGGCCGGGGAGACGGTCATAGACGCCCTGCCGCCGGGCTCAACACAACCACACCAGACTGCAGCGTTGCAGTGCTCGATGGAGCATCCGGGCTGAACGTCTCCAGCGCTGCCTATCAGTTCTCAACGGACGGCGGGGCGAGCTGGTCGGACTGGCTCCCGGCGGACTGCACGGGCGCCAACGGCACTACCCAGCGCCAAACTGTGACGGCGCGCGGGGTTCGATTCGGGAGGGCATCTGCCGCCGACAATCAGATTCGATTCGGGATCCGCGACATCGTGGGCCACTTCAACACCAGCCCCGCCCACACCATACAAATAGACGACACACCGCCCATGGGCTGGAGACTGGAGTCGCCCATGGATTGGCACACCCGGGACCGGAGACCGACCGTTTTGGTCTCCGTGCTCGACGACCTCTCCGGCCTGAACCTCTCCTCCGCCGAGGCCGACTTCTCCCGCGACGGCGGCGCCAGCTGGCTCCCCGTCACCAACCTGAGCTCATCCTGGGGCCGGGCCGGAGAGGGCGGCAGGGTCGCCAGTATATCGGCCCAATGCATTCCCTTCGACGGCGACAGCGGCTCGAGGAATCTCGTGCGCTTCAGGATATCCGACGTCGCGGGGAGCGTCAACCAGAGCGAGAGTTTCGTGATAAAGATAGACGCAGAGCCGCCCGCCGCGCCCTCAATCGCTCCGGAGCCCGCGTTCACAGCCGGCACGGAGAACGAGCTGAGCTGGAGCGCCCCCGAGGAGCCCGCCTCCGGCCTAGCGCACTATGAGCTCCACTGCGACGACTCCCCGGACTTCACCGCGCCATTTATGGTCGTCAACGTGACCAGCGGAACAAGCTGCACACTCACGGACCTCTCGGACGGCGTGAGGTACTTCTATCGCGTGGCAGCGCTCAGCGGCGCGGGTCTTCGTGGCCCCTTCTCGCAGACCGTACACTCGGCCCAGGACTCCTCACCCCCCGTGACAAGAATATCGACCCAGCCGGCCGAGCCCGATGGCGCCAATGGCTGGTTCACGACCCCCCCTCTCGTCACCCTGAACGCCTCCGACAACGGCAGCGGGGTGGCGCAGACATTCTATGTCCTCGACGGTGGCCAGCTGACGGTCGGGAGGGAGCTCACGCCGGCCGGAGAGGGAGAGCGCGAGCTGGTCTTCTGGTCCGCCGACGCCGTGGGCAACCAGGAGCGCCCCAGCTCCGCCGTCCTTAAGGTCGACCTCACGCCGCCAAAGGCAAAAATCTCCGCCCCATCGGCTGTATATATGGGCGAGGAGGCCTACTTCGACGGCAGCGGCTCCGAAGAAGCACTGGAGCATGAGTGGGAGTTTGGCGATGGAACGGGCGTGACTCGGGGGGAGGTCGTCAGCCACATCTACAACGCGTCCGGCGTCTTCAGAGTGACGCTCGTGGTTAGGGACCGCGCCGGCCTCACCTGTGCAACATTTCGCGACGTGAGGGTGCTGGTTAGGGGCGCGGACTACCCGCCCGTGGCGCGCATATCCGCCCTGCCCACGGTCTTCGTTGGTGCTGATGTCTCTCTCGACGGGACCGGCTCCACGGACGAGGACCCCTCCTCACTGCGCTATGAGTGGGACTTCGGGGACGGGGAGAGCGCCAGCGGCGCTCTTGCGACGCACGTTTTCAAGAGAGAAGGAACCTACACAATCAAGCTTCGCGTGACTGACTCCTTGGGCCAGTCCGACACCGCCTACCGCTTGATCAAGGTCTATGTCCAAGGCACCAACCTCCCGCCCCTGGCCCAGATATCGGAGACAAAGCCGGCCTACGCGGGAGAGCCCGTGATATTTGACGCATCGAACTCATCCGACGAGGACCCGACGACCCTCAACCTCACATGGGACTTCGGTGACGGGACGGTAGGCTATGGGGTCCTGGTCACCCACACATACGCAACCGACGGGGCGTTCATCGTTCGCCTGGTCGCTCGGGACTCAGGCGGCCTGAGCTCTGAGGCCACGATGGCCATAAGGGTCTATCAAAGGGGCCAGAACCTAGCGCCCTTTGCTCACTTCACATTCAGGCCTCGCTCACCGCGCGCGAGCGAGGAGGTCGAGTTCGACGCCTCCCTCACCCTCGACGAGGACCCTCTTGGTCTCAACTTCACCTGGGACTTCGGCGACGGTCGGGGCGCGCAGGGCAAGATTGTGTCCCACTCGTTCTCCGCCCCGGGCACATACCTGGTGAGGCTGAGGGCTCGAGACGGCTCAGGGCTGGTGGGCGAGTACAGCGAGAGCGTCCGGGTCACGGGTGGGGGTGAGGGCGCGGCCTACTCCCCGGCAGTCATGTCTGTGGCCGCGGCTCTCGTGGCCCTGGCGTTGGTAATAGTGGCTGCAGCGCTTGCGCGCCCTCGTAAGAGGATAGAAGCCGTCCCCTCCGCACCCCCGCCGAGCTCTCCCGGGGGACCGAAGTCGCTGGTCTCGCCCCTGGGTGGGCCCCCCCAGCCCCCAGTCGTGGAGAGCGGCCTGAACTACCTCATCGACTCAGAGCGCCCCGAGCACTGCTATGAGGCGTTGACAAGGCTGGTCTCGGAGGGCGCAAAAGGGCTTCTGATATCCCACGTCCACCCGAAGAAGGTATTCAAAGACGGGGCGCCGCCTGACGTAGAGGTCTGCTGGCTCTCAGAGCTCTCGGACCAGGGGCCGAGCCTGGACCCGTCGAAGATGGACTATGAGCTAACCGAGAAGCTCCTCGACTTCATTAAGACGCATCGCTCAAGAGCAGTGCTGGCGCTCGACGGAATCGAGCTGCTGATTCAGACCCACGGCTTCAACAGAGTGCTGGAGTTCGTCCACAACATCAACGAGGTCGCCTCTGTGAACGAGGCCACGGTTCTCGTCCACGTGAACAGCCTCGCGATGAAGGAGATGGAGTACAACCAGTTGAAGAGGGAGTTCGACAGGTGGTGAGCGCTCGGTCAGCTCCCTCAGATGAGCTCGTCTATAATGTAGTCCTCCCAATTCCTCCTCCCGAGCATGATGTCGAGCTCGGGCGGGGTCAGGACGGGGATTGGGTAGCGGGCTGTGTCGTCCAGGGCGATTCTGGGGCAGGCGGTGCTCACGGCGGCGTCGACTCCCAGATACGAGAGGCCCTCGGGGTCGAAGCGCCTCGCCGCCAGCAACATAGCCTCCTTTCCGTTCCTCTCGAGGAGGCGCTTAAGCCCCAGCGCCCTCGCCCTTCTCATCTGCCCCGGATAGAGGCCCAAGAGCACGCCGAAGGCCCTGGCGCCCCGCGCCGCCTCGATGGCCGCGAAGCGCTGCCTGAGGATGCGGTCCCTCTCCTCGGAGAACGTGCGGGCCCTCCCCTCGTCGGGGTCCGCGCCTATGACCGGTTTGCCTGTGGCTAGCTCGATTCCGATGGGGTGGAAGCTCCCGCCGCCGAGGAAGAGGTACGAATTGACCTTGGGGGCAAGAGAGAGAGCCGCGCTCAGGTCGCACCCGAGCACCACCGCCCTCCTGCGGGTCCTCCTGCCAGTGGCAGCGATGGGATTCAATCCCGCGCCCTTCAGCAGTGCCATCGCCTCTGCGAGCTGCCCGGCGTGGGTGGCGGTCGTAACCACGCCGACTGGCGGCCTGAGGGATGGCACGGCCTCCTCGACGCACTTGCCGATATCGAGGCGGAGGCGATAGGGGATATAGAGTGTGCGGGAATTGGAGGGAATGACTCTGTCGTGCGCGACGTGGAGCAGGAAGTCGAAGGACGGTGGAAGCTCGGCCATGCAGGAGCCGCAGCACATCTCGGTGAGGGCGGCGGCAACGGCACCCGTCCTATCTTCCACGTATGCGCTCAGCTCCCTGAAGTGTCCGCGCAAGCCGTCGGGCAGCTGGATTCCGACGAGCCGGGCCCTTCTCTTTCTGATTAGCTTGCAGGCCGTGTCGAGGTTTGGCTGAAGATGGCCGATGATGCCCCGGTTCGTCAGAGGACCACCACCCTTCCGTCCCGTATCTGCACGCGGACCAGGGCGTCTATCCTCAGGCCAAGCTCCCTCTCCAGCGCCGCCCTGTCGCGCGACTTGTCGATGACCACGACGGCGTCGCACAGCTTTGCACCCGCTTCACGGACCGCGGCCGCCACCGCCCGAATCGTCCCGCCGGTGCTCAAAACGTCGTCCACGAAAGCCACCCTGTCGCCCCTCCCCACACCGTTCAAATACAGCGTCTGGGCGGCGTAGCCCGTCCTCGCGAGAACCTCGACCTCGCCCCGCAGGCCGTACCTCCTCTTGCGCACAATCGTTAGGGGCTTCCCAACGCGGAGGGCGACCGCGGTCGCAATCGGAATGCCCAGGGCCTCCACGGTCAGGAGGCGGTTGCGGTCGGGGGGAATCATCGCGGCTATTAATCGAGCCACGCCCTCGAGCAGCGCCGGCTCCATAGCCGGAACACCGTCCGCCATGGGGTGGACGAAATAGTCGTAATCCCCGAGCTTGATGATGGGGGAGAGCTCCAGGGAGCGCCTGAGCCTGTCGAGAGCCTCCATCCCCCTCCCCTACCTCCTCTCGGTTTAATATTTTTTCGCAGGTTAAGGCTTTATATCGTTGAAGGCGATGCGAGGCGACGTGACGGAGCGAGGAGCAAAGGAGAGTGGCGGCGGGAGGGAGGAGGGGAGGGCGCTTGGTGGCACGCCTGGCCTAGATGGCGGAGATGCCGCTGAGGCGATTTCTGCTCCAAAGGGTGGAGGGGGGGAGCGGCAGGGACCTCGTCGGAGAGGCGGGGGATGGAACGGGGTGGTGGGGGCTTGAGCGCGGCGAGGAAGCGAGGGAGGACTAGAGACGCAAGGCGGAGTGGGGCGGCGGTGCGGAGTTGGGCTTCAAAGTATGTGCGGCTGGCGCTGGAGATGGGGGCCCTCCACGCGGTGCCCATCCGCGCCCGAGACATCGTGCTGGATTCGCGGACTTACCTTAAGTGCATGTTCGGCTGCAGGGACTGGGGCAAGAACTGGACGTGCCCCTCCGCACCGGGAGCGGTGAAGCCGTGGGAGTTCCCGATGATTCTCAGGAGGTACAGGAGGGCGATACTGATTCACTGCTCCGACAAAAAGAGCTCGCAGAGGATATCGTTCGAGATGGAGCGAAGGGCCTTCATCGACGGCCACTACTTCGCCCTCAGCCTGAGCGACTGCTCGCTCTGCGAGGGCTGCGCCCTGCCCGAGCCCTGCAGAAACCCCAGGATGGCCAGGCCCGCGATGCAGGCGCTGGGAATCGACGTCTACGCCACGGCAAGAAAGCAGGGCCTGCCAATACAGACTCTGAAGGACGAGAGGCAGCCGCAGAACTGGTACAGCCTGGTCTTGATATATTGAGGGATGAGCAATGCCCAGGTCTAAAATAATCGACCTCGTGAGGAAGCACGACAGGCTCCGCAACGAGGGCCTGAACCTGATTCCATCAGAGAACTGGCTCTCGCCATTGGTCAGGACGGTGATGACGAGCGACCTGGGCGGAAGGTACCACTCAAGCTGGTACGGAGGGACTCAGTACATCCGGAGGATTATCGAGGAGACGGAGGGGCTGGCTCGAAGGCTCTTCAGGGCCAGGCACGCCATCGTCACCCCCCTCTCGGGACTGATCTGCGACCTCGTGACCCTCCACACGTTCAGCAAACCGGGGGAGACGGTGGCCATTCCGCCCTTCACGCACGGCGGCTTCCCGCTGGGAATCGGGAAGTTCCACAGGAGGAGGGTCCATTTGCCGGTCGATGAGGCGACCTATGCTGTGGACGCCTCGCGCGCCGGCGATGTCCTCGCGAGAGAGAGACCGGCCCTGGCCTTCCTCGGCTCCTCGTTCATCTTTTTTCCACACCCTGTGGGGGAGGTCCGGAGAGTCATCAGGCGCTCAAGCCTTCCCACGCGCCTGGTCTATGACGGCGCGCACGTCCTGGGGCTCATCGCGACCGGCGCCTTCCAGGACCCGCTCGGGGAGGGCGCGGAGGTCCTGTTCGGGAGCACTCACAAGTCCCTCTACGGACCCCAGGGCGGGGTGATTCTGACCAACTCCAGCGAGCTCGACGCAGCGATGAGGCGCTTCATCGAAGTCGACATTGAGAGCGGAATCGGGCTCGTCGACAACCCCCACCCGAACAGAGTCGCGGCCCTCGGCGTGGCCCTCGAGGAGCTGATGAGTGACGGTGGCTACGGCAGGAGGGTTGTCAGGAGCGCCAAGGCCCTCGGGAGGGCCCTGGACGAGCTGGGGGTCCCTGTGAGGTTCGCTGAGCGCGGCTACACTGAGTCCCACCAGCTGCTCCTCAACATCGGGGCAGAGAGAGCGGCGGAGCTCTGCCACCAGGGCGAGCGCGTCGGAGTCTTCATAGACGAGGGCGGGAGGCTGGGGACCGCCGAGCTCGCGCACAGAGGCATGGGCGAGGGGGAGATGGGGGCAGTGGCGGAGCTCATCGCGGAGCTCTACAAGTCCGGTCCCACGAGGGGACTGGCAATGAGGGCGAGGAGGCTGGCGGTCTCGTCGTGGTAGGGCCGTGGGCTTTGGGCAGGTAATCAATATGTCGACTATGCCCCGTTTTGGCGAGGGTCGCGTCGCCCTGGAGGTGCGAGCCGGCTGGCCTCAGGCCTCTCGGAGCGGCCTCCTCCGGGTCGCGACGAGCGCCGGAGCCGCGAGAAGAAGCGCTCCACCGACCATTATGGCGCTCCGGCAGGGCTCCCTGGCCGCCTCCGAGGGCTCCGGGCCGAAGAAGGCCGTGTAGGTCGGGTCGTGCTCCACCCTGTAGCCCCTCCAGGACGGGAAGGCCACAGCGTACCACAGGGCCGCGCCCCAGAAGTCCTGGCGGCCCTTGAGATAGAGGTCGAGAGGGGAGCTGTACTTGTCCTGCATGCTCTTGCTCAGGCCGTAGGCCATCAGGCAGAGGACGTCGAGGGAGAAGCCGGCCTGCCACTGAATCAGCCAGTGGTCGCCCGGGCGGGCGGCGACGAGCGCGTTGTAGGCCCTCTTGTCCCTCTCCACATATGCGTCGGTGGTCTCGTCCTTTAAATCAAATGTCCCCCGGTAGCCTATCTCCATAGCCCTCTCGTCCCTTCCGATTCTTAGCGTAAGATTCTCTTCGAGGGCCCTGCTCACCCCCGCCGTGACTTTGGTCCCGGAGGCGCTCCCGGAGAAATCGTACCTGGTGGCGAAGATGGCGACGTAGTGCACAGCCGCGATGCCGAAGCTCTCCGGCAGAGCCTCCCTGCCGACGTTCTGGCCCCAGAGCCAGAGCCTGTCGACCTGGCCAAGAGTATAGAAAGTCTCCGCCCTTGCCTCGCCCGCGTCGGGGTCAATAGTAACATCGTAGGTCACGCTCAGCTCGCTGAAGCGCGCGATGTAAAGGGGCAGCGCCGCAGAGAGCCAGAAGGACACAATGTTGCTCGCGTCGATTATTTTGGCATATAAATTCTTATATGTGACGCCGAAGCGGTAGTGGCCCTCGCCCAGCTTCTCCGCAGGAATCACGGAGACCTCGGGGGCGAAGTTCTCGGACACGTTCTTAAGAGCGTCCGAGACCCCGAAGGGGATGACGTAGTAAGTGGGCTCGTTCCCGTGGTCGGGCATGCCGTTGCCGTTAGTGTCGTTATAGGCCAGGAGGAAGGCGAGCACTGCTGCCAGGAAGTTCTCAGTGCCCTTCTTCGTGTAGTAATGGAGGCCGAAGAGCTGCCAGGGCAGGGTCCCCACGGTGCTGTTCTTTTTCACACTGTTCAGCGCCACAAGAAAGGCTTGGACGTCTTTGTAGTTGCAGTACGAGAGGCTGAAGGAGGCCTCCACGCCCTCCTCCGTCGTGTTGGTAATGGCGTCCTTGGTCCAGAACTCCTCGTCGAAGGAGTGGCCTGTTATCTCCTTCTCCCTCCCGGCCCTCCACTCTGAAGGTGGCAGGGCGGATGACGAGGGGAGAACGAGAGAGGCGGTCGCGAGAAGGGCGAGGCAAACCGAAAGCCTGGCGCGCATTATCCACACCCCATAGGGCCCTCCGGCCCTCGGAACGTTCACATAGATTTCTTTTGCTCTATTTAAACATAGCTCATGGCAGCCCCTCCTTATGCGCAAGCCTCCTGACGACCTCGTCGGCCACCGCCCGGAGGTTCTGGCAGTCGGCGCGATTGTAGTCTATGAGCAGACGGAGCGCGTTCGGGCTGCGCCTGCGCTCCCAGAGCCTCCACAGATAGACGGCATCGTGCGAGACGAGGAGGCGAATCTCCCTGGACCTTGATATGCCGAGGGCGCGCTCAACCTTCTTCAGGCCGCCGCGCAGCCCCGCTCGAGGGGCGATGTGGCGTAGGTCGAGATGCGGCGTATCCAACTCCAAGGAGGGGAAGGCCGCCCTCAGCATCGGAAGGTCGAAGGAGGAGCCGTTGAACGTGACGAGCAGTTTGGCGCCCCTCAGCGTCCGGCGAAGCGCGGCCTCCGAGAGGCTGATTCCGCGCACCAGGGGCGTGTAGCGCCCGGACTGGAAGACGCCGACAACCGTCATCTCCGAGCCTAGGTCCAGCCCTGTGGTCTCGATGTCGAGGAACGCGGCCCTCTCCCTGAAGTCGGGGTAGATTCTCCAGCGCTCCCTCGCCGGGAGGGCGTTGAAGAGAACGCGAGAGTTCCTCCCGGCAAGGCACCTCTCTAGCGCCTGGATGTTTGCGCTGAGCGCCGCCCTGCGCTCGGCCCCAATTCCGGGCAGCTCGCGAGCCGCGAGAAAGGCGCTCCAGTCCACTACACCATATGAGTGGAGCCTACGCTCCGTCGCCATGCCCACGCCCCTGAGCAGAACGAAGGAGCGCCGAAGCATTCGTTACTAAGTGGATGGGCCACTACTTATATCGAGCGGGGGGGTCTGTGAAAGCACCCCACCCTGAGCCTCCTCCTGAGCTTCCAGCTGAGCTTGGGAAGGGAGAGAGGAGGGAGACGGGGAAGGAATGATATACTTCCAAGACAAATCCCAGGCGCTTGGTAGAGAGGGATCTGACAAAGGTGAGGTTCCCGAGAATGGAGGGCCCCCGACCTGGGCCAAGGAGGGGCGCCCCGCGACCTAGGGTCGTCGCAGATGAATTCCCAGCCGAAACCAAGCCGGAGCCCTTAAGGCTTAGGAGCGAAGGCTCGCTCAAAGAGCTGGGGGCGCCGGGGCGCTCATCCCTCATCCTGTCCCCACCCGCCCCGCTCTTAATGCGCATCTTCCGCGCCCTCTCGCGCAGGAGGAGCGGGATGCTGATAACCGGCACACATCCGAGGCTTCTGAAGAGCCGATATGGTATCGAGGGTGCGGTGCTTCTCTGGGTTACGGAGTACCCCGGCGCCTCTTGCAGGTCTCTAGGGCCCGAGGACCTCGAGTACGAGCTCCTGGGGAGAGCGGTGGCGCACATGAAGCGCCACAAAGGGGCTCTGATTCTTCTGGACGACACCGAGTACCTCAGCGCTCTGGCGGGCTTTGAGGCTCTGCTGCGCTGTGTGAAGGGGCTGTCCGATGTTGCGTCGGACCGCGGCGCGAGCTTTCTGGCCAGCGTGGACCCCG
>FWPU01011453.1_pt1 | contig 12426 bp, 8 predicted proteins | sample 2228361 | NCBI WGS metagenome assembly FWPU01 (sample SAMEA103939777, study PRJEB20133) | metagenome | reverse complement strand
ACGCGCTTCGGCTTCCGCCTCGGCGCGGGCGCGCAATTCCTCCTCCTTGCCCGTTGTCAACTGTGTCAGCCAGGCCAGCGCCTCTTCGCCGGAAGGCATCCCCTCGCCCTCCAACCACGCCGGCGCCGCCTCTGGCGGAGTTTCGGGTACCTCAGGCGGCGCAACGGCGGCCTCCGAGGCGATCTGATCACGCAAGCCGATCAGCCAGTCAGGCGTCTCCTCAACCGCCGAGGCCGCAGGAGTGACGATCTCCTCACCGGCAGGCCCGATTCCCAGTTGAGCCAGCCAGTCCGGCGCCTCTCCGCTTGGTGTGGGCGCGGCCTCCTCTGTGCCGGCCGGGCCTACCCCCAATTCGGCCAACCAATCCGGAACCTCTTCCCGCCCCAATGCGCTTTCCTCCTCGACACTTGGTTTGATCTCCCATCCTGGTGCTCGCTCAGGGGCCTCTTCCACTATGCCCACAGGCGCTCCAAAGCCCTCACCGATGCTGGTCAGCCAGTCGGGAATCTCCTGCGGCACTATCGTTTCGGGCAGTGTCTCCATTGGTGCTGTGGCGAACTGGGGCGGTGCGGGTGAAGGCGCCTCTCCGAGTTCGATCTCCTCCAACCAGGCCGGGATTTCGATCTGCGTTTCCAGCCCTGCGGCGATGTCTACCAGGGCGGCTTCCGGCTCCGTGAGCGGCACCCCGGCTTCGATACCCACCATCCAGGCTGGGCGTTCCTCCCTGGTCAGTGCCGCATGGTCCGCCGGCGTCATCCTGGTTTCCTTGGGTGGCAAGAGCGAGGTGCTGCCGAAGAGTTCCTGGGCGAGCCGGTTGTCTGGATCCAGGGCTTCGGCCCGCTGGAGATACACTTGCGCGTCTTCACGGCCGCTGTTCGTCCAAATCTCACCCAGGATCAGGTTCGCCTTGAGGCAGTAGGGCAGTTTGTCCAACACCTTTTGGCAGACATCCACGGCCTCCAGGCGCTGTTCATTGCGCCAGAGTGCCTCGGCCAGCGCAACGCTCAAATCCACCCGCTCCGGTTGTTCAGCGAGCAGAGTGCGCAACTCACTGATCGCCCGCGGGAGCAGATCGCCCTTGAGGTAGAGTCGGGCCAGGGCGCCACGGGTGAGTTGCACCCGCTGAGGCTCAAGCCCGTCCCGCCGGCCGTACAACTGGCGCAGTTCGTTCTCCACGACTTTGTTGTCAACGGATAACTCGAAAGCGCGTTCCATATACCACAGCGCTGCGTCAACCTCGTCGCGCTTGTTATGTATCTCGCTAAGCGCCACCCAGGCCAGCATGTCCTCAGGATCGGCACTGAGCACCCGGCGGAACATGTCGGCAGCATATTCGTCCTGATTCGCCTCGAGCATCGCCCTGCCCAACAGCCGGTAAGCCGCAATGTACTTGGGATACTGTTGCAGGATGTGTTTCCCGTGAAATACGGCTTCTGTGTAACGCCCCTGCTCGATCAGGGCCTCAATTTGCTTGCAGTAATCTTGAAGGGGAATCTCGGCCATCGTTCGCCCCCAGACTAGAAGTGAGACATTTGTCAATCCGCCCCACTTAGATTATGCACCTTCTCGCCCAAAAAGTCAATTCAGGCTGTGTACCTCTTTCAGGCGTGCGATCAATGCATCTATTGACCGCTCGGCGTGCGGCGAAGGGCCGAACGGGTCGAGCACCGTGTCTTCCGCCAGCATAGCGTAGAAGGTGTTGAGCACGCCATGCGCCAGCACGTCCAATCGGTAGCCACCTTCCAGAGCGAACACAATCCGTCCATTGCACCAGCGTTCGGCCATCTGCACCAACTCACGCGCCAGGGCGGCATAGCCGGTCAGCGACAGGTTCATCTGCGCCAATGGATCGCCCCAGTGGGCATCATAGCCGGCCGAGGCCAGAATCAGGTCAGGGCCGAAGCGCTCCGCCAGCGGCCAGACCAGTTCGGTCAAGACCCGCGCATAGCCGGCGTCGCCCACTCCTGGCGGCAGCGGCACGTTGAGCACGCTTCCCGCGCCGGCACCGCGCCCGGTGTCGCTCCAGTGGCCGCTGCCGGGATAATGCGGGTACTGGTGAGCGGAAAAGTAAAAGACCGCCGGATCGTCCTCGAAAATCTCTTGCGTGCCGTTGCCATGGTGCACGTCGAAATCGGCGATAAGGACACGCTGTACCTTGCCGCTCGCCAGCGCCGCCCGTGCCGCTACCGCAACGTTGTTGAACAGGCAAAAGCCCATCGCGCGTGCCGGTGTGGCGTGATGCCCCGGCGGGCGCGCCAGGGCGAACCCGTTGGCGATCTCGCCTGCCAGCACCGCCTCGACCATCCGCACGACGCCACCGGCAGCCATTCGCGCCGCGTCGAAGGAGCGAGGCGTGACGTAGGTATCCGGATCGAGGTGGCCGCCGCCAGCCTGGGCAGTATCCCGCACGCACGCGATGTGCTCGGACGTGTGAACACGCCGCAGTTCCTCCTCCGTCGCCGGACGGGGTTGCAGGAGACACAAACGCGCCAGCATCCCCTCCCTTTCCAGCGTGTCGAGGATGTGCTTCAGGCGGCGGGCGTTTTCAGGGTGAGAGGGGAGATCGTGTTCCAGGTAGATGGGATCGTAGACGTAGGCCGTGTGCATGGTCGCACCTCATCAATGATTATACCCTCCTACGCAGAGGTGTCAACATGCGCTCGGCGACTTGTCCATCACGGCCTGCGGGCCTATAATCCGGGTACGTCGGAATCAAGGAGGCCACGCATGGGCAGAAACGGGCAAACGGGCTGCTGGCAGGCAGTGGTCGCCGTCGCGCTGGTGGTGTGGCTGGCAGCGGTGCCGGCCGGCGTGATGTTGCTGGCAGACGCAGTACTGGGCGAACGTGGGGCGGGCTGTATCTCTTCGCCGGGGAGCCGGGCTTTGCCAACGATGGCTTTCTCATCATCCTGGAGGAGCAGGCCGACTTGAGCGCTGCCTGTGCTATCCCCGATAGGGAAACACGCCTGTCGGCCGTCCGCGATGCACTGATCGAGACCGCCGAACGCACCCAGGCTCCGTTGCGCGAAGAACTGGATCGGCTAGGTGTCCCTTATCGCCCGTACTACATCATCAATATGATTCGCATAGACGGCCACCGCTGGCTGATGGGACGGTTCAGAGGCCGACCCGGTGTGGCTACAGTGATCCTCAACCCCAACGTGCGCCGCTACCCACACCGTATCCCGCTTTCGGGCCTCGGCCAGGATGATGGCGGCGTCTCCGGCGGACTGCAACTGAACCTGGCGGCCATTCACGCCGATGATGCCTGGGCACTGGGGGTGACCGGCGAGGGCATTGTCGTCGCCGGGCAAGATACGGGCTACGATTGGACGCATCCCGCGCTCAGGCCCCACTACCGGGGCTGGGACGGGCAGAACGCCGACCATGATTACAACTGGCACGACGCCTGGGACGGCAGCGCCGAGCCGTTCGACGACGATATGCACGGCACACACACCATGGGCATCGTGCTGGGAGATGACGGCGCGGGCAACCGCACGGGGGTGGCACCGGCTGCACAATGGATCGGCTGTCGCAACATGCGGCGTGGCTTTGGCAATCCCGGCGCCTACGCCGAGTGTATGGAGTTCTTCCTGGCGCCGTACCCGCACGGCGGCGACCCTTTCGCCGACGGGGACGTGCGCCGCGCACCTCACGTGATCAACAACTCCTGGGGCTGCCCTGACTTTGAAGGCTGCTTCCCCGACACGCTCCGGCCGGCGGTCGAGGCGCTGCGGACGGCAGGAATCATGATGGTCGTTAGCGTGGGCAACGATGGCCCCGCCTGCGGCACGGCGACGACGCCCCCGGCCAACTATGACGCCGTCTTTTCCGTCGGCGCGACGCGCAATGACGGCACTGTGTCCGGTTTCAGCAGCCGCGGGCCGGTAGATGGCTTGATCAAGCCGGACGTTTCCGCGCCGGGGGACTGGGTGAGATCGAGTGTCCCCGGCGGTGGCTACGGCTACGCCGGCGGCACCTCGATGGCCGGGCCACACGTGACGGGGCTGGTAGCGCTCCTGTGGTCAGCGAACCCGGCGCTGGTCGGCGACGTTGACGCGACCGAGGCGCTGATCTGTCGGACGGCGCAGCCCAAGCCGGTGGAGGCCATGTGTACGGCGGCGGACAAGGTGCCGGAAAGCCCGTTTGCCGCGCTGCTGACCAATCCCGTGTGCGCCTGCGGTGGCGTGACCGGCGTGCCCAACAACGTCTACGGCTGCGGCTTGATTGACGCCGAAGCCGCTGTGCGGGCAGCACTGGGAAGATAGACTCACGCGGATTTGTGGGAAAGTGCGCCAGAAAATGCTCGAAGGGGACGACGGTCCCCGTTTCTGGCCGAATCGGGCCGCTGGCACCTCGCCTCGGACGCGGCGCTCGTGCTGAGTTGTCTGCTTGGAGCCTGCCCCACGAACCCGCGTTGTTCCATTTCTTGCCTTGACATTTTCCTCCCTACCGCCTATAATATGACCCCGGTCATTTTTAGACTTTGGTCACAAATGGAGAAGGGAACGATGAAGCGAAACGCCCCCTACCTCGTCATCGCCGTCTTGATCGCCGCAGCAGCAGGTGGATTCTGGTGGTGGCGCCATCACCAGGGCGCGGCACCGGCCGGTGAAACGCGCACCGCCGTGGTCGAGCGCGGCTCTCTGCTCGTGGCCGTCTCGGCCAGCGGCAGCATCGAGCCGAACCGGCGCGTGAACCTGACCTTCGAGACACCCGGCCGGGTGGCCGAGGTGGCAGTCGAGGTGGGCAACAGGGTCAGGGCCGGCGACCTGCTGGCGCGGCTCGACACCGCGCAGTTGGAGTTGCAAGTGCGACAGGCCCAGGCCGTGCTGGATGCTGCCAGGGCGCAGTTGGCGCAACTCAAGGCCCCCCCACAGCCGGAGCAGGTCGCTGCGGCAGAGGCCAACGTGCGCGCGATGGAGGCGCAGGTGAGCGCCGCTGCTGCCAATCTCGCGCAACTCACGGCCGGCGCTACCGCCGCCCAGATCGCCGCTGCCGAAGCGCAACTCGCCTCGGCGCAAGTGCAACATAAAGCGGCGGTGGACGCGCACGACGCGACGATGCGCTGCGTCACGGTCAACCTACCCGACGGCAGCACGCGCGAGGTCTGTCCCGGCCTCGGCCCACGAGAGGAGCAGGCTCGCTACAACCTCTACGCCGCCGAGCGGGCGCTGGCCGCAGCCCAGGCGCAATTGGACGAGTTGCTGGCCGGCGCGAACCCCGACCAGGTGCGCGCGGCGCGGGCCAACCTCGCTGCCGTCACCGCGCAGCGGGATGCGGCCCAGGCGCAACTCGACCTGCTGCTGGCCGGCGCCACCGAAGCGCAGAGCGCCGCCGCCCAGGCGCAGGTGGACCAGGCACAGGCGGCGCTGGAACTGGCGCAACTGGCGCTAGAGCGCGCCACGTTGCGCGCCCCCTTCGACGGCATCGTTTCGGCGGTCAACGTGCGTGCCGGCGAAATGGCCTCGGCAGGATTCCCGGCCATCGTCCTGATTGACCCCTCCGCTTTCCGCCTCGCCGTCAGCGTAGACGAGATGGACGTGGGACGGCTGGCCGAAGGGCAGATCGCCGAAGTGACGCTCGAAGCGCTTTCCGGCGTGGTCATCACCGGCACCGTCAAGCACATCGCGCCGGCGGCCACATTCGAGGGCGGCGTGGTCTATTACGACGTCGTCATCGCATTGTCGCCCACCGATGCGCCCATCCGCGCCGACATGACGGCGAATGCCACCATCGTCGTGCAAGAACTCGCCGACGTGCTGATCGTGCCCACCTGGATCGTGCGCGTGGACCGTTCCACAGGGCAGACCTACGTGGACCGGCAGGTCGGCGACCGCACCGAGCGCGTGGATGTGGCATTAGGCGTGCGCTACGAGGGCAAGGCCCAGGTGCTCAGCGGCCTTGCCGAAGGGGACCGGTTGGTCTGGGTGCAAGAGTCCCTACTCGACGAGTTCGGGCAGTAGGGTAGATTGTTGACCCGTCGTGCATCAGTTCAGGGAGACGCCAAGTGAGCCCGCGAAAGATTCTCGTGACCGGAGGTCTCCCGGTCTGTCTGGCGTTACTGCTTTCGCCTGTGCAAACAAAGGCCCGTGTCGAAAGCGCCTGTGAAGTCAGTAGTGTGGCAGATAGCGGAACGGGGACTTTGAGAGCATGTCTGCAAAGCACGGCGAGTGTTGTCACGTTCAGTCCCTCGGTATTCCCACCATCCAGCCCGGTGACGATCACGCTGGCGAGCCGCCTGCCGACGATTACCCAGGATGGCCTGACGATAGACGCCAGCAATGCCGGGGTGATCCTGGACGGGAGTGCGGCCGGCGAAGGGGCGACCCCTGGGTTGGACATCCGCGCTAACAGTGTGACGGTGCGCGGCCTGCAAATCGTCAACTTCGCCGGCTGTGGCATCGAACTGCGCGGCCAGAACAACACCATCGGCGGCGACCGGCAGACAGGTAGCGGGCCGTTCGGCCAGGGCAACCTCATCAGCGGCAACAGCGTCTGCGGTATCGGGATGTGGGATGCCACGACTGCCTACAACACCATCCAGGGCAACCTGCTCGGCGTTGACCGCACCGGCTTGCAGGCATGGGGGAATCAGGGGGATGGTGTGCACATCAACGGCAGCCACCACAATCTGATTGACGGCAATGTCATCAGCAGCCGGAATTCGTGCGGAATCAAGATCTGCTGTTCTCCCGACAGCGCCTACAACACGGTGCGCCGCAACTTTATCGGCGTGGCGCTCGACGGGCAAACGCCCCTGCCCATCGGAGACAAGAGCATTGCCCTGGCCGACGGCGCCAACCACAACGTTGTGGGGCCAGATAATCGTATCACGGGCGGGACTTGTGGCGTCTCCATTGAGGGCGAACTGTCGCCGGGCAACACCGTCCTCGGCAACAGTATCTATGACAACTACGAAAGTGGGATCTCTTTGTGGAACGAGAGTATGGACCTGGTGCGGGCACCGGCCATCACCGGCTTCGACCTGGCCGGAGGCACCGTCAGCGGTCTAGCCTGCCCGAGTTGCCTGGTACAGATTTATTCCGACGAAGACAACGAGGGCCGAATATACGAAGGCCAGACCGTGGCGGATGCGACAGGTGCATTTGTCTTCGACAAGGAGACGGCGCTCGGCGGACCGCACATCACCGCCACCGCAACCGACGCTGCGGGTACCACCAGCATGTTCTCCGTCCCCACCGTGGGCCAACAGTCCCTTCCTTTGCAGAGCGACAATCCTTACCCATTTTTGCACATCCCCGTCAAGACCGCCGATCAACTACCCGACAACAGGATGAGTACAGCCATACAGGATCAGAGTTGGCTGGACGGTGGGATCATTGATGCCACCGTGCTCAACCGGCTGGGCGCACGCTGGGTTCACGGTGCAATGAACGATCCCGATCAGTATTCGATCAACTGGGACACCGACGAGACCGTCATCCATGCCAGTTTCGACCAGATGCTTACCGCGTTGGAGCAGAACGGCATTGAGATGACCTACATTCTCATCTTCTGGGACAAAGAGCATTACCGCCAGACTGGCGAGATTGTCCTGCCGCGCTTTCAGACCGAGGAGGAAATTCAGCGCTACCTCGACTTTGTGCGGTTGATGGTGCGCGCCTTTGGCGACCGTGTGGACTACTACGAACTCTGGAATGAACCCAACTGGCACGCCGCTTGCCTGGAGCCGATGAGTGTCCAATGTATCCCACTCGACACGTACATCGAACTGGCCGAACGGGCCATCCCGGTCATTCGGGAAAAGGATCCCGGCGCTCGGATCGTGATCCCCAGCTATCATGCCTGGGATCCCCCGGAACTCTACCAGCAGTATCTCTACCCTATCCTCAGTTCCGACCTGATGCCCCTTGTAGATGTCATCGCCTGGCATCCTTTCCTCGTCCACCTCGATCCTGAAGCGTGTGGCGGCGAGTTCTTCGATCGCTACTGGGGTGACGTATTCCCAGAGATCAGAGCGCTGGCAATTGAGCACGGCTTCCAGGGAGAGTTCCGCGCCGACGATCTGAAATTCCCGATAGCGACGCCGTTCTCTAGCGACACCTGTGCTGTATTCGACCGCACTGCCGGCAAGTACTATGTCCGTGAACTATTGCACCACCTGGGCGAGGACGTTGCTGCCGGCACCCACGGCGTGCGCGACACGCCAGCGCAGGTCGTCCAGCGTCTTGCCACCCTGATGGCCGGGGCGCAGGTAGAAGCGTGGCCGTTGGAAGTCGAGACATCGGCGTCTGTCCTGAGTTACACCTTTGCGCTGCCCGGTGGCGACCGCCTGGCGGTGCTCTGGCACGATAATCCGATTACCGATGGAGATAGCGTAATTAGCGCCACCTTGAGACTGCCGGGTTTCGCAGCAGACACGACAGTGTACGGGATCCAGGTACTCGACGGTTATCAGCAACGTCTGGTAACCGTCGAGGCGGAAGGGGCGTTAATCGTACAAGACTTGCTGCTCCGGGAGTATCCCCTGCTCGTGCGCCTGTCACCTGTTCGGAGGCTGTATCTGCCGATCGTCTGCCGTGATCAGAGGTAGCCATTGGCAATCCGTCGCGGGCGAGAGTCCCTCTGACAGGCCAGAAAGCCCGTCTTACGAATCGAGAGCACGTATGGCAACACCGGTCATCGAACTGCACGACATCACCAAAATCTACCAGATGGGCGAGGTCGAGGTACACGCCCTGCGCGGCGTCTCGCTGCAGGTCGAGGCCGGGGAGATGATGGCGATCATGGGCCCCTCCGGCTCCGGCAAGTCCACCTTGATGAACATCGTGGGTTGCCTCGATCAGCCTACGTCCGGCTCATACCTGCTGGAAGGGCAAGACGTCAGCCGCCTCGACGACGATCAACTGGCGGCGATCCGCAACCGCAAGATCGGCTTTGTGTTCCAGACCTTCAACCTGCTGGCACGCACGACGGCTTTCCAGAACGTGACGCTGCCGCTGATCTACGCCGGGGTGACGCGGGCCGAGCGGCATGCGCGGGCGCAGCGGGCGCTAGAGACCGTCGGGCTGGCGGATCGCATGCATCACACGCCGACGGAACTCTCCGGCGGCCAGCAGCAGCGCGTGGCGATTGCGCGGGCGCTGGTGAACGATCCGGCCATCATCCTGGCCGATGAGCCGACCGGCAACCTGGACAGCAAGTCGGGTGCCGAGGTGATGGCCGTGCTCCAGAGGCTGAACCGGGAACGCGGCATCACGGTAGTGCTGGTGACGCACGACCCGACGATCGCCCAACATACGCGGCGGATCGTGCACATCTACGACGGACGTGTGGTGCGTGACGAGACCGTGCCGCAGCCGTTGGTCGCCGCGGCAGGAGGTGCAGCGTGAGCATCGTAGAGAGCGTGCGCCTGGCTTTCCGGGCGCTGGCGGCCAACAAACTGCGCGCGGCGCTAACGATGCTGGGCATCATCATCGGTGTGGGCGCCGTGATCACGCTGATGTCGGCGGGCGAAGGCGTCTCGGTCTACATCGCCGAGCAATTCCAGGGCCTCGGCAGCAACCTGCTCTTCGTTGTGCCGGGGTCTTCGGAGACGATGAGCATGGGGCCACCCGGCATGCAGGCCAGCGGCGAGTTGACCAACGGGGATGTGGAAGCGCTGCGCGATCCGTTGCGCGCGCCCGACGTCGCCGTCGTCTCGCCGCAATTGTATCGTGCGGCCCAGGTGACGGCGGGCCGGCGTAGCATGATCGCACAGGTGCAAGGCGTCGCTCCCGACTTTGCCCGGATACGCCACTGGTACCCGGAGATGGGGCGGTTCATAGACCAGGAGGACATGCTCAGCCGCGCACGGGTCGCCCTGCTCGGCCAGGACGCGGTCAAGGAGTTGTTCCCGGACAATCCCTACCCCCTGGATCAGTCAATCGAGATCAACGATGTACCCTTCCGCGTCGTCGGCATCCTGGAGAGAAAGGGCGGCTCGCAGTTCAGCAACCAGGATGAGAGCATCCTCATCCCGCTGACGACGGCGCAGACCCGTCTGTTTCCTGCTCGCAGCCGCACCGGCGAGTACCGGGTCACCGCCATCATCGTACAGGCCGTGAGCGAAGAGCGCATGCAGGCGGCCTCGGAGCAGATCGCGGCGATCCTGCGCGAGCGGCACGGGATTGACTTTCAGGACGAGGACGACTTTTCCATCATCAGCCAGGCCGACATCATCTCCGTCTTTGGCGAGATCACCAACGTGCTGACGATCTTTTTGGGCGCCATCGCCGGCATCAGCCTGCTGGTAGGCGGGATCGGCATTATGAACATCATGCTGGTCTCGGTGACCGAGCGCACGCGCGAGATCGGGTTGCGCAAGGCGGTGGGCGCGCGGCGGCGCGACATCCTCTGGCAATTCCTGATCGAGGCGATGACACTTTCGCTGATCGGCGGTGTGTTGGGGATCGCCCTCGGAGCGGTGGGCGCCAGCATCATCACGGCATTGATCGAGGATTTCCGCGCCGTGGTGACGCTCCAATCGGTGCTCCTGGCGACGACGTTTTCGGCGGCGGTGGGGCTGTTCTTTGGCATCTACCCGGCGCGGCGGGCGTCGCTCTTGAACCCCATTGATGCGCTGCGCTATGAGTGACCGTCTCCGCAGCGATCTCATCTTACTGACGGTTGCCGTTGTGTGGGGCAGCGGATTCGTCGCGCAGCGGGTAGCGGCGGCACACCTCAGTCCCTGGACGTATAACGGCACACGCTTCCTGCTGGGGGCGCTGGTGGTGCTGCCGCTGGTGGCAAGGCGGCTGCGTAACCTGACCCGCATCGAGTGGTGGGGCGGGGCGCTCGCGGGATTGCTCTTGTTCGGCGCGGCGCTCTTTCAGCAGATAGGGCTGCGTTTCACCACGGCGGGCAAGGCCGGTTTTATCACCGGCCTGTACGTCGTCATTGTGCCGCTGTTGATGGCGCTGGTGTGGCACGAGTGGCCGCGCTGGTCGGCGTGGGTCGCCTCGCTGCTGGCGACGGCGGGGCTGTTCCTGCTAAGTAAGGACGTTCAATTGAACGTCCCTACGCTGGCGTTGGCTCCCGGCGACGGTTGGGTGGTGGCCTGCGCAGTGGTGTGGGCGCTGCACGTCATCCTGATTGGGCGGCTATCGTCCAAGACAGACGCGTTGCGGCTGGCGCTGGTGCAATACATCGTCTGCGGGGTGCTTAGCCTGGTGATCGCCTTGGTCATCGGGCGCGATACGCCGGCCGGGCTATCCGCCGCCAAATGGGCCATCCTCTACAACGGCGTGACCTCGGTGGGGCTGGGGTTCACGCTCCAGGTGATCGGCCAGCGCCACGCACCTCCAACCGATGCGGCTATTATCCTCAGCATGGAATCCGTCTCGGCGGCGCTCTTCGGCTGGCTGCTGTTGGGTGAGCAGTTGCTTGCCGTGCAGATCGTCGGCTGCGGGCTGATGCTGGCGGCCATGCTCCTGGCGCAGATGCACGCGTTGGCGCACAGACCGTCCTGACAATCCCTCTGCAGATCGTGTTCTTATTGCATCGCTTCTAGGGCCTGCACGACGTGCTCACAGTGGCTCAGCGCGCTGGAAGACAGTTCCCGGCGGTTCCAGAAGGTGCCCTCGTCAATCACGCCACCCCCCTGATCGCAAAAGTCCACCAGCCACTGGAGACATGTCTGCCCATCTGCGATGGCTGCCTGGTACTCATTCCAGGTCGGAGCCAAGTCAGGCACTGTGCTAGGCGCGTTGCTGGAGGGACGGTGAATAGAATGGGCATATATGGTGCTGCACGGGATGCTTTCTCCACCGGCCAACCGGTCGAACCAGGTCTTGATCGTCCCCAGGTCTCTCTGTGTCTGGCGAGCATCGGCCAGAAAAGTCGCCACGACGCCCGAGCCGGCCGGGCGCGGGGTAGCCGTGGCGGCAGGGGCGCGCGTAGCGACGGCGGCCGGTGTAGTAGTTGGCGCCGATTGGGGCGTGGGAGTATCGGTGGGCAGCGGCGTCACGGTAGGCTTGGCGCCCTCCGTCGGTCTGAGGGTGCTCGTCGGACGCAGCATGGGGGCAGGTGTGTCCGTCGGTGGCGGGGTGGCAGTCAGCGCCGGTGTCGGGGCTGATGTCGCCGTGGGCGGCGCCGTCGGCGCAGGCGTCTGACCGCAAGCCAATATCCCTACTGCGAGCACGAGGACTGCGCATACCGGTAGCCAGGCTGCGTGTTTCGGCTGCTTATGATGCACGGTCATTTCCTCCTCCTGGGCTGGTTTGCGGACGGTTAGATTGCCGAGTGGGAAGGCCCCGAACAAGTTCGGGCTTCCAGATCCTCCATTTAGCCCGTTACACGTGAAATTCTTGCACAATGAGCAAGGCTTTTCACCACAAAGGACACTACGGCTGCACTAATTTCCGGTACAAAACGCGACGGATGCCCCGATTTATCGGGGTTTTCCCGGCTGAAGCCGGG
>FWPU01011448.1_pt1 | contig 12429 bp, 8 predicted proteins | sample 2228361 | NCBI WGS metagenome assembly FWPU01 (sample SAMEA103939777, study PRJEB20133) | metagenome | reverse complement strand
AGGACCGTCCGCGCTCGATGTCGTGGACGTGAACGTGGACGTTGACGTGGACGTGGACGACCTGGAACCGCCCGGTTTTGTCCGGATACGTCCACGTCCACGATCACGGGCACGTGGAAGGAAGGTGACAGCGCGGATGGCTCGCTTCTTGAGAGGGTTTGACGCCTCCCCCTGCGCCTGCTATCGTCCGGTGCGATGAGACGAAAGGGCGCCAGGATTGCCCCGTCCTCCGGGCTGCGGCTCGCTGTCACAGGCGGCCGGACGGTCGTGGGCCAGCGCGTCCTGCGGGGACTGGACCGGATCGGGGGCGTCGAGCGGGCGGTCGTCTTCGACATCCAGCCGCCGGACTCGGATGATCCACGCGTGACCTTCCATTCGCTCGACCTGACCCAGCCAGGGATCGAGTCCGAGATGGCGTCGGTCATGCAGGAACACGGCGTGACCACCCTCCTGCACGCGGCCTTCCTGTGGAACACGGTCCGGGACGTCGAGTGGGCGCACGAACTCGAGTCCGTCGGGACTGACCGGGTGCTCGCCGCGGTGCTGGTCGCGGGGATCCGGCGGCTCGTGGTCACGTCCTCGGTCACGGTCTATGGCATCACGCACCGCAATGCGACTCCGCTGACCGAGGAGGCCCCCCTCGTCTCGGCCCGAACGCTCCCCCCCTGGAGGGAAAAGGTCGCGGCCGAGACCGCCGTGGCCCGGTTCGCGCAGGCCCACCCAGAGGTCTGCGTCACCGTGATCCGGTCAGCGATCCTGCTGGACCCCGAGGTGGACCGCACTGTCTCGCGCACGTTCCGGGGGCGGTTCATCCCGACCTTCCTGGGCTTCGACCCCCAGTTCCAGTTCCTGCACCCGGACGACCTGATGGAGGTGTATGGCCAGGCCCTCCGCGAAGACCACCGGGGTGTGTTCAACGTGGCGCCCGAGGATGCCATCCCTCTGAGCGAGATGATTCGCATTGGGGGCAAGGTAGCGGTCCCGTTGCCGCACCTGCTCGCCTTGCCGGGGTACCGCCTGCTGTGGGCCGCCGGCATCGGCGAGGTCCACCCCTCGTTCCTCAACTTCCTGCGCTTCTCCCTGGTCGTGGACGCGGCCCGGGCTCGCGCCGAGTTTGGCTTCTCGCCGAGGTCCACGCGGGAGGCGGTGATGGACTTCGTGAGGGCCACCCAGGGGGAAGGCCCATGACCCGTCTGGCGGCCGAGACAGGGGGAGGGGGGGCGGACCGGGTCGATCAAGGAGCCGGGCGCGTGAGCGCTGACACCACGGTCGAGGGTTCCCCGGACGCGTCGCGCGGCGCGCGACCCTCCCGGTCGCGGACGGACCTGTGGGGGTTCGATTCCGCGTTTTACCGCGCGGTCATGCCGTGGTGCGAGTGGGTCTGCGAGCGGGGCTTCCGGACGACGATGACCTGCCTGGAGAGGCCACCGTGGCGGTCGCCGCGCATCTTCGTGGCCAACCACGCGTCGTTCCTCCCCCTCGATGCCCTCGCCGTTCAGTGCCTCCTGGACTCGATGGTCTTGACGCCCCCGGTCCGCCCGCTCCTCGAGGACTACGTCTTCACGCTCCCGTATGTCGGCCTGTGGATGAGTCGGCTGGGGTCGGTGAGGGCCTGCCAGGAAAACGCGGTCCTACTTCTTCAACGAGGATATTCTGTGCTTGCATTTCCAGAGGGCGTGAAGGGGGCGGGCAAGACCCTGTTCGAGCGGGATCGCGTGCAGAGATTCGGGCGCGGGGGGCTGGTCCGCCTCGCCCTCAAGACGGGAATCGGGGTCGTCCCGATCGGGGTCTCGGGACCGGAATACGCCTACCCGGTCCTGGCGAGGCTCGAGCGGCCGGGGCGGGTGCTTGGCCTCCCGTTCCTCCCCGTCACTCCGACTTTTCCCCTCCTCGGTCCGCTCGGTCTGTGTCCATTCCCGGCGCGTGTCACGGTCGTCGTCGGGGAGACGCTTGACCTCCGCAGGGAAGCGGGGACCAACGCACCCGACGAGGCTGTGGTCCTGCGACTGAACGAACTGGTGCGGGGACGCGTGGCGGACCTCCTGGCGCGCGCGCGGCGACAGGCGGCGTGACGGCTCCTCCATGACCCGCCGACTCGCGACCTGTGCCGTGTTCGTCGTGGCGGCCGGCGTGTTTATCGCCGTAGGACCTGATGCCCCGCAAGGCGGCGACACCGTTCCCAACCGATACCTGCCCCTGGCCGTGGCGTGCGGCGATGTGACCCTGGACCGGTTCTCCGCGCTGTGGAGCGGGCCGGGCCGCGTTCCTCGCGCCAAGGTCCCCTACTACGCGACCGCGACCGCGGAGGGCGCCCTCGTCTCGACCTTCGGGCCGGCGGTCCCGGTCCTGTCGTTTCCATTTTACGCCGCGGTGGACGCGGTGCGAGGCCTTCGCGACTCGCAAGACGTGCTCGCGGTCTCCCGGGTGCTGGCGGGTCTCCTGTGCGCCCTCGCAACGGCCCTGGTGTTCGCGTCCTGCTGGAGGCTCGCCTCCCTCTCCGCCTCGCTCCTGGCGACCGTGGCCTTCGCGTTCGGGTCCGGGGTCCTGTCCGTGACGAGCCGCGGACTCTGGCAGCACACGTGGGCGACCCCCCTGCTCGCCCTTGGGATGTGGGCCCTCCTGCGGGGATGTAGCGATTCATCACGCCGCGTCGCCATCCTCGCGGGTGCGGCCTTCGCTCTCGCGTTCGCCTGCCGGCCTCAGACGGGTGTCTTCCTCGTGGCGGGCGGATTCGCGCTGGCACGCGCCCGCCGGGATGCCCTGTTCGCGTATTCCCTGGCGGCCTTCCCGATCCTCGCGCTGGTCTTCGCGTACAACACCTGGTACTTCGACTCCCCGTTCGTGTTCGCGCAGACCTTGCGCTCGCGCGACGTGGCCCTGTTCAAGACGGGGTCCGAGTCCCTCCTGGGCGCGAGGCCATGGGAGGCGGCCCTGGGGCTCCTCGCGAGCCCCTCCCGCGGCCTCCTCGTCTTCTCGCCGTGGGTCGCCCTCGGGCTCGCGGCCCTTGCACCTCGACGTGCCGGGAGCGGGGCCGGACAGGACGTGCTGTGTGTCCTGTCCGCGGCCGCGCTCGGGGTGTTCCTGTCCGCGGCCCTGTGGTTCGACTGGTGGGGTGGGTACACGGTGTCATGCCGGCCCCTGCTCGACCTCCTCCCGGTCGTGGCCGTCCTCACCGCCCTTGGCCTGGACCGCTTCCACCGCGCCGGGGTCCGCCTGCTCTTCGTGGCGGCCCTGGCCTGGTCCATCGCCCTGGCCGCGTTCGCGGCCCTCCATCCGGGCGTCGTGTCCTGGAACGAGGAACACGACGTGGACCGCCACCCGGAACACCTCTGGAGCCTCTCGGGCTCGCTCCCCGGCCGGATCCTCGAGTTCCGGCCCGAGGACCGCGCCCCGCTCCGGGACAGCCGGGACGTGGTGGTTGTCTCTTGCGGTGTCGCGGCCCCGGAGGACCTGGAGTTCTCGCAACAGCCTCACCTGTGATAGGATCTGGACGGATTCACCGAGGCGGATCGGGGGCTTGCCCACAGGGGTCGAAACCATGGAAACCTCCAGGAAGGGTGGGCCGGACGCGTCCGCGACTGGCTCCGCGGACATCGAGCGCCGCATCCTGTCGGTCATGAGGCGGGGGATGCGACTGTCGCGCGTGGCGTGGATCGCCCCGGCCCCCCAGGGGCCCCGCTCGAACGGCAGCCCCCAGCCGGCCATGAGTCTCCGGTTCCTCGAGGGCAGCCTCCCCGAGAACAGCACCGCGGAGGGTCTCCCCGTCCCGAACCTCGGGGCCGCGGCCCCGGTCCTGACCTCGGGCAAGCCTCTCCTCCTGAATCCGGACCGCGAGATGCCGGTCTGCGTGCCCTACGCCTCGTCCCCCGTCCGCATCCGCGGGGCCATGGCCGCGCCCGTGGGCGGGGGCGTGGTCTGGGCGGACCGCGACCGCGGCCCGATCCTCGACGACGAGTTCGCGGTGTTTCGAGACCTCTGCTCGGTCCTGGAAGAGGGGAGGGGACTCCAGGAGACCGTCTCGATGCGTGACGAGCGCGCGGAGTACCTGTCCCGCGTCCTGGAGGGGATCCAGGCCATCCTGACCTCCACCTCGGAGCAGGAGTGCATGGCCGCGCTGGTCGAGTCCGCGGCCCACCTGACCCGGACCACGGCTGGCGCGGTCACCCTGTTCGGGGTCCCCACGGTGGGAACGGGTACATGGGGGGCAGGCGACTGGACCCAGCCGCTCGAGGCCACGGTGGTGGCCGCGGTCGGCAACGGGACGCGGGATTGGCTGGGGCGGGCCTTCGACCCGAGCCAGGGTCTGGTGGGCCTGGCGATGCGACACGGGGCCGCGGTCCCCTCGTCCCGCACGTTCGCCTCGAATATGGCCCAGGTCCTCGGACCGGACATCCGATTGCCCCTCCGGGAGGGTGACTCGATCGTGGTCCATCCGCTCGGGAACGAGGCCGACCCCGTGGGCGCCCTCGTCCTGACCGGGGGAGACTACGACCCCGCCGTGGCGATGTATGGGATCCGCTCCCTGTGCGACGCGGCCACGCTACTCGTCCAGAGGTTCCGCCTCCAGCAGCGCATCTCGCGCGACGCCATGATGGACGGGCTCACGGGCCTGTTCAACCGCAAGGCGTTCTTGCAGAACGTGGGCGGGACGTTCTCGTTCTGCCGGCGCCACGGACAGGACTTGAGCCTCCTGATGCTCGACGCGGACCACTTCAAGCAGGTCAATGACCGGTACGGGCACCTGGCCGGCGACCGGGCGCTGCGTTTCATTGCCGACGTGATCCGGCGCGGCCTGCGCGAGTCCGACATCGCGGGCCGTTACGGTGGCGAGGAGTTCGCCATCGCCCTCCCCCACACGGCCGGGGAAGGCGCGTTCCGGGTGGCCGAGCGCATCCGGAGGCTGTGTTCAGCCTCGCCGGTCCTCATCGGGCACCACAAGGTCCGACTCACGGTCTCGATCGGCGTGTCCACGATGGACCGGTCCACGGAAAGCCTGGAAAGCCTGATTGCGGCTGCGGACGAGGCCCTGTACGCGGCGAAGCGCGCCGGCCGCAACCGGGTCATGATCGCCGGCGACCTCCAGTAGGCTGCCGGTCCACTGCCCCGCGATCAATGATCCCCCTTGCCCGACGTGCTATCCTCCGAGCCGTGTGACCTCTCGGGGGATGTCCACGTGCTCGCCGAGAGCGTGCTCAATGCCCTGCGTGCGGCGGTCGGGCTCGACGGCGTGTCGGTAGGCGAGGCCGAGCGGACCTTCTATTCCGGGGACCTCTGGCCGCGACTCCTGATCCGGCGGCTCGCGCGCGAGGCCCCGGCAACCCTCCCCGACGCCGTGGCATGGCCGCGCGACGCGGAGGCCGTCCGCAGGGTCGTCGCCATCTGCCGGGAGGCGGGCGTCCCGGTGATCCCTTACGGCGCGGGGTCCGGCGTGTGCGGAGGGACGGTCCCGGTGCAGGGCGGGGTGGTCCTCGACCTCAAGCGGATGAACCGTCTCCTCGAGGTGGACGACCTGTCGATGACGGCCGTGGTCGAGGCCGGGATGATCGGGCGACACCTCGAGAACGCCCTCAACGAGCGCGGATACACCCTCGGACACTTCCCCTCCTCGATCATGTGTTCCACGGTCGGCGGATGGGTCGCGACCCGGTCGGCGGGCCAGTTCTCATCGCGTTACGGGAAGATCGAGGACATGGTCCTCGCCCTCGACGTGGTCCTTCCCGACGGCACCGAGGTCGTCCTGGACGCGACCCGGACCCATCGGGGACAGCCGGACTTCACGCGCCTCATGATCGGGAGCGAGGGAACGCTTGGGGTGATAACGCGCGTGCACCTGAAGATTCACCCCTCGCCGTCCACGCGCCGGTTTGCGGGCTTCCGGTTCATGGACGTGGTCGCGGCCCTCGAGGCGATGCGGAGCATCATGCAGCACGGCCTGAGGCCTGCGGTGATGCGCCTCTATGACCCCCTGGACACGTTGATCAACCGCTTCTCCATGTCGTCCGACCCGGACGCGGCGGGGTCGAGGCCTCACGACCGGGACCCCCGGGCGGGGCGGGAGGGAGAGGCTGGCCGGTCATGGGAGGGTGGGAGGCGCAAACCGATCGTGGGGGGGTGGGGCAAACCGCTCAGGGCCATCCTCGGGCGCACGCTCGACACGGACCTGTCCGACCTGGCCTCGCTCCTGACCGGTCCGATGCTGCGCTCGTTCCTGTCCCACCCGGCCCTCTTTCAGCGCGCGATCACGCGCCTCCCCCTGTCGTCCCTCCTCGTCGTAGGGTTCGAGGGCGACGACCGGCGCACGCGCGAGAACCTCGACCAGGCCACGGACCTGGCCCGGCGGGCCACGGGCCGCGACCTGGGCCCCGGCCCCGGGGAGCACTGGTACCGCCACCGCTACTCGGTGTCGTTCAAACTGAGCCCGGTGTTCGGCCAGGGGGCCTTCGTCGAGACCATCGAGGTCGCGGGCCTGTGGAGGGACATCCCTCGCATCTACTCCGAGGTGCGAAGCGCCGTCATCGGCCGCGCCGCGATCCTTGCCCACTTCTCGCACGCGTATCGCGAAGGATGTGCGGTCTATTTCACCCTGGCTGGGTACCGCGCCGACCCCGCGGGGCTGGGCGAGTTGTATGACCAGGTCGTCCGCAGGGCCCTGGCCGCGGCCATGAGGGCCGGCGCGACCGTGAGCCATCACCACGGCATCGGCCTGATGAAGCGCGCCTTCATCCCCGAGGAGTACGAGGGGGGGGACCACCTGTTCTGGGCCCTCAAGGAGGCGCTGGACCCGAGCGGGATCATGAACCCCGAGAAGGTCTATCCCCCCACCGTCCCGGTCGAGCGGCCGAAGACCGAGCAATCGCCGGAGCGGTCCGAGTTCGAGGCCATGGCTTCTTGGGAGCACTGGACCCGCAGGGGACGCGTCGTGGTCCCGGAGGTCCCCGAGGAGATCGGCGAGGTCCTTGACCTGGCCCGGTCCACGGGACTCAGCGTCGTCTGCCAGCAGGCGCGACGCCCCGGGGAAGAGCGCGTGCTTGCCGGCGGTGGGCGGGCGGGGGCGGGCGACCGGGGCCCGACCGAGACCTCGCTGGAGTCGTTCACCGTCCTCGACCTGTCGCGTCTCGACGAGGTCCTGGACATGGACCCGGTGTCCGGGACCGTGACAGCCCAGGCCGGGATCACGGTTCACCAGCTGGAGAACTACCTGCACGAAAAGGGCTTCACTCTCGGATTCGTGCCGAGGTCGCGGCTCTTGCTCAGCCTCGGGGACTACCTCGCGACCTCCTGCCCCAGCGAGGGCAGCCCCCTGTACGGGACGATCCTCGACAACTGTCTCGGCCTGTCCGGGGTGATGGCGGACCGGACGCCGTTCAGGGTTCGTCCGAGCCCCAGGCGGGCCGTGGGGCCGGACCTGATGCACCTGCTGCTGGGGGCGGGGGGGCGGTACGGCGTGATCACGGCGGCGTGCCTGCGCGTCTTCCCCCTGCCCGCCGTCCGCGAGGCCGTCGCCTTCGCCACGGATGACGCGGTGGTGGCCCTGTCCGCCGTGCGCACGACCCTCGTGAGGCAGGCCCGGCCGGAATGGGTGTTGATTGTGGTCCGGGCCCCGACGCACCTGGACAGTCGCCGGCGGGTCCGCATCGTCTATCAGTTCGGGGGGAACCGCGCGTCGGTGACCACCCATCTCTCTGTGGTGCGGTCCGTAATGGAGTCCCTCGGCATGGAGAGCGAGGCGGTACGCACGGAAGAGCGGATGGTGCCCCAGTCGAGCCGCGCCCGCGCGGTCGAGAGGTTCCTGCCGATGAAGGCGGTGATGGAGTCGCTCGCGGACCTGTCCGGGGTCGCGGCCGAGACCTGCCCCGAGGTCCACGTCACCGACATCGCGCCCCACGGAGCCACGCTGCGGCTCTTGATCCGCGACGAGGCGCACGTGTTCCCGGTCGCCATCGCGAAGCGCCTGTCCGCCCCGAAACCCCCCGAGGTCCTCGTCGCGGTCGCGGACCGGCTCAAGCAGGCCCTGGACCCGGACGGGACGCTCAACCCCCACGTGACGGGAGACGGACGATGAGGGGCTCGCGAAGGCCATCCGCAGACGCCATCGAGCCCGCCCCGGCCACAACCCCGTCCCGGGCCGGGGGTGAGCGGGTGGGCCAATCCAGTGACGCCCAACGGGGACCTTACGACCTCTGCGCCTTCTGTCCCGACCTGTGCCTGGACCGGTGTCCGGTCGTGGAGGCCACCGGGTCGTCGGCCCTGTCCCCTCACGCGAAGATGCTGTCCGGTTGGTTGTGGACCCGCGGGGTCGCGACTCCGGGTCCCGACCTCGCCCGGCTCGCCTATCAGTGCACGGGGTGCCAGGCCTGTCACGAGGCGTGCGAGCACGGCGTGGACGTGGCGGATGCCCTGTTCCGGCTGCGGGCGGAGTGGACCACGGCCGGCCATTCGCCGTACGACCGCACCCTGTTCTCCGGGGCCGGCGTGGAGGCGCACGAGGACCTGGTCCGCGCCCAGGCCCGGGTGGTCCCGCGCCGCGCCTTTGTCCCGGAGGCCCAGGCCGTCCTGTTCGCCGGTTGTCGGGCCCTGCTCGATCAACCGCAGGCGGTGCGCGATGCCCTGGCCGTCTTCCGGGGTCTCGACATCGAGTTCGTGGGAGCGAGCGAGGCCGCGGCCGTGTGCTGCGGGTATCCCCTGCACGCCGGGGGCCTCCAGGACGACTTCGCGCGACACGCGCGTCGGGTGTCCGACTCGTTGCGCCGCTACCGGCTGGTCGTGGCCCTGTCGCCGTGCTGTGCCCACACGATAAAGAACCTGTTTTCGACCGCGGGCGTGGAGAGCCCGCGGGTGACGACGGCGCTGGAACTCGTGGCCCCCCTGGTGATGCGGGTGAAACGGGAGCCGCTTGGACAGGCCGTCGCTTACCACGACTCGTGCTTCCTCGGGCGCCTGCTCGGGCTCTACTCGCTCCCGCGCGAGGTCCTGGGACACGTCCTGGGGATGCCTCCGGTCGAGTTGCGGCGCGCCCGCGAAGAGGCCCCCTGCTGCGGCGCGGGTGGCGCCTGGGACCGGGTCGCCCCGGCCGAGGCGGCGGTGGCGGCTCGCCGCGTCGTCGCCCTGGCCAAGGACGCGGGGGCGGACGTCCTGGTGACCGCCTCTCCAGCGTGCCTCGCCCATCTCGCCTCGGCCGGCGGTGTGGACGGCAAGGTCCGAGAGTCCGGGGCCGTGGAAGTCATGGATTTGTTCCACTTGCTGGCACGCTGGCTGGGGGCTCCCCGCGGGCGCGCCGGAGGTCCAAAAGAGGCGCGCGGGCGGGGCGAGGGGACCGCAGGGGGAGGGCCGGTGTGATGACGACCAGCAGGCCGGGGGGGGAAGGTGGGCGGGCTTCTGCATGGAATCACCCGTTCTTCATCGTGAACCCGGCCAGCGGGGCCGGTGCCACCCGGTCGCGGTTTCTCCGGATGCAACCCGCGCTGCGTCGCCGGTTTCCGGGGATGGAAGTGACGTTCACCGAGGGCACCCTCCACGCGGCGCACCTGGCCGCGGAGGCCGTGTCGCGCGGCGACGTGGACTTGGTGGTCGTGTTCGGAGGGGACGGGACCCTCAACGAGGCGGTGTCGGGGCTGCTGTCGTCGTTGGCTGGTGCGCCGCACCCCTTCGCCCCTGACCGCCACCCCGAGCCCTACCCGGCGGCCATCCGGGACGCACCCGTGCTCGCGGTGTTCCCGGGCGGCACCGGGGGCGACTTCCGGCGCCTGCTCGGGCTGACCGGCGACCCGGATCGCCTGCTGGACTACCTGGCGCGGGGCCGTCCCCGAGCCGTGGACGCCGGGGTCCTCGAGTACGTCACCCCCGAAGGCCGGGCCACGAGCCGGCCCTTCCTGAACATCGCGAGTGCCGGGATTTCCGGGCTCGTGGACCGATACGTGAACGCCACGACCAAGGTCTTCGGGGGGCGCGTGTCGTTCTTCGTGGGCACCTTGCGAGGGATGGTCCGCTACCGCAACGTTGCGATGCGCGTGCAGGTGGACGCGCGGGACGTCCACGAGGGTCGCGCCGCGCTCGTGGCGGTCGCGAACGGGCGCTTCTTCGGCGGCGGAATGATGATCGCCCCCGGGGCGGTCCTCGACGACGGGCTCCTGGACGTGGTCGTGCTCGGGGACCTGTCAAAGGCCCGGTTTCTCGGGCTGTCGCGGACCATCTATTCCGGGCGGCACCTGGGCCAGGCAGGGATCGTCGCGACGCGAGGGCGCGAAGTGGTCATCACTGCCGAGCACGAGACCCTGATTGACCTCGACGGCGAGCAGGTGGGTCGCCTCCCGATGACGGCGAGGCTGCTCGCGGGCGCGGTCCGTCTGCTCGTGCCGGAGGGCCCAGGTCCCCTTCCGGGGGCGTTCACATCGCGCGGTTCTCACTCGTAGGCGTGGTCGTGGTCGGACTCGGAAACGCCGGAAAGGATGGCTTCTGCGACGAGACCACTTGACGGGCTGGACGTGGGTGCTCGTCTGCGTGTATGATAAGGTGAATCGGGAGTTGGAAGGAGGTCCGCGCCATGGACAGCAGGACGCACGGAGCCGCGCCGGAACGGCGCATCTACGGGGTCGTGGTAGGCATCGTCGTGGACAACAACGACCCGGAAGGGCTATATCGCGTCAAGGTCAAGTTGCCGTGGGTCAAGGAATCGTCCGGGACCTACACGGACACTCCGGACAAGGAGGACTTTCTCTCGACGTGGGCGCGGGTCGCGACCTTCATGGCAGGTCCGAAGCGGGGGGCCTTCTGGCTGCCGGAGGTGGACGACGAGGTCCTGGTCGCCTTCGAGCACGGCGACATCCGCAGGCCGTTTGTGGTCGGGTCACTGTGGAGCCCGGTGGACCCGCCCATCCACGACAACAAGAGCCAGGGGGGGAAGAACCACCTGCGCGTCCTTTACAGCCGGGCCGGGAACGTGGTCCAGTTCGTGGACGAGCCCGGCAAGGAACAGATCATCATCCAGACCAAGGTCAAAGCGGACGAGGCCATGTCCCGGGACCCCGGTCGTGGTGGCCACCACATCATCCTCGACGAGACGGATGGCGCGCTGAAGATCCACGTCTCGGACGGCAAGCAGAAGAACTACGTCACGATTGACTCGACGAACGACTGCATCACGGTTGAGAGCATGGACGGCAACATCGTGCTGAAGGCCCCGAACGGGATGATCCAGTTGCGGTGCAAGACGCTCGACGTCGAGTCGTCCCAGTCCAGCAAACTCGTGGCCAAGTCCACGATGAACGTCAAGGCGAACTCCACCATGGACATCAAGTCGGGGGCCGGGATGACCATCAAGGGGGCCACGGTCAAGATCAATTGAAGTTCGATGTGGAGGGATCTTCCGCGTCCACGTGGGCGTTGGCGAATCCGCATGAACGTCGAAGGATACGAGGTCGAACGGTTTTCGCTCCAGGACCTGGACGGTCGTCTGGTCGGGCTCGTCGTGGCGAAGAAGGCGTGGACCATCGGCGAGGACTGGGTCCTGCGCCCGGCCGATGAGCCCGAGCCCGTTCTGTTCGCCAGCACCTTGGAGTCCGGCGAGGACCCGACCGCATCCCCTGTCCGGATCGAGGCGGACACGGCGCTCGTGAAGCCGAAGGCGGATCTCGCGGTGATCGGGACCGCGTACGCTCCTGCCGGGGATCCGGCGCCATCGTTCGATGTCGGCGTGACGCTCGGGTCCTTCCGCCGCACCCTCCGCGTCTTCGGTCCCCGCCGGGCCATCTATCGCAAGCCCCTGCGCGAAACGAAGAAGGAGGTCGTGTACGCGCCTCCGCTCTTCACGGACCCCACACCGGTCCGCCGCGTGGCGATGTCGTTCAGGAATTCGTACGGGGGCGTGGCCCGGTATCGGCTCCCCGACTCCGAGGACGTCCTCGAGATCCCGTGTCCCTGCAACCCCTTCGGCAAGGGATACTGTGTGCAGAACTCGCCGGAGGGCCTGGACGGGCTCGACCTCCCTCAGGTCGAGGACCCGGCCGCCCTCCTCACGCCGGAGACGCTGGTTCGCGAGATCGGGGCCCCCGAGAACCTCCCGTTGCCCGCAGGGCTCGGGTTCTTCGGGAGCGGATGGTACCCCCGAGTTGCCTACGCCGGCGTCATGCCGCACGAGGTCGAACGCGTGCGGGCCCAGGTGCGCGAGCAGGCCGCGGGACTCGATCCGGAGAAGGACGCAGCCGCAATCGAGTTGCTGCGCGACTTCGACCCGCCGGTCCTGGCCCCCGAGTTCTTCCAGGGCGCGGCCCCGGGTCTGGCCGTCCCCTTCCCGCGAGGCGACGAGAGCGTGGCCCTCACCAACCTGTCTCCCTCGGGGCACCTCGCCTTCAACCTGCCAGGCCTCCGTCCCCTCGTGACCCTTGACCTCGGCCGGGGACGGGAGGTCGTGCCCATGGCCCTGGACACCCTGGT
>FWPU01011447.1_pt1 | contig 12430 bp, 12 predicted proteins | sample 2228361 | NCBI WGS metagenome assembly FWPU01 (sample SAMEA103939777, study PRJEB20133) | metagenome | reverse complement strand
CGGCAACGGATTTACTGTGAGCATGTCATCCGGCAACTGAAAGTGTTTCGCATCCTGAGTGAACGGTATCGCAACCGGCGCAAGCGCTTTGGGTTGCGGTTCAACCTGATCGCTGCGATTTACAACCTCGAGCTTCAGGCCAAATCATGACTTATGCAAGAGGTCTATTATTTTCTCATCCAGGGATGCTTTCTTTTCATCATCATCGGCGTCCTGCTGGCAAACTTCATCATTGATATCGTCTACGTCATCGTTGACCCGCGCACCCGCCGCGGCATGACCGGAGAGACCGCATGAACGCCCCCCGAAAGAAGAAAAATGAGTTTCTCTTCTTCGCGCTCAGGAACAAGAAGTTGCTGATTGGCTTCAGTATCATCTTTGCCTTCCTGGCGCTGAGCATCCTTGGGCCGTCGCTCACCCAGAACAAGCCCTTCGACTACGTCAATCCGCTGGGCGCAGAACCGCCCTCCTCGAAATACTGGCTGGGGACCACCTTCTTCGGGCAGGATGTCTTCTCGCAATTCGTCAACGGCCTGCGCCTGACCTTCCTGGTGGGCGTCCTTGGCGGGGGGCTTGGCACGCTCATCGGCCTGCTCATTGGCTTCACCGCCGGTTACCGCGGCGGAATGGTGGACGAAATCCTGAACGCCTTCACAAACATCATCCTCGTCATCCCCACCCTGGCCGTGCTGCTCATCATTGCTGCCTACCTCGAGGTGCGCAGCATCTGGACCGAGTGCATCTTCATCGGACTGACCGCCTGGCCGTGGGTAGCGCGCGCCGTGCGCGCCCAAACCTTTTCCCTGCGCACGCGCGATTTCGTTGACCTGGCGCGCATGAGCGGGATAAAATCCATCAAAATCATCGTCAAAGAAATTGCCCCCAACATGATGTCCTACATTCTGCTGGTCTTCATCTTGCAGTTTGGGGGCGCCATCCTGACCGCTGCCACGCTCGACTTCATCGGCCTCGGCCCCACCAACGCCATTTCCCTCGGCCTGATGATGCAATATTCCGTCCTGTGGGGCGCGCTGCAACTGGGCATCTGGTGGTGGTTCGTGCCGCCGGGTCTGGCCATCACAGCCATCGTCGGCGCGCTCTACAGCATGAACGTCGGCCTCGATGAAATCTTCAACCCCAAACTGCGGGAGATGTAGCCATGCTGGACGTGCAAAACCTGACCCTCTACTACCAAACCTTGCGCGGCGATGTTCATGCCCTGGAAAATGCCACCTTCCGCATTGCCGATGGCGAAATCATGGGACTGGCGGGCGAATCCGGCTGCGGCAAGACCACCCTCGGCCAGGGCCTGATCCTGCTCGTCCCGCCGATGAAGTATGTTTCCGGTCGGGTCACGCTGGATGGCATTGAACTGCCCATTTGGGATACCGGGAAGCTGGACGCCTACCGCTTCCACAGAATCTCGATCATCCCCCAGTATGCCATGAACGCCATGAATCCCATCCGTAAGATTGGCAAGATGATCGAGGAACTGCTGGCCGCCAAGAAAGCGGACTACCAGGCCTTGCTGCCCGAACTCAAACGCCGCCTGGATTTGGTGAAACTGCCGCACGATGTGCTCAAGATGTATCCCATCGAGTTATCTGGCGGCATGAAGCAGCGTATGGTGATGGTCATCTCCACCCTGCTCGACCCATGTCTCTTGATTGCCGACGAAATCACCTCCGCCCTCGATGTGGCCAGCCAGAAGGCCGTGGCCGAGATGGTGGTGGAATTCCGCAATCAGCGCTACTGCAAGAGCGCCCTGGTCATCACGCACGACATTTCGATTTTGTATCAGATCGCCGACAGCATCCTGGTCATGTATGCGGGCCAACTGGCCGAAAAAGCGCCGACAGCCGAAATCATCCACGCCCCGCGGCACCCCTACACCAAACTGCTCATCTCCTCCCTGCCGGAGATTGGCGTCAAATACGGCGAAAAACGCCTGAGCGGCATCCCCGGCAAGCCGCCCCTGCTGCTCGACCCGCCTGCCGGCTGCCGGTTCAGGGAACGCTGCCCGCTGGCCTTCGACAAATGTCTGGAAGTTCCGCCCTTCGTCGAGGTCGAAAAAGACCACTTCATCGCCTGCTGGAAGGAGACCGGCGCTCATGCTTAAACTCGACAACGTCTCCAAAATCTACAAAGTGGGCACCTTTGGCGGCAAACAACTGCACGCCGTCAACGAGGTCAGCTTCGATGTCCGGGATGGCGAAGTGGTCTCGCTCATCGGCGAGAGCGGCAGCGGCAAAAGCACCATCGGCAAGATGATCCTGCGCCTCATCTCCATCACTTCGGGAAGAATCGTCCTCGACGGTCAGGATATTTCCACCCTGCAAGGCCCGGCTCTCAAAGAATACTACCGCAAGGTGCAGGGCGTCTTCCAGGACCCGTTCAGTTCCTACAACCCCATCTTCAAAGCCGACCGAATCTTCCAGGTGATTCACAATGAGTTTTACCCGCAGGTGAGCGCCGGCGAGTGGGCCGCAAAGGTGGAAAACACCCTCCGAGACGTGGGACTGAACCCAGAACACGTGCTCAACAAATACCCCCACCAGTTGAGCGGCGGGCAACTCCAGCGTTTCCTCATCGCCCGCGCCCTGTTGCTGGATATCAAATTCCTCATGGCTGATGAAATCATCAGTATGCTGGACGCCTCCACGCGCATAGATGTGCTCAACCTGCTGGCCGAACTAAAAAAGCGCGGCCTTTCCATCCTCTTCATCACCCACGACCTGTCGCTGGCAAACTATATCAGCGAACGCGCCGTTATTCTCTATCGCGGCTGTGTGGCCGAGATGGGGACCGTCGAAAAAATCTTCCAGCACCCGCGCCACCCCTACACCCAGATGCTCATCGAGTCTGTGCCACGCCTGGACCGGAAATGGGACCCTGTCGCCAGCGTCGAGAGCCGTCCACAAGCCGCTGGCATTCCGACCGGCTGTGCCTACCGTGACCGCTGTACGCTGGCCTTCGAGAAATGCATCGAGAGTCCCGCGCCCATCGAAATCGAACCAGACCACCTGGTAGCCTGCTGGAAAGTCACCCAAACAGCCGCCTAGTTACGGGACATTACGGCTGACATTCTACGTTCAGGAGAACTCATGCGTTACGGTCATTTCGATGACGAATGCCGCGAGTATGTCATTACGCGGCCCGATACCCCCCTGCCCTGGATCAATTATCTCGGCTGCGAAAACTACTTTGGCCTCATCTCGAACACTGCGGGGGGCTATTCCTTTTACCGCGACGCCCGTCTGCGCCGCCTGACCCGTTACCGCTACAACAATGCCCCGCTGGACATGGGCGGACGATACATCTACCTGCGGGATGACGCCCCGCGTCTGGCCGGACCCCGCGCCTGGTCCCCCACCTGGATGCCGACGCGCACCCCGCTGGATGCCTATGAGTGTCGTCACGGGATGGGTTATACTCTCATCCGCTCGCGCCGGAAAGGAATCGAGGCCCAAACGCTGTATTTCGTCCCGCTCGGCGAGGACCTCGAAATCTGGGAACTAACTCTGACCAATCACCGCCGCCGGCCCGCCGACCTGTCTGTGTTTGCCGCGGTGGAGTTCGCCCTGTGGGATGCGCTCGACGACGCCACCAACTTCCAGCGCAATTACTCTGTCGGAGAGGTGGAGATCGCCGACAACGTCATCTACCACAAGACCGAATACCGCGAACGCCGCGACCATTTTGCCTTCTTCACCTGCTCCGAACCCCTGGCCGGCTTCGACACCGACAGGGAAGCCTTCCTCGGCCCCTACCGGGGCTGGGATTCGCCCCGGGCCGTAGAAGCAGGCCAAACGTCCGGCTCCGAAGCGCACGGCTGGCAGCCCATCGGGGCGCTGCACGTCCGGGTGTCGCTCGCGGCCGGGGAGCAGAAGAAGGTCATCTTTCTGCTCGGGTATCACGAAAACCCGAAGGATGCCAAGTTCGACCCGCCCGATTCGCAGACCATCAACAAGCGCTCCGTCCTGCCGGTCATTGCTCGTTATCTGAATCCAGACGAAGGGAAGCGCGCCTTCGACGACCTGCGCCGCTATTGGGACGGCCTGCTGGCAAAACTGACCGTCCGCACACCCGATGAGCACACGAACCGCATGGTCAACATCTGGAACGCCTATCAGGTGATGGTGACCTTCAACCTGAGCCGCTCGGCTTCGTACTTCGAGAGCGGGGTGGGACGCGGCATGGGTTTCCGCGACTCGAATCAGGATTTGCTCGGCTTCATGCACCTGGACGCGGCGCGCGCCCGCCAGCGCATTCTCGATTTGGCCGCCACACAACTGCCCAGCGGCGGGGCCTATCATCAGTATCAGCCGCTGACCCGGCGCGGCAACCACGACATCGGCTCCGGCTTCAACGACGACCCGCTCTGGCTGGTGCTTTCGACAGCAGCCTATATCAAGGAGACCGGCGACTGGAGCCTGCTCGAGGAGCCTGTCCCCTACGACAACCAGCCAGGCACGGAAACGCCGCTGCTGGAACATCTCCAACGCTCCATCCAGTACACGCTCGACCGCCTCGGGCCGCATGGCCTGCCGCTCATCGGCCGCGCCGACTGGAACGACTGCCTGAACCTGAACTGCTTTTCCGATTCGCCGGGGCAGTCCTTCCAGACCACCGCCAACAAGGATGGCAAGGTGGCCGAAAGTGTATTCATTGCCGGGCTGTTCGTGCTGGCGTGCCGGGAGATGGCAGCGTTGAGTCGAGAGTCTGGTGATCGAGGCGCCGAGTTTTATCTGCAGGCCGCGGCGCGCATGGAGCAGACGATCTGGCAGCACGGCTGGGATGGGGCGTGGTTTCGCCGCGCCTATGACGATTTTGGCCGCCCGCTCGGTTCGCAGGAGAACCGCGAGGGCCGCATCTTCATCGAACCGCAGGGAATGTGCATCATGGCCGGCCTGGGACTGGAAGACGGGCGCGCCCTGCGGGCGCTCGACTCGGTCGCCGAACACCTGGCCACGCCGCACGGCATCATCCTGCATCAGCCCGCCTTCACCCGTTATTACCTTCATTTGGGGGAAATTTCGTCCTATCCGCCCGGCTACAAGGAAAACGCCGGCGTGTTCTGCCACACCAACCCCTGGATCATGATTGCCGAGGCCATGGTCGGCCGCGGCGACCGCGCCTTCGACTACTACACGTGCATCAACCCCTCGGCACGTGCCGACCTGAGTGAAATCCACCGCTGCGAGCCATACGTCTATGCCCAGATGATCGCCGGCAAAGACGCCGCCCGGCCCGGCGAGGCCAAGAACTCCTGGCTGACCGGCACCGCCGCCTGGAATTATATGGCCATCACGCAGTGGATTCTGGGAATCCGCCCGGAGTACGACGGCCTGCGCATCGAGCCATGTATCCCCTCCGCCTGGGATGGCTTCGAAGCAGTGCGCCGCTTCCGGGACAGCGTGTACCGCATCCGCGTCCACAACTCGCAGCATGTCTGCCGCGGCGTGCGCCGCCTGACCCTGGACGGGCGCGAGGTGACCGGTACCCTCCTCCCGCAGACGGAGGGCGCGGTTCATGAGGTGGAGGTGTGGCTGGGAAGGTGAAAGCGCGCTATCAAGCCCCCGCCAGTTTCACCCAATCTACGCCAAAAGGCTGCAAGGCGCTGACCAGGCGGACATCGCTGGTCCACAGTTCGACACCCAGGCGCTCAGCCAGAGCCAGATAGTGGGCGTCGTAGGCGGCGGGCAGGCGATAGGTCGCAGCCAGTTCGAGAGCGCGCTGATGCAGGGCCACATCGCCAATCAACCGGATGGGCAAAGCAAAGGCAAAGTCGAGCGCGTCCCGGACGAATGCCGGGGAAAGCAAACCGCTCTTTTGCAGCCGGTACAGGCCATTGGTGATTTCATAGTAGAGCAAGGTAGGAGCAATCAGCGTGTATTCCTGCGCCATCCAGGAATCCCACATCTGCTGCAAAGCGCCTTCATTCGGTTTCAAAGTCAGCCGAATGAGGATGTTGGCGTCAACGCAGATTATCGAGGAGTTGTGCATCGCGCTCTTCCCGGCCTTGGCGGATGATTTCTTCCGGCTCGGGCAGGGTGCGCCCGGCCAGTTCAACGCTCAGCCTGTCGTGCAATTCATCGAGCAACTTGCGCCAGTCGTTCCTGGAGGTATGACCTGCCAGAGTATCATAATGCTGTTTGGAAATGACCACCACCTCCGGCTTGCCGTCACGCTCGACGATCACCGGCCCGGCTTTGGCCTGGCGCATGATCTCTCCAAAATGGATACGCGCCTCCGTTGCGCTGACCGTTCGATACATTCCTATCTCCTTATCAATCAACTAATTAATTGATTAACAAAAGTATAGTCTCGAAAAGCGAGGTTGTCAATCACCTCAAAGCACAAGGAGCAAACATGAATCACCCCTTCACCAACGGCGTCAACCTGGGCGGCTGGCTCTCACAATATCCCGCCTATGACCATGAACATTTCCGCACTTTCATCACCCGGCGCGACATCGAGCAGATTGCCGCCTGGGGCTTCGACCACGTCCGCCTGCCGGTAGATTATCCCGTGCTGGAGTCGGACGACGCCCCCGGCGTTTATCGCGAGGATGGCTTCGCTTACATCGACTCGTGCCTGGAGTGGTGCCGCGCCGCCGGATTGGGCCTGGTCTTCGACCTGCATCAGGCGCCTGGCTACTCCTTCAACAATACCCTCCAGCCGGAGACACAATCTCTGAACGTTCTGTTCGAACACGAAGCCGCGCAAGAACGCTTCATTGCTCTGTGGGAGACCGTTGTCCGCCGCTATCACCGCGCCGGCCTGCCGCTCATCTTCGAACTGCTCAACGAAGTCGTCCTGCCCAACAGCGCGCCCTGGAACGATCTGGCGCACAAAACCGTAGCCGCCCTGCGCGCCATCTCCCCCGACTGCTCGATTATGATTGGCGGCAACCACTATAACGCCGCCTCAGAGTTGAAGAACATCGCCCTGCTGGACGACCCTCATGTGCGCTACACGTTCCACTTCTACGAGCCGTTTCTGTTCACCCACCAGCGGGCCTACTGGACCGAGGTCACGCGCCAATATGCTCAGACCCTGGACTACCCCGGCGAGTTTACCGGCCTGAGCGACTTCCTGGCGCGCTTCCCGCAGCATGGGGCCGATTTTGGCTGGCTGATCGGGCGTCCGCTCGACCGCGACCTGACTCGGCACTTCCTTCAGCCGGCCCTCGATTTCATCCAGCAGAGCGGACGCATCCCCTACTGCGGCGAGTACGGCGTCATCGGGCTGGCCCCGGCTGCCAGCCGCCGCCGCTGGCACGCCGACGTCCTGGCCGCATTCGACGAATACGGTATCGGCCGTGCCGTGTGGTCCTACAAAGAGATGGACTTTGGCCTGGTGGACCGGCAGGGAAGAGTGGTGGACGAGGCGCTGCTCGAAATTCTGCGCAGGTAGTCGATTGCGGGAAAGACCTTTAGGGTCTGTATTTGGGGCGTTTTCAAAAGTGGCTGAGTAGTTACGATTTGCCGTGTTTCGCAAGTCGGAGACTTGCGCCACCGCGCGCTTTCCATTCGTTTATTCGTTCTCCACCTGCCCTGAGCAAGCGAAAGGTTCGTTGACGGACGACTACCGACTCTGTGGCGATTACCCGCATCCTGCGCGGGCTAGCGGGGACTCAAGTCCCGCCTCAGGGCGTGGAAGTCGGCTGAAGCCGACTCCCAGTCCCCTTGAGGGACTTTCATGTGCTGAGCAGGCGCTTCAGCCGCTTTTTTACCGGGCAAGCGGCTTTGGCGCTGCAATGTGAGATATGGGTAATCACCAGTCGACTCCCTCTTGCCTTTTCCCCTCATTGCCTCTATACTTTCATCATACCACCCTGCCGCGAAGGGAATCCCCCTGCCGCATGACTGCACTTCCCTCCACCCTGCTCAAACTCTTGGTTGCCCTGCTCAAGCACCGGGCGCGCGCCTGGCTGGGCGAAGAAGCCGCCGGAATCGCCGCCCATACCCTGATAGACCAGGAACTCCAGACGCGCCTGGAAGCCTGGCTCGGTCAGGAACAAACCGCCCGCGCCCTGCTCCAGGCGGCTGAGCGCGCCCGACTCTATCTGCAAGACCCACGTCACTGCCCCGACGAAGACCTGCGCTGCCTGTTCCATAGCCTGGATTTCGGCGACCTGCCCACCGTCCAGCAGGCCCTGGCCGACCTGCCCCAGGCCCTGGATGCCTCCGCCGTGACCGAGGCCCTGCGGGCGGACTTCGACCGCACCCTGCCCAATCTCTCCCCCGAACAGCGCGCCCGGGGCGCCCAACTGTGGACCGACGCCCTGCTGGCCGCCGTCGGGACGCTCGAACCGTTCACCCTCCCCATCATTCACAAGGTAGTGCAGGAGAATTCCAAAAAACTGGATTCTCTTGGGGTCGGACAAGCCGAGATCAAAGCCCTGCTCGAAAAACTTTCACCCTTCATCCTTCAACATTCATCCTTCCAAACTCCCCCCTCCCCCACCCAACCAGGCGACCTGCCCCTCGGCTCGTACCTCCCCATTCAACCCAATCCATTCTTCACGGGCCGTGAAGCGGAATTGGCGCAACTCGCCGCGTCCCTGCTTTCGGAGGATGGCGGGGTGATCATCAACCAGCAAGCCCTCGTCGGCATGGGCGGACTGGGCAAGACGCAGCTCGCCGTCCAATTTGCATGGAAGCATGGGCACCGCTTCGCGGGCGTGCATTGGGTCAGCGCCTACCGCCGCGAAAAGACCGACGCCTCCATCGGCAAAATCATCGAAGCCTCCATCGCTCATTGCGGGCAGGAGATGGGACTGCAGCCCTGGCCAGGCGAGACCGACCAGCAAGCCGCGCTCACCATCAGCGCCTGGAAACAAAACGGACCGCGTCTCGTCATCCTCGACAATCTGGAGGATGTGGATGCCGCCGCCGAGTGGCTGGCATAACTGCGCCACACCAACATCCGCATTTTGATCACCACACGCCAAAAGGATTGGCCGCCCTCTTTCGGCCTGCACGAAATCCCCCTCCCCACATTCACCCAAACCGAATCGCTTGCCTTCCTGCGCCGCTGCCTGGACGAAAGCCGCGCCAGCGAAGCCGACCTGATTGCCCTGCACAAACGCTTTGGCGGGCTGCCCCTGCCGCTCGACTTGGCCGCCTCCTACCTCCAGCACGTGGACAAACTCAGCGCGGCGGGCTATCTCGAACAACTCAGCCTCGACCATCCCTCACTCAAAAACTGGCGCGCCAAATATCCCACCGCCACACAGCACGACAAAGACGTGGCCGCCTCCTTTGCGCTTTCGTGGGAACGCGTCGAAGACGAAAACGCGCGCCGCCTCTTCCTGCTGGCAGGATACGGCCTGCCCAACGAGCCTTTGCCGCTGGATGTTTTGCAAACCGCCGCCAACTTGGAAGACGCGCCCTTCAGCGAAGCCATGGACCTTCTCAAAGGCCTCTCCCTGCTTCAACCCGAACCGAGCCTTCATCCCCTCCTGGCGGAATTTGCGCGCTTGCAGGACGCCGATCACGCCGCGCATTTGCGCTGGGCGCGCGTTTTGGCGCGGCGGGGCTATCCTGGCTTCGATCATGGCGGCATTTACCGCGACCCAAGCCTGGCGCGCTACCTTCGCCTCTCCCTGCCCGACATTTTGAGCGCCGCCTCCCTGCCCGAACAGGAACCAAAAGAACGTTCCAACCTTTGTTTCCACACTGCCTTCCTCCTCACTCACTTCGGCGACCTGGACGGGGCGATGAAACTCTACCAGCAGGCTCGCGAGATCTATGAAGGGCTGGGCGACCTGAAAGGCAAAGCAATGACATTAGGCATGATGGGACAAGCATTATGGGCAAGTGGAGCTCATGGAAAAGCCATAGCATCTTTATTCTCAGGTTTAATGCTGTTGGTTCAGTTGAAAATCGAACCGCGCACGCAACAGGCAATGGCATCTGTTTTGGCAGATTGGCGGCGGGAAATCGGCGCGGAAAAATTCGACGCGTTGTGGCAGCAGGAAATAGGTCAGCCACCTCCCGATTGGCTCGCGCAAGAATCGGAGCAATAACAAGGCACAACCCCCGAGCAATTCATCACCGCCGCCATCCAAGCCTGCCTTCAGCGCCAGCCCGAAGCACAAAAATACTACGAAGCCTGCGTCTACATGGCAAAGGATGAAAACGCCCCCGCCGAACTGCGCGCCCTTGGCCGCGCCTCCAGCGCCTGATGGTGGGCGATACTGGCGTTGACCTCTCCGCCCTGCCCGCCGAATGGCAGCAAGCCATCCGCGCCGCGCTGGAGGCAGGAGGGCCGTCAACGAACCCTTCGCTTCGCTCAGGGCAAGCGGGCAACGAATGAACGAATACCGTACCGCCAGGCTCGGCCCGTTCTGGTTGGGACGGCAGTTGCCCCCGCAGGGGGTGCCGTCCCAACACCTGGGGGCATCTGTACCGCCAGGCTCTGCCTGGCCTTGCCGGCCACAGGTCGGCGGTACTATTGCCCACTGATTACTGACCACTGTTCACTGATTACTGCCCCCCTGCTCACTGACCACTGTTCACTGCTCACTGATACCCGTCACTTAACGGTATAATTTCCCTCATGCAACCTCTTATCGTTGGTATCCGCTTCAACCCGGCTGGAAAAATCTACCATTTCGACTCCAGCGCCCTGGCCAACCTGCAAATCGGCGAACACGTCATCGTGGACACTGTGCGCGGGCGTCACCTGGGCGAGGTCATCCAGGTCTTCCAGGAGGCGCCCCCTCCGCCGGAGGGCGGCTGGAAGGCGGTCGAACGCCGCGCCACCCCGCGCGACCTGTTACTGCGCGAAATCTGGCAGGCGCGGCAGACCGAAGCCCTGATCGAATGCCGCGCCCGCGCCGCCGAACTCAACCTAGAGGGCGTCAAAATCGTGGCCGCCGAATACAACTTCGATGGCTCACGCCTGACCTTCCTGTTCTCCACCGAGAGCGACGAAAAAGCCGACCTCAAATCGCTCAAACGCGACATGCAAAAGCGCTACCCCAAGCCGCAAATCGAAATGCGTCAGGTTGGCCCGCGCGATGTAGCCAAAATCCTGGGCGGCATGGGTGCCTGCGGGCTGGAAATGCGCTGCTGCTCCCGCTTCCTGACCGACTTCAGCCCCATCTCCATCAAGATGGCCAAAGAACAGGGCATTTCCCTTACCCCGGCCGAGATTACCGGCATGTGCGGGCGTCTGCGCTGCTGCCTCATCTACGAGTACGAGCAATACGTAGAAGCGCGCAAGGGCCTGCCCAAGCGCAACAAGCGCGTCGTCACCCCCAACGGCGAAGGCAAGGTGGTGGACGTGTCGCCGCTCAACGGCATGGTCACGGTGCTGTTCGAGGTCGAGGGCCGTCAAACGCTTCAAACCTTCCACCGCGACCAGATCGAGCCTTGGGACGAACTCGAGGTCCTGCGCCGCAAAGCCCAATCTCCCTGCGGCGAACACGAGAACGGTCAATGCGACTGTAAGCGTGCGGCCTCGGGCGCATGACCCATACTTGCGCAGCACGGCCACTAAGCCGGCCGTCCGCGCTACAAGGACAGGCCGTGCTTGCCAGACAATAAACCCCGACGACTTCGACATGGCGACTCCAGAAAACCCCGCTGAATGGTCTACCCCTCGAAACATCCTGGTCATCCTGGCCCACCCCGACGACCCGGAATTTTTCTGCGGCGCTACCCTGGCGCGCTGGGCGCGCGCCGGTCACACCATCACCTATTACCTACTAACCTGCGGCGACAAAGGCTTTCACGAGGCCTCCCCAACCAACCTGACGCCCGACGACCTGTGCCGCATCCGCCGCGAGGAACAACAGGCCGCCGCGCGCGTCATTGGCGTTAGCGCGGTTCACTTCCTGGACCGCTCGGACGGCTACCTGGTCCCCGACCTCGACCTGCGCCGCGAAGTGGTGCGCATCATCCGCCAGCACAAGCCCGACATCTTGGTCACCTGCGACCCGCAAAACCTGTTTGCCCGCTACGGCATCAATCACCCCGACCATCGCGCCGCCGGCCAGGCCGTGCTGGATGCTGTCTTCCCGGCCGCCGGCAACCCGGCCTACTTCCCCGACGTGCTGCTGCCCCCCCACACCCCGCACGAAGTGTGGGTCTCACTGACCGAACAACCCAACGTCACCCTGGACGTGACCGATACCTGGCCGATCAAACTCCAGGCTTTGCTCCAACACAAATCGCAGATCAAGGATGAAAAAGCCTTCCTGGAGCGTATGCGCGCCCGTCACACCGAAGACAGCAGCGACCAGGCCCCGCGCTACGAGGAAAAGTTCCGCGTGGTGAAATACGGCTAGATCTTTGAGCCTCAACAAATTTAATTCGTAACTACTTTGACAATGTCACATTTTCGTATAGTTGTCATTGCGAGGAGCGTTCTTTGCGACGAAGCAATCCCCTCGCAAAACAGGAGACTGCTTCGC
>FWPU01011446.1_pt1 | contig 12431 bp, 10 predicted proteins | sample 2228361 | NCBI WGS metagenome assembly FWPU01 (sample SAMEA103939777, study PRJEB20133) | metagenome | reverse complement strand
CGCGTGCCGCGGACGCCCGGCGGCGCGCCGCGGGCGCCGACCGGCGCGTCGCAGCAGGTCGCCTGCCCGCACTTCCCCGCCTGCGTCGGCTGCCCGCTCGTCGGGACGCCGTACGGCGCGCAGCTCGCGAGCAAGGAGCAGACGCTACGTGAGGCGCTCGCGCGCGAGCAGGTCGTCGTCGAGCGCCACGAGGAGCCGGTCGGGAGCCCGCGCGCCTTCGGCTACCGGACCCACGCGAAGCTCGTCTTCCGCGCCCGCCGCGTGCGCGACGGCGGGGGCGAGGTCGTGCTCGGCGTCTACCGTCCCGGCACGCACTCGGTCGTGCCGGCGCACGCCTGCGCCGTGCACCACCGTCTCCTCCAGCCGGTGCTCCGCGCGGCGCGGCGCGAGGTCGAGCGGCTCGCGATCCCGATCTTCGACGAGCGGGTGCGGACGGGCGCGCTCCGCTACGCTCTGGCGCGCGCCTCGACCGCGCACGGCGCGGTGCACCTGACGCTGGTTTCGGCGGTGCCGGACCCGCCGCATCTGCGCGAGCTGATCGCGCGGCTGCGGCGCGAGCTGCCGGCGCTCGCCGCGGGCTTCCTCTGCGTCAACCCGACGCCGGGCAACGTGCTGCTGACCTCGGACATCCGCCGCCTGTTCGGCCCGCCCGCGCTGCTCGAGCGCTTCGGCGACGTCGAGCTCGAGAGCCGGCCGGACGCGTTCCTCCAGGCGAACCCCGCGGTCGCGGCGCGAATCTACGCGACGGTCCGGGCCTGGCTCGCACCGCGGCCCGACGCCCTCGCGCTCGATCTCTACTGCGGCGTCGGCGGGATCGCGCTGCACCTCGCGCCGCGCGTGCAGCGCGTGCTCGGCATCGAGGCGCAGCCGTCGGCGGTCGCGTGCGCGGCGGCGAGCGCGCGCCGCATGAAGCTCACCAACGCCGAGTTCGTGGCCGCTCCCGTCGAGGACACGAGGCGCATCGCGAGCGAGCACGGCGTCGCGAGCCCGACGCTGGTCGCCGTCAACCCGCCGCGCAAGGGGCTCACGGCGCAGGTGGTGGAGGTGGTCGCGCAGCTCGCGCCGCGGAAGATCGCGTACGTCTCGTGCGACCCGCGCTCGCTGGCGCGCGACCTGGCGCTGCTCGTCGCGCGCGGCTACCGCGTCGAGCGCGTGCGGGCGTTCGACATGCTGCCCCAGACGCCGCACGTCGAGGCGGTCGCGCTGCTCGACCGGTGCGGCGCACCCTAGCGACGTCGCGCCACCCTCGAGAGCGGAAGCCATCCAGGCGCTTGCGCGCGCCGCCGCAGCGTGGGAAGCGAGACGGCCGTGGCGAACAAGCAGATCTGCGAATCCGCGCGCGACGCCGTGGCCGACGTCCACGACGGCGCCTCGATCCTGGTGCACAGCTTCGGCCCGCCGCAGGCGTGGCCGACCGACTGCCTGCTGGCGCTCGCCGAGCGCGGCGTGCGCGACCTGACGGTGGTGTGCAACACGCCGGCCGGCGGCCCGACCTCGCTCAACGTCCTCGCCGACAAGAAGCAGATCCGGAAGCTCATCTGCTCCTACGTCTCGTCGCCGACGCTCACGACGCCGATCGCCGAGCAGGTGAAGGCCGGCGAGATCGAGCTCGAGATGGTGCCGCAGGGGACGCTGATCGAGCGCGTGCGCGCCGGTGGGTCGGGGCTCGCGGGCTTCTTCACTCCGACAGGCGCCGGGACCGAGGTCGCGCGCGGCAAGGAGGTGCGCGAGTTCGACGGCAAGACGTACGTCTTCGAGCGCGCGATCCGCGCCGACTTCGCGCTGGTCAAGGCGTACCAGGCGGACGGCGCCGGCAACCTCACCTACCGGCGCGGCGCGCGGAACTTCGGCCCGTGGATGGCGGCCGCGGCGAGGACGACGATCGCCGAGGTGCACGAGATCGTTCCGACCGGGACGCTCGACCCCGAGGCGGTGGTGACGCCCGGCATCTTCGTCGACCGCATCGTCAAGACGACGACGCACATCGACGTCGGCGTGCTGCGCCAGATCCTGCAGCTCGTCGGGCGGCAAAACAACATGGAGGGACGCGCCGTGCGCGAGGGCGGCCCGACCGGTCTTCCCGCCGACCTGATGGCGATGCGTGCCGCGGCGCTCTTGCGCGACGGCGAGTACGTGAACCTCGGCATCGGGCTGCCGACGCTGGTGTCGAACTACATCGCCGGACGCGGTGTCACGCTGCACGCCGAGAACGGCATCCTCGGCTACGGCGGCTTTCCCGAGGAGGGGGAGGAGGACGTCGACCTGTACAACGCGAGCGGCCAGCTCGTGACGCCGCTGCCCGAGACCTCGTACTTCGACTCGACCGTGTCGTTCGCGATGGCGCGCAGCGGTCGCGTGTCGACGATCATCCTCGGCGCGTTCCAGGTGGCGCAGAACGGCGACCTCGCGAACTGGAGCCTTCCGTCGGGCGGCGGCGGGATCGGCGGCGCGATGGATCTCGCGGCGGGCGGCGCGCGGGTGATCGCGCTCTGCTACCAGCTCGAGCGGAGCGGCGCCTCGAAGCTCGTCGAGAAGCTCACCTACCCGGCGACCGCGCTCGGCTGCGTCAAGTCGGTGGTCACCGACCTCGCGTACTTCGACATCGACGCGGACGGGTTCCTGCTCCGCGAGGTCGCGCCCGGGGTGACGGTCGACGACGTGAAGGCAGCGACCGCCGCGCCGGTACGGGTCGCGCGCGACGTGAAGGAGATGGAGTTCGCGTGAGGACCGCCGCCGCGCTCCTCGCTCGAGCGGCGCGGCGGCGTCCGGCTCACCAGAGCTCGTCGGTGTAGCGGTCCGTCCCCACCACCGTCGGCCGCCACGGCGACGCGAACACGACGCGGCCGAGCCCCGTTCCCTCGAGCAGCGAGGCGTACTCGCGGAAGCGCTGCCAGCTCGCCGCCGCGTCGCCGTCGAGGAACCAGAGCTGCATGTCGAGGCGGTCGGTGTTCTCGACGAGCGGGATCGACATCGGCGCCTTGCCCTGCGGCACCGGGGACCAGGTGGAGCACATCGCGGCGTTGGAGCCCGGCAGGAAGCGCGGCAGGAGGTCGCTGCGCAGCCAGGTATCGAGGTGCTCCTGCGGCACGCCCTCGCGGCGCAGCACGGCGACCGTCGCGAGCCCCGGGAAGCGGTGGTCGAGCGCGAGCGCGAGCGGCACCGGGTCGGCGTCGCGGTAGTGCACCCAGTCGAGGTGGTACATGAGCGTGTGGACGTGGGTGCGCTGCTCGAAGCCGCGCCCGTTGCGGTAGAGCCAGTGCGCCTGCTCGTTGCCCCAGGCGCGGTAGTCGTCGAAGCGACCCTGCTGGATCCAGTACATCGCGACGTACGACCCGGCGCGCACCGTCGGCTTCGCGATCGGGCTGTCCTCGGGGAAGCGCAGGGCCTTGAGGTCGCGCGTCGCGACCCAGCGCGCGCCGGCGAACAGCCACGGGCCGATCAGGCAGCCGGCGTAGAAGTGGTCGCGCTCGTACCAGCGGTTGTACGCGACCTCGTGGCCCGGGTGCGGGTCGACCATGGTGAGCAGCATGCTGCCGACCTCGACCGGATGATCGTTCGACGTCTCCATCGTGCTCACCACGGGGTCTCGAGGTCGCCCTTGCGCAGCCGCTGCGCGATCAGCATCTGCTGCACCTCGGACGACCCGTCGTAGACGCGCACCACGCGCGCGTCGCGCCAGATGCGGTCGAGCATGTACTCGCCGCGGATGTAGCCGTAGCCGCCGAGCATCTGGATCGCGTCGTCGACCGTCTGCCAGAGCGCCTCGCCGCAGAAGTACTTGGCGGTCGACGACTCGCGGATCGCCGGGCTGCCGCGGTCGATGAGCCAGGCGCTGCGGTAGACCAGCATGCGCGCGGCCTCCGTGCGCGCGCTCATCTGGGCGAGCCGGAAGGCGAGCGCCTGGTGGTCGAGCAGCGGCTTGCCGAAGGTGTGGCGCGCCGCCCCGTGCTCAATCGCGAGCTCCATCGCCTTCTGCGCCGCGCCGACCGAGCGCGCGGACAGCATCGTGCGTCCCTCGGAGAGCGAGCGCTTCGCGATGTCGAAGCCCTTGCCCTCCTCGCCGACCAGCGCGCTCGCCGGGATGCGGCAGTCCTCGAACACCAGCTCGCAGATCGCCGAGCCCTTGTGGCCGAGCGTGTCGAACACCTGGCCGATCTGGAAGCCCGGGGTGTCGGTGTCGACGATGAAGGCGGTGATGCCCTTCGGCGCGCGCGCGAAGACCAGCGCGTGGTGGGCGTACGGGGCGTTGGTGATGAAGATCTTGCGGCCGTTCAGCACCCAGTGGTCGCCGTCGCGCTCGGCGCGGGTCTGCAGGTTGCCGGCGTCGGAGCCGGCGCCGGGCTCGGTGAGCGCGAAGCAGCCGAGCCACTCGCCGCTCGCCATCTTCGGCAGGTAGCGCTCCTTCTGCTCCTTGGTGCCAAACAGGTTGATGCCGGTGCAGCCGATGCCGGTGTGCACGCTGATGTAGCTCGCAAGCCCCCACGGGCCGCGGCCGAGCATCTCGTGGACGAGCGCCTTCTGCACGACCGTGAGCCCGAGGCCGCCGTACTCGGGGGCGATCGACAGCCCGAAGAGCCCGAGCTCCTTCGCGCGTGCGATCACGGTGTCGGGCAGGCGGTCGGTGCGCTCGATCTCCTGCCAGACGGGGTTGACCACTTCCTCGACGAACTCCCGCACGGTGTCGCGGAGCTGGCGGTCCTCGTCGCTCAGGCTGAAATCCATCGGTGGTCTCCTCGCTGCGATGCGGCGCGGGCGCGTGCCGCGCCCGGACGACCGGGGTGTCCTAGCGGAGTCGCGCGGCGAGGCAAAGTGCGGCGTGCGGCGCAGGCTACTGCGCGAGCGGCGCGTTCAGCCGGTCGTCCTCGACGCCGGCGACGAGCGGCGAGCGCTCGAGGGCCTAGCGCTCGCTGCGCGGGATCACCAGCGCGACGAGCGGCAGCGTGTCGTACGTCCGGACGACGCGGTGCTCGAAGTCGAGCGTCGCGAGGAAGCGCTCGCGCGCGGCGCGAACCGCCTGCTCGTACGCGTCGTCGCCCGGCGACGCGCCCGCCGGGGGCTCGAAGCGCAGGCGGACGATCACCTGGACGTGCTCGCTGTCTCCGGTCACGGGTGCGTCCTCCTGCACGGCGCCCGGCTGCACCGGCGGCGGCGCCTCCTCGCAGCCGGCGAGGGAGGTGGCGCAGCACGCGAGCGCGGCGGCGACGACGGCTCGCGTGGCGCGCCGCATCACTCGGCCCGAAGCGCCACGGGCGTGCCGCGCTTCACGACCTTCTGGCCCTTGCCGGCACGGTGGCCGAGCGGGAAGTCGTCGCGCGAGAGCGTCCGCTCGCCGCCCCCCTCGAGGGTGACGACGAGCCGGGCCTTGTCGGGCGGCACGACGGCGCCGATCACGCGGTCGCGCTCGTCGAGCCGCATGAGGATCACGCCGCGCCCCGCCCCCGAGAGCTCGGTCGCCTCGTCGACCGGGAAGCGGAGGCCCTTGCCGGAGCACGCGAGGCAGATCACCTCGGGGCCCTGGATCTCGGTCACCGCGACCAGCTCGTCGCCGTCCGCGACGCGCGCGAAGCGCCGCCCGGCGCGCGTGGTCACGCTGAGATCGGGCGTCGTGCGGAAGCCGTAGCCCTTGGCCGAGACGACGAGCAGGGGATGCGCCTCCTCGGTGAGCTCGATGACCTCACCGGCCGCTCCCTCGAACAGATCGCCCTGCTGCCGCCCGCCCTTGCGCGGCGCCGCCTCCTCCTTCGCGGGCGGCGAGCCGGACAGCAGCAGCGACGCGACCACGCGCTCGCCGTCGCCGAACTTGAAGATCGACTGCACGGGCTCGCCGTAGCCAGTCGTCGCCGGCACGTCGCTCACGCTCAGCACGTAGGCCACGCCCTTGTTCGAGAGCAGCGCGACGCGGTCGCGCGTCGAGCCCTCGTGGACCGCGAACAGGGCGTCGCCCTCGCGCAGCCGGGCGCTCGACGGGTCCTTGATCTCGCGCACGCGCCGGATCCAGCCGTCGCGCGACAGGAGCACCGTCGCCTCCTCGTGGACGATGTACGCCTCGGGGTCGTAGGCGAGCTTCTCGCGGCCGCTCGCCGAGACCACCGTGCGGCGCTTGTCGCCGTAGCGCTCGCGCACCTCGGCGAGCTCGGCGCGGATCAGCTTCCAGCGCTCCGCGGGGCGCTTCAGCAGGCGCTCGACCTCGGCGAGGCGCTTGCGCTTCTCCTCGCGCTCGGTGCGGATCTTGTCGATCTCGAGGCGCGCGAGCTGGTAGAGGCGGAGCTCGAGGACCGCGTCGACCTGCTCCTGGTCGAGCTTGAACCGCGCCATGAGCTTCTGCGCGGCGTCGGCGCGGCTCTCGGCCCTGCGGATGATTCGGATCGCCTCGTCGAGGTTGTCGTACAGCGCGATGAAGCCGTCGAGGATGTGGAGGCGCGCGAGCAGCTTGCGCTTCTCGAACTCGAGCTTCCGCGTGACGACCTGCATGCGGAAGTCGAGAAAGTGGCGGCACAGGTCGCGCAGCGAGACGCGCCCGGGCTGGCCGACCAGCGGGTTGTCGGTCGGCATCAAGCACGTGAGGTTCACGTTGAAGTTGATCTGCAGGTCGGTGTGCTTGAAGAGGTACGCCATCGCGACATCGGGCTCGGCGTCCGACTTGAGCTCGAGGACGATGCGGACGTCGGTCGTCGACTCGTCGCGGACGTCCATGACCTGCGGCAGCTTGCGCTCGGTGATCAGCGAGGCGATCTGCTCGACGAGCGACGCCTTGTTCACGCTGTAGGGGATCGAGGTGACCACCACCTGGCGCTTGCCGCGCGGCAGCGTCTCGACCTTGTACTGGCCGCGCAGCCGGAGCGCGCCCTGGCCGCTCTCGTAGGCGGCGCGCACCTCGCTGCGGCTCGAGAGCAGCTCGCCGCCGGTCGGGAAGTCGGGGCCCTTCACGTACTTGAGGAGCCCCTTCACGTCGAGGTCGGGGTCGTCGATCAGCGCGATCAGCGCGTCGCACACCTCGGTCAGGTTGTGCGGCGGGATGTTCGTCGCCATGCCGACCGCGATGCCGGTCGAGCCGTTCATCAGGAGCTGCGGGATGCGGCTCGGCAGGACGACCGGCTCCTCGAGGGTCGCGTCGTAGTTGGGGCGCCAGTCGACGGTGTCGGAGCCGAGGTCGGCGAGCATCTCCTCGGCGATCGGGGTGAGGCGCGCCTCGGTGTAGCGGTAGGCGGCCGGCGCGTCGCCGTCGAGCGAGCCGAAGTTCCCCTCGCCGTGCACGAGCGGGTAGCGCAGCGAGAAGTCCTGGGCCATGCGCACCATCGCGTCGTAGGCCGCGGCGTCGCCGTGTGGGTGGTACTTGCCGATCACCTCGCCGACGATCTGCGCCGACTTGCGCGGCTTCGCCCCGGACGTCAGGCGCAAGTTCTGGTACATCGCGTACAGGATGCGCCGCTGCACCGGCTTGAGCCCGTCGCGCACGTCGGGCAGGGCCCGCGCGGTGATGACCGAGAGGGCGTAGGAGAGATACCGCTGCTCGGCCGCGGTGCGGAGATCGGCCTCCCTGCTGCCGCCTTCGCTCACTGCACTCATCCCACCCCTCCTGCGCCCGGCTTGTAGGCGTTGCGTATCGGTTTCGCCAGCGCAACGGCGCGGCGTGCGCCGCGGAAGCACGATGCCGAAACGTGGCGGCGAGCGTCGTGGATGTGCCGCCGCGGAATGCGAAGCAGGCGAGATCTCGAGGAAAGCCCGCATGCGTCACCGGAAACGCGCGGTGTCCCCGGGCCGCAAGCGCGGCGCGTCGCTTGCTTCGAGCGGGGACGGGGCGCGGCGTGGCCACCGCATGGGGCCGACGCCGCGCGCCCGGGGAGGCCGTCGAGCCCGGGGGCTCGACGGGACGATGGGATGAGCAAGAGGCAGAGCGGATTCACCCTGGTCGAGCTGCTGGTCGTGGTCGCGATTCTCGGCATCCTCGCCGCGATCGCAATCCCGGCGTTCTCGGCCTACAAGGCGGACGGCTACGACGCGCACGCCGTCGCGGGGCTCAACAGCCTCGCCAAGGCGGAGGAAGCGTACTTCGCCTCGAACGGGCGCTACACGACGAACATCGCCGAGCTCCCGCCGTACTACCCGCCGAACGGGATCGTCTTGACGGTGACCGCGGCGAGCACGTCGGCGTTTCGCGCCCAGTCGCACCATCCGCTCGGGACGCGGACCTTCTACTGGGATTCGGACGCGGGCGGGCTCCAGCCGTAGCGCCACGACCGGCCGCGCCGTAGCGAGCGCGGCGGGCCTTTGCTACCGCACCCGGGGTGAAGGCCGAAGCAGCAGCCTCCTCGCCGACTGCCGTCGTCGAGCGCCGCAACGACCTGCGCAACGTCGCCATCATTGCGCACGTCGACCACGGCAAGACGACGCTCGTCGACGCGCTCCTGCGCCAGAGCGGCATCTTCCGCGCCAACGAGCAGGTCGCGGACCGCGTCATGGACTCGAACGCGATCGAGCGCGAGCGCGGCCTGACCATCCTCGCGAAGAACACCGCGGTCATCTACCGCGGGGTCAAGATCAACATCATCGACACGCCCGGGCACTCCGATTTCGGCGGCGAGGTCGAGCGGACGCTCGCGATGGTCGACGGCGTGCTGCTGCTGGTCGACGCTTCCGAGGGGCCGCTGCCGCAGACCCGCTTCGTGCTGCGCAAGGCGTTCGAGCGCGGGCTGGCGCCGATCGTCTGCATCAACAAGATCGACCGCGCCGACGCCCGCATCGCCGAGGTCCTCGACGAGATCTACGGCCTGTTCATCGACCTCGACGCGACCGAGGAGCAGCTCGAGTTTCCGGTGGTCTACACCAACGCGCGCGCCGGCATCGCGAAGCGGGCGCTCGAGGACGAGAGCAGGGACCTCCGCCCGCTCTTCGACGTGATCCTGAGCGACCTGCCGGGCCCGGCGGTCGAGCCCGGCGCGCCGGCGCAGTTCCAGGCGAACAACCTCGACTACGACGAGTACGTCGGGCGGCTCGCGCTCGGGCGCGTGCTCGCCGGCGAGCTGGTCGCGGGGCAGACCTACGTGCTGTGCGGCGCGGAGGGCTCGCGCCCCTGCAAGCTCACCAACCTCTACGGCTGGATCGGGCTCAAGCGCATCCCGCTCGAGCGCGCCTCGGCCGGCGACATCGTGGCGGTCGCCGGGATCGAGGACATCCAGATCGGCGACACGGTCGCGGACCGCGAGCGCCCCATCGCGGCGCCCCGGCTGCGGATCGACGAGCCGACGATCACCGTGGTGTTCGGCGTCAACACCTCGCCCTGGGCGGGCCGCGAGGGTCAGTGGGTGACGTCGCGCAAGCTGCGCGAGCGGCTCGAGAGCGAGGCGAAGCGCAACGTCTCGATCCGCGTCGAGGACACCGACCAGCCCGACCGCCTGCGCGTCTCGGGACGCGGCGAGCTGCAGCTCGCGATCCTCCTCGAGACCATGCGCCGCGAGGGCTACGAGCTCGAGGTCTCGAAGCCCGACGTCGTCACGCGCGAGGAGAGCGGCAAGCTGCTCGAGCCGATGGAGCTCGCGGTCGTCGACCTGCCCGAGGAGTACATCGGCGTGGTCTCGCAGCTCCTCGCGATGCGCCGCGGCGTCATGACCAAGATGAGCCCGCCCGCCTCGGGCCGCGTCCGTCTCGAGTTCAACGTGCCGTCGCGCGGGCTGATCGGCTTTCGCTCGTCGTTTCTCACCGACACGCGCGGCACCGGGATCATCAACGCGATGTTCAACGGCTTCGCCCCGTGGGCGGGCGACATCCAGCGGCGGACCAACGGCGCGATGGTCGCCGACCGCGAGGGTGTGGCGACGCCGTACGCGATCTTCCACCTGCAGGAGCGCGGCACCATGTTCATCTCGCCCGGGACGCGGGTCTACGAGGGCATGGTGATCGGCGAGTACTCGCGGGCGGGCGACCTCGACGTGAACATCGTCCGCGAGAAGAAGCTGACCAACATCCGCGCCGCGGGGCACGACGAGGCGGTGCGCCTCACGCCGCCCCGCCAGATGGGCCTCGAGGACGCGCTCGACTGGATCGCCGACGACGAGCTCGTCGAGGTGACGCCCCAGTCGATCCGCATCCGCAAGCGCGTCCTCTCCCAGGCGCACCGCCCGAAGCGGCGCAAGGAAGAGTAGGGCGCCGCGCGGCGTGCGGCAGAGCTAGCCTAGCGCGGCCACCAGCGCGGCCGGACGCGCGCGTGCAGGTGGTAGTGCTCGGGGATCTGCCGCATGTGGTCGTCGAAGAAGACCTCGCCGAGCCCGTGATTCTCGGCGACCAGGCGCAGCGCCCGCTCCATCACCGCGCGCTCCTCGGCGGAGATTGCCGGGCGGTGCTCGCCGAGCACGGCCATCGGGACGTCGCAGGAGTCGCAGTCGAGCACCGTGAAGCGGAAGGGCTCGAAGAACTCCGCGTACCAGCGGGTGGTCCTCGCGAGCTCGCAGAGCTCGCAGCGCTTGCCGCTCGCGGTCAAGCGCCGACCAGCTCGCCGAGGACGCGCTCGTACTCCGCTTCCGAGCGCGTCTGCACGGCGACGTTGTGCAGCGCGACGCCGGCCCTCGCCTCGGCGTCGAGGCGCTCCTTGCACTCCTCGATCGAGCCGACCGTCGTGGTCTCGGCGAGGAGCTCCTCGGGCACCGCGTCGATGCCGGCCTCGCTGCCCTTCTCGCTCCACGCCTTGCGGACCCGGGCGACGGCGTCGCCCCAGCCGAAGCGCTCGAGCTGGGCGCCGTAGAAGGTCCCCATGCGCGCGATGTAGAAAGCGAGGGTGCCGGCCGCCGCGCGCTTCGCCTTCGCCGGGTCGTCGAGCGCGACCACGACCCGGTCCGGCGCACGCACCGCAACCGCGTCCGCGGGGCGGCCCGCCGCGACGACCCGCTCGCGGAACGCGGCGATCTCGGACGCGAGGTGGCTGCGAGGGATCATGATCGGCATCCAGCCGTCGGCGAGCTCGGCGGTGAGCGCGAGCGCCTTCGGGTTGAGCGTCGCGAGCCACACGGGGATGTGCTTGCGTACCGGGTCGAAGCGCAGCGTGAAGCCGCGCTCCAGCTTGAAGAGCTTGCCCTGGAAGCGGAGCGGCTCGCCCGCGAGCAGCATGTCGAAGATCTGGATCGTCTCGCGCAGCCGGGTGATCGTCGGCTTGAAGGGGACGCCGTGGAAGTGCTCGATCACCTGTGGGCCGCTCGTTCCGAAGCCGGCGACCGCGCGGCCGCCCGAGATCTCGTCGAGGGTCGCGAAGTGCTGGGCGAGCGCGGCGGGCGTGCGCGAGTAGACGTTGACGATCCCGGTTCCGAGCTTGATGCGCGAGGTGCGCGTCGCAAGCAGGGTGAGGATCGTGAACGCGTCGCGGCCCCACGCCTCGGCGACCCACACGGTGTCGACGCCGGCGCGATCGGCGATCTCGACCTGGCGGAGGATGCGCTCGCGGTCGGAGAGCTGCTGCCAGTCGAGCGAGATGCAGATCTTGCGCGCCATGTGGTCGTCTCCCTCCGGCCGCGACGTGCGGCCCTCCGGCAGAGGTAGAGGCTCCGCGCCGGGGGCACAAGCGCGCGCCCGAAGGATCGAGCGCCGTTGATTCGCCCGGGGCCGCTCGCTAGAAGCGCCCGGACTCGCCATCGGGAGGAGGTCTCGATGAGAAGCCGTTCCCTTGCCGCCGTAGCTCTCGCCGCGTCCATGCTTCTCGCTGCCGTCGCGGGCGCCGCGGATCCCACGCCGGCCGGCGGATCACAGCCGGCCGCCAAGGCCCCAGAGGCAGGAGAGAAAGTGACCCCGCAGACAGGCAAGAATCCGGTGGTCGTCATCCAGACGTCGATGGGCGACATCGAGGCGGAGCTGTTCGCCGACAAGGCGCCGGTGACGGTCGAGAACTTCCTCTCCTACGCCCGGTCGGGGCACTACGACGGGACCATCTTCCACCGCGTGATCCCCGGCTTCATGATCCAGGGCGGCGGCATGACGCCCGACCTGACCCAGAAGCCGACCAGGCCGCCGATCAAGAACGAGGCGGACAACGGGCTCAAGAACGAGACCGGCACGCTCGCCATGGCGCGCACGAGCGTCGTCGACAGCGCGACGTCGCAGTTCTTCATCAACGTGAAGGACAACGCCTTCCTCGACCACAAGTCGAAGACGCCGCAGGGCTACGGCTACGCGGTGTTCGGCAAGGTGATCAAGGGCATGGACGTCGTGCACAAGATCGAGAACGTCGAGACGACGAGCAAGGGCATGCACCAGGACGTGCCCGTGAAGCCGGTGGTGATCGAGAAGGTCACGATCAAGCCCTAGCAGGATGATGAAAAGTGCGCCCGCACGGCGCGCTTTAGATTGACAACAGGGCCTATTCTTGGCATCGAAGATCCTTCCCTGCGGAGGTGGCGGCGATGCGCGGACGTGTGGAGCGGCAGGAGACGATGTTCAGCCTGATGACGCCG